>OBEQ012603618.1_pt1 | contig 23879 bp, 31 predicted proteins | sample 1670901 | NCBI WGS metagenome assembly OBEQ01 (sample SAMEA104232315, study PRJEB22302) | groundwater metagenome | biome: forest; feature: aquifer; material: groundwater | place: USA | collected 2011-08-07 | depth 5.4 m
CATCACCATCATCGACGACAGACAACAAAAACTAGCAACCTACACCGCCGCGCGAGATACGGCAAGTCCGAGCGAAGCGAGGACTTGACGAGGAGCGCGGCGGAACGGGGGTCATAGGGGGCAACAGCCCCCTATTTCATCTCAAACGTTCATATCTCAATTTTTCCCTTGCAAGATATTCTTTATGCGCCAATCGTTCTGGGAATCCAGAACGATTAGGATAGACGATTGCGAAAGCGCCATCAGGATCCAATCGCTCAAGAGCGTCTCCCCATTCGCCAAGCAAATCTCTTGCTTTACCACATTCGATACTACAGGGGGTGAATGTGGGAGGAGCATAATCAAAAGCTGGCGGATATGTCTTTTTTTCTCTGATTAGCGCGGTCAGTTCTCGTCCAAACCGATAACTAAGATGCCTCTTGCCGTCTTGCTGAGCTTGTCGTTCTTCGCCTGTCCTTTCCCGGACGTATTCATCTATGCAGCATGGGGGATAACTTAAGAAATCCCCCATTATTCTGTGAGAACCTTCACAATCGGCTTTTTCCGGTAACAGGAGCATATTCCTGATTAGTTTTTTTATATCTTCTTCTCTGCCTATAGACATTACAGGTTCAAGAAGTCCGGGTTCTGTAATGATCTGGTAGTTAAGGCCGGTTTTGGCGAGAATTCTCGGAACTGAAGTCCAGTTGCCTTCGATGATTGTTCCCTTCTTAAGGCCTTCTATGACAAGAAGCAATTGTGCCCGTTCACCGGTATCTAGCGCTTTCCATTCTTCAGATTGGTATGGCATCTTTCTGGGAGGATTAATCGATTAATCTCGGGTCCTCGCTGATCAGCAGCTGCTTATAAAGTTAAGGCATTATATGCCTTCCACGTTTTATGTTCACCAACCGTTCTGTTCTTGTCCTCCTCATTGGTAAGGAGGACAAGAACAGGACGGTGGTAATAGGCATAATTAGCGTCCTAGATCAGATCCGCATCTTTCAGCTATCGATTCCATACACTGATGGTATTCCGAATAATCTTGCAATATTTCGTCAACACTTCTGTGGCTCCGCCCTTTACCTATATTGTTGCACAATCTTTGCTCTTCGTCCATACATTCTTCCTGTGGTGAGTATGGTCCCCCATGAGCAAATTCTCTAAACTCTCTCTTTATAGCAGGGACTACATAACGATCTATAGAAAAAGCCCCAGCACCTGCAACACCCACAAAAGCGCAAAGAAGCATTGCCACACCAATTTTTTGGCCAAGAGAAAGCGGCGGAGACTCTTGGGGGAAAATACCGGGTCGCCCAGTAGCAAGCGTATAGTCTGCATTTTTTCTATTCCAATATTCATCAGAGCCTTGTTCTACATGATTATGCCATCGCTCTGTACCCATGCGGTCATTACTCTTTCCATCTGAGCAGTATTCGCTGTGGTGTCTAAATAGTCCCATAGTCTCACTTTTCCTAAGCCATAAATGAATGCTTTTTTAAATAGTTAACGTGGGAATATCAGCGATTCATGCCCTTTTCCACAGCTTGTTATCCAGTCAAGAACTGATACGTATCCGTACACTTTTTTGACAAGAAGGGTAACAGTCAATATCGATTACAACGCTTCTCAATTGGCCGAAAGGCAATCACAGATCACTGAAGGATTAGGTCTGGACTTAAGATTATGGCTTGAACAGTTCATTAATCTTGACTAATAGCTGTTTATGGTCACGTCGGGTTATCTTTGCGATCTTCTTAATGGCGAGATCTTTTTGAAAGGTATGGATCTGCCAGTATTTTATCTTACTCGTAAGGGGGAGACCTCCCTCTTCAAATTCTTCGAGCGATATGCCATCGCCCTCTAGGTTACTGGTGATGGCGCAACCGATAAGATCCTGACCTCTTTCCGCAAGGACGACCATCGGTCTCTTTTTTGCATTGTAAAGGTCGGAGAACGGAAAATTAATGATGACGATGTCTCCTTTAGAGTACATCATCCCACCGTTGGTCATATTTGTTATCCCACACTTTTTTGAGGGATGTTTCGCTGAGAAGCATGAAAAGGTGCTTTTCATCAAGTGTTATCGGTTTGATCGCTATCTTATCGTTCTCTTCGGTGATGAGAAGTTTGGTCCCTTTGGTCAATCGCAGATCATCTCTCATCTTTTTAGGGATGACAATCTGCCCCTTTTCGCCAATTGATATAACTTCAGTTGTCATACTTGTAGGAAAGTAATACTTGTATTTAAAGCTTACTATTTTAAAGCCTAAATTTAAGATATCATCGCCTTCAGCATTCTATACTCATAGGTCGTTCTGTTCTTGTCCTCCTCATAGGTCGGGAGGACAAGAACAGAACGGCGGTCAGAAGATGTTGCTCAATAAAAAGATCCAGAAAGAATCAAGAAGAAGACCCTCATGGCAAATCGTGCCTGTATGCCCCTTCCGCCGCCGATTTGACGCCGAAAAGTCTCCTGCATCCGTCCATATACCAACCCAATGTCGGGCTGATCAATGGCGAGATCGCCGCTACATACATCGCTCCATTCTTTACTTTTTCCATGTCCACTTTTCCTTCGGAGACTAAGCTTCCGATAGCGACGATTGCAGCATAAAAAGGAACTTGAAACGTATTGAACGCAAGCAGATCGACTAATGTTTTTCTTACTTTCCCGCTTTTTTCAGTTGTTCTTGTCGCGTTGAAAGCTTTTTCTCTCCACTACCCGTATGGGCCACCAGTAACAGAATTTATGGCAGTCCCTGAAGCTCTTGAGACAAGAATCCCTACAGGACTTAACCCCGCGCAATAATCCAGTATGCTCCCTACAATCAATGAATAGGTTATAATCCCCGCTGTATCAACTGCTGCAATCTTACGGGCAGAGGGTTTTTCCCTCAATCTTGATTCAAGGCTGGTTTCTTGGGTCATCGCTCATTTCCTCCCAAGAAGCCATGCAATCCTTTTTTAAATGTAAGATATTCTCTGAATTGTCCTTCAGATAATCTCTCCCGCGCATATTGTTCATCATACCGCGTCGCAATTTCATGGACCATGCGAAATCCCTCCTCCTCATCCGTGCATTCTTCTAGACATGCATAAGCGAGAAATGCTTCCAAAGTTTCATGCAAGAGAATGGGCCTTCTAAATTCTTTTTTGCCGACATTGAGTGCTAGATAAAGATCATACCCTCCCAGCGCAGAATCCGCTTTCCAAAAGAAAGGGTCATCTCCTTCCCTTTCATCACTCTTTGTGTGCTGATAGGTAAAAACATTAAATACTGTTCCTTGGTATTCAAATTGAGCGCCCATTCTTATGTGAACTCGGTCGATAACTGCCTTTAAACCATCGTAATCGATGTCGATTTCCATACGTTTAGCAAATCCTATTTCTTATATAAACCTTTCTATTTTTACCACCGGTATGTAGTAAAAAATAGAAAACTTTATATACCAGTGCCCCCATAATGACCATCAGAAAGCCCTATTTACCCTTCCATAAGCAGTGAGGAAGGCGTAAAACAGGCTTTAACGAAACGACGACAAAAGCGGTGACGACCATGAAAACCAAGAAATACGACGGATTTGATGCCCTCCGGGAGGCTCAGAAGGAGCTGATGGAGAAGGTGGATGACGTAGGTCCTTATGACTTCGTGGATGAGGACTAAGCTCATGATAGACCCAGAATCTGCATTTCGGTTCATTATGCGGGTGGGGGATAGAGCGATTTCCGGCTCAGCCGCTAAATCCTTAGGGCCTTTATTTGCGGCAATGGCCAGCACCGAACCTTCTTCTCTGGAAGATGCGCTGCGGATAGCGGGTAATCTTTCTGAAGCGCAATTCAGAATCACCAATGAAGAACAAGATGGACGCGTCTTACGAGCACCTCAATATGATGAGAGTATCCCATTTGCCTTACATTCAAGGATCACTTCAGATACATCAAAACCAAGGCAACTTCTGGATAATGGTTCAATAATCATTGACTATGATGGCGATAGCAAGTCATTTGTTACACCTTCTGTCTTAGCCATGCAAGAGGAGTATGGTCTCTTTGAGATAGACTTTACACAAAGAAAACTTGCGCACAGACGGGATTATTATAGCCGATATCATCGCCTGGGAGCTATAAAAACCGCTCTTCAAGGCCATCCCATTCCCGGACTTTGCTATGAATCTCCGGATACATGGGTACTTTATGACGATTGCCCAACTCCAACACAGACTGCGAGGAGATTGCGAAAAGTGACTCTAGTGTCTGATAAAGAATTGTACATGCATGAAAGAAAATATCAGCAAGATGGGGCAAAAAGAGGAAGGGATATTCTCGCTTCGGAAGGACACCGAGAAGCCGCTCGCATGTACGATTCGTTCATCGAGCGGATCGAATACAAGCTAGCCCATGTTGGGAAATAAGATTAATCCTGTTTTTCATTCCATTGTAGCTTCTCTTGCACGATAGCCAAGAGCGTATCGCGCAATCCAGCGATAGAAGTTTTATTGCGCCGATAGAAATCCTCCAAGACCACCTTGTCCTTCTACCCGTAATAATTGATGTCATTGCGCACCTTGCGTAATTCCTCGAAGAGATTCGCTTGAGCTGCAGCGATGCGGGCATGGTAACGTGTCGCCACCCATTGCACAAGTGCCTTGTGGTGGTCTTTGTCGATAATTTTTATCCCATCACACGAAAGGATCGCGGTGGAAAGCGCATGAAGAATATCATATTCATTATTGAGAAGAAAAGACGCTCCATCACGCCGAGCAAATTCTTCCGCGCGGGCGAGCATCGCTTTTGCCTTCTCCCGATCAGGCGTCACCGATTGTATCGTCACCTGATCACCTCAAGATAGCCATAGATGACGGTGCCATTGATGATGTTGTTGAGCAATTCTTTGCGCAGCTTCGAGATGTCGCTCTCGAAGGTGATATTGATCTTGTGGTGGAGTGTCTTCTCGAAACGCCGGAGATCGATAGGGTGTTCCGAGCTCACGACAAAAAGATCGATGTCGCTCTCTTCAGTATCTTCGCCTCGTGCATAAGAACCGAAGAGAACGATCGCGTCGGGCGATGTTGCGGTGGCGATAGCCTCAACCAATCCTGACGCATAGATACGCTGAAGGTTTATTATCTTCTTCCAGAGCCGATATTTTTCCCCTTCTTGATTCGCTCTCCACAAAACATCGCCGCCGATGCCGGAAAGCGCTTTCCTCAGCTGACGCTTCGCCAGACCAAGGCGATTGAGCTTCCGCAACGCCGCAGAGACGGTCGGGTGGCTTATCCGGAGAAGGCGGGCTATCTCGCGTATCGAGAAGAGGCGGGAAGGATACGTGACCAGCACCTCCAGCACCCGCTGCTCTTTTATGGTAAAAATAGTTTCCATCTGGTAAATAATATTACCACTTATATAAAAAGCTTTCGGTAAGGGAGCGGTGGAAAGGCATGTATATACCATATATACCAACGCATATATTCTCCGGATGCCCGAAGCATAATGTGGCCATTCTGCCGCAAGGCAGTTGGCTCGCTATTGTGTTGACTTCTTGCGGCAGCAGGTACGATTATAGCATACGCAACAGGGGTGAGAACCATGAAGCACGAGGCCGATCTGCTCTGGCAGTTGGCAGATAACCAACGACGACTTCAGGAAAAGGTCGATTCCTTCGACAAGTACGACTGGGAGAAAGATTGAACAACACACGACAATAAAAAAGAGGAAAAGAGCTGATGGTGAGCAAGATGGGAGATTACGCGAACAATCCAGACATTTATCAGGTAGGTGAAGATGACAAAACATATTTTTATCTCCTGGTCGGCGTCTCCATCGCGGTGCTTGCCATCACGCTGATAGCTGTATCATAAGGGGTGCGACATGAACTTAGCGCTGGTGATCAAGAAAGACACCTTTGACCGATTGAGCAAGTTGCGGGACACTTTTCATGCAGAGACGTTCGACGATACTATCAAGCAGCTGATCGACCAGACGAGGAAGTGATCTGGTTTTCCTATCATCTTTCTTTAGCGTCCGCTCTCACTCTCTCCATTAGGCGTTCCAGCGTCAGGTGGACGTCCGTATGCTCCTGTCAACCCCGCGGCTTTCATCGCGTCCCGCCGCGTCACTTCTCGCGTGCATTCGTCAAAGGTGAGCTGATTGTACGGCCCGCAGATCTCATCCATCCGTACCTGCGCACGCCAGAAATCCCCGACTACCAGTCCACCTTTGTACAGGCCGAACCCGGCGACACCAAGCGCAAGCGCGATGACGAGGGCAGGCAATAGCCGGGATGGCTGCCGTCCATCCGTGCTACCGAACGGCGGATAGTATGTCGGCGTGCTCGGTGTCCATGTCCTCGCCGGCCGTATCGGACCTTGTTTCCAGGTGCGGTACTCCTGCACTGCCTGGTCATCCGGCAAGGTGACATATCGCTTGTGCTGCGCGTCGAACAGGTGATACGCCGGATCGACGAGAATCTGTCTGCCCTCAGCCATCACCGCCGCGCACGCGTGAGAGACCTGCTCCCCGCGATTATTGACCGTGACGGTCACTTTCTTGCATGGCAGGCCGGCGATCCGCGCCATCGCTGTATAGAGATAGGCGAGCTCGACGCATACGCCTTGCTTGTCCGCGTATGTCTCGTTGGCGTTGCGGTATGGTGGGATGCGGGGACGCGCGCCCTTTTCCTTGTCATACGCGACGTTCTTCGTTATCCAGTCATAGATCGCCCGCGCCTTGCCGATGTCATCATCAGTGGATAGGATAGTGTCCAGCGTCTGGCCGACAATCGCCTGCGTGATGCCGAATGGATGGTTGTCCTTGCCTATCAGACGCATCATGCCGAATGGGTCAAGGTCGAGCAGGGAAAACGCGTCCTGCACCAGTGGATGCTCCGCCGCCCGACTGGCCCGGCGAAGTACCGTCGTCGCCGTATCCGGTTCAGGACGCAGGATATCCTCAAGCGTCATGCTCTGCGGCTCTCTCATCTGGCTCACTCACCAAGAAGTCGTCGTGCGTTGCTGGTCATGCCGCCATAGCCGAGCTGCAGGGGTGTCATCTCGCGTCCGAGATCGAGCATCTTGCCTTCGATGCGTGAGCGGAGCCCCTCCAGATAGCCGGCGAACAGCACGATGGCGGAACGCATGGCCTTGGTCAGGTCCTGTTGCGCCAGCATCTGCGGCATCATCAGTCGCATCTGCACCACGCGGCGCTCATAGGGGACGCTGAAGGCATACAGGTCTTCCCACAGGTGGAGGTGCTCCCGCAGCCGGTCGTCTATCATCGTGTGCGTCTCGATGGTCTCTTCCACCCCGTCACGCTGCGTGGCGTACTTGCGCATGGCATGCTGGAGCTCGCCGACCTTGATCGACAGGAGCCGTCGGGCAGCGTCTTGGCGGGGCAAGCCCGGATTGCCGTGTTCCAGGTTTTGCACATGGCGGTCAAAAGTGTCATAAAGCTTTTGCATTTCCTCAAGCACCGGCTGGTACTGCCGCTGCCGTGCTTCGACAATCTCCCGCGCTTCGGTGAACTCAGAATACTCGCGCGTGCTGGCGTCGAGCTGCGTCCTCCCCGCGCTGATGAGCTTGCCGAGATCCACATTGAAGCGGCGCACGTTCCCCGCCTGGATGAGGAGGTAATCATCGAGCGATTTCGGCTTCCTGCCGGTCACCCTGCTCCAGACATAGGCGCCAGCGATCTCGAACGGGTTTCTTGTGGTCACGGTATGCGTCAGGCGTTCTGTCTCCTTCTGGACCTGCTCCATGTCCATGACAATGCTGGTGAGGCGTCCGCACTTCTCTTCGATCCTGCCGACATGGTCCAGGGACTGGTCGCGCGTGCGCAGGATGCGCCGCATGTCTGTCCGTCGCTCCAGCTCGCTGTCCTCCCCCTCTGCTGAGGAGGACAGCGAGACGCCGAGCTCATGCTCGACACGCTGGAGAAGGGTGGGTGTCTGCTGATCAGCGTGATGGTCTGTCTCTTGCGTGGTTTCTGTCATTGGTTCACCTCATTCGAGCATGCGGCGCAGATAGTCCGCGAGCGTATGCAAGTAATTGCTGGCTGTGCCGTCAGTATCGTGCGGCGCGGGAGGGGGAGGCGGCGGGGGGCAGAAGGCAGGCTGGTCGTGCAATGGCTTTCCCTCATCCAGCCGGGCGTATTCATTCACCGTCTTGTCTACCAGATACGCGATGCCGTCGCGCCTCGTGATGTCATACTTGGCATCCTCATTCGAGGTCTTGCCGAGATGATAGCTCCCTTTCAACGCTCCCGCGAGCAGCGCGATGCCGATGATCTTCGCGATTTTTCCCATGATACCACCTCCTTGATGCTGGGCACCGCCCATGCACTCCATTCTATGGGAAGGCGCGCTTCTTATGGCTTGCCGTGAAAAACCCGCTGGATTTCCGTCGGAGAAGGAGGATTTTCGGCGCACCGAGCATTTTTTTCGGTATCAGCGCTGAAGATGGGAAAACTTCCGGCGCATTCGTAAAGTTTATATAGGACTTTCGTATAAGTTCCGGTATGCGAAAATTCATGGCATCTATGGCGCTCATCATGCTTCTTGTCCTGCTCCTCGGCTGCAAACGCGGCGAGCAGCAGGCGACCCAAGAGCAGTCGTCGGCAGACGTCCTGCCCGCGGAGCAGGCATCCGAGACGATCGTGTCTCCATCGCTTGAAGAGCGGGTCCCTGATGGAGCTGCAGGGAACACGAGCGAGGCCGTGATTCAGGAGCAGCCGACGTCTCCGGTCAACGAGATAGTCAATGAGACATCGGCGCAAGAGACGGTTGTTGAAGCGGCTGGCAACGAGACCCAGGCCCTCTCTGAAATACCAACGCCAAGCGAATCCGGCGTTGGTGTGACGGTGATGGAGGAGAAGACGACCCTTTTCGATCCGGTGCAGGTCAGTACCATCAGCCAGGTGGACACGGCATCGTGGTTCACCGATGTGCGCTGCGCCGTCGGCACCGAGGCTGAAGAGGCAGGGTATACCTCCAATGTGCAGAGCGATGACGCGGTCACCTTCACGCTCACGAACAAGGATGCGCATGATTTCTACCTCTCGATTGAGAAGCCGGAGGACAGCCATGCCGCGGAGGGCATGAAGCTGACGATCAATGGAAGACGCGTCCGCGGCGCCGAGGAGAAGTGCGGCTCAAGCTATGTGAATGGCGGCGAGGGCATCACCTGCAGCGATGTGCGGACTGTCATCAAGTCCGGCACGAACATCAATGGTCAGGCGTACAGCAACAAGCTCGAGGCCACGACACGGTATTTCAAGACAGAACTGATCTTTACGTGCGGCGAACAATAGTTGTTCTCCTTTATCATCATGATACTCTCCGTTACACTCTCCTGTTATTCTTTAGCCTGTTTTTCTTGCTCTCCTCATGGGTAAGGAGAGCAAGAAAAACAGGACGGCTGACCAAAGGCTTCAGGTTCCAATAAGCTTTTTAAATAACCTACCTACTATCCCCGTATGGCAGAGAATATATTACTTATCAGCAATTCAACGCTTCATGGAAGCGGTTATCTTGATCATTGCGAATCACAGATGCGAGAAGTTCTTGCTGGAAGAAGGCGTGTTCTTTTTGTGCCGTATGCCCGTCCTGGCGGCAGAACCAATGAAGCATATACCGCGCTTGCCCGTGGCCGCCTTGAAAGAATGGGATTTGAGGTTGAGGGCATTCCAGACGAGACACGGAGTATGGAAGCCATCAGTGCCGTAGAAAGAGCTGAAGCAATTTTTATCGGTGGCGGCAATACGTTTATGTTGTTGGATGGTCTGTATCAAGCTGATGTCCTGGGGAGTATTGTTGATCGAGTAAAGGCTGGCATGCCATACATCGGAACAAGCGCCGGCGCGAATGTCGCTGGCAAAACTATTGGAACAACAAATGACATGCCGGTTGTTCTTCCAAAGAGCTTCGATGCCTTGGGATTAATCCCATTTGACATTAACCCGCACTATGTCATTGATGACCCAAATCTCGTTGATGTGGCTTATGATCTCGAGCCAACAGCTGGAAGAAACGCGAGAGAGTTGCGAATACTAGAATTCCAAGACCATAACGCAAGGGATGTTGCTGAGGGGCGAGCGGGAGCAACGTTGATTGACGTCGTTGCCTTGCGGGAAGGAGCCATGCTTCACGTCACTGACGGTCATGTTTATCTGAAAGGTTCGACAAGCGCCCGCGTCTTTGTGCATGGTCAAGAGCCTACAGAACATCAGCCTGGCGAGACGCTGGATTTTTTGTTGAGACGAGCTGCCCGATCCTGACCCGCATTTTCTCTGTTACTGGCTTTGCTCCTGATGAAACCAATTTAACGCATAGCTCATCGCCTGTTTGCTTGCTCTTTGCTTTCTTTTTTTCTCCTTCTCAAAAGGTGAGGAGGAGAAAAAAAGAAATCTGGAATAAAGAGCGACTTACGTCCAGCTGATCTCCATGGTCTCCATCTCCTCAAGGGGGATGAAGCTCTTGGTGACGACCGTCATGTCCTTCGGCGGGCTGACAAAGCGTTCGCGCAGCTTGAGCGTGAATACCTTCTGCTCCTCCAGATAATGGAAGCGGACATTGAGCGGGTAGGTCTTCGTCACCTTGTAGCCCGGCTCCAGCGGCGGGAGGTCGTAGTCCTTCTCGGTGACATCTGGGATAGAGGCATCGCTCACCGACTGCGTCTCGAACCACAGGATGACACGGGGGCTGAACGTCTTGCTGCCGGTATTGCGCACCGTGAAGGTGATCTCCTCCACCAGGCCCTTGTCCCTGCTCGTGCGCGAGAGCTTGTACGAGTCCAGGGTCAGCATCTCGCCTTCAGTGCGCCGGTCGAACGGCACTGGCTGCTCTGACGCGCCCTCTCTGGTCACTGGCTGGCGCACGGTTGTCGTCTTCTGCGCCGGCCGCACATCTTCTCCGTATGCGTTCGTCTCAATCGGTTGTGCCCCTTGCCCATCTGGCTGTCCTGTCTGCTGCCCTTCCTGCGGTGTTCCCTCGACTATCGCCGCCTCTGGCGCCTGCTCCTGCTGCTTCGGCATGAAAAGCGCCGAGCAGCCGGACAGCACCATCGCTAGGCCCATCAAGAGGATGACCACCATAGCGATTGATGCATGTTTCATATAATCACCCGTGACTCTCCATGCTGCCCTTTTATTTAAAGGTATCTCCCTAGCCAACCTTTAAATAATCTTCATCTTTTTTCTTCTGTATGCCATCCAAACCATCATCGCGCCCCATCGCCCAAGGCGCTGAAGCGGTCATCCATAGCGATGGCACTATGGTCATCAAGTACCGCAGCGAAAAGCGCTACCGTCATAAGGCGATAGACGACGCCCTCCGCAAGGCACGCACGCGCCGCGAGGCGAAGGTCCTGCAGAAGCTCGCCCAGCTCAAGTTCCCCGCACCACGGCTCATCCATCTGGATGAGGAGAAGAAAGAGATCCACATGCAGCACATCAAGGGCAAGAAAGTGAAAGATGTCCTGCACGAGGACCATATCCTCTACGCGCGCGAGATCGGCAAGAAGGTCGCGGAACTGCACGCGAATGACATCATCCACGGCGACTTGACGACATCCAACATGATCCAGGAGCAGGAGATCTATTTCATCGACTTCGGCCTGAGCCAGTTTTCAAGCAGGGCAGAGGATAAGGCTGTTGACCTCTGGCTCTTGCGCCGCGCGCTTGAGTCAAAGCATCACCTGATTTTTGAGGAATGCTTCCATGACGTTCTTGAAAGCTACAAGAAACATTACGCTGGCGCGACGGATGTGCTTGACCGCCTGAAGGCGGTCGAGCGGCGTGGACGGCATCGGCAGAAACAGGGAAGTTGAACGAGCAATTGAACGGATTATAGAAACGTTTAAATACTCCGTCATCCTTGTCTCTCGCTATGGAAACTAGAAAAAGAGAGGTGCTTGTCGCAGCTATCGTACTCCTTGTTCTTATCGCTCTCGGCATTTATCTCTATTCCCAACCGTCCTGGTTGGTCAACCTGAAGAACATGGCTGGCAGGCAGCAGCAGGCCGTCGAGCCGCCGAAGCTTTCGGAGCAGCCGTCAGGTGAACAGCCGCTGAGCGGGCCGCCGGTGCAGCAGGCGGCGTACGGGATTAAGATCACTAAATATGGCGCTGGCTATGGTATCGTCTCGAGCGTGCCCGCAGGCATCGAGTGCGGCAATGATTGCTATGATGAATTCCTGAATGGCACCATGCTCACGTTCTACGCGAGCGCTGCCGCCAATTCGGCGTTCGTCGGCTGGTCCGGCGCGTGCTTCGGCATCGAGCCGCGCTGCACGTTCCCGGTGAACAGCGCGAAGGAGGTCGCCGCCACATTCGAATTGACGGCTATCCATCCCGAACCACCTGAATCTGCTTCAGATGGCGAGTATCGGCTGTCCATAAACCTTCTCGGTTCCGGAACCGGCGCCGTGGTCTCCAGTCCGAGAGGCATCAATTGCGGCGGCGATTGCTCGCAACGCTATGCTGCCGATACATCAGTTACGCTTACTGCGATCCCCACAGCTGGATCAAGCTTCTTCGGCTGGTCTGGCGCGTGCTCTGGACGCAACGACCAATGCACGGTGACGATGCGTCGCGCGCGTTCGGTCACCGCGAACTTCGCTGGCGTCGGTGTCGTGCCGCCTGGCGCGACGAATCGGTTGTCTGTCTCGCTGTTCGGTGTCGGTTTCGGGCTTGTCTCGAGCGTTCCGGCGGGCATCTCCTGCGGCGCCGATTGCGCTGAGGATTATGCGAGCGGCAGCGCGGTCACCTTGACCGCGTCTCCCGCGGCAGGCTCCACCTTCGCTGGATGGGGCGGAGCCTGCGCAGCAGCAGGGGCTGCGCCCTGCACTATCATCCTGGACGCGGACAAGAGCGTGACCGCGAAGTTCAGCACGCCGGCCGTGCCAGTTCCCCGCCATCGATTGTCTGTCGTCAAATCCGGTTCTGGCACCGTCGATTCCCGGATACCTGCCGGCAGTATCCAGTGCGGTCCTGACTGCGCTGAAGATCTCGATGAGGGGACTCCAGTCCGCCTCTCCGCGATGCCTGCCGACGGGTGGATTTTGGATAACTTGTTTGGCTGCGACAGCATTGAGGATGAGGGGTTCACCTGCGTCCTTTCCATGACGTCGGATCGCACCGTGACCGCCAAGTTCAAGAAGACCTACCAACTGCTCGTCAGACGCGAGGGCGCCGGCGCCGGCGTGGTCCGCTCGGAGGATATGGAAGGCGGCAGGATTGATTGTGGCGCATTCTGTTTGTGGAACTATCCTGAAGGAAGTGATTTGGTATTAGGCGCTTTTCCTGCGGCAGGCTCGCATTTTGTCGAATGGACTGGTTGTGATGCGGTTGGTCCGGGAGCTGATCCGTTATGTGTAATCCGGATACGCAGCGACCGTACCATCTTCGCGAAGTTTGAGGTAGGGTAGAAGGCGATTGAAGGCTCTGACCTGAATAAGCTCAGCCATCGCTTTTGCGAGCGTTTCTATCTGCTAAGAACTATTCTTCAATCCCTCAAGATAATCTTCGTATTGTATGGGGGATTTTATGCCAAAATCGGCAAGCAGATCAAGAAGATCGCTTAGCGACATATGGAGCTCCTTTGCGGTTCGCTCCAAAGAGAGCTTTCCCTCTTTATACTGCTTGAGAACGTAATATATCCAGCCATATTCTATAAGTTCCCGAGCGGCAGTCGTTCTATCTGTTTTTTTAGTGGTAGAAAGCTGGTGTATATGCTCAAGTTCATGCGGTTTGAATCGAAAACTTACTATTTCAGCCATTGGTTTCACCTTCAATTGTTTTTCTTGCATGTTTCATAATTTCTGTCGCGTAACGTCCATAATAATCAAGTTTTTTTAATTTTTCAATAGCCAACTGTTGCTCAATCGCTCCCTCATGAACCAAATAAATAAGGCAATGAATCGCAGTTATAAACTTGACATCAAGTATTTTACAGGCTTTAATCGCGCGCCAATCATCAGTAGCCAAAATGTAGCCATGTTTAAAGGCGAGGCTTAATGCTTCTGCTTCTCCTATCCCTATATTAAAATCACTCATCAATTTTGAGCTTGATATCTTTTCTGAAGATTGTTTGATGTTATCATTTTCAAGCAGATGACTGATTATTTTGGCGTCCTCAGCTTCTTTCTTGCTTATCGCCTCCATTTTCACCGCCGCTGGTATGATCACCTGCTCCGTTTTCGCGAAGGTTCGCAGCAGCGTTGTTTTTGCCAGCAAAATCAATGTTGAAGCGTCAAAAACATACATTTTTGTCATGTAATACTAAAGTATACTTTTGTAATATATAAAGGTTTGTATTCTAAAAAGCTACCTTTTTAAACACTGCCCAATTTTAGCCGGTTATGGCAAACCAACAGCTGCGGCACGCATTATCTCAAAAGGACCCCTTCCCCGACATCCTCGGCCAGGAGCAGGTAAAGAACGACCTCAAGTCAGCCCTTCTCGTCGGCAGGCATGTCATCATCGTCGGCCCGCCCGGCATCGGCAAGACAACGCTCGCGAGGAGCGTGGCCAAGCTTCTCCCCCCAATTGACGTCAATGATTGCGCCTTCCATTGCGATCCGAAACAGCCATTCTGCCCTGAATGCAAAGGCAAGAAGCAGAAGACCAAGGTCGTCTCGGGCGAGGCGCGCTTCATCCGCCTGCAAGGTAGCCCTGACCTTACTGTAGAAGATATCCTCGGTGACATCGACCCGATCAAGGCGCTCAAGTTCGGGCCATTGAGCCTTGAAGCCTTTACGCCAGGCAAGATCTTCAAGGCGAACGACGGCATCCTGTTCTTTGACGAGCTCAACCGGTGCCCTGAGAAGCTGCAGAACGCCCTGCTCCAGGTGCTGAGCGAGGGCAAGGCGACCATCGGCAGCTATGATATCGACCTGCCGGCAAATTTTATCTTTATCGCAACAATGAATCCAGAGGATAGCAGTACCGAGCGCCTGAGCGATGTCCTGCTCGACCGCTTTGACGTGCTGTACATGTCGTATCCGGAGACATTCGACATCGAGCTGCGCATCATGCAGGAGAAAGGGCAGACGCTTGAGGTGCAATATCCCCCTAGCCTGCTGCACGCCACGGTCATGTTCGTTCGCCTGCTGCGCGAGAGCGACAAGCTCGAGAAGAAGCCGAGCGTCCGCGCGACTATCGGCCTGTACGAGCGCGCACAAGCCAATGCCGTCGTGCGCGGCGGCAAGCGTGTCGAGCTGAAGGATGTCCAGGCTGCCATCGTGTCCGTGCTCGCGCACCGCATCAAGCTCAAGCCGTCCGTGCAATACCTCAAGTCCCCGGAGGATCTCATCCGGGAGGAGTTCGAGCGCTTCCTTTCGGAGAACCGGAAAAGCCTCGAGAAACTAGAGGGTGGTTCTCTTTGACGTGCAGGCCGAGACGACCGTCTCTGAACTGAGCCGGATCGATGAGCTGAGCGGCAAGCTCGAGTTCAGCGAGGTCGATGACAAGCTGATGCATTCTGTCCTCGAGAACGACAAGGACGTCCTCGATGAGGGCAAGCTGATCGAGAACGCCATCAACCAGGGCATGGGCTCGTTCACCCCAGACCTGATGTTCGAGCAGATGGTGGATGACTTCTCTATCGCGAAAACTATGTATGGAGAGACCATCCTGCGCCAGCTGTTCGGCTATGACGCGGATTATCTCGAGCGGAATCTCAAGATACCGGAATTCCGGCGCCTGCTCAAGCGCACCATGGCGCAGAACCTCAAGCATCTGCAGCATGACGGCCTGCTCGATAGCACGTTCAATATCACCGAGAAGGCGTATGAGCTGGCCGCGCTCGTGATGTATGTGGAAGAGCTGGACAACATCATCCCGAAGGGCATCCAGGGCGAACGGGAATACAAGAAGCTTTCCCACTATGGCGGCACTGAGGATGTCAAGCAGTTCAGGAAAGGTGACCGCTACAAGGATATCGCGCTGAAGAAATCAGTCAAGATGGCCATCCGTCGCGGCCATTCCACGCTTGCAGTCGAGGACCTCAAGGTGTTCGAGCGCGAGAGCAGGGGGCAGTGCATCATCATCTATGCCATCGACGCTTCGGGCAGCATGAAGGGCAAGAAGGTCGGCAGCTGCAAGAAGGCGGGTATCGCCTTGGCGTATCGTGCCATCACGCGGAAGGACAAGGTCGGCCTCATTGTCTTCGGTGATGAGGTGCGCGCCGTGGTCGAGCCGACCATGAGCTTCCCGAAACTGCTCAAGGAGATCGCCGCCGTGAAGGCGAGCCGACAGACGGATATCGTGAAGACAATCCGAAAGGCAGTGGAGATGTTTCCCCAGGAGCATGTCACGAAACATCTCTTGCTGCTGACGGATGCCCTGCCGACCGCCGGCGAGGAGCCGGAGCGGGAGACGCTGGAAGCGGTGTCTATCGCGCGCAATGCCGGCATCACCGTGTCGCTGGTCGGGATCAATCTTGACGCGCAAGGCAGCGGGCTGGCGGAACGGATCGCGGAGGTCGGCGGCGGGAAGCTGTACATCATCCGCGATCTGGAACAATTGGGCAAGATCGTGCTGGAGGATTATTACGGGGTGGGGTGATGATGTTTAACCACGTATCATAATATTGGTTCTACTAAGAAATCAATTGAAATCCCCTGACTCTTGTGGTACGTGTTCGTGCTGCAATGGATGAGAGGTACACCATATATTTGTGAAAAAGAAGGGAAGTTTATGGGGATGCTTTCTACACCAGCATATCTAAGACTTCTTCCTAATCCTTTCGCATTACGATCGTAAAAAACAACGTCTTTATCTCCGTCCGATAAGACTAAAGCATTTACTGGGTGACCAAAATCAGGGTATAGGGGATCCCCGTGATGCATTACTTCCAACTTCTCTGTTCTTACTGCTTCCTGTACTGCTTCTTCTGTGACTGTTTTATTTGCGATACCGTCATCAATGATTAAAATACCAGCGTGAGGCAATAAAAGTAGTGAATAATCCAAATGGCCTTCACTTCCTTGAGGCAGAAATGTTTCGCTTTCTATAACGTGGACTCGCGCTTGATACAATGCTTCCATCCTTTGTTTTGTCCATGTGCGATATGCTTCTCTATCCAATCTGCCTGCTATTGCATCTTCCAAAGGAAAGCTGTCCGATGCCACAAAAGCATTCTCAGAGACAAGCAAATAATCTGTGCCCGTAAGGATCATTCCCCCTTCTGCATGTTTACCGTGCTCTTTTTTTCTGAGATGCTTATCTTTAAAGTGGACATAGGCATCTCTTGGATGTTCGGACTCTATTTTTTCTACATTAAACCCCCTATCCGTTATGGCTTTGGCTAGAACCTCTTGTCCGGGAAAGAGGTTTGTCGTAAAGACTCCATTTCCGACTACGGTGACTATATTGTTATCCATTTTAATATCCTCAAAGAACTCTTTTTTATGCAGTTATTATAAAATAGCTTTATATAAAGCTTTGGGGTGAAGTTCCCCATCTCACCGATTAGCTCATTTGACTAAATCAGTTTCTATCTTTTCTCCTCACTCTTTCTGCCTCGCTGCCGTTTTCTCGCTCTCCTTATAGGTGGAGAGAGCGAGAAAACGGCGACTGATTATACTCTTGCTCTACATGTCTCGCTCTATACAGATAGCCATCTCTTCCTCTTTTCTTGCCGCAATCTTGGATTTTTTCGTTTTCTCCAGACCAATGTCGACGCGATACCAATCGCCGTCAGCGATATCAAAAACATGGTAAGGAAGAGAACCTTAAATCCAAACGCGAACGCGATGACTCCCCCAATTAATGCGGATATGCCTTCAACGATACGGATCGAGGCTTCCCATAATCCCCATTGGGAGTCCATCTTCTGCTTTTCCACATTTTTCGAATATATCGCGTCGAGAGCGGGCGTTCCGAACGCCCATCCAAAACCGAGAACCGCCTGCACGATGAATAGATGCCACGGCTTTGAGACAAAGAGATAGCCTAAAATGCCGAGAGAAGCCAGACTGAAACCAATAACGATGACCCATTCGTCCTTCCGCAATTTGTCCTCAAACCTGCCCACAAGATAAAGGGTAATGCCGCTAACGATCGCGAATAATGCCCACGCCCACCCTGCGGTCAGGATATCGCCCCCAATCTTCTCCACAAAGATGGCATAGATGGGCCCAAACAGTCCAGCGGCGAATTCATACAGGGACTCAGAAATAAGCAAGTACTTCGCTTTCCATTTCATGGACACGAAGCGTTTGCTGATATTTATTAGTTTAATGAGTAAAAAATAAATAAAATATGCAAAAATTTATATATTATCTACTATTTTATTGAAACTATGGAGAAGCTCGACAAGAAGGACAAGAAGATACTCGAGATACTCAACCACAACGGCAGAGCGACCGTGAGTGGGGTCTCCCGCAAGACAGGTATCCCGCGCGATAGCGTGAACTATCGTCTGCAGCGCATGATCCGGCTGAAGTTCATCAGCTCTTTCCATGCCCTCATCAATCCCTTGAAGCTAGGGTACCCTATCTTCAGCTATGTCGATTTCGTCTTCCATAACATCGACGAGAAGCGGGAAAACGAATTTTACCGGCATCTCGTGAACCATAAGAATGTCGTCTATGTGGCGAAGACGACGGGAAAGTGGGATTGCACCATCGCCGTCTGCGCCAAAGATATCGGGCATTTCGATGAGATCGTCCGTCAGATACGCCGGAACTTCTCGGATATCATCAAGGAGTTCGATTCGGCATCGATCATCAAGGAGTACAAGTATGACTCTATGGTGGAGCTGATTGAATAAACGATACAAAGACTTAAATATTCCTCATCGTGTGATAGCCAAATGAAACTCCTCGCCTTCACCGACTTCCACGCGAGCCCCATCGCGCTCAAGCGCGTCCTCCTCGCCGCCAAGAAGTTCAAGCCAGATTTCCTCGTCTGCACCGGCGACATCACCATCTTCGAGCACAATCTCGACTGGGTGCTGAAGCAGCTTGATTCGATGCCGAAGAAGGTCATCCTCATCCCGGGCAACCATGAGGAAGGCCCGCAGTTCCGCGAGATCTGCAAGCGATACAAGAACCTCCTCTGCATCGACCGCGCCTCCTGTCGGGTCGGGGGCAAGTACCTGTTTCTCGGCTACGGCGGCGGGGGATTCTCCTTTACGGATCCGCAGTTCCGTACGTGGAGCGCGAAAGCGGCCAAGCGCATCAAGGACGGCGATATCGTCATCCTCCTCACCCACCAGCCGCCCTATGGCACGAAGCTGGACAAGATCATCAGCCACTCCTGCGGCAATAAGGACATCCGCAAGTTCATAGAGAAGTACCCCATCAAGCTCGCCATCTCCGGCCATCTGCACGAGAACTTCAACGCGCGCGACAAGCTGGGCAAGACGGTCCTGCTCAATCCCGGGCCGTATGGGACGATAGTCGAGCTGTGATGCCGGTAGAATCTCTTATCTGCTCGCGTGATAGCGGACGATCTCTCGGCCGATGAGGGCGCAGGCGTCAGTGAAATCGAACGGTTTCTCGAGGATAGGGAAGGGGTCGATGTCCTGCTCTAGTTGCGCGTAGAGCGTCCGGTTAAGACTGCGTTCGCCCGTCATCATGACCACCCGGATGTTGCGGTCAGCGGCCTTTGCGGCCCGTGCGACCTCGGCACCGTTCCAGCCGGGCATGTTCGTGTCCGTGAGCAGGACGGCGAGTGGCCTTGTCTCACGCTCAGGATTCTGTGTATATCCTTGGAGATAGGCGATTGCGTCGCCGGGCTTATCGTGCATCTCTAGATTATACCCTTTTGTCGCGAATCGACGCCGGATCACTCGCAAGAAGGAAGCCTCATCATCGACGACCATGATTCTGGATGCGGCAAGACGGTCATAGCGCGCGAAGCCGTCTCGTATCGTTTCGTGGAAATAGTCTGGGCTGGCGATTGTCGCCTTCTCCATCGCGAGCAGCGCGAGACCTTCCTCTCCGACGGTTTCGTCGCGGCTTGTCATATCGTCAATGGACGCTCCGAGGTTATCCGTAAACAGGTAGCGCGTCGTCAATGGCAGCTCGTCTCGCGCACGCTGCAGGAACTCAACACCGTTCATGCCAGAGCCGAGACGGTAGTCCGCGAGGATGACGCCCGGCCTTTTGTGGAGAAGCGGGATGGCCTCTTCCCCTGATGCGGCGGCGAGCACCTCGATGCCGGTGCCAGTGAACAAGAGGTCAGAGAATGTGGCGCGCATGCCAGCGTCATCATCTACCATAAGCAGGTGTTGGGTCATTTGTTTGCTCCTTTATCCATTCTCCTTCGCTTCCTCTCCCGGTCGGGAAAAGGCTCTGCTTTTAAAGCTTTGTCCTCTTCCCGTCGATGGCGGGGAACGGTTACATTTAAATAATCAGCCGAATCTGCACGCTCCATGTGCGGCATCATCGGCTATATCGGCCATCGGGAAGCGGAAAAGGTGCTCTTGCAGGGCCTGCACGCCCTTGAGTACCGCGGCTATGATTCTGCAGGCATCGCCATCGTGAACTCCGGCCTGCAGGTGAACAAGGTCGTCGGCAGGGTGGCCAACCTCGAAAACAAGGGCTTGGTCGGCACGTTCGGCATCGGCCATACTCGATGGGCGACGCACGGCAAGCCGACGGTGAAGAACGCGCATCCGCACACGGATTGCACCGGCAAGATGGCTCTCATCCATAATGGCATCATCGAAAATTATCTTGAACTAAAGAACCGCCTGAAGGAGCACGTCTTCAGGTCGGATACTGATTCCGAAGTGCTGCTCCATCTCATCGAGGAGCATTATGACGGCGACCTGAAGAAGGCGGTTTTCGAGGCCTTGAAGGACATCCATGGCGCGTACGCCTTCTGCGTCATCCATCAGGACCATCGGGAGATCATCGTCGCGCGGAACGGCAGTCCGGTGGCGCTGGGCCTCGGCGAGCGTGAGAATTTCGTGGCGTCAGACGTCTCCGCGCTCGTGCCCTATACGAAGCGTGTCATCTACCTCAACGATTTTGAGCTTGCTGTGGTGCGGGAGGACGCCGTGCGCGTCTTCGATTTCACGGACAAGGAATTGCATCCGTCCGTGAAGACCGTTGATTGGGATGTGGTCATGGCCCAGAAAGGGGGCCACAAGCATTTCATGCTCAAAGAGATATTCGAGCAGCCGGCGGTGGTGAAGCAGTCCATCAGCATGCCGCTCGACCTCGACCTGAAGGCGAAGAAGATCTTCATCGTCGCCTGCGGGACGGCAGGTTATGCGGGTCTGACTGGCAAGTACATCATCGAGCGCCTGGCGAGGATCCCGGTCGAGTTCGACGTGGCGTCGGAGTTCCGCTACAAGGATCCGATCATCGGGAAGGATGACCTCCTCATCGTCATCTCGCAATCAGGGGAGACTGCGGACACGCTTGCTGCCTTGCGTCTCGCCAAGGAGAAGGGGGCGAGGACGCTTGGCATCATCAATGTCAAGGACAGCACGATCGCGCGCGAGGCGGACCATGTCGTGTACACCGTCGCCGGTCCAGAGATTGGCGTGGCCTCGACAAAAGCCTTCATCGCGCAGCTGGTCATGCTCTACCGCATCGCCGGAAAGCTGTCGGGAAAGCAGATCGATTTGAGCACGATACCGCAGCACATCCAGGCTATCCTCGACCGGTCAGACGCTATCCGCGAGGTCGCGAAAAAATACTGCCGTGTGTACAACTTCATCTTCATCGGGAGGAACCTGAATTATCCCGTCGCCCTCGAGGGGGCCCTGAAACTGAAGGAGATATCCTACATCCATGCAGAAGGATATCCTTCAGGCGAGATGAAGCACGGTCCCATCGCGCTGGTCACCGATGAAGTGCCCACCGTGGCTATTGCGCTGCGGGATGCGGTGTATGACAAGATGATCAGCAATATCGAAGAGGTCAGGGCGCGGAGCGGCAAGGTCATCGCGGTCGCGACAGAAGGGGATGCCATGATCAAGCGCCACGCGATGGATGTCCTCTTCATCCCCGCCGTCGATGAGCTGCTCACGCCGCTTCTTGCCGTCGTGCTCTTGCAACTGTTCGCCTATCATATAGCTGACCTGCGGAACTGCGATATTGACAAGCCGCGGAACCTGGCGAAGTCGGTCACGGTCGAGTGAGCGTTGTTCTGGTGGTTAGTATAAATTATGCATATATTATGCATATTCTATTTTTAACACTGTATAGTGATTCTCAAAGTTTAAATATTACTTAAGAAGATTACCAAAACAATGAGAAAATTTGGGCATGATGGTCAGGTTTGCCATCAAAAAAGCTACTATGTACATATTTAGCACTTATAAGTAGTCCTTAAAGTTTAAATACTACCTAAAAGAGTGAGGGTGTCATAATGAAAGCGTTGAATCTCGGTTTGGTCTTGTTTGTTGCAATGGTTCTCTGCACTGTCGGTGTTGCTGCGCAGCAGGCGACATGGCAGGTCAATTTAAGCACTCCTGCTAATGATACATATACTGGAAACGGAGCCACGCTTTTCCTCTCCGCGAACATCACCACTCCTGTAGAATCCCCAAATGTGAGTAATGTCACGTGGGCGTTTGTCCAATTGTATGGGGCTATCTCTGTTACTCGAAACTTGACTAACAATACTGCTAATCTTAGCTTCTATGGCTTGACAATAGCGACAACAAGCATTCCTGATGGCCGTTATAACATCACGGTTAACGCGACTATCAATGCGACAAACTTCAGCTGGGGCAATGTAAGCCCGTATCGTGGCGCCGGCTTCAATATCACGATAGACAATACCGCGCCGAACGCTACTCTGCTGGCTCCGTTCAGGAATGGTTCCGGCACATCGGGCAATGCGAATGTCACGCCGAATGGTGACATACCTATCTTCGGCAATGGCAATGTCTCTTTCAACTTTTCATATGTTGCACAAGATAGCCTTGACACGCTTATTTCCATGTTCTTGGTTATTGATGGTGTCCAGAGAAATACAACCAACACCTCCAATGGAACAATATTTGGCACGATAATCAATATCAGTGCATTATCCGAGGGCAGTCATAACTGGAGTCTTAGCCTTCTCGATGAGGCAGGAAACAACGCTTCATTGTATCCCAACGTGAGTACTTATAACTTCACTGTTGACAGAACGCCGCCGGTGTTCGATATCTATAATAAAACGTATTTCCCACCCGCAGGATTCCATGTCCGTGGTCTCACCGGCAACAACACGTTCGTGAACTTCACCTTCCTCATCACGGATAGGTTCATCAGTTCGAACATGTCCGCGTATATCATCGTGGATGGCGCCCCAATCAATCAGACGCAGGGAATCACCGTGAGAGGTATCACCAATAATACCAACGTCACCTTGAACCAGACCTTCAGTGCAGGCGTCCATTACTGGAACATCACGACCAATGATACCTGGGCGAACAACAGCAACATCAGCAACACCTACAACTTCACGGTGGACAGCGGCGCGCCGAACGTGACGCTTCTCTTCCCGTCTGAGGGCTTGGTGTTCTCGCAGGGTCGCATCATTTTCAGCTGGTCGGCGACGGATGACTTTGACTCGAACATAAGCTCCAACCTGCTGATCAATGACGTGATCAATATCTCGGATATCCCGACGGCGAATGGGACGACGACCACAGCGAGTATGTTCTTTGATGTGGGGGGCTCGTACAACTGGACGATCAACCTCACGGATGAAGCCGGCAACAGGAACAAGAGCATCACGATCAATTTCACCGTGCGCATCCCGACAGGCGGCAGCGGCAGCGGCGGCAGTTCGGGCACGTCGCGTGTGTCGCGTCATGGCTTGCCTACTGGTGGCTTGTTGTTGACGGTGTACACGACTGGTCGTGTGTCGGTCGATGTTGGTGGGACGTATCAGGTGCTTGACTTGATCCGGACGAATAATAATGAGTTGGCGGATATCACGTTTGGC
>OBEQ011522078.1_pt1 | contig 23870 bp, 21 predicted proteins | sample 1670901 | NCBI WGS metagenome assembly OBEQ01 (sample SAMEA104232315, study PRJEB22302) | groundwater metagenome | biome: forest; feature: aquifer; material: groundwater | place: USA | collected 2011-08-07 | depth 5.4 m
AACTCAGCAACTAAATAGTATTTATTTTGCAAGTAATTCGATTGCAGTTGCAGTTGGCGGTAACGGAACAATACTACGAAGTACAACCGGAGGGGATGAATGGTCGAGCGTTACAAGCGGTACGACAAATACGTTGTATTCTGTTTCATTTGCTAATGCCACAACGGGTTTAGCTGTGGGAGAAAAGGGAACGATTCTCAGGACTACCAATGGAGGAGTAAGCTGGATAGGACAAGTAGTCGGGGGAGCGGGGCACATATTTAAAGGGGTTGATTTTTCAAACACAACCGATGCGTATGCAGTTGGATATTACTACAGTTTGTTGTTTCCGGATTCTACCTGGGGTGTAATTTATCGTTCAATAAATGGAGGGTTGACCTGGTCATCTGCTTTTGAACAGTCGCGCTATGTTTTTGAAGATGTGTCGTTCCCGACAACAAACATCGGTGTTGCCGTTGGGAGTTTGAGTAATGGAGCGCGGGAGCTAATTTTCCGAACTATAACTCAAGGAGGTGTCTGGTCGAAAGTGTCCAATGAATCGTATTTGGGATTAATGGGGATACAATTTCTGGATGCTAATACAGGAACAATTGTAGGCAAGCAGGGAATGATATTAAGAACCGGAAATGGTGGCTTAACCTGGACCGATGTCTCGTATGGAACCCCAAGAACGCTTCATAAATCGGCTTATATTGATGCTACTCATGAAATAGCGGTAGGAGATGTGGGCATGTTTTTGCGAACGACTGACGGTGGTACGAGTTGGATTCCCGTAGCGATAGGAAGCAGTGAAAATTTCTATGATATTTTCATTAATGATGCTAATACACAAACTATTGTAGGGGCAAACGGATTGATATTAAGGACGAGCAATGGAGGGGTGCAGTAACGATTAGACGGTTGTATACGCCAAGAACGGAGAAATCCCAACTCTTCAAGAGTTACGAAGCGCTCAGAGAGTTGAGATTCCTCACCCCGATGGAACCGGGGATTCGGAATGACAGGCTTTGTTATAGGCTTACCTTATCTCCTCTTACGGGGATTTTGATAGTATTAAAGCCAATGCCTTTTAATCCTGAGGATAATTTTTCTTGACGTTCTATTTCTCCGTGAACGAGAAATATTTGTTGAAGTTGTTTGTGATCAAACTGATTGATGTATTTGAGTAGTTCGTTTCCATCGGCATGAGCGGAGAAGGAATTGAGAACATGCACTTCAGCATTGCGTTTGTGAATCTCTCCGAATATTCGTAGTTCGGGAAATTGTTGAACTAACTTCCAACCAAGCGTGTGTTCCGCTTGATAGCCGACAATTAAAATTGTATTACGCGCATCTTCGATATTATTAGCAAGATGGTGAACGATTCGTCCCGCTTCGCACATGCCCGATGCTGAAATAATCATGCAGGGTTCTTTCTTATCGTTCAGCATTTTTGATTCATCTGCTGTACGAACATAATGTAATTGGCTTAACCCAAGGGGATCGTGATGTTCAAGAATATGTTTGCGGGTTTCTTCGTCATAACACTCGGGATGTTTTCTGAAAATCTCTGTTGCGTTAATAGCGAGCGGGCTATCTACATAAATCGGGAATGAAGGGAGTTTTCCGGCATCTTTTAATTTATGAAGCGCATAGACGAGGTCTTGCGTTCGCCCGACACTAAATGCCGGGACAATAACTTTACCACCTCGCGCAAAGGTAGTTTGCAACACGGTTAAAAGTTGTGTGTCCATTTCTTCGGGAGCATCATGGGTAATTCCTCCGTAGGTACTTTCGCTAATTAGCGTTTCAACATTTCCCATAAAATCGGGGTCGCGAATGATAGGCATATTCCACCGACCAACATCTCCGGTAAATCCTAACGTTTTTGTTGTACCATTTTCTTTGATGGTAAGATGAATAGATGCCGACCCAAGTATATGCCCGGCATCAACAAATTTGAGCGTAACGTTTGGAGCAACATCAATTACCTGATTATAGGAATAGCCTTGAAATAATTCCAACGCTTGAGCGGCATCCTCGGGGAGATAAAGAGGCAGAATGGGTGGTTCGTGGTGTTTTGCATTTCTTTTGTTGATGAACTCAGTATCTTTTTCCTGTATGTGAGCGCTATCCGCCAGCATTATCTTGCAAAGGTCGTGAGTTGCGCTCGTGCATACAATCTGTCCGGCGAATCCTTGTTTTACCAACCCCGGTAAGTTTCCGCTATGATCTATATGTGCATGGGAGAGAATGACGAGGTCTATAGACTTAGGATCGAATGGAAACACTCTGTTTCGGTCGGTTGATTCAGCCCTGCGACCTTGAAAGAGTCCGCAGTCGAGCAGAATTCGTTTGCCGTTCACTTCAAGAAAGTGCATTGATCCTGTTACGGTACGGGCGGCGCCAAAGAATTGGAGGTTCATAGTTTAGTAGTCAGTATGTCAGTAAACAGTATTCAGTAATTAGTGGTGCGAAGTATATGTAAACGTACTAAAAAAATGGGAGAGATTCTACTATTTGTATTTGTCATCAAAATGATATAATTTTGATAGATGAAAATACAGGAAAACTATGCCGGTTATTAAACCAATATCCGATTTACGAAATAAGTCGAATGAAATCTCGAAGATTGCTCACGAGGTAGATGAACCAATATTCATAACGAAAAATGGGGAAGGCGACCTTGTGGTAATGTCAATGACGCATTACAGTAAAATGCAATTGAAGATGGAACTCATGAGCAAACTTGCAATTGCTCAGTCGCAACGGGCAAGTGGCGAAAAAGGACGCTCTCTCGATCAGGTTGTAAAATCACTCCGTAAAAGAATACGTGAAGCCGCCTGAGTATCATGTACGGTTGTTACCGATCGCGGAAGATGATCTGAATGAAATAGTGGATTACATTTCAGTTGATAATCCCCGCGCTACTGAAAAACTCCTGAATCATATTGTAAAAAATCTGGGGTACCTTACTATTCATCCCTATCTTGGAAAAACGCCCGATGAAATAGGTGTTGCGCGAATGGGGTATCGCTTTCTTGTTGTTGAAAACTATCTTATCTTTTATACGATTGAAGAAAATACCTTATTGATTCACCGTGTTTTACACGGTGCAAGAGATTATCTTGATTTGTTGTAGCGTTACTGTTGAATGAATGCTTGCAGTAATAGATAGAATCACTAGATATTATTGTAAGAAACTGTTAATGTTCCCATTAAGAACCGTTTAGCCAGAGGCTAACAAGTGGGGAATGGCACATCTAATATCTTAAAACAAATTTGCAACGCTCAGGGTAAAGTAAAATTGTTTTGGATTGGTAAAACGGTAGGTAAAATCTGTTCGAATGATATCGAAAATGCGGTTTATGCCTATGCCTGCTTCAGCGTACCATCCATCTGATGTTGAAGTTGTGCCTGTCCATGTTTGAGCGATTGAGCCGAATGTAATGAGCTCAATACTGTTTTTGTATAGGAACGGAATGTTTAATGCGAGGAATGGAACACTTCTGAAGTTGTGTTCAAGGTTGAGCATGACATATCTATTGCCGCCAAATTCTTTTACACCGGAACCGCGCAACACGCCAAACGGTGCATATCTGCTTGAGCGTGAATCAAGTGAAAAAGATCGCTGTATCGGTAGTGTTCCCGATGATGTTCCTGCGCTGAGTTTTATGCTAAGTTTGGGAGGAAACAATAAATCTCTTCCGAATGTATTTATGTTCCATTCGACTAGAGCATGGTAGCGGGTAAAATCAAAGTCGCCACCGGTGAGCGAGAGAGAAGAATGTTCTATATCGAAGTTTAATCCGTTTTGTGAAATTAATCCTAATGGGATTGGCTCGGCGCCGATTCGTACTTTCAGTTTGATACTGTGCAGGGTTCCATCATTAATAATAGGATTGACGCGAAAGATTTTACTCTGTGCGAATAAACTATAACTCGTATTATTGTCCATTGAGGATTGTTTCTCGACACCATAACTTATTTCAGCAGAGAGCGATCTTGCCGGTTTGAAGGTTGTAAACGCCCTCCACCCTTTTGTTAAGAAGTAATCGTTGTAATCGTTTTTATCTATCAATGATGTGAGAGTGTTAAATAGTGACCCATAATATCCTTCATCCGGTATGTTATCAACGTGTTGAAAAACATCGAATCCTAAACCGATTTTTCGTTTTGCATTTGTAAAGATTGTTGCCCCAACATTATAGCCGACAAGTGTATCTGAGAAACCATAACCTAAAGAAGTCCGTATTGTTAGATTATAGGGTAAGCTATCGTTTTTATATTTCCCGCCGAAATAAAATCCCTCAACACGATTAAAGCGACCATCAATATAACTTAAGACTGAACCTGCATCGTTATTTCCCAATGATGCAAGGGGACCTTTGGGTTCAAATTTCTTTTCAAGCGTTTGTGTGCTGTCGAGCGTGGAGTATGCCTTCTCCTCTTCGCTCGTGAGAGGAAGCACATCGTTTTGTTTCCAGAATGTTGAATCAAATTTTGTTGCGGTGGAATCTACAACAAGCGTGGATTTCTTCATCACACTATCCGGGATTGCGATGTTTACATTGTAATTATAAATTGCCGAAGTTTGTTCAATACCGATTTTTGGCAACGTGAATCCTATAAAGCTTACATTAAATCCACCGGTGATACGAATATCTGTCGGCATCCAAAAAATATCAGAATACAGCGAGAACTGTTGTTGATAGTGCAAGCTAATATCTTTGATGAAGGGAACGGCAAACGTTTCATTTGGAGTGACATCAACACCCATCACGGCATAGGTTTCGTCTGCTATAGTAATAGTGCCATTAAATAGTGGCGTGGTTCTGCTTTTTCCCGTCATTGCTATTTTATAGATTTCCACTCCGTTGATGGTTGATGTTCCAATAAGTTTATAATCGTAATACTCGAGTGCATCGGGGGCGGTTGGTCCGACAAACGTGTAGGCGTTTGAGTTATCGTTTACCTGAATTCTAAATAAACTTATCCGATCTTCGTTGAAATTAATAATGCCCCGTACTGCGGCGGCATTTTCTGCAGAAGTCATATTTAGTGTTTGACGTTTTTGCTTTATGACTTCGCGCAATGTATCCCCTACTTGCATATATGCGGTGCTATATGATTCGGTAATGCTTGCGATGCCCGTATCGCTTCGGAGTACCTGTCTTGTAAACGCATCGAACGAATAGGTCTTAAGTTTATCCATCCATTTACGTTTATTGGCAATAGCCTTGCGGATGATTTCAATAGCAGGGTCTTCTGCAGAGACAACAACCTCCGCAATCTTCACAGGAGATTCTACTAGTTTGACATTATGAGTGATGTTAGCCGTTATATTAACGCGAAGTGTTTCAGACTGGTATCCTATCGAAGAAAAAATAATTGTTTGGTTGCCCTGTTCAACTCCAAGATTATACTGTCCCATTGAATTGGTGACCGTACCGAAGGATGTTCCATGAATCCGTATATTGACAGCAATAATTGCTTCACCTGAAGTGGAATTGGTGACATTACCATTAAGAGCGTATCGCGTTTGGGTTTGGAGGGTAGAAAGAACAGAGGTAAGAAGTAGGAGTATTAGTGAAAAACGGAGCATTATTTATTTAGCCTTTCCAGTTCACGTTCGGTTCGGAAGGTGAGCCAATTTTTAAAATCATAATCATCGTCAATTTTTAATACCTGTTCAAATTCATGTTTAGCGACAGTTTTATTTCCAATGTTGGTATGGCACATACCAAGTTGATAGTGCGCCCAAGGCGTTAACCATGTTTCCTCTCCAACGTTCGATGAGAGAGTTTTTTGTAAATATGGAAGAGCTTCAGCGTATTTTTTTTGATCAACGTACACTTCGCCAAGAGAATATATGGCTTCAGTGCGGAGGGTAGCCGATACACCCCGCAATGTATCAAGCATCATATAGAGCTGAATGGCATTATTGTAGTTGCCGGATTTAAATGCGTTTTTTGCACACAGGAGAGCGGAATCAGCGGATGAGATTGGCGCCTTAATGAATAGCTCCGCTTTGCGCGAAGCATAGGCGTCATCTCCGTGTTTATGTTCTGCATTACGACTTGCCTGATAGTGTTTCAAAGCTTGCTCTCGTTGACCGGTCATTTCATAACCAACACCAATGCGGAATTGCGCCGTTGCCCGATAGTGATCATCGTTAAACATTGAAAGAAAGAGTTTATATTCTTCAATGTATTTTTCGTATTTATTCAGACGAAAGTTGCACTCGGCAAGTTTATATAGGGCGATTGCTTTTAAGCCGGGGACAGAACCGCGGTCGTATTGTGTGATTTCGTGTAAGAGGTCTTTTGCTAACGTAACATTATTACTTCTCATTTTCCAGATAGCAAGCGTAAATGCGATAAGAGGGTTTTCGGGAAAGCGTTTGTTCAAATCGACAAGCAACGAATCGCTGTATTCAAAACTCCCGGTTTGCCACGGGAGAAATTGGGCGAGGTAGTATTGTGCTTCAACGGGACTGAATGTTCCTTTTTCGCGGGCGAGCTTTAATTCTTTTACCCCCAGAGTTGCATTCCCTTCTATACCAAGCATTGAAATAACCCATTGCAAACTTTTTGGAGCAAACGCGCCAAAGTAGTGGTAACAACCTATCCCTAAGTAGGCATCATAATTTTTGGGATCGAGTTGTATTGCGTCATAAAAAAAATCGAGGCTTTTTTTGCCATCCCATGCGGCTTTCAAATAGCTTTTCTGGCGCGCCTCGGCAAATGCTTTGTATCCGTATAATGAACCAAGGCAGGTAAGAATATCGGCATCGTTTTCATGGGTATCTTGATATTTTTCGGCAAGGTCGGTTGCTTGTTCAACCTGTACTATGAGTTGGTCGTAGAGCTTATCATCATTTCCCAAAGCAAAACGCCAGAACAAAATTGTTGTTCTCGCTACATAGGGTCGTGGGTGTGTTGGTTCAAGTGTTGATGCTTGGTTGAATTTAGAATCGGCAGAATCAAGTTGAAAATTATAGGCGTACTTCATCCCTTCAAGCGTAAGCGCTGTAACGCGTTTTATTGTTTCTATTTCAGAAGCAAGGCTTGCAGATGTTAGTATAAATAAACAGACAACAGTAATGAATGCCCGATGTGCTTTTCTTGTTCTCAAAAAAATCAGTTCCAATCATTAAATGCAAAATAGACAGCTACTATAATGAACGCAAAGGATACAATATAGTTCCATTTGAGCTGTTCTTTAAGATAGAAGATAGCAAAAACGCCGAACACTACCAGCGTAATGATTTCCTGAATGATTTTCAGTTGGTAGGAGCTATATTGACCGCTTCCGATGCGGTTTGCGGGTACTTGAAAGCAATACTCAAAAAAAGCGATTCCCCAACTGATGAGAACGACTTTCCAGAGGGCGATTTCTTTGTATTTTAGATGTCCGTACCATGCAAAGGTCATAAATGTATTTGAAATGAGCAAAAGAATGATTGTAATCATGACTTCAAGTAAAAAATAAAAAGTAAAAAGTAAAAATGTTATAGGTTATTTGTTAACGGTGAAACGTTTTATAGGTTGTATAAAAGTAAGGGATTTTGTGGGGAGAAACAAAAGGGGTGATACTTATTGTTGAGAATGTTTATTATGTTAAACAGCTGTCAAATCGGTTGCCCGTTTATAATTGGTAATTAAAGGAAAAAACTGTACAATGCCGTTCAATGGCAGTGATGGTGATACATACCCGTACCATCTCCTCTGATCATAGTAGCCAAAGATTTACTCGCTTGGGTAGCGATTAAGAGTAATCGTATTGTTCTTTCGTAGAATCTCAAGTTTTTAATTTGATTTAACGTAAAAAGAGGAAGACCATCTCCTTTAAGATCGCATTGTATCAATTAATAATAACACAAAAAAGAGAGTACGCTATGAAATTGTATAACACACTTATTACTCTTGCCTTACTTCTTCTCTATACCTCTTTATGTTTATCGCAAACGAAAATACAAAGCGCAAGAGAAATTCAAAGTCCTTTCAACAAGAACAAACAATCCTACTTGATAAAACCAACAACGGTGGAACGGGGGCGAGAGATTAAAGAATCTCCTGATAGGTGTAGTTCTGATATAAATAGAAAGGATATCAATGTAGTTCTTCCCGGACTACCGAGAATAAACGACCTATTTCATATATCCGGAACAGACACTTTTGTAACCGATATAAAAATCAGGGGAACAGAAATTTGGGCGGTGTCTTCGTATGGTTTGCTCTATTCTTCGGATTTCGGGACAACATGGATCTTTTTTGATTCAACACAACTTCAAGGAGAAGATATGCTGTTTGCTCTTAATATATATGAACAGCATGTTCGGGTAGCTACCGGGTATGACCAGTGGGCTTCCGATTCTTCGTACTCGATTCAAACCGGCAGCGGAATAAGTAGCACAACCGATAATGGCAGTAACTGGTTGCATGTTTCTCAGCCGGTTGATGTGCCGGGCGATAGCATAATATTTTACGGCATCAACGATTCTTTGTGGATTCTTCCGATTACAACGTCTGAGCAAAACGTTACGTTTGATATAAGTGAACATCATAATGTTGTCTGGATTGCAGGCTGGGCAGGCGGCCTTCGCAAATCTACTGATGAAGGATACACATGGCAACGTATTCTCCTCCCACTTGATAACCAATACACCCTTCAGCCATCCGACACATTGTGGGCATACGCACCCTCCGATACCAATCATTTACATAAACTATTTAAGCGATTTGACCCACGATTAAACAATAATCTTCTTGCATTCTCTGTTATGATAGAAGGAGAGGACACTATTTGGTGCGGAACCGCCGGGGGAATCAATAAATCAACAGATGGCGGAATATCTTGGCAAAGATATACAGCGCAATTAAATAGGCTTGAAGGGAATTGGGTTATTGCATTGCACAACCAGCACGGAAACGGTCAGAATGTGGTCTGGGCTATAACATGGAAAGCGAGTGGTCTTTCAGAAAACTTTGGCGTATGCAACACAACCAATGGGGGATTAACGTGGAAACGAGCTCTTGCAGGAAAGAAATGTTATAATCTTTCCTCGAAGGAGGATACGCTTTATGTATCTGCTGAAGATGGGCTATATCGTTCGATTAACAGAACAGAATGGGCAAGATACAAACCGCTTTTTGACACCATTGTATATGCCGCAACCGTTGATAGTATTAATAGACTATGGGTTGGATTGTCAACGGGACTTGCTCACTTTGAAAATAGAGATTCGCTTTGGGAGATACTCACAGTTGTAGAGGGTAGTCCTCCTCACATTGTTTCGGTTAACATGCCTACGTCATTTGTGCGTCCAACGTCTGATTCGACTATAATTGACAGCGTTCGTGTTATCGTCACAGACCCGGATAGCGTTGATGATGTTACCGATGTGTGGTTTACTTCAGACCGATCCGGGCAGAGTCCTTTTTATTTATCGAAACAGGAAAGTGGTGTTTTCGTATTGGTGTTTCAAATTAATTCATCTGCACTACTCGGCGTTCATCACTGGACTTTTTACGCAGAAGATGAAGCGGGCAATCTCAGTGATTCCGTTCTCTTGACGATACAAATAATTGATGCTATAAAAGAATTATCGGCATTGCCAAAAGTGTTTCATTTGGATCAAAACTATCCCAACCCATTTAACCCTACAACGAGGTTGTCCTTTACGATTGCTCACTCGTCATTAGTGACATTAAGGGTGTTTGATATTGTTGGGAAGGAAGCGGCGACATTACTAAACAGAAAAAAATATGAAATTGGCTCGTATGAAGTCCCGTTTGATGCTTCACGGCTCGCAAGTGGTGTGTATTTTTATCGTATTGAAGCTGAGAGTGTTGATAACGCAGCCGTAAGTTTTACAGAGACGAAAAAATTATTGTTGGTAAGGTAAGGTTGGAGCGCATCATCAAGTATTTATAACACTCAAATGTTGTAGTGCGTAATGAAGAGTATTTTGTGGTGAGGATGTAAGAAATGCATACACCATGCGAAGGATGATTGGGTTCCGAACATCCTTCGCGTGAGTGGTGATGCTACCTTTTTATTTCATCAACAACAATTTTTTCGTATCACCCCAATTTCCCGCTGTCAGCCGGTAGAAATATATTCCGCTTGGTATAGAACTTGCATCAAATGTTACCGATTTGAAGCCTGCCTCTTGCATTTCATCTACCAATGTTTCGACTACCTGTCCTAGGGTGTTGTATATCTTCAATTGCACGGACACTGCGTGCTGTGTCCCTATTTCAGGTATCGTGTAATTGATAACGGTAGATGGATTGAAAGGATTGGGATAGTTCTGAGAGAGAGCAAATTCAGCTGGGATTTTTGGATTATTGGTATTTAGATTTTCTTCGGGTGGCGGAGGTGGCAACTCTGAAGTTGGCACTATATGGATTTTGTTTACTGACGATGTAAGAATGGAAGAAGAAAGAATAAGCTTGCCATTGCTGATAGCTTTTACCCAATAGCCCTTGCCCGGTGTAATGACGGACGATGGATAATACCCGTTGCTACCATAGCCAAAGAAAGTCGAAGTTATTAACCCCGGGGGGATGGAAGTGATACTTGAAGTTGCTATCTCGGAAGAAATAGACCCGATGATATTCCATCGCGCAGATACATCGACGGTCTCGGCGGTTATTGTAGCGCCATTCAAGGTGTTCACTCGCGCACTGTTGAATTTGAGCCAGTATCCTTTTCCCGGTGTCAAAGAAGTTTTTGGCGAGTACCCACTTTCATACGCGAAGGCATCACTGCTTGAGAATCGAAAGATACTATCTTTGTCGGTATAGGTTGGATTGACCGGAACAGAAACGAGATTCCAATTCGTAATCCCCGGAATGTTGATAGAAATCCCTACACGTTCAACTTTTCTTAAGATGGTACCATTTTCACCAACAGCAAGTACGATACGTGCAAATCCATCGGAAAATGTGGCAGAGGCGACACCGGTTAAATTATTCGCACTTGGTGATGTTTCTTGTTGCCATGTTGCTCCATAGTCTTTTGAAAAAATGATTCGTCCGTTATCTCCTACCGCATAAGCACTGGTACTATCTACTAAAGAAACGTTGCGGATTGTTGCTTGTGTATCAGGAGAACTATTCCATAATGATCCTCCATCGGGAGATTGTGCAAACATAGAATCGCCGGCGATAAAAACGTTGTGGTGATTAAATCCCGTACCTGCATGGAAAGAATTACCTGTAAATGGGGATTGGTAGATCCACGTTACTCCTTTATCAGAGGATTTTAAGATGATGCCACTTTCGCCTACGGCAATCAAATTTTCTATTGGGGAAGCTGATTCGCGCTCTTTGAGTAACACCTTACATGGATGTTCATGCCAGGTATTATCCCCTTCTTTAAAAGGAACACTAACAGTGTTACCCATTTTTTGAAATAGAAATTGTGGCGGCACAACTAATGTTGCAGGTAACCATGACTCTCCACCATTCGATGAATAGATTAATGTCAGGTTTTCTCCAACTGCCGCAAAATCACTATCACTAAGACTTGTTATGCCTTTTAAGTTGGCTAATGTTCCACTGTTTTTAGGGTGCCATGTTGCTCCAAAGTCTGTTGTCAGAAGGGTTTTCCCGCTCCCACCAACAGTAATAGCTTTTCCCTTTGTGCCACAAGGGTTGCCACCTCCCCCGCCGGATGGTTTTGGGTCATTAGCTACATTTAAGCCTTTCAACATATCACCGCCACCAAGAAGTCCGGCGGTATGAAATAATGCGCTATCAATAAAAGCCGGATTCCAAGTTACACCGCCATCGGTCGAGCGAGTAATTGTACCACTATCTCCAACCGCTACTGCATTATTTTCATCAAAAAATCCTACAGCGTTGAGATTAGCGGTAATACCGCTTGAAATTGTTTGCCATATTGTATCGGGCGGAGTGAACATCAAGCGAAAATTCAAATTTGTGAGACTCCCATCGCCCGGGAGAGTAAATGTGTATGAAGTTTCAGGGGGAAATGCAATTGAACTGCCAACCGGCGTAGTAATGTGTAGCTCATAATCACCGGGTTGTAAGTTTGTGAAAGAATAATGCCCTGAATCATCAGAGGTAGTTATTTTTATGGAATTTTTTGGCTTTCTGTGCAAATCAATATCAACACCCGATATCGGATCGTTTTGTTTAAACAGTTGATGAAAAGAATTTTTCTGTGTGCGATTTATAGCGGAGAGGTTACTTTCTGTTGTAATAAATCCGCTTACACTGTATGTGCCCCTATTGCCAAAATTCAATCCGGTGAAATCATCTCCGCTTTGGGTTGTGATGGTATATGATCCTGATGCCGGAAGTGTGTGTGTCCATCCTGTTTGAGGAATAAGTACAACGGTATGTGCACCGTTACCGACACTATCAATTGAATAATCGCCATTTGTATCTGTGACTGCTGTTGTGTTGCCGAGCATGGTACCGTTGCACGAAATTGTCCATCCGGAAAGTCCATCCTCTCCGATGCCTTTAAGGGTGTCACCATTCATATCATCGAAAACATTTCCACTGATTGAACCAAGTTTAAAGTTGAGAAAGCGAACGGTGTCCAAGGTTGTTCCGGTATAGGATGCGGCAAGAGTTGCAATCCATCCGTTGGGAAGGTTTTCAATAACTTGATATGTTCCTGAAGTAAGGCTTGTGAGGGTTGTGGAGAGTGCACCATTCCCGAGAGTATCATACCTGTAATGGGAACCGTTCCTTTTTGTTTCAAGATAGGCAAAGGTTCCGGGAGGTAACGGGAGCATATCGTTTCCATCTCTTACTCCGTTACCATTAACATCTATAATTACCTCAAGGCGGAGTGAGGAAGAAGCGGAAACTGTGAAATTGTTTGAGACAGATTTTTCTGAAGCAAACGCAAAGAACAAAGAACCGATGCAAACGATGATCAACAGAGAGAACGATTGTAAAGAACGATGCATAAGAACTCCTATAGTGAAGAAAGAAATGGAGCAAGTTCCCATCCAGCCATGAATTCATATCATGGTATGTACGGTGGATGGGAGAAAGTTAATATTTCAACTTTAATGTAGAGAATAATAGGTCAAATGTCAAAAGGAGGCATTTCCCTTCGCCTTAGGAAACTTCGGTTTAATGCCTCTTTGTCGAGAACAGCAAATGTAGTTCCTTATCGAATGCATCGTATGCGTCTTTATCGAAGAGGACGAAGCGAACGAGGGTTACATATTTAGATTTTTGGAGGAAGTCAATTGCTTGAGAGAGCATAAGTTTTGCACAAAAATGAATTTCAAATCCTCCGATGCCTGTTCCCAAAGCGGGAAAACTAATTGAGGAGAGTTGTTTGGATTCCGCAAGATGGAGTGTGTTTTGTGTTGCGGCAGAGATTTTATTTGCATCGGTATGGAGGTCTTGCCCCATGACTGCGGCGTGAATGACATGTTTCGCCTTAAGATTACCGCCTTTGGTTATTACCGCCCATCCTATTTCTACGGGACCTAAGGCAATAGCCTCCTCTTCGATTTTTATTCCTCCCTTGCGTTTGATTGCCCCTGCTACACCTGCCCCCATCCATAAATGATTGTTCGCCGCATTGACAATTGCATCTGTCTCTTGTTCGGCAATATCACCTTGTACTATTTCAATCGCGTTGTGATTGATTTTCATTTTTGTCATGTGGTAATTTCCTCATGATGTTTTGTTTGAGTGTTGTTACACCTACAACGAATCTACTCTTTGATGTTGCTCGGCCTGTGGTTAAAGCCACGAAAAAACTTATTGTTTTATCCACGAGCTGAAGCTGTGGCAATTACTCAGTCAAAACGGACTTTTTTAAAAGATCGAATATAGTTCATTTTGTGTAATATCGAGCTATGAGGCGTTTGTTGGTAACAGTATTCGTATCTTAGTACCTTTTCCAAGCTCACTATCAATTTCAATTTTGCCTTTGTGGTCGTCAACAATTTTCTTTACGATAGCCATACCCAACCCCGTGCCGTGTTTTTTTCCAAATGTCATAAATGGTTCAAAAATCTTAGCTTTCACCTCATCGGGCATGCCCGTTCCGGTATCGGCAAATTCGACGAGAACATGATCGTCTTTTCCGAGCGTAATGACAGTCAGTGTTCCACCGCCCGGCATTGCATCTGCGGCGTTTCCTGCGATGTTGTAAAACACACGCATGAGTTTATCCTGATCTACCTGAACATTGCCTTTAAATTCAGTTTTCTGAACAAGTTGAACATTGCGTTTGATTAAATCTCTGCCAATGAAGATGAGTACTGCATCCATCACTTCGGAGAATTCCACTTCTTGAATATTCATCGAACTGACACCTCGTGTGAAGTCGAGGATTTCTTGCGTCATTTTTACAAAACGGTCAACCTGCGATATCATTTCGTCTGCCATTTTCTTTGTTTCTTCATCGGCAGATTTTTTCTTCATCACCTGAGCGTAGACGCGAAGAGTTCCCATCGGGTTTTTAATATCGTGGATAATGGTGCTTGCCATTTGTCCTACGGCAGAGAGTCGTTCCGATTGCACCATCTGTTGAGCAAGTTGTGCGTTTTCGATAGCAATGGAAGCATGAATGGAGAGCGCATCAATGAATTCCTCGTCCTCTTTTGTAAATATGCCTGTAGCTTTATTGAGGAGTTGAAAGACGCCGATTGTTTTCCCGTCTTTGTTTTTCATCGGCATACACAAGATTGTTTTAGTTCTATATCCGGTTGCTTTATCCACGTCGGGATTAAATCGCGAGTCTGCGTAGGCGTCGGGGATGTTGATAGTTTCGCTAGTAGCGGCAACAAAACCGGCAATTCCTTTTCCGATAGGCAAACGGATTTCAACCATAGATGTACCTTGAGCAACTTTTGACCAGAGTTCTTTCTTAATTTCGTCTATTAGATAAAGCGTTCCTCGATCGGAACCGGTTGTTCCGGTAGCAGTTTGTAAAATGTTGGAAAGAAGTTTTTGCAAATCGAGCGATGAGTTAACAATCTTTGACGCTTCGATGAGCTTGTGCATTTTATCGAGGCGGTGCAATGTCTCCTGAAAATAATGTTCCCCTTGCATTAAGAACGATTGATTGCTTGTTCGTAATCGAAGGCTCATCATCCGGAGAAGATTAAAGGCGAATGCAGGGCACTCATTAAGAAGGGCGTTAAAATGGTCCTTGCTCAAGAGTGCTATTTTGGAATCGGTCATTACACTCACGCGTGCAGAGCGCGGGCGTGCATCAATCATTTCAAGTTCGCCAAAAAAATCGCCGGCATGTAAGATGCCCAGCACGACTTCTTCGTTAGTTTTGGTAATTTTACAAATTTTCACGCTGCCGGAAAGGATTAAATACATACTATCACCTTCACTGCCATCGTCGAAGATGATTTGCCCTGCGGAGAATGTTATCTCTTCCAGATAGGGAAGAACAGCGTGGAGCGTCTCGTCAGTAACGGACTCGAACAGTACATTATATTTTATTTTGTTGAAAAGTGTGAAATCTTGCATAGTTATACCCTAACAATCAGTTGAATAATCATATAGAAAATATAAAAAGCAAGGGTAAGAAGCAAAGACGGGTTAAAAAGTATGATGGCTTTGTATTTCCCTCTAAAAATTGGTAAGTTTGCAAGGAATTCATGTACACGCGATGAAGAAAATACTTGTAATCCGGCTCAGTTCATTCGGGGATATTGTTTTAGCATCTCCGTTGCTTCGTGCGCTCCGTACCACATACCCGCTTGCACAAGTTGATTTTTTAGTTAAATCACAATATGCAGACCTTGTAAAATTTAATCCCTACATCACTTCTGTACTCGAAATGCGAGTTGGGGATTGGTCGGAGTTGCAACTTTTGCTTAATAGGATTCAAGCCGAACGGTATGATCTGGTGGTTGATCTTCACAATAGTTTACGTAGCAGGTATATAAGGTTGCTTTCAAAAGCAACAAGAACCGTTGTTATTAATAAACGTGTGTTTGCACGTTTTGCTTTAGTGAAATTTAAAATAAATTTGTATAAGGCTGTTATCCCTGTTACCGAAAGGTATTTTGAAACATGTGAACCATTTAGCGTTCAGGATGATAACAAAGGGTTGGAAGTGTTCGTGCCCGACCAAACAATTGAAACAATTTCGTCGTTTATGAGTAAGTATAAACTTGAACGATACAAGGTCGTGGTTGGGTTTGCACCGGCGGCAAAACATGCAACGAAACGCTGGCTCCCTGAACGCTACATCGAACTTGGTACTGCCATTGCAAAAGAGTATAATGCACGTATTATCATATTTGGTGGGAAAGAGGATGAAACATATTGCGATGATATTGCCCAAATGATTAATATGCAAACAGGTACGCATACGGCGGAAACGTTGGCAGGGAAACTTTCACTTATTGAAACAGCCGCTGTGTTAGATTATTGCAATGTTGTTGTCAGTAATGATACCGGGTTAATGCATCTTGCACAAGCAAGAGGAAAAAAGGTTGTAGCAATTTTTGGTTCAACGGTAAAGGAGTTTGGTTTTTTCCCGATTGCATCGCTGAGTAACGTACTTGAAGCGAATGAAGTTGAGTGTCGCCCGTGTTCGCATATTGGGCGCGCAGAGTGTCCGAAAGGGCATTTTTTATGCATGAACTCTATTCAGGTTGATGATGTTGCTAAAGCGGTTCGCGAGTTTGTTGTATAATTTCATCGGCTACTGAATATTCACCCATTGAATAGGTTTTAACGAAAAATAAATATGTCTCCAATAGGAATAATGGTATTTTTTCAACTTTGCCCAAGGCACAAAAAACCAATAACTGTGGTTACTGAAACCGAGATGATTTCTACTCACGTTATAGAGCGTCAAACATGAGCATTTGGCAGATAGTGTATAATGGTATCATCGTTCCTTTGGGATGGATGTTGTTTCATCTTCTTGCGCTATTCAAGTCGAAGGTTAGGCGTGGAATTGAAGGAAGAGAATTTCTTTTTGAAAAACTTGAAGAGAATATTCAGCGATTAGACAGCGAAGCTAAGCGGGTGTGGTTTCATTCTTCTTCTATGGGAGAGTTTGAACAGGCAAAACCTATTATTGCCGAACTGAAAAAGCGTTATCCTGAAATTCAAATTATTGTTTCGTTCTTCTCCCCTTCCGGTTATGATCATTCAAAACGGTACAAGCTTGCCGATGTTATTACGTATATTCCATTCGATTCAAAGGTAAATGCAGAGCGATTTATCTCCATCATCAAACCGACTGCGGCTGTGATGGTGCGCTACGATTTGTGGCCAAACCATTTATGGGCGTTGAAGCGCGAAAACGTGCCAATTTTTATTGCAAACGCCACTTTTAGGAACAGCTGGGAGAAGCATGCGCCACTTCTCGAAAACTTTTTTTATGAGATATATAATTCGATAGATCATATTTTAACTGTTTCTGAAAAGGATAAGCGGGGATTTGAAAGTTTTCATTTACAGTTTCCGAATGTTGAAGCGGTCGGTGATACGCGATTCGATCAGGTGTGGCAGAGAAGCGCAGAATCGAAAACAAAACATATTTTGCCTGCTTATATTACAGTAGGGAAAAAAGTTCTTGTGATCGGGAGCAGTTGGTCGGAAGATGAAGAAGTATTGTTTCCGGCATTAATAGCTTTTGCAAAGGCAAATCCTGACTTTCTCACCATCCTTGTTCCTCACGAACCTGATGTACATACACTCGAACGAATTGAGTATATGGCGAACGGTGCATTGTCTTCTATCCGTTTTTCTTCGTTAACAGATTATAATGAACAACAACTCATCATTGTTGATAGTGTCGGAATTTTGATGACGCTGTACAAGTACGCACATGTTGCCTACGTGGGGGGAAGTTTTGCTCAAGGAATTCATAATGTTTTAGAGCCAGCTGTCTATGGCATCCCTCTCCTTTTTGGACCGAAGCATACTAATTCTCAGGAGGCTGTTGAGATGGTAAACCATAACGCTGCGTTTGTTGTAACGACACCGGATGATGTGAGCCATTACTTAGAAGAAATTTTTGGAGGGGAAACTTTACGTTTAACTGCCGGACAAGCGGCAAGTGAATTTGTGAAACGTAATATTGGAGCGACGGGAAGGTTTTTAGCGCGGTTGGAGAAGGCGATTTAGGGTTTAGGTTATTGGTGATAGGTATTAGGTGTAATTGCCAATGGTCAATGGCTAATTGTCAATTGTTAATGGGTGCGTGTTAAACCAACTGAAAAATGGCAAAGTGGCGAAAACAAGCGTTTTTTACATTCCGGAGGAAGTTTGCAACTTTGCAACACCCTCAAGAAGTTTGCAATATTGCAAAGTTGCAAACTTGTGTGCCAAATACAGGCGCATTGCTTTGCGGACAAGTTGGAATAATTGGTACTTGGTACTTAGTACTTTGGACGAAGTCATGTGTCATTCGTTATTCGTCATTAGGTGGGACTGAGGAGGGAAAATGCAGGATGGAGTTGAGGGTATATGGCAGGAAGTTGTCGTTATTTGTTATTTGGTGGGAATGAGGAGGGAAAATGCAGGATGGAGTTGGGAGTATTTGGCATCAAGTTATCGTTATTCTTTATTAGGTTGGACTGAGGAGGGAAAATACGGGATGGAGTTGAGAGTATTAAGTAGCAAGTTGTCGTTAGTTATCAGTTATTGGGTTGGATACCAGGTACCGGATGGGATGCAATGTAATGCTTGGTGAACTGCCGTGGAATATATGGTCCATGACAGCCCAGTAAATGATCTATTTTCTTATCCTAAGTTTTCCATCCTGAAAGACACAAAAATTATTGAGCAAGCGGTCTGAATACCCGCTCAGTATTTTTTCGATAACCATTACTTTTTCTTGAGCGGTTGCATCTTCAAGTCGCAAGAGCAAAACACCTGCGTGTGATAGCCCTGAATGAAAAACAAGTTCACCGAAATCTTTATCCATCGTGATGACCATCCTTTTTTCAGAAACAGCAAGTGCAAGTATTTTCTCGTCAGGCATTCTCGGATTTATTTCTCGGATCGTTTTGATATCGTATCCATTCAGGGAAAGCCATGCCTCAACATTTTTACTCACTCCGATATCAACAAGGAATCGAATACCCTTCTTATCCATTCCTTTACCTAGACAGCTATTTGAAAAACTTGTTCTTCGCTTACTAATTCAGATGCGTACAGCAGAACTGCTTGAATATCTTCTATCTCTAATTCCGGATATTCAATAAGCAATTCTTTTGTCGTGATGCCACGAGCAAGGGCTTTGAGAATTTGTTCGACTGTGATTCTCAGTCCTCTGATTGTTGGCTTGCCAACCATGACTTTCGGGTCAATTGTGATTCTGCCAAATATGGGTTGTTGGTTCATGGGGTATTTCCTTTCTACTTCAATATAAGAAGGGTTGGGGAAATGAAAAAATACGGCTTGTAGTGTTATATAAAAGGTGGTTGGGTGTCGGTTTCAACAGTATAACAGTCACCGGTAATAAGTAGCAAGTTGTTGTTAGTCATCGGTCATTGGGTTGGATACGGGATACCGGATGGAATAGATTGGAATAATCGGTACTTTGTTCTTAGTTCTTTGTACTTGGTGGGATTGAGGAGGGAAAATGCGGGATGGAGTTGAGGGTATTTAGTAGTATGTTGTCGTTAATCATCAGTCATTGGGTTGGATTCCAGATACCGGATGGAATGGAATGTAATACTTGGTGAACTATTAATTATGTAAAACTTTCATTGGTGGGGCGTTATGGAAACATTTTATAGATTTCTTTTCTGTGCAGAACATGTGCAAATTGCACAATATTCTCTTCGACAAAAATCCCTATTCGGTAGTCACCAAGTCTAATACGATACGCATTTCTATGTCCGCTTAGTTTTTTGATATGAGGTATTTCCCATATACTCTCAGCTTTTTCGATAAGGGTGATGCTTTTTACTATAGCATCTCTCGTGCTTTTCTGATTAATGCTATCGAGGTCTTTACTGAATGATTTCAGAAAATCAACGCGCATTAAGATTTCAGCTTTTTAATAATTTCAGAGCGACTTACTTTCTTTGACCGATCAACTGATTTCATAAGCATAGCTAATCCTGTATCCTCCATCTCTTCCCGTGATAGTATCTTCGATGGTATGCCGAGCCGTTCAAGAACATCGTTTAGAAGCCGTAAATCCGATTTGTTGCTTGGTGTGATAAGTATAGATTCCATTGTAGTTATTTCCTTTCTTTCTAATATAAGAAGGGTTGGGGAAATGAAAAAATACGGCTTGTAGTGTTATATAAAAGGTGGTTGGGTGTCGGTTTCAACAGTATAACAGTCACCGGTAATAAGTAGCAAGTTGTCGTTAGTCATCGGTCATTGGGTTGGATACGGGATACCGGATGGAATGCGATGTAATACTTGGTGAACGGTTATGTCCATGACTGCCCAGTAAAAGTCAGGAGCAAACTGCTCCTATAATGGACCAACTAAGAAAAGTTGGTGTAACACCAGATAAAGAACTCAAGCTTGAATTTTTCTTTTATACCGATACAGTTGACAAGGCACAAATTCTTGCGGCAGAAATTCAAAAATTAAAATACTCTGTTCAACATGATCGGTCTGCCGGCGACAGTAACCTCTTCGTTGTAACTGGCTGGACAATTAAAATGAAAATGACAGATAGTATTGTAGCGGAATGGGCAAAACAAATGTGTGAACTAGGGTATAAGTTTGACTGCGATTTTGACGGCTGGGGAACATCCATAGAACAATAAATAGCATACTTCATCTAAAAATAAGAGGTGGTTCTAATAACCCTCATTGACCGATCTTCCCGATGTGGATATTGGGTAAATGTTTCATGGTTTAATACAATAAGTTTAGTGATAATCAATGATTGTAACGTTGTGAGCTAATCCATCTTTCCATGTGAAGATGATTCTCCATTGGTTATTTGTTCGAATACTACGTTAAAATTCTTTCTATGAATCCAAGTTGTTATTAAATGGTTGGCTCTAACTTTGTGCCCAACCAGTCAAATACATCTTCAAACGTTGTAAATGCACGCATGTTGAGTCCACGGTTTTGTGAACATAATTCAAAAAATTTGGCATGATCAAATTTTTTGACGGGACATAGAACGGAGATTTTTGCCCTAGCCCCTTTCGTATTATCTTGTATTGTTTTCGCGAGTTCTCTTGCCACTTCCCAGATGTCAAAAACAGATAGTTGAATTTCTGCACCACGGGTGTCAATAAGAACATCGTAGTATGTGAAGGCGCCGGGTATTGACCCCATTTCCTGAGTAACCTTTTTGGTTTTCTCAAAATCGAGATTTCCTTGTGGTGTGATTTTTATGAAGTCCGTTACACGGATGATTGCTAAATTTGAAATCATTATTTTTCTCCTAAGTGATGTAAGGTTATACTGCAGATAAAATATTCTTCTTCACTTCTTCCCACGAAACAGTTTGTTCAGGATGCTTTTGAAATTCATCAAGGCGCTTGTCGAGGATTTCTTTCTCGGCGTCTGTAAGCGTTAGCTCCTCGGGTTGGTTGTGAATACTTTCCCATATATCCTCCACTAACTGCAATCGTTCATTGACGCTTAATTGCATTATTTCTGACATGATATTAGTATTCATAGATATTTTCCTGTTTCTTCATAATAAGATGAGTGAAGTTTAAGATTGTTCATAACCCAGCCAATTTATGCGCTTGTGAATGTTTGTTGCCCATAATATAAATTGTAAACAAAGTGAGGTTAAAAAGCAATTTTGACAATGTTGTCGAAGCCTCTGTAAAACAATAAAAATGGTAGTATGTGCCACTCACTTTTTCTGCTTTTAGGTTTTAGCTAATTAGGGCAATGCTGTCAGGTTAAGAAGAAGCATCGAAAAAATAATTGTCAATTACTTATGTTTGTATTCTTATATTCAAGTCTGGTACGAATTTACTGCGGACACACCCCTTTAATCTCCTCTCCCGCCAACGGCGGATCTTCGACAAGAGGGGAATTTGGATTTTGCTATTTTAAGGGAATGTGCCGCTTTACGGCATAGCGTTATAGCACCCACTTAGTTAGGTAAGCGACAGTACGTTACACGACAGACAAAAATGTCTGTCCTACCAGTGAATGATTACAATTGTTTACGTACCGTCTGTTTTGTAAATTATTAAATAATTTAAGATGGCTTTTTTCAAAAGGTAGTTTTGGAAACCGATAAATCGGTTTGAATTTTATATTTTACACATATCCCACGACTGAAGTCGTGGGCTGTAAAACACCCATTCAAAAAAAACCACTTCACAAATCAGTCAAGTTATTTCAAAAACCAATTATGAACATAGCATACTTTGATACAATTTCAGGCATCAGCGGCGATATGACTTTGGGCGCGTTTGTTAGCGCAGGGTTGCCGTTTGATGTATTACGTGATGAAATTTCTAAACTGAATCTTCCCGGCGTTGAGCTTCAGGCATCACACGTTGTACGGCATGGAATAACGGCTGTCCATATTGATGTTGTTGTTTCGGGGCATCATCACCATCATCGCTCATTGAGTCATATTAATGGACTTATTGATAAAAGCGCATTAAGTGACCGTGTGAAGGAAAATGCGAAGAAAATCTTTCTTGAGTTGGGCAAAGCGGAAGCAAAGGTGCATGATACCGATATTGAGAAGATTCATTTTCATGAAGTGGGCGCATTAGATTCGATTGTGGATATTGTTGGGGCGGCTATTTGTTTGGATACGTTGGGGATTGAGGCGGTGTATTCTTCCCCAATTAAGCTTGGAAGTGGCGGTTTTGTTAATGCGGCGCATGGGAAGCTTCCTATTCCTACGCCTGCAACTGTTGAGATATTGAAGGATTATCCTACGGTACTAACGGATATTCCGTTTGAATTGACTACACCAACGGGTGCGGCTATTATTAAGGCATTGTCGGTGGGTACGCTCTCGTTAGAGCGATTAAAAATAAAAAGTATAGGTTATGGGGCGGGAAGTCGCGAAATAGAAAATATTCCGAATTTACTCAGGGTTATGGTAGGTGAGCTTGAGGCTACGTATGAACACGATGAACTAGTGCTTGTAGAAACGAACATAGATGATATGAATCCGGAGGTGTATCCTTATGTGATAGAAAGGTTACTTTCGGCAGGCGCGCATGATGCTTATCTTGTGCCCGTTATTATGAAGAAAGGAAGACCGGGTATATTGTTATCGGCTCTTACTTCACGTTCATTATTAGATGAAGTTGCTAAGATTATGTTTAGTGAGACAACTACGCTTGGTTTACGGATTATACCGACGGAGAGAAAAAAGATACACAGGGAAATAAAAAAAATAAAAACGCGTTTTGGATTTGTGCAGATGAAATGTGTAATGAAAGAGGGGCGGGAAATGTTGATTCCAGAATTTGAGGAATGCAAGCGAATTTCGATAGAAAATGGGAAATCGTTGTTAGAAATTTACAAAATGATAGAAGAAGATAGTTCGCGGTAAAGGATATTTATTCGCGAAAATGCTAAAAATAGCGCGGAAAAAGGGAGAATAAATTATTTTTTAAAAAAGGGAGAAACGCGCTTGACTGGTTAGGGAAAAGTTTGTATATTGTTAGCCCAATATGAATTAGCTCTGTGCAAGCTAATTCATGAAGATAGTCAGCAGAAGTTATAACTGACGAATTTTTCGATGTTCTTTGACATAGTGTGCATAGCCTTAAGTTAATTTCTTAATTTTTTTCAACACTTCAAATATACAAAACGAGTGAAGATCAATGCTCGAGGTTGCGAATTTAAATATTTACAACGGAGAGTTTGATCCTGGCTCAGGATGAACGCTGGCGGCGTGCCTAACCCATGTAAGTCGAGCGATCTTGTTCGCAAGAGTAAGAGAGCGGCGGAAGGGGGAGGACCACGGAGGAAACG
>OBEQ010932144.1_pt1 | contig 23867 bp, 19 predicted proteins | sample 1670901 | NCBI WGS metagenome assembly OBEQ01 (sample SAMEA104232315, study PRJEB22302) | groundwater metagenome | biome: forest; feature: aquifer; material: groundwater | place: USA | collected 2011-08-07 | depth 5.4 m
AGAGCGACTTGGAGATGATCGCTGTCTTCCTGCCGGCCAGCCGGGCCTCGATCGCCGCGCGCAGCCCGGCGCCGCCGGCCCCGATCACCACGACGTCGTAGGTGTGTCGTTCGATATGCGTCATCGTGGCAGTCCTCAGTTGAAGAACCGGAAGTCGGTGATCCAGCCGGCGGAGACGGCCATGATGTACGCATCGGTGAGGATCACCGTGAAGAGCGAGGTCATGGCGAAGGTGCCGTGCCGCACGTTGAGCTTCGACACGAAGGTCCAGAAGCGGTACCGCAGCGGGTGCCTGGAGAAGTGCCGCAGTCGTCCGCCGACGACGTGCCGGCAGGCGTGGCAGGAGAGCGTGTACCCGGCCAGCATGGCCACGTTCGCCCAGATAATCAGGGTGCCGAGACCGAAACCGAAGTGCCCGTTGGGGCCGCGGAAGGCCTGCACCGCGTCGTACGCGTTGATCAGCAGCACCACGCCGGCCAGGTAGAAGAAGTACCGGTGGTAGTTCATGCCGACCAGCGGGAACCGGCTCTCCCCGGTGTACTTCTTGTGCGGTTCATTCACCGCACAGGCCTGCGGTGAGCCCCACAGGGAGCGGTAGCCGCTCTTGCGGTAGTAGTAGCAGGTGACCCGGAACCCCGCCACGACCGGGAAGGCGACGATCCCGAGCGGGAGGAAGAACGGCAGCGCCGGCAGGGGGGTGCCGAAGTGGGATGAGCCCGGCAGACACGACTTGCTCAGGCAGGGCGAGTACAGCGGGGTGAGGTAGTGGTAGCCGTTCACCCAGTACCACTTGGCCATGAAGATCCGGACGCTGGCGTACAGGATGAAGAAAACCAGAATCGCCGCGATGCTCAGGGGGGCGAGCCACCACCGGTCGGTGCGGAGCGTCTTCTCCGTTATCGCAGCGCGCGGTTGTGGGCCGGCCGGCCTCGTCGCCGTCGTCGTCATCGTCTTCTTGGCTCCCCTGACGGGTTTGATGCGGTAGCGCAGGTGTGTCGCGGACGGTGCACACCTTACGCCCGGTGGCAGTGCAGACGTGCGAAGGGAGTCTGGCGTGTGACGGCTGCGTGACGAAAGCCCGGACGTCACATCCGCCCCCGGTTGTGCGTAACTTCACTACCCCCTCTTCTCGCGATCTTGCAGTGGTGGCCGTACCCGGCCATCCTCCCCTGTGGACAACGCCGGTGCGTGTGGACAGACGTGCGCCCGTCCCAGAGCCGCGCTGCAAGTACCCCCGCGATCTTGCAGCTGTGCTCGGGGTAAATCACCGCAAAACAGCGCGAAAAGGCGAGCGCGACTGCAAGATCGCGGAGGTTGTCACGACGGAGCGGCGGCGGCCAGCTCGTTGATGCGGCGGGCCAGGGCGACGTCCCGCCCGGTGACGCCGCCGGCCGAGTGGGTGCTCAGCCGGAAGGTGACCTTGCGCCACCGGATGTCGATGTCGGGGTGGTGGTCGGCCTCCTCGGCGGCCAGCGCCACCGCGTCGACCAGGGCGATGCCGGCGAGGAAGCTCGGCGCCGTCACCGTCCGGCTGATCTGTTGGGGACCGCCGGACCAGTCCGCCAGCCCGACCAGGGCCGCCGCGACCTCATCCGCCGAGAGTACGTTCGCCATCCCCGCACCGTACCCGCGGCTCAGCCCGGCGGCAGGTTGCGGCGCAGGAAGTCCAGCTCCAGCCGGAGCAGCCGTTCGGCGAGTCCGCCGGCGGCCAGGTGGGTCGCCCCGGTCAACGGGATCACCGCGTGCGGCCGGCCGGCGCCGAGCAGCGCGGCGGAGAGCCGCAGCGTGTGCGCGGCGACCACGTTGTCGTCGACCATCCCGTGCACCAGCAGCAGCGGCCGGGCCGGAGAGTCCGGGGTCACCGGTTCGGCGGCCAGCTCCAGCAGCGAGTTGTGCGCGTAGATCTCCGGGTTCTCCGACGGCAGGCCGAGGTACCGCTCGGTGTACGCGGTGTCGTAGAGCGCCCAGTCGGCCACCGGCGCCCCGGCCACCGCGCAGTGGTACACGTCCGGGCGGCTGAGTACGGCCAGCGCCGAGAGCCAGCCGCCGAACGACCAGCCGCGGATCGCCACCCGTTCGAGGTCCAGGTCGGGGTGCTTGCCGGCGAGTGCGCTCAGCGCATCGACCTGGTCGGTGAGGATCACGTCGGCGAAGCGGCGGTGGATCGCCTTGTCGAAGCTGGGCGCCACGCCCGGGGTACCCCGGTTGTCCACCACCACGACCGCGAAACCGGCGTCGGCCCACCACTGCCGCTCCACCCACCTCGACCGCGCGGCCACCACCTCCTGGTGGCCGGGGCCGCCGTAGATGTCCACCAGCACCGGCAACCTCCGGCCGGTGACGTGCTGGCGCGGGTACAGCACGCCGGTGGGCAGCCGCCGGTCGGTGACCCGTTCCAGGACCGGGCGGGGGGCGTACGGCGGCGTGGCGGCGTGCGAGGTGAGCTCGCCGACCGGGGTCGCGCCCTTGTACACCACGTACTGCCAGCCGGCGTGCTCCAGCGAGAGCGAGCCGAGCACCAGGGTGTCGCGGGCGCCGTACCCGGTGTGCCAGCCCGCGGTGGTGGTGATCCGCTGGGTGTCCAGCCCGGCCGCGCCGGTGTGGCGGACCCGGTACACGTGCTGCTCGCTGGGTTCACTCCCCTGCGCCTCGATGATCAGGTCGCCGCCGAACCGGCCGCAGAGCCGGCGCACGTAGAGCGTGGGCGGGGTGAGCAGGGTGCCGTCGGCGAAGAGGCAGCGGGCGTCGTACCCGTCGTGGGCCAGTTCGCCGCCGATGAGTACCCGGCCGTCGGGCAGGTGCGCCGGGGTGCCGGGTACCGGCTCGACCCAGCGCGGGTCGGCCAGCTCGGCGTGCACCTGGGTCTCGCCGGTGCGCGGATCGACCGAGAGCACCAGCCCGTGCTGCTGCAGCCGGCGCAGCACCGTGATCAGCGGCCCGCCGTGGTCGCTCCACGCCACGGATACCAGGTAGGGGTACGTTTCCCGGTCCCAGTGCACGTCGACCCAGCCGCCGTCGAGGTCGAGCAGGTGCAGGGTCACCTCGGCATTCGGGGCTCCGGCGTACGGGTACGCGACGCTGGTCGGGGCAGCCTCGGGCTGGGCCGGGTCGTGCAGGTGCCAGCGCGGGACCCGCGACTCGTCGACCCGGGCGGCGAGCACGCTGCCGCCGTCCGGGGCCCACCAGAAGCCGCGGAACCGGTGGAACTCCTCGGCCGCGATGAACTCGGCAAGCCCCCAGCTCACCCCCTCCTCGGCGGCGAGCACCCGATCAGTGCCGGCGTCGGCGCCCTCGACCTCCAGCACGTGCAGCGCGGCACCGGTGACGTACGCGATCCGCCGCCCGGCCGGGTCCAGCCGCGGCTCCACCACCGGACCGGAGGTGGCCAGCTCACGTGTCGAGTCGCCGACCAGGTCGGTCAGGAACAGCCGGCCGGCCAACGCGAAGACCGCGAGCGTGCCGAGCGAGTTCAGCGCGTACGAACCGATGCCCTGCGCCGACAGCCGCAGCCGCTCGCGCAGCGCCCGTTCGGCCGCCGGCAGGTCGCTGTCGCCCGGGCCTGGGCTGTCGCCGGCGGTGAGCAGCGCGACCGGGTCGGCGACGAGCCGCTCCGCCCGGCTGGCCAGGTCGAAAACCCAGAGCCGGTCCGCTGGATCCTCCGGACCGGTCGAGCGCAGGAAGACCACGCGGGCGCCGTCGGCGGTGACCGCCACCGCGCGGGGGGCACCGAAGGAGAACCGGCGGGTACGGGCGGCCAACTCGGGATAGTCCACACTGGGATCCTCACCCGCGCGAGCCGGCCTTGTCATGTCCTTAGCCTCGGTCCGTCGCACGCGTCCGGGTGGAGGTGGGCCCGGCGCTGACGGCCGGGAGTGTCGGCGGGCTGATTGCGTAGAGTGGCTCGGGTGAGTGACGCCGAGATCGCGGCCGGCCGCAGCATCCTGTTCGTGCACGCCCATCCCGACGACGAGGCGATCGGCACCGGGTCGACGATGGCCCGCTATGCCGCCGCCGGAGTCCACGTCACCCTGGTCACCTGCACGCTCGGTGAGGAGGGCGAGATCCACCTTCCGGAGCTGACCGGACTCGCCGCCGCCGAGGCAGACCAGCTGGGGGGGTACCGGCTGACCGAGCTCGCCGCCGCGTGTGAAGCGATGGGGGTGCCCGACCATCGCTTCCTCGGTGCGGCCGGCCGGTACCGCGACTCCGGGATGATGGGTACCCCCGCCAACGCCCACCCCCGCGCGTTCTGGGGCGCCGACGTCGACTCCGCTGCGGCGCTGCTGCTCGACATCATTCGTGAGGTACGCCCGCAGGTCGTCGTGACGTACGACGAGAACGGCTTCTACGGCCACCCCGACCACATCCAGGCGCACCGGGTCACCATGCGTGCGGTGGAGCTCGCCGGGGCGGAAGGGATCGCGCCGGACAAGGTGTACTGGACCGCGGTGCCGCGCAGCGCGCTCGAGGCGGGGCTGGCCGAGTTCGCCGGATCCAGCGAGAACCCGTTCGCCGGGGTGGAGCGGGTTGAGGATCTGCCGTTCGGTACTCCCGATCACGAGATCACCGCCCGGATCGAGGCCGCCGAGTACGCCGGCGCGAAGACCGCCGCGATGCGGGCGCACGCCAGTCAGATCCCGCCCCCCTCCTGGCTCTTCGCGATCGCCGGCAACTTCGGGGCCGAGTTCATGGGGGTCGAGCACTACCGGCTGGTGCGCGGTTCCCGGGGCCCGGGCAGCGGTCCGCACAGCTGGGAGTCGGACCTGTTCGCCGGGCTCGTGCCGTGAGTCGGACCAGGCCCCGCACCGCGGCTCCGGCCGTGGGTCGGACCGGGCCGCGCACCGGGCCCCGCACCGCGACCCGGGCCGCGATCCCGCCCGGGGTTCGCGCGGCTGCCGAGCCGACGCCAGCGCCGGCCTGGGCCGACCCGCTGCTGAGCATCGCCGGCGGGGTGGTCTGTACCGGGCTCGCCGCGGTCTCGGCGGTGTACGAGGTGTTCCTGACTCCACTGCGCTGGCACACCAGCCGGGTGCCGCTGGCGCTGCTGCTGGCGGTGGCCGGCAACGTCGGGCTGGTCTGGCTGACCCGGCTGATGACCGGCCGGACCGGCGTGGCGCTGGTACCGGCCGCCGTCTGGACCGTGATCGTGTTCGTCGCCGCGGGTCGGACCCACGAGGGCGACCTGGTGCTGACCGGGAACAACTGGGTCGGCACGGTGCTGCTGCTCGTCGGTCCGCTGAGCTGGGGATGCACCGTTTTCTGGCTGGTCGCCCGGCCACTACGCAAGCCGCCCGCGGCGAGGTAACGTACGGCGGATCCCCTCGGAAGGAGTCCGGTGCGTCAGCGATGGTTGCCCGTCGGCGTTCTCGTCGGCCTGCTCTTCGTCACCAACGTCGTCGGGCGGGTGCTCGCGAAGCACGCCTTCACGAAGGACAGCTCCCAGATCACCGTCGGGCTGCTCGCCTTCGGCTCGGTGGCGCTGGTGCTGATCGGTGCGGGGTTCCTGTGGGCCCGCCGCCACTCCACCCCCCGGGTGATTGCCGACCTTGGCGCAGCCGCCGGGGCCTCCTGCGCGCTGGCGCTGGTCCTCGGGCCGTACCTGGTCGGTGACCGACCCTTCGCCGGGGGGCTCGGGACCTTCCTCCTTCTGGTGGTGTACTTCCTGGCGTTGGCCGGGTTCGGCGGATTCTTCGGGGTACTCCTGACGATGGCGTTCGGCAAGGACCGCAAGTCCCAGGCGTGGAAGCGCTACGGCGAGTCGGTACGGGCCAAGCCCCGTCGGGTCGCCCGCTGAGCCTGCCCGCCAACGCGGCTACAGAGCCGTGATCCGGCGCAGCCAGTCGTCGACGGTGCTGACTGTCGACGCGGTCGCGGCGCCCATATGGCGTTGCAGCCGACGCTGAGCGATGGACCGTACGTACTCCGGCATGGCAAAGGCATCGAGCCGCTCAACCGTGCCCTCCTCCCAGCACGCACCCTCGTCGAGGTACTCCGCCCATGCCTGGGGGTCGGCGTCGCGCAGTCGCGCCATCCGCTGGGCGGCCTCTTCCATCAGGGCGGCGTCGGCTGCTTCGCGGGACAGCTGGTCGAGCAGCGCCCGGATGGTGAGCCCCCGGGCTTCGCCGCTGCGGCAAAGCGGTCCCGCACCAACCGGGGTACCTTCATGGAGGTCAGCTCAGACATACCGGAAGGGTACCCCTGGAAGGGTGTCTTCGAAGGGCCTCAGCGGGCCGGATCGTCCGGGCCCTGGTCCAGGCGCCAGGTCACCAACGTGTGGTGGGTGCTGAAGCCCATCCGCGCGTACAGCGGGACCGCGGCGACGTTCTCCTGCTCGACCTGCAGGTACGCGTGCTGCGCGCCGAGCTCCGCCGCCCAGTGCACGAGTGCCTCGGTCACCGCCCAGGCCAGGCCCTGGCGCCGGTGCGCCGGTGCCACACCCAGCAGCGACAGCCCCAGCCACCGCCCGTCGTCGGCGACCGCACCGCGGGCCACGGCACGCGCAGCGCCGCTGTCGTCGTACACCCCGGCGAAGCGGACCTGGCGCACCGCGGTGAGCACCTGCCAGGCGGCGGCCGGCAACTGGCCGTTGCGCCCGGCGACCGCGTCGAGCCAGGGCTGGCCGGGGGCGGCGTCCAGGCGCACGTCGGCCAGCCGGGCGGCCCCGCCCCGCCCCGGTGCGCCGCCGGGACCCAGCGCCCCGGCCCGCTGCGCCATCGCGGCGGCGATTGCGGTCAGCGGGGCGGTCTGCACGAGGACGACCGGCTGCGGCGTCCAACCGCGGCGGCGCAGTTCGGCGGTGACCCGACCGCCGACCGGCGACGCCACGGTGATCTTCGGGGGCAGGCCCCGGGCGCGGTACCACTCCTGCACCGCGTCGACCGCAGCCGGCAGCGGCCGGCCCGGATCGCCCAGCGGGAGGGCGGAGTTCGCCCGGTCGGTCCAGCCCTGTGCCGAGCGCAGCAGCCATTCGCCGAGGGGTTCGCGCTCGATCGCCGGCCAGCCGGCCTCGGTCACCCGTTCGAGGGCCTCGGTCGCCGTCTGCGCCCGCTGGTCGGGCACCCGCTTGGCGTGGCGGATCCCACTGCGTGGGACAGTGACCTGACCGGCGACAGTACGCACTGTGACCTCGGTCTCATCCTGTGCGACGAGCTGGCCGAGCAGGTCGCTGAAGATCGGGCGTTTGTCGCGCAGGCCGACGATCCGCCGTACCACCACCCGGTGTCCGACATCCTCGGGACCCAGCACGATCGACCACCTCCGGGCCGGGATACTAGGCTGTGTATCGCCGTGGGGACCATACGGCGACGCGTGTGCCGGCCGGGATGCCGTACGGCGTGTGCGTTCATGCGGAGAGGACGAGCCGTGACCTACATCATCGCTGAGCCCTGCGTCGACCTGCTCGACAAGGCCTGCGTCGAGGAGTGCCCTGTCGACTGCATCTACGAGGGCAACCGGATGCTGTACATCCACCCCGACGAGTGTGTCGACTGTGGCGCGTGCGAGCCGGTCTGCCCGGTTGAGGCGATCTTCTACGAGGACGACGTGCCGGAGCAGTGGAAGGACTACACCGGCGCGAACTACGAGTTCTTCGAGGATCTCGGCTCGCCCGGCGGCGCCTCCAAGATCGGCAAGATTGCCAAGGACGCGTCCTTTGTCGTGGCGCAGCCGCCGCGCGAGGCCGAACACTGACCGCTGCGCCCTCCGCCGCTGGCGCCGTCGGAGACGGCGCCAGCCGTGCCGGCGCCGGGCTGCCGGACTTCCCGTGGGACCGGCTGGAGCCGGCCAGGCTGGTCGCCGCCGCACACCCCGGCGGACTGGTCGACCTCTCGGTCGGTACGCCGGTCGACCCGGTCCCGGCGACGGTGCGGGCCGCGCTGGCCGGTGCCGCCGACTCGCCCGGGTACCCGCTGACCATGGGCGCCCCGGCGGTACGTGCCGCGATCACCGACTGGGTGTCGCGGTCGTGCGGGGCGGCTCCGGGGTTCGGGGTACTGCCCACGATCGGCTCCAAGGAGCTGGTGGCCTGGCTGCCCACACTGCTCGGGCTCGGCCCCGGCGACGTGGTGGTCATCCCGTCGGTCTGCTACCCGACCTACGAGGTCGGCGCGCGACTGGCCGGGGCGCAGGTGCTGCGCGCCGACTCGCCCGCTGACGTCGCGGCGCCGGGCCGGGTCCGGCTGGTCTGGGCCAACTCGCCGGGCAACCCGACCGGAGCTGTCGCCTCCGCGGCGCAGCTGCGCGAGGTCGTCAACTGGGCGCGGGAGCGCGGCGCGGTGCTCGCCAGCGACGAGTGCTACCTGCCGCTGCCGTTCTCCGAGCGCGCGGTCTCGGTGCTCTCGGTCTGCGGCGGGTCCCACGACGGTGTGCTCGCCGTGCACTCACTCTCGAAGCGGTCGAACCTGGCCGGGTACCGGGCCGGCTTCGTGGCCGGCGACCCCGCGCTGGTCGCCAGGCTGCTGGAGGTACGCAAGCACGCCGGGATGATGGTGCCGGCGCCGGTCCAGGCGGCGATGGTGGCGGCGCTGGGCGACGAGGTGCACGTGGCTGAGCAGCGGGAGCGGTACGGCCGGCGCCGTGCGGTGCTGCGGGCCGCGCTGGCCGCCGCGGGCCTGCGCATCGAGCACTCCGTGGCCGGGCTCTACCTGTGGTGTACCCGCGATGAGGACTGCTGGTCCACTGTGGACTGGTTCGCGGGGCGGGGGATCCTGGTCGCCCCGGGCGAGTTCTACGGTCCGACGGGAGCGCGCCACGTCCGGGTGGCGCTGACCGCATCCGACGAGCGGGTGGCGGCCGCAGCCGAGCGGCTGGTCGGCTGAGCCAGACCGCCGCGGTCGGCTCGATCCGCCGGGGATACGGCCACGTCGGGTACCCGACATCAACTCGATGCGTACGCAGGGCAGGCCTTGCGCCGCTCGGCTGATCCGCTGAGCCCTGTCGGAGGATGGAAGACGGTCGTCTTGTTCCGATAGCCTACGGGCTGCGGCATTCGCTGAGATGAACTGGTCGTCCTCGTCTTCGTTTTCGGCGTGGTATGCGCATCGCGGTCAACGGGGTCACTGTTTCCGTAGGGCGTCGTGGGACCCGACATTTCTTACGGAGGTGTGGACATGCCGGCTGTCGACCTCAGGCGGTTCAGCACGCTTGCTGGTCCGATCCAGCCGGGTCCCGCACCCGGGCAGCCGTATCGGGTCCAGTACCGGAGCCTGCTGCGCTCCGCCCGAGGACACGTGGTGCGGGTCGGTTGCCTCACCGCGGCGAACCTGGTCCTGGAGGTGACCCTCTTCACCTGGCTGCTGTGGCCCAGCCACCTCCGGATGGCCCACGCCAGTGCGGTGGCGCACGCCGCGAACGTCTTCGTGGTCGCCTCGATCGGGGTGATGGAGCTACTCAGGCTCATCAATGTGTTGTCGTTGTCGCTGGCCTCGCTGCTGGTCCGGGATCCGGCGCCGGTGGAGCCGGATCCGCACCTTCGGGTCGCGTTCCTGACCACGATCGTGCCCAGCAAGGAACCGATCGAGATCGTCCGGGAGACCCTGCGGGCGGCCTGCCGGATCCGCTCCGACGGCCCGTACGACATCTGGATTCTGGACGAGGGCAACGACCCCGCGGTGGTCGCCATGTGTGCCGAGCTGGGGGTCAGGCACTTCTCCCGCAACGGTATCGAGCACTGGAACCGCAGGAGTGGGCCGTTCCGGGCGAAGACCAAGCACGGCAACTACAACGCCTGGGTGGACGCCCACGGCCACCACTACGACATCATCGCCTCGGTGGACCCCGACCACATTCCGCTGCCCAGCTACCTGGAGCGGGTGCTGGGCTACTTCCGGGATCCCGACGTGGCGTACGTGGTGGGGCCGCAGAACTACGCCAACTGCGACAACATCGTGACTACCGGCGCGGAGTCGCAGCAGTTCCCGTTCCACTCGGTGATCCAGCGCGCGGCGAACGCCTATGGCGTCGCGATGCTGGTCGGGACGAACAACGCGATCCGCGTGTCGGCCCTCAAGGAGATCGGCGGCTTCGCCGACTCGATCACCGAGGACATGGCGACCGGGCTGCGCCTGCACTCCCGTAAGAACCCGGCCACCGGGCGGCGCTGGACTTCGGTGTACACCCCTGACGTGATCAGTGTCGGGGAGGGTCCGTCGACCTGGATGGACTATTTCAGCCAGCAGGCGCGTTGGTCGCGCGGCACTTTTGACGTCATCGGCCGGACGTTCTGGCGGGTGGCCTGGCGGCTGCGCCCGCGCCGGCTGATGCACTACGGCCTGATCATCACCTTCTACCCGTCGATGGCGGTCGGCTGGATCCTCGGCATCGTCAACGCCGTGTTGCTGCTCGGCAGCGGCGTGATGGGGGTCGACGTGCCCGGGAGCCTGTGGCTGATGCTGTACGCCGACGCCACAGCCTTCCAGCTGCTGCTGTACGCCTGGAACCGGCGGTACAACGTCAGTCCGCACGAGGCGGCGGGCTCGTACGGGCTCGCCGGCATGATGATGTCCATTCTCTGCGCACCCATCTACGCGACGGCGCTGCTGAAGGCCATCGCGTTGCGGCCGGCCCGGTTCCTGGTGACGCCGAAGGGCGGTGCCGCCAGTCGGGACGGCCTGGGCACGTTCCGCTGGCACCTGTGGTGGATGGCGGTGCTCGCGGCGACCCTGGGCGCGGCGGTGGTGACCGGGCGGGCCAACATCTTCACCTGTGCCTGGCCGGCGTTGGGCATCCTCATCTGCGCCACCCCAATCGGACTGTGCTACGCCGGCGCACGGTCGACCCGGCGTACTGCTCCGGTGCCGGTGCCGGTGCCGGTGCCGGTGCCGGTGCCGGTGCCGGTGCCGGTGCCGGTGCCAGTGCCAGTGCCAGTGCCAGTGCCAGTGCCAATGCTAGTGCCAGTGGCGCCGACGGTGCCGGTGCCGGTGACCGCGGCGCCGACGGCCCGGGGGACCGCCAAGGTACCCCGCCCCGCGGCCGCGCCGCTGCCCCGCCAACCCGTGACGATCGCCCAACGGCGAGCTGAGGAGATGGTGTCGTGAGGCTGGGCCGGCTGAGGATTCCCCGCCCGTGGTTGCGCCGGGTGGTGGTGGTCGTCGGCGTCCTGACACTGGCGGTCTGCAACCTTCCGCTACTGGCCTACGCCCAGCAGCTCGTCAACGACTTCGTCGTCAACCGGGACAGCTACAAGGCGGAGTACGGGCACTGGGACACCGTCGCCGTACCGTCCGGCCTGCAGGTCAACGCGATCCACGCAGCGCTGCTGTCCACCGGCAAAGTGCTCATCGTGGCCGGCTCGGGAAACAACCAGAAGAACTTCGACTCCGGTACGTTCAAGACCCTGCTGTGGGATCCGGCGAACGGCTCGTTCACGATGGTCCCCACCCCCGCGGACCTGTTCTGCGCCGGGCACGCGTTCCTGCCCAACGGCGACCTGCTGATCGCCGGCGGTACGAAGCGCTATGAGGTGCTGCAGGACAAGGTGACCCGGGCGGCCGGCGCGATGACGGTCCGCAACGAGTCACCGGACAAGCCGGGGATCCTGAAGAAGGACACCAGATTCGTCTCACCGGCCGGAATCGTCCTGCACACCACCGAGGACACCACGGTGCCGCCGGCGACCAAGACGGTCGGTCCGGACGGTCGGGTGAGCGTGCGCGCCAGCAGTTCCCCGGTGTGGGTGGAGGCCGACCGGGATGGCCCGGCCTCGGTCATCACCGCCCCCGCCCAGTACCGCATCGACGGCCTGACCGGTCCGGACAGCCAGAACCTCTACGGCACCGGCGAGAAGTTCACCCTGGAGAAGCAGGACTTCCAGGGCCTGACCCGGACCTACGTCTTCAACGTCCGCGAGGAACGGTACGAGCGCGTTGGCGACATGGGCGTCGGCCGCTGGTATCCGACGTTGGCGACGCTGCCCGACGGCAGGATCCTTGCGGCGTCAGGGTTGGATCAGTTCGGAGCGGTGCTGGACGGGACCACCGAGATCTATGACCCGGCGAAACGGGAATGGACCACGCGCCCCGACCTCCAGCACTACTTCCCGACGTATCCGGCCCTGTTCCTGATGGCAAACTCGCCCGGGAAGCTGTTCTACTCCGGCTCCAATGCCGGCTACGGTCCGGAGAAGAAGGGACGCGAGCCCGGTATCTGGGACCTGGCCACCAATACCTTCACCCCGGTGCCCGGCCTTCGCGATCCCGACCAGTTGGAGACCAGTTCCTCGCTGCTGCTCGCGCCGGCCCAGGACCAGAAGGTGATGGTGATCGGGGGTGGCGGCGTCGGGGAGTCCAACAAGTCCACGGCGCGCACCGACATCATCGACCTGACGGAGGCCCAACCCCACTTCACGCCCGGGCCCGACCTGCCGGAAGGGACCCGGTACCCGTCATCGGTGTTGCTGCCTGACGACAATGTACTGGTGACGGGTGGCTCGCGGGACTACCGGGGCAAGGGGGCCAGCGACAACCACAACGCCGGGATCTACCACCCGGGGCCCGGCACGTTCACCGAGGCCGCGTCGCCCACGGTGGGGCGCGACTACCATTCGGAGGCGCTGCTGCTGCCGGACGGGCGGGTCGTCACGCTCGGCTCGGATCCGCTGTTCGCCGATCAGAAGAACACCGTCCCGGGCACCTTCGAACAGCGCATCGAGGTGTACTCGCCGCCGTACCTGTACCGCGGGGCCCGCCCGTCCATTGTGGATGGACCGGGGATGGTGCAGCGCGGCTCCACGGCGAAGTACCAGACCCCGAACTCCGACGCCATTGTCAGCGCCCGGCTGGTCAGGCCCAGCGCGGTCACCCACGTCACCGACATCGAGCAGCGGTCCATCGCGCTCACCGTGAAGCCCACGGACGGCGCGGTGGAACTCGCCGTACCCTCCGACCCGAGCCTGGTGCCCGACGGTTGGTACATGCTCTTCGTCACCAACCCCGACGGGATCCCCTCGGTGGCGCGTTGGGTGCACGTCGGCGCGGACCACCCGAGCGGCTGCGCCGCCGGTTCCGGGCACTGTTGTTGTTCCATGGGTGCCTGATGTCGCGGCTCGTGCGGGCCATGGCCGGCACGGTGCTGCTGCTGGCGGTACCGGGCTGTGCCCCTGCCCGATCCGACGCGGGCCCGGGGGCGTCGCCGCCCGTGGTCGCGATCGCGACCGGCAGCGCGGCCCAGGGCAACCCGCTCACGGGTGTCGCCTTCTATGTCGACCCCGACAGCCACGCGGGGCGGCAGGTCGTGCAGTGGCAGCAGCAGGGTCGCGCGGCTGACGCCACCCTGCTGCGCAGGATCGCCGACCGCCCAGCGGCGCACTGGGTCGTCGGCGGCGCGGACGTCCGGGCGACCGCAGCCGAGCTCACCGCCCGGGCCGGCCGGGCGGGCCAGGTGGCCGTGTTGGCGGTGTACAACATTCCGGGCCGCGACTGCGGCCAGTTCTCCGCGGGCGGGGCGACGAGCTCCGAGGCGTACCGGCAATGGATCGCCAGCCTGGCCGACGGCATCGGTGACCGCCCGGCCGTGGTGATCCTCGAACCCGACGCCGTGGCCCAGTCGGTCGACTGCCTGAATCCCCAGCAGGCCACCGAGCGCTTCGCCCTGCTCGCCGGCGCCGTCCAGACGTTGCGTGCACACCCGAATACCCGGGTGTACCTGGACGCGGGCAACCCCGGCTGGCAGAGCGCCGAGGCGATGGCCCCGCGGCTACTCCAGTCGGGAGTCGGCCTGGCCGACGGCTTCGCGCTCAACGTCTCCAACTTCCGGACCACGCAGGACAACCTCAGCTACGGCTCCCAGCTGTCCCAGCTGCTCGGCGGCAAGCACTTCGTGATCGACACGAGCCGCAACGGCCGTGGCCCGTACGCCGCCGGGCCCAACCCCTGGTGCAATCCGCCGGACCGGGCGCTCGGCCCCGCCCCGACGAGCGCGACGGACACACGGGGAGTCGACGCGTACCTGTGGGTCAAGCAGCCGGGCGACTCCGACGGCAGCTGCCGGCCGGGAGCACCGGCCGCGGGGACCTGGTGGCCGGAGTACGCCCTGGAGGTCGCCCGCAACTCGCCCTAGCGACCCTGGGGCCCGCCGATGCTAGTTGGCGTGCAGCGCAGCGTTGAGTTCGATGCCCCGGCCGGTGCGCGGCGTCGCTTCCAGCGCCCCGGTGAGTGAGTTGCGCCGGAACAGCAGACCGTCCACACCGGACAGGTCGCGGGCCTTCACTGTCTCGCCCGACGGGAGCCGTACCTTCGAACCCCCGGTGACGTAGCAGCCGGCCTCGACCACGCAGTCGTCGCCGAGCGAGATGCCGATGCCGGCGTTCGCGCCGAGCAGGCAACGCGCGCCGAGGCGGACGACCTCTGTGCCGCCGCCGGAGAGGGTACCCATGATGGACGCTCCGCCGCCGACGTCGGTACCGTCGCCGACCACCACGCCGGACGAGATCCGACCCTCCACCATGGACGTACCGAGGGTGCCGGCGTTGAAGTTGACGAATCCCTCGTGCATCACGGTGGTGCCTTCGGCCAGGTACGCGCCCAGCCGCACCCGGTCGGCATCGGCGATGCGTACCCCGAACGGGAGCACGTAGTCGGTCATCCGTGGGAACTTGTCGACGCCGTACACGCCAAGCCGCGCGCCGGTGGTCCGCAGCGCCCAGCGCAGCTCCTCGACCCGCTCGGGCGGGCACGGCCCCGCAGTCGTCCACGCCACGTTGGCCAGCAACCCGAAGATGCCGTCGAGGTTGGCCTGGTGCGGCCGGATCATCCGGTGCGAGAGCAGGTGCAGCCGCAGGTAGGCGTCGGCGGTGTCGACCGGGGACTCGGCGAGCGAGCCGATCCGGGTGCTGACCGGGGTGACCCGCAGCCCGGGCAGCGGTCCCTCCTGCGGCACCAGGGTACCGTCCGGCGCCACGCCGGCGACCTCGACCGGAATCTGGCTCACCGGCCCGGTGCCGAGACCGAGTTGGCCCGACGGGTACCACACGTCGAGGACCTGACCCTGGGCGGTAACCGTGGCCAGGCCCAGCCCCCAGGAGGGCGATAGGGAGTACGCGGTGCTCACGGCGAGCAACTTACCGAGCCGGCGGCTGGCAGTGTCGTGCGGGTCGTGGGGATGTCAGGGTGTGAACCCGGCGCGGTCAACCTGCATTGATCTACAAGGCCGGCCGCCTCTCGCCGACCAGGTAGCACAGGTGCTACAGTTTGGATCATGATGAGGTCGGACTGCGGGAGATGCGACAGAACGCCAGCGATCTCGTGCGCCGCGCCGAGGCTGGTGAGCGAGTGACGATCACCGTAGCGGGTCGCCCGGCGGCCGTGCTCGGCCCGGTCAATCCCCGCGCATGGCGAAAATGGGACGACCTCGCCGACGTCTTCGCCGAGCCCGCCGACGCCGACTGGGCGCAGGACCGCGACCTGCTCGACGGCTCGTTCATCGACCCCTGGGCGAAGCCCTGAGCCGTGGCATTCTCGACACCAGCGTTCTGATCGCCACCGGCATCTCCCCGATCCCCGGGGAGTTGGCCATAAAGCGTGTTGTCGGCCAGGCCCAGGCTTGGCACGAAGCCGTTAGCCCCGGCGGCGCCGTAGCGCCAGGTCTGCGACCGCGGCCCGCCACTCCGGATAGCCGAATCTGAATCCCGCATCAGTGAGCCGTCCCGGGACGACTCGCCGGCTCTTCAGCAGCAGTTCGGTGTCTGACCGGATCGCGAACGCGCCGATCTTGGCCATCCATGTGGTGGCTGGCAGACCGACCGGCATCCGCCAGGACGAACGCAGCTCTCGCATGAATTCTCGCTGTGGCAACGGGCTGGGTGCGGCCACATTCACGGCCCCAGCGAGGTCGTCGCGCTCGATCAAGAATCGGACGGCGTGGACGAAGTCCTGGTCGTGGATCCACGAGACATACTGCCTACCGCCCGCGACCGGTCCGCCGAGTCCGAGCCGCGCGAGCCAACTCAGTACGTCGAATACGCCACCGCGGTCAGGGCTCATCACCATGGCCGATCGCAGCGCGACCTTGCGCGTGTAGGGAGTTGCTGCCTGTTCCTGCGCAGCTTCCCAGTTTTGAGCGATCTTGACGCTGTATGCCCAGTACCCGGGCACACCATGCTCGCCGCCGCCGATCAGACCGCCGTACTCGTCGTTGGCCGCGTCAAAGCGGTGTGCATAAATCGTTGCGGTGCTCATCTGCATCCACACCTTGGGTGGCCGGGCCGCGTTGGCGATGGCGTCGCCGACAACCCGCGCTGACTCCACACGTGAGTTCATCATGGCTTCGAGGTTCTCCTCGGTGTACCGGCAGCTCACACTGCGCCCCGCCAGATTGATGACGACATCGCTGCCGTCGATCTGCTTGGCCCAATCGCCAAGTGTCGAGCCGTCCCAGTAGACCTGACGCTCGCCCCTCGGGGATCGCGTCAGCAGCACCACATCGTGACCCTGTGCAGTCAACGCTCGATCCACAATCGTGCCGATCTGCCCGGTCCCGCCGGGAATGACGACCTTCACAAGCCCCCTCATCCGGAGCGTTTTGAACATGTTCAACCGCGCCGTGAGCGTATAGCAGAGATGGCGAAACGGTAAAGATCTTCATGCGCGCCGGCTCATGCAACACCGCCGCCTTGTACCCGACTACGAAGTAGTGGGGAGTGTCGCCGCTGGGTAGGGCGCCGGTACGGGGTGTGGCGCGGTCGCCGGTTAGGGTCGGGGCTGTGTTGACTCCCCAGATCCTGGCCGACCCGGTCGAGTTGACCCGCGCGCTGGTCGACATCGAGTCGGTCTCCGGCAACGAGGCCCGGATCGCCGACGCGGTCGAGGCGGCGCTGCGCGCCGCACCGCACCTGAGCGTGCAGCGCGACGGGAACCTCGTCCTCGCCGGCACCCGATCCGGCGTCGACCCGGCCGGAGCGGCCGGAGCGGCTGGGGCGGCCCAGCGGGTGATACTCGCCGGGCACCTCGACACCGTGCCGCTGGCCGGCAATTTTCCGTCCACAGTGGAGGATGGGAAGATCTTCGGCTGCGGTACCGCCGACATGAAGTCCGGAGTGGCGCTCGCCCTGCACCTGGCCTGTACGGTGGCCCGGCCGCGCTACGACGTGACGTACCTCTTCTACGACTGCGAGGAGGTCGAGTCGGCGCGCAACGGGCTGACCCGGCTGGCCCGCACCCGCCCGGAGCGGATGCGCGCTGACCTCGCGGTCCTGCTGGAGCCGACGTACGGGCTGGTCGAGGCGGGCTGCCAGGGCACCATGCGGGCAACGGTACGAGTCGAAGGTCGCCGCGCCCACTCGGCCCGTTCCTGGCTGGGCGTCAACGCGATCCACGCCGCCGGTCCGTTGCTCGGGCGGCTGGCGCAGTACCCGGCGCGCACCGTCACCATCGACGGCTGCACCTATCGCGAGGGGCTGAACGCGGTCCGGATCGCCGGTGGGGTGGCCGGCAACGTGATCCCGGACGAGTGCCGGATCGAGGTGAACTTCCGCTTCGCCCCGGACCGTACCGAGGAGCAGGCTGGCGCGCACCTGTGCGAGGTCTTCGACGGGTACCCGGTGGAGCTCGTGGACTCGGCGCCGGGAGCGCTGCCCGGGCTGGCCGCCACGCCGGCGAAGGAGTTCCTCGACGTGGTGGGGGAGCCGCCCCGGGCGAAGCTGGGCTGGACCGATGTCGCCCGCTTCGCCGCGTTGGGGGTACCCGCGCTGAACTTCGGCCCGGGCGACCCGAACCTGGCGCATACCCGCGAGGAGCACGTCGAGATCGGCCGGATTGTGGCCGGCGCCGAGGTGTTGCGCCGCTGGCTCGCCGGCTGATTCCGGCCTGACGCGCCTCGGGCCGAACCGGTCAGGCGGGCCGCACCGCGGCCGATAGGGCAGAGAAGGACCGGATCACGGTCCGTTCCGACCGTGGGACGGTGGACGTTGCGGCGCCGACGGAGCGACGACGTTGGCTACCGTGGGCGCATGACCAACGTCAGCGGCAACGGCAAGGGCAACGGCAAGGGCCGGCGCAGCCCGCAACGGCAGAGCGGCGCGGTGACCATGCGTCGCGACTCCATCCAGGCGAGCACCGCCGACCAGCGGCTGCTCGACTCGCGGGGCCGGGCCGACTGGAAGACCAAGGATGCCTGGCGGGCGCTACGCATCCTCAGCGAGTTCGTCGAGGGCTTCGACACCCTCGCCGACCTGCCGTCCGCGGTGAGCGTCTTCGGCTCCGCGCGCAGCGCGCCGCAGAGCCGGGAGTGGATCCTCGCCGAGCAGCTCGGTGCGGCGCTCGCCCGGGCCGGGTACGCCGTGATCACCGGCGGTGGCCCCGGGGTCATGGAGGCCGCCAACAAGGGCGCGACCGAGGCGGGCGGGCTCTCCGTCGGGCTGGGCATCGAGCTGCCCTTCGAGCAACACCTCAATGACTGGGTCGACGTGGGGATCGACTTCCGGTACTTCTTTGCGCGCAAGACGATGTTCGTCAAGTACGCCCAGGCATTCGTCGTCCTGCCCGGCGGCTTCGGCACCATGGACGAGCTCTTCGAGTCGTTGACGCTGGTGCAGACCCGGAAGGTCACCCAGTTCCCGGTGGTACTCATGGGCACCTGGTACTGGAGCGGCCTGCTCGACTGGATGCGCGCCACGATGCTGGCCGAAGGCAAGGTCGGCCCGCACGATCTGGAACTGTTCCGGCTCACCGACGACGTCGACGAGGCGGTACGCCACATCGTCGCCGCCGACGCCGCGCTGACCGGCGACCACTGACCGTGGCGCCGAGCTGACCGGCGACCACTGACCGTGGCGCAGTGTGCGACTCGACCGTGTCGCAGCGCCGCGCTGTCGGATCGGCGTGCTCTGCTGACCAGGTGACCGCGACCGCTGTCGGGCCTGGAGCGCGAAACCGGGCCTATCGCCTGGTGCGCCCGGCCGGGCCGACCGATGCGGCCGCTGCCGTCGACCCGACGCAGCGGCTGGTCGTTGCCCACACCGCCGGTCCGCTGCTGGTCGTCGGCGGGCCGGGCACCGGCAAGACCACCGCCCTGGTGGAGTCGGTTGCCGCCCGGGTCGCTGCGGGCACCGACCCGGCCTCGATCCTGGTGCTCACGTTCAGCCGCCGGGGGGCCGCCGCGCTGCGCGACCGGATCGCCCGCCGGCTGCCCCGCGCGTTCGCCGCCGAAGCGGTGGTGCGCACCTTCCCGGGGTACGCGTTCGGGCTGCTCCGCCGGGCCGCAGCCGAGCAGGGTGAGCCCGCCCCGCGGCTGCTCACCGGGCCGGAGCAGGACCAGGTGATCCGGGAGTTGCTGGCCGAGGACGACACCCGGGTCAACTGGCCGGAGAGCCTGCGCCCGGCGCTGCGGACCCGGGCGTTCGCCACCCAGCTGCGCGACCTGCTGCTGCGCGCGGTCGAGCGGGGCGTCGGCCCGACCGCGCTCGCCGGGCAGGCGGCTGCAGCCGGGCGTCCCGACTGGGCCGCGGCGAGCCGCTTCTTCGCGCAGTACCTGCAGATCCTGGCGCTGCGCGACGTGACCGAGCGGGGCTCTGTCGGGTACGACGCCGCGGAGTTGGTGCGCGCCGCGACCGCGCTGCTCGTCGAGGATCCGGCGCTGCTGGCCGCCGAGCGCCGCCGACTCTCTTCGGTGTACGTGGATGAGCTGGCGGAGACCGATCCGGCCCAGCTGCAGCTACTGTCCACAGTGGCCGGTGGTGGTACCCGGCTGGTCGCTTTCGCTGACCCCGACTCGTCGACGTTCGCCTTCCGCGGTGCGGATCCTGCCGGTGTGCACACCTTCGTTGACCGGTTCCGGACTGCAGCCGGGGAACCGGCGGCGGTGCTCACCCTCGACCGGTCGTACCGGGCAGGTCCGCAACTGCTCGCCGCCACCCGCCGGGTCGCCGCGAGGTTACGCGGTCCGGCCCGGCACCGGCTGCTCGAATCCGCGCCAGGGCTGGAGCCCGGCGTCGTCGAGGTACGCACGTTTCGCGCGCCGGCCGCGGAGTCGGCGTACCTGGCGCAGCGGCTGCGCGAGGCGCACCTGCTGCGCGGCGTGCCGTGGAGCCGGATGGCGGTGATACTGCGCTCCACCACGAGCCAGCTCGCCCCGCTGCGCCGGGCGCTGCAGCAGGCCGGGGTGCCCACCACGGTGGCCGCCGCGGATCTGCCGATGCCGGCCCAGCCGGCGGTCGCCCCGTTGCTGCTGCTGTTGCGCTGTGCGGTCTCCCCGGAGCGGCTCGACGAATCGACGGTGGTCGCGCTGCTGCACTCGCCGCTGGGCGGCGCCGACCCGCTCGCCGAACGGCGGCTGCGCCAGGGCCTGCGGGCGTCCGCCCGGGCCGGCGGCGACCGGCGCCCGTCCGGGGCGCTGCTGGTGGAGGCCCTCGGTGAACCCGGCGACCTGCTGATGGTGCAGCGGCAGTGGGCCGCCCCGGCCCAGGCGCTGGCCCGGCTCCTGGCTGCGGCGCGGGAGACCGCCGGGCGGCCGGGCTCCACTGTGGAGGATGTGCTCTGGTCGGTGTGGCACACCAGCGGCCTGGCCGATCGCTGGGCGGTTGCCAGTGCCCGGGGCGGTGAGCGGGGCGCCGTGGCCGACCGGGACCTCGACGCGGTGGTGGCCCTCTTCGACACCGCGGCCCGCTTCGTCGACCGGCTGCCCGGTGCCCGTACCGAGGTCTTCCTCGACTACCTGCTCGGCCAGGAGGTGCCGGCCGACTCGATAGCGCCCACTGCGGACCGTGGCGCTGCGGTGCGCATCCTGACCGCGCACAGCGCCAAGGGACTGGAGTGGGACGTGGTGGCCGTGGTCGGGGTCCAGGAGGGGCGCTGGCCCGACCTGCGGCTGCGCGGCAGCGTGCTCGGCGCCGAGGTCTTCGTCGATCTGGGCGCCGGACGGGCGACCGGTGTCGCCGGGCGGCTGGCCGCGCTGCTGGACGAGGAGCGGCGGCTGTTCCACGTCGCGGCGACCCGGGCCCGGGAGTACCTGCTCGTCACCGCGGTACAGGGCGGCGATGACGAGGAGCAGCCCAGCCGGTTCCTGACCGAACTGGCCGGCGACCAGGCCGGCGACCAGGCCGCTGACGAGACCGGCGGTGACGGCAGTGGGCACCGCGGTGCTGCGCCACCGGGACCGGTGCTCACCGAGGCGCCGGCGGCCCCGCTGACGCTCGCGGCGCTGGTGGCCCGGCTGCGCACCGTCGTCATCGACGGCGAGCAGTCCCCGGCCCGGCGGCGCGCGGCGGCCGGCCAGCTCGCCCGGCTCGCCCGCGCCGGGGTGCGCGGCGCCCATCCCGACCAGTGGTGGGGGCTGCCGTCCCTCTCCGACTCCCGTCCGTTGGTGGACCCGGGTGGGACCGTCACCGTGACACCATCCACTGTGGATAGTGTGCAGCGGTGCAGCCTGCGGTGGCTGTTGGAGCGGCACGGCGGGGCCGGGATCGCCTCGCCCGAGCAGGGGGTGGGCAACCTGGTGCACGCCGCGGCTGCGCTTGCCGCCGACGCCAGTGCCGACCGGGCCGAGCTGGCGGCGTACCTGGCCGAGCGCTTCGATGCGATCGAGCTCTCCGCGCGGTGGCTCGCCGGGCGGGAGCGCGATCGGGCGGACGCCATGCTGGACAAGCTCATCGGCTGGCTCGCCGACAATCCGCGCCGGCTGGTCGCCATCGAACGGGACTTCCTGGTCCAACTCGACGCCGGCCCGGGCGCCGCAGAGCCGGGCGCCGCAGAGCCGGTCGACGCGGGGCCGGCCAACGCAGGCCCGGGCGACCCGGACGGCGACCCGGACGCGGGGCCTGATGCACCCGACCTCGTTGTCGAGATCAAGGGTCGGGTGGACCGGCTGGAGATCGACGACGACGGCCGACTCGTCGTGGTGGACCTCAAGACCGGCCGGACCACGCCCACCGACGCGGAGCTCGACGGGTACCCGCAGCTGGGGGCGTACCAGGCGGCGGTCGAGGCGGGTGCGTTCGACGAGTCGGGCATCCCGGGTGGCGCGGCCCTGGTGCAGCTCGGCGGTGACCGGGTCTCCGCCCGCGAGCAGGGTCAGCCGGCGCTGGCCGACGCGGCGGAGCCGGGCTGGGCCCGCGCGATGGTCCGGCGTACCGCACAGACCATGGCCGCCTCGACGTTCGAAGCCGTGACCAACAACCGTTGCCGGGTCTGCCCGGTACAGACGTCCTGCCCGGTCTCGGGCAAGGGCAGGCAGGTGGTATGAGAGAGCGCAGCGAGCGATGAGCCTGTCCATAGTGGAGCATCGGCACCCGTCGGTCGGCCCGCGCTACACGCCCTACGAACTCGCCCGGTTGCTCGGTGGGCCGCCGCCCAGCACGCAGCAGGCCGAGGGGATCGCCGCGCCGGTCGAGCCGTTGCTGGTCGTCGCCGGGGCCGGTTCGGGCAAGACCGAGACGATGGCCGCCCGGGTCGTCTGGCTCGTCGCCAACGGTCACGTCCGTCCCGAACAGGTGCTCGGCCTGACCTTCACCCGCAAGGCCGCCGGCGAGCTCGGGCACCGGCTTCGGCAGCGCCTGGCCCAGCTGGTACGCCGCCTCGGTCGGGACGACCTGATCGCCGGTGAGCCGACGGTGGCCACGTACCACGCGTACGCCGCCCGGGTCGTCACCGAGCACGGGGTGCGCGCCGGGTACGAGCCGGCGACCCGGCTGCTCACCGAAGCCGCGCGCTGGCAGCTCGCCGACGGTGTGGTGTGCACGTACGACGGGGACATGTCGGCGGTACTCGTCGCGCCCACCACGGTCACCGACGGGGTACTGGCGCTCGCCGCCGACCTGGCCGAGCACCTGAAGGAGCCCGACGACCTGGCCACCTGGACCGGGCGCTTCTTCGCCGAGGTGAACAGCCTGCCCGGCCGGGTGCAGAAGCCGGTGCGCGACATGCTGGACCGCCAACGGGCCCGGCTGCAGCTGCTGCCGCTGGTGCGTGCGTACGCCGAACGCAAGCAGCTGCTGGAGGCGATGGACTTCGGCGACCAGTTGGCCCGCGCCGCCCGGGTCGCCCGTGAGCACCCGGAGGTGGGCGCGATCGAGTCCGACCGGTACCGGGTGGTGCTGCTCGACGAGTACCAGGACACCAGCCACGCCCAGGTGGTGCTGCTGCACGCGCTGTTCGGTGCCGGGCACCCGGTGACCGCGGTCGGCGACCCGTGTCAGTCCATCTACGGCTGGCGCGGGGCGAGCGCCGGTACCCTCGAACGTTTTCCCGGCGAGTTCCGCCGTCGCGACGGCGAACCGGCCGCGGAGTTGACGCTGACCACCAGCTGGCGCAACCGCCCGGAGATCCTTGACGTGGCGAATGCCCTCTCCGCCCCGCTGCGGGCGGCCGGGCACCGGGTGGCCCAACTGTCGGCAGCGCCCCGATTCACTTCGGCTCCGGCCGCAGCGTCTGCGGACGCCCCGGCTGGGGAGTCCGCAGAGTCCATCGTGCACTGTGCACTATGGACGACGTACCTCGACGAGGCGGCGTGGCTGGGGGACCGGATCGTCTCGGCCTGGCAGGCGGCGGCCCGCGCTGGGGCCCCCGACACCGCGGACCCGCCTGACGCGCCGGGCGGGCCGGATGTCGCCCGGCGGCCCGAGGTGACCGTCACGGACATCCCGGTGCGGCTGCGCCCGACCACCGCGGTGCTGGTGCGCACCCGGGCGCAGATCCCACCGATCGAGGCGGCACTGCGCGAGCGCGGGGTGCCGGTCGAAGTGGTCGGGCTGGGCGGGCTGCTGGACACGCCGGAGGTACGCGACGTGGTGAGCACCTTGCGGGTGCTCAACGACCCGGCCGAGGGAGCCGCGCTGCTGCGGCTGCTCACCGGCCCGCGCTGGCGGATCGGCCCCCGCGATCTCGTGGCGCTGCACCGGCGCGCGCGGGCGCTGCTGAAGCCCGGGCGGGGCAGGCCCGGGCCGG
>OBEQ011478454.1_pt1 | contig 23861 bp, 8 predicted proteins | sample 1670901 | NCBI WGS metagenome assembly OBEQ01 (sample SAMEA104232315, study PRJEB22302) | groundwater metagenome | biome: forest; feature: aquifer; material: groundwater | place: USA | collected 2011-08-07 | depth 5.4 m
AAGCTTGGGCGTGACCAAGAATGGAAGACTTTGGGTAAAGATGAAAGGCATTAAAGAGGCCGAATCGTTGACGGACGCTATCCAAGATGGATGGATTACGCAAAACGACCTCGCCGATATTTTTATCCGTGTAGCCGAAATTTTGGAAACTGTTCATAACGCAGGATGGGTTCATAACGATGTTAAAGACGCCAATATCGTTGTGAATCAGAATAAGGAAGTTATGGTGATCGATTTCGGCATTGCCGAAAAGGAAGGAACGGTTTCGTCAAGAGGTACGCCGGCCTATACGCCCAAACGGGATTCCGACCGGCGCCGCGATTCCGACGTTTATGGTTTAGGTAAAACTATTCTGACATCGTTGGCGTTAATGGGAGGGCAAATGCAGCCGGACCGCCGTTTGATCGAACTTTCCAATCGTATGGTCGCGGAGGATCGTCAGCATCGCTATCCCAAAGATATGCTCGGTGTAGTCAAGGAACTTCAAAGGATACAAAGCGGCGCAGGATTTGGTGCAATTGAGATACAGCATGGTGAGCGGGGAGAAGGCGAGCGGCATTTTGAAAAAGTGCTCGCGTTGGTAGAAGGTGCGAAAGAAGGATTTCACGAACAGCTTAAAGAAGCATTTCAAGGTGGAGTATTCCGCGGATATACGGTTCTTGAATTTGTCGACACTGACGGAGATATCGGGTTCTATCTGGATTTTGAAAACGGAATGCTTGTCGTTGATTCGAAAGAGAAAATTGCTACGGAAGATAAGTGGGATAGAAAAGATTTACCGCTTCTCCTCGGTGATAAGCCGATTTATAAATTCGCCCAGCCGGGCGCTCTATTTTCGTACGATGATGTTTTTGTACGCGTTTCAAAAACGGAACGTGTGCCCATTCTAAAATTTATCGATCAAATGATAACCAATACATCCGTGCTTTCCGCGGAAGCGAAGGCGCTTTACCGGAATCATATTAAAAGTCTCCGCTTGGTCTTTGATTCCATGGAAACCGAAGTAGCTTTGGAAGAAAAAGACGGCATCGCACGCTCGGTAGTGATTGAACCCTACGAACGCCGGGTTAAATTCGAATTCTACAAAGGGGATCGAGGATTGGGGCTTGAGACCGAAACAACCGTAAATATTCCGGAAGAAAGCCAAGATCAAGTGCGCGTGCATACGCATCCGGAAGAATCGCTTCTCTCGCCCATCGATGCCGAAGACTGGAGCGCCAAGACGCCGCTCGGCGTAAGTACAAAACTCGCAGAAGACGTTTTTCACACAGGCTTCTTCTTTCCAAAAGATAATCAAGCGCGCGAAGCTGCGTTAAAGAAATGGGCTGAGCTCGGAGACGACGCCTGGTATGATCGGACCATCCCGGAAGAATATTTTTATATGCGCGATGTGATTCTACGCGAAGTGGACGAGGAAAATTTAGATGACGAAAAAGTAATTCAAAAGCTCAAGTGGAGTATCGAAAGTTTTCACAGAGAAGCCCACGAGCGTTTTACCAAACTTCTCGTGGCAGAATGGCAAAGTCAGAATCCGGAAGCGGATGTTAAGAAATTGGAAGAGCAAGCGTCCAATCTGTTTGAAGGTGTGGTTTTGAGATTAACGGTGGATACGGGCGATGAGTCGCGTTTTGCCCGCCGCATGTCGCGCGATATTGCCGCAGCTACGGTGGCTTCTATCGCCATCGATCGTTTGATGGTGATGCGAAGATTGAAAACTAAAACTTCCGTCGCCGATGCGCTTAAGGAACTTAAAAAACACATGGCATCCGAGGAAACGCTTCATGAGACCGCGCGCCGCGCCGCACAACATGCCCGTCAGGCCGATCCGCGCCTTAGAGCGCCCGAATCGTACGAACGATTGATGGTTGAGCTCGTAAACGAAAGCGCCCAGGATGAAATCCGGATGATCGATTATTTGCTGGATAAAATTGAAGCAGGCGAACGAACAGATCATGAAATTTACAATTGGTACTTCGCCGCCCGGCTTTTCAGCAGCCAGTTTCTTCTCGGCCGGGCTAAACAATTGCTGCGCATTTCTTCCTACGAGGATCGCGTTAAAGTAGCACTGGCCCGATTTGATAAAGATGTTTTAGACGATGTTTCCATAACCCGGCCAAAATACGAACCGCCCGTTGTCGCTCAGGAAGAAAGCGCCGAAACCATCGGGGACTTGAAAAACCGTCTCTTAAACGCGCTCGAAGAAATCAAAGGACACGCCGAAAATGTTCGAGTTGTGCGTGAAGGTGAACCGCGCACGGAAGCGATAGAAATTCTTTACGGCAAAGATGCGGATCCGAAAACGATTGAGAAAGCGTCTCTCGAAGCCGTTGGTTCGCATCTGATCGAAATGCAGCGGGACATTCTTCCCCCGTTAAAATCCCAGGATTACGAAGCACGCATTTTACGCAAAGCCGAAGATTGGGTGGGCTGGCATTTACTCGGCAGAATTCAACCCGACGAAGCGTGGCAGAGGCATGTACAAAATATCGTCGGCCTTGGTTTCAAAAACGCAGCCATTATTTTACTAGGCATGATGGGCCCGCATTTAAGACAGCTTTCGGATCCGGCCGATTACGCCGTGTACCCGCTTTTGATGTCGGTTCTTTTGCCGGAATTAAAATTAGCCGGCGAAAAATATAAGAACGAAACCGATTCCAAACGAAAGAAAGTATTGAAAAACAGAGCCGAGCTTTTAGCCGCCGTTTTATTCAACGCTCTCCACGTCAATCCCCATCATGTATTTAGCCTGCGTATTGCCAAGGAAATGGACGAAGCAGGCAGGTCGTTTAATATCGAAACGTACGATCAGTTTTTCCAAGGGCTTATGGATGCGCTTGAGTTTCAATATGGGATTGATGATCCACGAAAAATTATTGAAGAAACAGTAAATGCCTTCCCGGAGCTTTTACTTAGCGATGATGGTTCCATTCCGCTTTATCTTCAATTTAGCGACCGCGAGCCGCAATACGGCGAGCAAACCGGGCAGGACATCGTTAAGCTTTTTGCCGAATTTTTGGAAAAGAAATCACGCGGCGGCGCAATCAAACCGTTTCCAAGTATTTGGCATTTGTTAAGAGGCTCCGATCCGATCGTGGAAGAATTCTTGAAAGAGCGCAATCACATTATTCCGAAATCCCAGCTTGATTTTCTAACGGCCGTTCGCGCGCGCCTGCTTTCGGGAAGGCTTTTTGAACGTCAACCTCTTCACGAAGAAGGGACGAAACCCGAAACGGAAAATCTAGTCAGGCCCCGGCCGATGTCTAAAGAGTTCCAAAATATGACGTACGAATTAGAAGATGACAATTTGTTTCAAGCCTCGCTTCTCATCAATGAAATTTTGGAACGCATCAAAGAAGAATTTCGGAGCCCGGAACAGTTGAAGCGCCGCGGCCTAGGCGATTTCGCGCATTTCCTTGGAATGAAGGAAATCGTTTCCCCGGCATTTCGCGAGTACCGGAAAGCCCAGCCTATCATTCATTTTCCTGTGGAGCTTTGGGGCGCGGCACAAAAACGCCGGCAAACATCCGGCCCGCAAGGTATTCGGCCGCCGCCTAAGGAAACTTCCGTTTATTCCGCTTATATCCCCGGTATTTCTGCTCCCGCGCTTTATTACGATCCCGCTTCCATCGAAAATCTCGCCAAAGACAAAGGCATTCAACTTAGTTTCGTTGATTTTCTCCGCGAATACTTAAGCGCCCGGTTTTACGATCTCGACCTTATGGATGAATATAGCGACGCGACATTCCGCATTTCTCAGGGCTTTTATTTCCATAAAAAAATTATGGATGCCGAAATGGAATTTTTGAAATGGCTCGGCGACGATCAGATTGAAATCTACGAAAAAAATAAAGAGATCGAACTGCGCGATAAAAAACCCTATGGCTACGCGCGCAGGCTTCGCGATCCGACACCGGCGGAGCTGAATGTTTTTGAAGATATGTGGGCCGGCATTATTACGAAATTAAAGGCGATGCAAGAGCCCGCCGTCGTTCATGATCCGATAGCGGAGCTCGCCTCTGAAGCGGGACTTGAGTTAGATGAGAAAGATGAATTTTCACTCGAAGAGGAAGGAGAAACCAACCTTTCCGAATTTATGGAAGGTCTTCCGTTCGATGCGGAGGATATCGGTTTGGTTGTAAGACCTTCTCCGGTACGCCAGTCCGGGCAGGAAAACGAACTCTGGGCGCATTTCGATATGTGGGCGAGATTTGATCAATTCAGGCGCAAAGATTTGAAGCGTGTGTATAGCGCGATCGTGAATTCCGGTGTGGAAGGCCGGATGGCCGGGCACCTTGAGAGTGAATTTAAGCCCGGGCTTATGTACGTGGGGAAAGTGCCTTCCGGAGAACCCAATAAATTAGTCACCGCCGTTTTATTCGCCACTTCAAAAGTTGGTAAGGTTTATCACTTTCTCATTCTCTATCCGAACGGCGACCTCAGCGAATTTCAAGCCATTAAATTTGGCGAATGGAGCGGCGTGCGTGTGATGGAGCCGGAGGAAGTAGAAGCCAATCTCAAGAAGGATAATATCGGTGACAACCGCGCTTTCACTGCCGTCCGCGCCGCCATGCGCATCTTGAAAAATCCGAGCGTTCCGCAAATTCCTCCTCGCTTCGGCCTCGACTCTACTGCCGGATTTGGTTCTACGGTTGAACCCCAAATTTCTGATTTCGAGCAAACCCTGAGATACATCGGCGCGCTTAAAAAAACAGGTACAAATCCAGTAGATAAAATGTTGAGAGACAGATTGTTTGAAATTTTGAGGCGCTTGCCGGCCGGAGAATTTGAAAATGCGATGAGTCAAATTTGGAAAGACACCGAACTCACTATAAATGTATTTCACGGTGTTTTTGGCATAACGGCTCCCACCGAGGCGCTTGCTAAAGAAGCAGAGCGCTATATTGCTGGAGGGAAACGGTTTCTTGATTTTGGAAGTGGGTCCGGATTCCAAAGTCTGCGATTGATCAGTGCTGCTAAAAAGAAAAATATTTCCATAGAAATAACGGCTGTTGAAAACGCAGCGCTTCCGTCGGTCAATACAGAATTTAATCTACAAAAAAATCATGACGGAGACCGAATGAAGTTTATTCAAGGCGATGGTATTCAATTATTAAGTAAGCAATCTTTCGATGTTATTTTGATGAAGCTTCCGTATTGGGATGTAATTCCCATTTTGGAAGCCGCTCGGCCTTACCTCTCGCCCAACACAGCTATTCTCTATACCGGCGGGGACGGGCATGAGCAGGAAATAGAAGCGCGTATTCGCGAATTTGGTTATGAAATAAAACCCGCCGAGCAAAAAAGTGTATTTCGAATAAGCGCCGGTTTTGGTGCAAAAGACGAACTCCTTAGCTCTCCGGTTATGAAAGGCGTATTTGATTTCTGGCGTGTTTTCGCCGAAGAAAAAAATCCGGAGAAAGTGGGAGCGGCCTTAGAACATCTAACGGACCAATTTCAAGGAGCGGGCCTCGCATTTAAAAGGCCGGGGAATTTACCTCTTGGCGCGGAACCTGAATTTGCGACACAGACCATTCAAAGGCTTTTCGATTATATGGAATTTGGGAATCTTCTTCCTATGAACACCGAGCAGGCGTTGTTTCTCGCTTCTTATATGATTGAAAATACGCTCCAGCATCCTCTTCGAAATGAGCCCGGTGCCGCCGGAATCTTTGCGATACTTCCCCACGGCGAGGACCTTTACGGGATCGTTCTCGATTCCGGTTCGGGTATGGATGTCGCAGAAGCGCTAAAGGCAAGAGAAAATGCAAAACACACCTTCCATGGACTGGGCCTCAATTATTCTTATCAGCTTAATACCCATGCGGATTCAGACGGTCTTATCGCTTCAAGGGGACAGGCGTTTTATTATCATGTCGGCCAGGGAAAAGAAATCTCGGCTCTGCCGCAAACACCCGCAAAAGGTGTGTTGTGGGTTGTGCGCGTACCTTTTACTCGTTCCGGCGCATTTCCCGCCGAAGTTCGTATGGAAGAAGGAAATAAAATGGCGTTCCTAAAACATCCCTCCGGCGATTTGAATATCCATCCTTTTTTTGCTGCGGGTCAAACTCAAACTGCGCAAGAAGATTGGCCGGTCGATCGCGCTGCGTTTACGGCAAAGAATTTTGGTCAAATCATGGGAATGGCGGAAAGAAATAGGAAAATTTTTGCAGCGTTGGTGAAAACCGAAGATTTTGATGCAGTAGTGAGACGTTTAGATTTCATGTTAAGTCCGGTTTCGAAGCGCGCAATCATCGGTATGTACACGAAAGCAGCCGGATTTTCTCAACGAAAGTTAGAACAACCCGTCAGCCTCATCAGATTCATAGAAGAAACCGGAACAAATAGCATTGTTTTTCTACATACTCTTCTCGCTACCGCTCAAAAATTTACTCCTTTGGCTTCAGATAGGCGTTATCCGTTCATTGTGTATGCACCGGAAGCTTTTCAAGACTTTCAGCTTAAAACAGAGGAAGGCGAGGAGTTTGTCGTTCGGTCTATCGACCTTGCTTTATATCATGCTTTTTCCGGTTTTGGTGCGGCGCCGAGCATTCGTCCTATGAATGCTCTTGGCTTTTTCGCCTATATTCTGGTCAATAATATTTTCACGGTATCGATACTTTTATTGGGCAGTTTGATTCATTTTGGGGCGGGCGAATATTTTATGCCCGGATCGCTTCTTTTTCGCGTTCCGGTCTACTTTCTTCTTGGGGGAAGTATTTCCTTTTTTGCATGGCTCGCGGTGCGCGCTTTTACAACCGTTCTCCATATCGCAGGATCGTTTGATTGGGATAAGGTATTGGGCATTTCGGAACGAGAAGCCGGATCAAGAGCCGTCGCGGCGCTGGCGCAAGTTAAACTTACGGCAGATCGGAAGAACGATTATTTAATTCAATACGGCTTAATGCTCATTCATCAACTTCAACCGATTCGGATGGTTTTGAACGAACTTTACTCGGAGGTCGTGAACGGAGGCAAACGATTCGAATTTGAAGATAGCGATCACGTTGCCAGACAAATTCTTGTTGCGCCATCCTTCACTATTTCTGCTCAGCTCCTACGGTATTTGATGGTCCGAAGAGGCGGTATCGGAGTAGCGTATGATCAAAAACTATCCGACGAAAGTCTGCGTCTCTATCAGCGAACGCAATCCGATGCAAAGGCATACAGCGTTGAATGGGCTCCCCTAGAAGCAGCCAAAACAGAATTTTGGAAAATTTACGGGGACTATGAGCTCTTTAAGAAAAGCATTCGCTACCGCTATCCGCTGCTCGTTCCTTACATCGTGCTTCATTCCATGTTATTCAGTTCCGTAGCTATTGCGGAGACGGTAGGTTTTTTTACATCCAAACTTTTCCGCAGATCGGCAAATCAATTTCTCCCGGGCTTTTTACGCTTGGCCCGCTGGTTCGTATGGGAGCCGTTGCCAAAGAAGGAGACTAGCGAACCGGTTCCTGAATTTTCCGAAGCACTTGCCCCAGCTGTTGGTTTTGGCGCGGGGCACGCAACAACCGAGGCAGACAAATGGGTGCGGCAGATTACGAAGACGCTGGATACTTTTAACGATCCCCTTCTTGCATGGGATGGTTATTTGCGGTGGGTTTTACAGTATCTGGTGGGCATGATTGATCAAAAAGGTAAAGCTGCGTATTTTCAAACGTTCCCGACCGCCTCCCTTTATATAGGGGGCCTCCCGCCTGCCGAGAAACTTCAGGATGCCCAAATCGAGAAAATCGGAGACAGTCTTAGAATCTATTGGAAACGCCGGGGCTGGGAAAACAAAATCGGCGGGCTTAACGCGTATATGGCACTGCTTGGCGAATACGATTTAAATACTCCTCTTAAGACCTTCCGTTCAATCGAACACCGTATCAATTTATTGATCAAAGGAAATTTAGAGGAGCAGCTTTTAGGTTATTGGGTTAAAGGCGTCGATCTGGTTCTTCATATCCGTCATTTTAGTCCTCATATAGAGAGAAGCGGCATTTTACCGGTGGACAACGAATTGCTTGTGGCAGTAGCCCGGCAATTCATCCCGTTGCTTCTGGCCATGCCGAAGAAATTTGAAGATAAAACTCCGCCCGTTGCATCCGGCTACCAAGGCGATATGTTGGGGCTCACCCATCGCGATCTTATGTTGTGGGGGCTCTCTATTATGCTGGATCCTTCGGTTCACGACTTTGACCACGGCCTGATTTTTGATGTGGATCGTCACACGTCTAAATTGGGACGCGAAATTTGGCCCGGCGGTCCCCGAGAATCCATTCCTTATTATTTATTGCGTATGCTGACCGATCTCGATCGCGTGGATGGTAAGGGCCGCAAAACAGGGAAGAAAATTTCAAAGGAAGAAATTGAAAACTTGCTTGCCGAAATGCTCGTTAAAAATCAAGATCGGCATTTCTGGAAGAAAAAAGGGATGCGCTCGCCTTGGGGCATAGCGAGCCCGGGGCTTCTCAGCAACGGTATTCTTGGAGACTCGGCCCCCATGCCTTTCCACACCATATTGAATTCGCGGCAAAGAGCTCTACGCGATCCTGCTTTTATGCTGGCGCTCACACCCGGTGCACTTAACCGTGAGACGAGGAAATATTTACGAGAGCGTATGTATTTTGAAGATATGCCCGTTCGCCGACAGACATTCTTGAACAATCCTGATTTGATGGCAAATTTCCAGCGTACTATTTTTATGCGATCAAAGGCTTTTCGCCGGGCATTTCCCGGTTTGAAAAATCAGGTAAGCGCATTCCAATCACAATCCGCTATGGGTTTCGGCGCAGACAAATCAGATTCTGAATTATTAAAAGAGCTCAGGTTTGAAATGTACGACGATAAAGGTCGCATCAAGTATGCTAAGGATTTCAAATCACTGAATTTGGAATTTGATTTCCGCATCGTGCCGCATGGCGTAACGGACACCAACGCCAAAAACTTATTCCAAGGCGGAGCATCCGACGGTCCGGAGAACGAACTAAACGCGGAAGGCAAGGAACAAGCACAGGGTGGCGCCGTGATGCTTTGGAATGAAATCGGTGCGGATCTTCTCATCCGCAGAGACATTATTTTTCTAAAAACTCCCCTCAAACGCACAAAACAAACCGCTGACTATTTTGTGAAATACGCAAAAGAGAGAGGCGTACGTATCGAACTGGAAGATGAACCAGCCGCTATTGAAATGTATTTAGATAAATGGAATACCCCAGCAGACGCGGACGCGTATATGAATTTTAACGCACTTGTCCAGCCTGCTTCCGGCGAAAGTTATTTACGTTTCCTAAAGCGTGTTAGGGAATTCGTTGAATACATGAACCGTAAATACAAGGGCAAGACCGTCGTTCTCTACGGCCACCGCACGTTTGCTACGGCGTTAAAAGTGCTTCTTGAGGATCAGGAAAGCAAATTAACTCAGCCTTTCATCCGCTGGCGCGATATCGTGCCCAACAGCGAACGCGGCAAACCTATTCATTTTCCGTCCTCCGGATTTGGTGCAGAGCAAACTCAAAAAATAGATCGCGCGGTAGATTATCTTCGCGGGCAGTTCTCTATCTTAGGCGGTAATTTTGTTTCCGCTACGCAATGGAATGTCGAAGGCAACATGCTTGCCATAGGTACGAAAAAGCTTACGTTCGAGGAAGGAGATAGCGGTCTTGAATACGCCCCGCCCCGTGTTTATCTTTTTAAATTTACCGGGACGGACAATGAGCAAATAGAATTTATTGCCGAGTTCGGCCCCAACATTCGTCAGGCTCATCACGACGGTACGATTATGCAATTAATATTTTCATCCGACGGAAAACTTCTTGCTTCGCTCGACAAAAGCGGAACGGTTATCGTATGGCATTTAAGACAATCGAAACATACGTCGGGGCAATTTGTCTATGTTCCGTCGCTCCATGAAAAATTTCCGCCGGTGGACCGTATTGAATTTGAAGAAGGCCAAGGAGGTATCCAAATCACGGGCCGGTCCGAAAATAAATTAATTTTTAGACGCCAGGTCGAAGGCGGTTCGAAAGCGGCTTTCTCGAATACCGTAAAAGTGCTCGGCAGAATTTTAAAGAACCGAAAACGAATTCTCGAAAGGATCGCGCCTAAAGAAGCAACGCGTGAAGCGTTAACACGTTTCCGGGATATGTTGAAAGGACATTACGGAGCCAAAAACGTTTTCCTCCCTCTTTTTGTTGCTTCCGAAAACGACGGCTACCGCACTGGGCAATTCAGCATGGGGGTCATACGTCTTCTTGATTATTATATCGAAAGCCCAAGTCGATTCCGTTCAATCAAGGAAACTATTCCCATTTTATACGATGCTTATGTTTTTCAGCTCATCATGCTTCTTTCGCTTCGCATTTGGGATGAGGGCAACCCAGACGACAATATTCAAACGATTCAATCTCTTCTTGACGAACTTCAGGCCGGCCCCGGTAACAGCGGAAAACAGTTTGTGCGACACGCGCCGGATCTTCTGACGCTTGCTACCTCATTAAATAATTACGCGGATATCGGCATATACCGGGATCTTATCGATAAAACCAAACGTTTTAAAGTAAAAGAACATCGCTTGCGCTTTAGTTTGGCAAACGCAAAGGGTACGGGTAGTCATCTGCGTTCGGTTATTGCCACACTTTACCTCGCTCCGCCTCTTGAAATAAATAAAGAGACTTGGAAAGCATTTTTCGCGAAAGAAGAGGGTAAAATTCACCGGACACAGAACGAAATCGATTACGAAATTATTGTTTCTGCGCTCAATAATTTATTTTCTCGCTACGAGGAGCTTCTATCCGGGAAGGTGAACAACGAAGAGAGATTTGAGATCGCAGAAGCTATTTTGGATGGGCTAAGCGCCGATCCGGAATATTTCATCGATTCGCCCGAAATGCTAAGAAAATTTGTGCACCCGTCGGCTCAACCCGCTGTAGATGAATTCAAAACGTATCTTAGGAAAAATGTCGGCTCTCTTTTAAAGGATCTTAAAGGTTTTGATCCGAAGCGTTACCAATATTCTCCGTTAGGGCAAGTACAGGTTGTGTCGCTGCCTTTTTATAATCTCTACGAAGACGTACTTCTTTCCTTAATGAGCGGAGAATTTCAGAAACTTAGCTACGAAGACCGTTTCACGGCAAGTTCGTTCTTAGAGATCGACCGTCAAAAGAGGGCATGGGTGCGCTTTTCTGACGAAAAATTGCGAGCGCTCGATCCGAATTTCTACACCATGCCGGCTTTTCGCGGACGTTATTCATACGATCTTGCTTCCCTCGTTTATCACCTCACCATCGCCGGCTTGGAAAAATTGAACCGGGCCGGATTTGGGGCCAGGACGGAAGGGTCGGACTTGTTAAATAATCCCGAAGTTATCGCGCAAATGAAAAAAGCCGAAGCGCCTCTTAAAAGAGCAATTGATCGGTTAAGCGCCAAAACATACGCAGCCGGCGACTCTCATCAAGTTAGACATTCCGGATTTGTAGAGATTGCCGAGTTGGCGCGTATTGGATATCGAATGTCTGTTTATTCAAATAAATCAGCACGCGATATCACGCCGCTTCATAAAGCAGCTTATGTGACAGACTTCATGTCAGAAATTATGCTTGGAGAAGGAGTAAAGGACTATACGTTGCTTAAACGAGGAATAGCTGCGGCCGTATTCCAAGATATAGGTATTGTAAGGGGTATGAAATGGAAGCTGCGCAAAGCCGATCTGGATGCCAAAATTAAAAAAGAAGCAGCTGAAATTGATGCTTCTGCACCAAATCGAGATAAAAAATTGCGGGATATAATTACAACAAATGTTAGAAAGGCGATTGATTCCCGCCGCGCGCATATGGTCAGCGGTAAAGAAATTGCAAGACAGACAATGGAGTTATATAACGAATGGAGGCCCGATTTCTTTTCTGAGGAAGATATGGAAGAAATCAGCCGGCTTATCGAAACGCACGACAATCCTTCTCTGCAAGCATTTGAACTTCTGCGGCAGGAATATCTCCAACAATACGGAGTGCCGTTCCGCCAAAAAACAAAATCCTGGCTTTTCAAACCCGATGATAAATTGGCCATGTATCTCCGCGAAGCTGACCGGCTTTGGATGCTTACCGAAGACGGTGTAGATGTTGATTTCAAGCAGGATCTTAAACGAGGCATTGTGAAGTCACCGAAGGAAACAGCTGCGCGCAATGTCCGGCGCCACCGTGAAGAGATGGAACTGTACGGGAAAATTTTAGGTACCGGCGCCGAACAATACGGTTTCAAGAACGGGCTTCTTTTCCGCACCAAAACAGGTTACACAATTTTTGAACGTCTAGCTCAAACACTGATTGAGAAATATCATCCTACCGGCGAGAAAGCACTTTCCGAAGAATTAGCCAAACTCCCGGAAGGATTCCCCCGTGTACCAAAAGAGCAAGTTGGCTTTGGCATAGAAAAAACTCTGGCGCGGAGCAGCCAGAAATTGGGTGAGCGGGTGATTGCGGAATTGATCGAAAGAGATATTGTCGGCGCACTTGGGCCGCTTACAGATCGAGCAGAGTTTGGAGCGGAAGTTTTACATCGAGCCGGAATTAGCACGGATGATTTGCACGGATTGATTGAAGCGGAAAAAGCGCGTATCTTAGAGCGCATCGAAGCGCTTGATCTCAACACACTTATTATTTCCGGCGATCAATTTGAAACGTGGAAAGAGGAAACATCGGTTTTACTTCAAAGCATGAATCATCCGGAACTTCGCCCGTATATTATTAGCAAATTTAGCCAAGTCCTCGGTCTCTTTGGCGACGCGCTTCCTGCCGATTCGAAAAAAATGGCGGACGAATTGCGCACGCTCCTGAGAATTCCGGATCATCGCGCTGTAGTTGTTTCTGATTATTCCGCTAATCTTGAACGACTTCACTTAAAGAAAGCCATTCCGCTCAAATTGGATGTAACGCGGATTCTTTTGGTTGGTGAGATGCCGCCCAATCTGGAAATAGCGCTCGGTGCTAATGCGTATAGTGTTGCCGCCGCTGAACTCAACTCACTTCTTGATCGCTTCATGCAGCTCGAATCGATCGCCGAGTCCTTCGCCGTCGCCGCGTAATCTATTTATTCATAAGTCTTTTAGCAAAAGCACCTTATGTATTTCTCAATTTTTAATATGTTCTCATGTCTTGGAAGCATTTCAACTTTGTACTACACTCTATTCGTCATGAGGAAAATATGACCACTTCGAGAAAAGATCGTGAACAAAAATTGAATAGAGCGAATCGAAAAAAATCGCCACACGCTCCGGAACTTGAGCGAATGATGGCGGGGACCGTTGCGGTACATCGGAATAAAACCATTCCGACCGAGAGCCTCCGCGTTTTTGGAATCGTCGCCAATACACAAAAACCACGCGCTGCTCAATTGGCCGGCCAAATTTCCGCATGGCTCACTGAGCGGCATGGAAAAGAAACGATTCTTTCGCCGGACGCTACGGTGGAAGCCGTTGTGCATTCAAGCGATTTCATTATCACTATCGGTGGTGACGGTACGATTTTAAATGTCGCCAAACACATGCTCGAACGGCCTGTGCCCGTATTTGGAATTAATATGGGTCGGCTCGGGTTTTTAACCGGCGCGCTTGCTAAAGATACGCGCCGTGCGCTCGATGAGATATTAAAATTGCCGTTGATTGAAGTGGAGCCGCGGTTGATGCTTCGTACGCGCATCTTGAGGGACGGAGAATATCAGGGGCGTGTATTTCAAGCCTTAAACGATGCGGTGATTAACCGCGAAGGCCTCACGCGCTATATGAAAGTCGAAATTAGCGTAGGTGAGGAGAGTTTCAGCCATTTCTTCGGCGACGGCGTGATTATTTCTACGCCGACCGGGTCAACCGCGTATTCCGTTTCGGCGGGCGGGCCGGTTGTGATTCCGACGCTCGACAATATCGTCATCACGCCGATTTGCCCCCACGCTTCTGCGCTCAGGTCCATTGTTCTTCCGGCCGAAGAAGTAGTACGTGTACGGGTTTTCTCCGATCGGCGCTCGGACCGGATGCTTCTTAGCTGCGACGGAGAAAATAACATAGAACTCGAATGGGGCGATATTGTGGAATGCACACGCTCTCCGATTATGCTGCCGATCGTGAAAAGTTCCCGCCGGAAATATTTCCGCGTGCTTCACGAAAAATTCAAAATTCCTCTCGAACGCAGTAAACGCATTTAATTAATAACCAGCTAAGGCATATCCTCTGTACTCATCGATGCCTGTTTTCATTATCCGTATGAACACAGGCATCGACCTTGCATTCGCAAGGACATTACTACGCATCCATGCTCCGTAAAAACTTGTACCGAGGATATGCCTTAACCGGTTATATTGTTAAAGATTGACCGAGATATTGTTTCTCGGGGCGAGTTTTTTAGCCATGGATGGCTAAAACTGTTCTGCTAGCAGATACTATGCAGCTTTTACTTCGTGTAAAAGCTTTGCATAGTATGAGCTACGAGAAACAATATCTCGATCAAAGAAGCATCTATATGTCACAGTCGATTCTGATTGCGGGTTGCGGGTATGTGGGAACGGCGCTTGCGCTTGAGTTATCGAAGCGCGGGAATACGGTGTGGGGCCTCAGCCGATCCGTAGGGAATGTTTCCGAAAAAAGTTTTGAACATATCACCGCAGATTTAACTAAGTCTTCCACGTTACAAAACTTGCCGAAAGTAGATTGGGTAATTGTAAGCGTTGCACCTGAGAAAAGCGATACGAAGTCTTACCGGAAAACGTATGTTGAGGGCGTCGGAAATTTAATACGAACCGGTTTGGCTAAACGCATCTTATACATCTCAAGCACAAGCGTATACGGCCAGAAAAGCGGGGAATGGGTGGATGAAAATTCGCCGACTGAGCCGGATCACCAAACCGGAAAAATTCTTCTCGAGGCAGAGAAGCAAATACTCCGTTCAAGAATTCCTTCCATTGTATTTCGGCTCGGAGGTATTTACGGGTCCGATCGAAATCGAATAGCTTTCCTAAAAAACGGCCCGGTTGAAATGGACCGGCCCGACGATTACATTAATTTAATTCATCTGGACGATATTGTTACGGGCGTCATTCTGCTTTTAGAAAAGGGAAAAACGGGTGAAGTTTATCTTGGCGTGGATGATAAGCCTGTGAAGCGCAGAGAATACTTTACGGAAATTTCTGAAATGATGGAGGCGTCCGCTCCTTCTTTTAAAACCGGCGAAGACGAATCTTTTCTAACGGGACGTAGTAATAAGCAGTGCCGGAATCAAAAATTAAAATCGCTTGGCTATGAATTTAAATATTCGACGTTTCGGGAAGGGTATCGGGAGCTGATCAGCTAGAAATATTTCCCGTCTTTTAGGAAGGTAACGTAATCGGCTACGGCGCCGTCCAAATCCATGAATTTATGCTGGACTCCTGCCGCGCGAAGTTTTTTGAGATCGGCCTGCGTAAAATATTGATATTTATCGCGAAGGATTTCGGGCATTTCGATATATTCTATATTTGGTTTTTGCCCCAGCGCTTTAAATAACGCGTTCGCCAAATCATTCCACGTTTTCGCAACACCGCTGCCGAGATTGTAAATTCCCCGGATCTTCGGTTTCTTAAAAAATTCCATCACAATTTCAATGGCATCTTTCACGTAAAGAAAATCGCGCTTTTGCTCGCCGTCTTTGTATTCCGGCTTATACGATTTAAACAAACGTATTTTCTTTTCCTTTTGAATTTGTTCGAATGCTTTTACGACCAGGCTTCGCATATCGCCTTTATGATATTCGTTGGGGCCGTAGACATTGAAAAATTTTATGCCGACGATTTTATCCATCAATTTGTTACGTAAAATCCAGAGGTCGAAGAGCTGTTTGGAGTAACCATACATGTTGAGGGGCCTCAGCTTTTGAATTTCCGCTTCGTTGTCGGCGTATCCTTGAGAACCGTCGCCGTACGTTGCGGCCGAGCTGGCATAAATAAAAGGAATTTTTTTGGCCAGCGACCATTTGGCGAGCACTTTGGAAAATTGGTAATTATTTTTGAGAAGATAAGATGCGTCCTGTTCGGTGGTGGAACTGCAGGCGCCCAAGTGAAACACAGCCTCCACTTTTTTATCGAGGCCGTTTTTTTCGATGAGCGAAAGAAACGTGTCTTTTTCGAGATAATCAGCGAAGAGTTTATTGGTAAGATTGCGCCATTTCTCGGTGAGGCCGAGATGGTCAACGATCAGAATATCTTCGATGCCTTCCTGATTTAAACGCTTAACGAGGCAGCTTCCGATAAATCCAGCGCCGCCCGTAACGATGAACATGGGTACTCCATAGGTGAGTTAGATGGCTAAAACAGGAAACAGTTTAATACAATCCCACAGTCCGCGCAAGGTATACGGCAATTCCCGTTGATATAACGCCCACGGCCAGAAAAAGCTGGGCCGGATTTAACCCGAACGGTTCTTTAAAAATCCATAGCGCGATCGAAGCGAGAAACATTGCACTAAACGTAATAAAATTAGTCGCGCCCAAATAACGGCCGCGGGTAATAAGGGGACTTCGGTATTGAATAAACGTGTTTAACGGAACTACAAAAAATCCTCCGCTTAGGCCAAGAAGGAAAAGGACGGCAAGCGTGAGGTAATAATGATTGCATGAAAATCCCAAACCGATTGAAAAAAGACCGAGTCCGGCAGCGCCGAACGGAACAAGCCCGAGATTTATTTTTCCTTCAGCTGCTCCTCCGGCCCAAATACTTCCCATTCCGATACCCAGCGCAAGAACGGTGAGAAGCATGCCCGTTTCCATATCTCCCACCTTGAGCATCTGTTTGGCGTAGAGCAGAAGATTCAATTGATAAAGCGCGCCAAGAAACCAAAAGTAACCCACCGCCATGAGCGCCGCAAAGAGGCTTTTTATTTTTCTCATTTCCCGGAGCGTTTCAAGCACATCTTTGAAAGGATTGATCTCCAAGCGTTTTAAGGAGCCGGCCGATTTCGTTTTCGTAACAAAAAGACTTGCCACGAACCCTAAGAATGAACTAAAGAAAACTGTAAATCCCGCAAGCCTGTAGTCGTTTCCCGAAAACGCGGAAAGATATCCTCCGATGGCAGTCCCAAAAATAATGGCCAGAAAGGTCCAGAATTGCGTGTAACCGTTGCCGCGCGAGAGCTGGTTCTCCTCTAAAATTTCCGGAAGAATACCAAATTTAGCCGGACCAAAGAGAGCGCTCTGAAGGCCCATGAGGAAAAGAACCGCAAATAGGCCGGGAATATTTTGGATCGCTAAATAATAGAAGCCGAGCGCGAGCACCAAGGCTTCCATGAGGGCGGTGGCGCGGATGATTTTAGATTTAGAGTGACGATCGGCGAGATAGCCGGCGTAAGGTGAGAAAAGAATAAAGGGTATAAGAAAAAGTGCGCTTCCGAGGCTCAAATAAAATGTTCCACCAGACTGCGAAGCGAATACTTTTATGGTAATGAGCGATACGATGGTTTTATAGACGTTGTCATTCATAGCGCCAAGCGACTGCGCTACCATTAACGCTTTAAATCCGCGCGATGCCGGGTTGCACGCAGAACAATTTTTTTGGGTATTTGCTTGCACGTACAGAAGTTACAAAATTGCTCCATGTAACGCAAGATGAATATTCAAGTCTTGCTTCCTTCTTAAGGTTTTGGCTATGATATGTTTATGGAACGGACAACCACATCAAAAGATACCGGCATGCGGGCTTTTATCGACCGGCATTTTAAGCATTTCAACGCAGCCGTCGTAAAGGATGCCGCCGAGGCTTACATTCGCCATCTTACCGGCGGCGGGAAAATGCTTATTACGCTCGGTGGAGCCATGAGTACAGCCGAACTCGGCATTTCGCTCAGCGAAATGATTCGTGAGGACAAGGTGCACGCGATTTGCTCTACCGGTGCCAATCTGGAAGAAGATATTTTTAACCTTGTTGCCCACAGCCATTATAGAAGAATCCCAAACTACCGCGATCTCTCGCCGGCGGAGGAGCTGGCGCTTCGAGACAAGGGGCTCAACCGAGTAACCGATACCTGTATTCCTGAGGATGAGGCTATGCGGAAAATCGAGGGGATCATTCTTGAGCTTTGGCAGAAAGCGGATAGCGAAGGCCGGAGTTATTTCCCGCACGAATTCATTTATGAGCTTATCCGAGGCGGGAAACTAAAACCTTTTTACGAAATTGACCCCAAAGATTCCTGGGTAGTTGCGGCTGCTGAAAAAAATCTGCCGATTTTTACGCCGGGCTGGGAAGATTCCACGCTTGGGAATTTTGTCGTTGCCAATCATTTAAAGGGAAAGATTTCAAGTCTCGGTATTATAAAATCCGGCGTCGAGCAGATGAAAAAATTGATCGATTGGTATAAAAGCGAAACGAAAAAGAGCTCGGTCGGGTTTTTCCAAATCGGCGGCGGTATTGCCGGCGATTTTCCGATCTGTGTCGTTCCGCTTATCAACCAGGATTTAAAAGAGAACGGAAAGCTCTGGGGCTATTTCTGCCAGATCTCCGAAAGTGCCACTTCGTACGGCTCTTACAGCGGTGCCTCGCCGAATGAAAAAATTACTTGGGGGAAACTCGGCCCCGAAACGCCGCGCTTCGTTATCGAATCCGACGCCACCATCGTTGCTCCCTTAATCTTCGCCTACCTATTAGGCAAATAATTTTAGGAATATGTAATGCGCCCTCGTATTGCTTCGCTTCTTCCCAGCGCTACGGAAATTGTTTGCGCACTTGGTTACGAAGATTCGCTTGTCGGCCGGTCGCACGAATGCGATTTCCCGTTTTCCGTAAAAACTCTGCCGGTTCTTACCGAAGTAAAAATTAATGTGAACGGTTCGAGTGCTGAAATTGATCGCGATGTGAGAACAATTGTGGAGAAAGGGCTTTCGGTTTACCGTGTTGATCCTGAAAAATTGGATTCCGTCCGTCCGGAATTCATTGTCACGCAATCCCAATGCGAAGTCTGCGCCGTGAGTCCGCGTGACGTAGAAGAAGCCGTGTGCCAATTGGTGGAGAGCCGGCCGCGCGTGGTGTCGCTTGAGCCGAATCGGCTCGAAGACGTTTGGCAGGATTTTTATCGGGTTGGGAGAGCGCTCGGAAATTTCTCCGCGGCGGAGAAAATGGTAGAGAAGTTAAAGCGCCGCTTGGCCGATATTTCTAGTAGAGCGCATGAAGCAAAAACCTTTCCCAACGTGGCGACGATCGAATGGATGGATCCGCTCATGGCGGCGGGGAACTGGATGCCTGAGTTGGTTGAGGCAGCCGGCGGCGAAAACCTATTTGGCGAAAATGGTAAACATTCGCCGTATCTGGAATGGGATGCCCTGGTTGCGAAAGATCCCGACATCATCGTAATTCTCCCCTGCGGTTTTGATATTGAGCACACTCAGCGTGATCTCGGTTCGCTTACCCAACGACCGGGTTGGACTAAGTTGAAAGCCGTCCGAGAGCGCCGCGTATTTATTTCCGATGGCCACCAATTTTTCAATCGCCCCGGCCCGCGCCTTGTTGAATCCTCCGAAATCCTCGCCGAAATTTTCCATCCCGATATTTTTGATTTTGGCCATAAAGGTAAAGATTGGGTTCAGCTGTGAAAAATTTTTTTACTATAGTTTTCTTATTCACGCTTATTTTTCCAACCCGTTCGTCGTTTGGAGACCCGGTCGGCGCTTCTGAGCATGCGCAGGTAGAACTTTTCTCGGAATCGGATTCGATAAAGCCGGGAGAGCCGTTTTGGGTTGGCGTACGCATGACGATGCAGCCGGAGTGGCATACGTATTGGCAAAATCCCGGCGATGCGGGGCTTGAGACACAGATTGAGTGGAAGCTTCCCGAAGGTTTTTCAGCCGGGCCTATTCGCTGGCCTTTTCCGATGCGGATTGAAATTCCTCCGCTCGTAGATTTTGGTTACGAAAACGAAATTATTTTCTTAAGCGAAATCACGTCGCCCGCCAGTTTAGTATCCGGCGCACCTATAACGATAGCGGCAAAAATCGATTGGCTCGAATGCAAAGATATCTGCATTCCCGGCGGCGCCGAAGTGGATTTGAGTCTTCCTGTAGCAAACGAAGCGCCGGTTTTAAATCCCGCACGCATTCAGGATTTTGAGCGGGCCCGTGCGCAAATTCCCAGGAAACTGGGCTCGCCGAACGATTGGAATTTCCGCGCGATCCGGGCGGGTAAGAAAGTTTCGATCTTTTTTGCCGTACCGGGAAATCCTTCCATCGGAGACGTTGCGTTTTTTCCGATCGATCGGAATATCTATGATTACGCCGCAAAGCAGGAATTCCGCAAGCGACCCGACGGCTACGAGCTTGAATCGACTCTTTCCGAACTTTCCGAAGGCGAAATCGTTAAGACAAGCGGCGTGCTCGTTTCCTCCAACGGTTGGAGTGGGCAGGGAACGGAAAAAGCTATTGAAGTAGAAGTGCCCGTTGAGTCGCTGGGACCCGCAATAAAAAGAACGCCTGAGATTGCTTCGCCGTTGCCTGGGGCTACGGCTCGCAATGACGCGGCAGATGTCATTGCGAGGAGCGCTAAAGGCGCGGCAAAGCAATCTCAAAGCACCTCATTTTCCCTCTGGCTTGCGATCGCGTTCGCTTTCACCGGCGGCCTTTTTCTTAACTTAATGCCCTGTGTGCTGCCGGTGCTTTCCCTAAAAATTTTGGGATTTATAAAACAAGGTGGTGAAGATCCGAAGGCCGTGAGAATTCATGGATTTTTATTCGGCTTCGGCGTTCTCGTATCTTTTTGGGCGCTCTCCCTGGCGCTTCTTGCTCTGCGGGCTGGGGGAAGGCAAATTGGCTGGGGGTTCCAACTTCAATCGAGCGCGTTTGTCGCGGCGCTTTCCGCTTTATTTTTTCTTCTCGCGTTAAATCTTTTCGGAATGTTCGAATGGGGTAGTTTCTTTGCGCGCGCCGGCGAGGTAACATCGCAAACTAAGGGATATTTAAATTCATTCCTCAGCGGATTTTTGGCGACGATAATCGCGACTCCGTGCACCGCTCCATTTATGGGTGCTGCGTTGGGTTTCGGCCTCACTCAACCGCCGTGGGTGTCTTTCCTTATATTCACATCGCTTGCGCTGGGTATGGCCTTGCCCTATCTTTTGCTTTCGCTTAATCCGGCGTTGCTAAAATTTGTTCCGAAGCCTGGCGCTTGGATGATTACGTTCAAAAAAATTATGGCGCTGCCGCTTTTGGCTACGACGATTTGGCTTGCCTGGGTTTTACATGTACAAATCGGAAACTGGATTTTTCTCGTACTGCCGGCTTCGTTATTATTTTTATTCGTAGCGGCGAGAAATTTGGGTCAAAACATCGCGCTGGAAACAACTCAGGAAAAAATTACGCGTCTGATCGCGTTTGCGCTGATTGCGCTGGGTTTTATATGGGCAACGGTGAGCGCGGCGTGGTCCGAGGCTATTTTTGCCGAGACGCCTATGCTCAGTACAAATCAAGCCGTTGCTTCGGCCGGCATCTCTTGGGAACATTTTTCGGGAGAGCGCCTGGCAGAACTCCGCGCGGAAGGCAAGCCTGTTTTCGTAGATTTTACGGCGGCATGGTGCCTGACATGTCAAGTGAACGAAAGGCTTGTTCTTAATTCAAAAAATGTTCAAAATAGGTTTCGTGAGCTGGGCGTTACCATGCTCAAAGCAGACTGGACGCGGCGGGATGAAAATATTACGCGCGCGATTCAGGGCTATGGCCGTAGCGGTGTTCCGCTTTACGTTCTTTATTATCCAAAAGATGAAAAACCCGTCGTTCTTCCGGAAGTGCTTACTTCCAAGATCGTTCTTGACGCTCTCGAGAAAATAGGCTCGTAGCCGGCACGATCAGAATTTCAAAAACCCCATCCCTCTAGCTGTTCGGTTATAAATTTGCTAATATTGCCCCACTTCTAAAGGAGGTTTTTATGGCCGCATTAAAAGTGGGTGATAAAGCACCGGATTTCGGTTTGCCCGCAAGCAACGGGGAAAAAATTTCTCCGAAAGATTTTAAAGGCAAGAAACGCGTTGTCCTTTATTTTTATCCTAAAGACGACACACCGGGCTGCACGGTCGAAGCCTGTGGATTTCGCGATAAGTTAAAACCTATCGAAGGCAAAGATGCCGTTGTCCTCGGCGTAAGCCCGGACAATAATGCATCGCACAATAAATTCATCGAAAAATTTAAGTTACCCTTTCTTCTTTTGAGCGACGAAGATAAAACGGTTTGCAAGGCATACGGCGTGTGGGTGAAGAAAAGCATGTACGGCAAAGAGTACATGGGTGTGGCGAGAACCACATTCGTTATTGGCAAGGACGGCAAGATCGAGAAGATTTATGAGAAGGTAAAACCCGAAGGTCATAACGAAGAGATTCTCGAGTTTCTAAGCGATCCCGTCTCTGCCTAAATTGCTACGGCAGGAAATACAATGCAAGACACGGTAGGCAAGTGAATGGCAGCGTTTAGTGCGGCGGATATTGAGCAGATCAAGGCCAGAGGTCTGTCAAAGGAACAGGTCGAGCGGCAAGTTGAGCTGTTGCGTAAAACGGTTTCCTTTGTAAAAATCGCTCGTCCGGCCACTGCTGGTGACGGTATCGTCCGCCTTTCTCCCGAGAACGTAAAACCCTACCTTGATCTTCACGCCCAAGCCGGGCATGATGCGCGGCTTATCAAGTTTATGCCCGCTTCGGGCGCGGGCACACGCATGTTTTCTGATTTAATCGCGTATCATCGCGAGCCGTCTCGGGCAAATGCGGAACGCATACAGCCTATTATGAATTCGTTCGCCGAGCTTCCGTTTTATGATGACCTGAAAACATTGTGTTTCCGCCAAAAAAAAGATATCGACGCCATAATCCGAAGCGGAAATTATACTGAGCTGCTGGACCTTTTTTTATACGAACGCGGGCTTAATTATGCCAATCTCCCGAAGGCGCTCATGAAATTCCATCGATATAAAGACCGTGCCCGGACCGCTCTTGAAGAGCAATTAATAGAAGCTAAATCTTATTTAGAAGACCGGCACGGAAGCGTCCGCTTGCATATTACGGTCTCGCCGGAACACAAAGAAGCCGTTGGGGAGCATCTCGCCCACTTAAAACGCAGTTTGGGCGAAGAGCTTTTGACCCAATTCGAAGTTTTGGTATCGGTTCAGAAATTTTCCACCGACACAGTAGCGCTGGATCCCGAAAATGAACTACTGCGCGACGGCAGCGGGAAATTGGTTTTTCGCCCGGCCGGGCACGGTGCGCTTCTTGAAAACTTAAATGACCTCAAGGGCGATATCGTTTTTGTTAAGAATATCGATAATATCAGCTGCGACCGTTGTAAGCAGGATACGATCTTTTATAAAAAAGTGCTTTGCGGATATTTGGTTTCGCTTCAGAAAGAAATTTTTGGGTATCTAAAAGTGCTCAAGCAGGGGAAATCGGACGAAGCTTTTCTTAACGATGCCGCTACGTTCTTAAAAGAGAAGTTGTCCGTACACATGCCTTCCGAGTTTTCGAAAAAAAGCGCCGGCGAGAAAAGCTGTATGCTCTTTGCCAAATTCAACCGGCCGCTTCGTGTCTGCGGTATGGTCAAAAACGAGAGTGAGCCCGGCGGAGCGCCGTTCTGGATATCGGAAGCCGATGGCGGGGTTTCGCTTCAAATTATTGAGTCGCCCGAAGTCAATCCCAAAGACGAAGACCAACAGGCTAAATTTCGCGCTTCCACGCATTTCAATCCTGTAGATTTGGTATGCGCCGTACGCGATTTTCAAGGAAATCCGTTCGATCTAACGAAATATAGAAATTCCGAAGCGGTGTTTGTCGCGGAGAAATCTAGAAACGGAAAAAAAGTAAAACAGCTCGAATTGCCCGGCCTTTGGAACGGTGGGATGGCGCGCTGGAACAC
>OBEQ012193332.1_pt1 | contig 23854 bp, 11 predicted proteins | sample 1670901 | NCBI WGS metagenome assembly OBEQ01 (sample SAMEA104232315, study PRJEB22302) | groundwater metagenome | biome: forest; feature: aquifer; material: groundwater | place: USA | collected 2011-08-07 | depth 5.4 m
CGAATTTATCCAGCACTAATTTTACAATTCCGCAACATGCAAATTAGTGCTGGATCAAATTCAGTCAGAGACTTATGTTCGCTAACGCTCCATAAGTCTCGACTTCATTTGAAGTATCCCATAAAAAGAGTTGAAAAGCAACCTCTATTTTCTACCTATTGTGTCGATTAATAGGCCAAAAAATATAAGTTGTTGCAAGAATTTGGAAACTTTTTACGTCATGTATAGTAGAAGCTTCGTTTTCCATGTTCTTGAAAGGAGAAATACTCAAAATGTTTCTTGACAATACAGGATATAACCTGTAAACTTTAATGTACAAAATTCATTACTATGCAACAGCGCGGGGAGAAGGCGTTGTGAAGGATTTCATCTTCAGTCTTTCCCCAAAAACAGAGAAAAAGGTCTTTCGTGCGATTGACCTTCTGGAAGAGCACGGGCCAGAACTCCGAAGACCCCACGCAGATAGTGTCAAAGGAAAAATTCGAGAACTTCGAATTCGACTTGCTCAAGATCATATACGAATCCTTTATTTCTTTTTCCCAGGTGAAACAATAGTGTTGCTACACGGGTTTCGGAAGAAAACAAATGAGATTCCAATCCGCGAAATTGAACAAGCCGGAAGGAATATGAACGATTTTATCGCAAGATATTTAAAAGGAGAGATCGAAATATGAAAATGAGACTGCTCACTCACGAAGAAGTACTGAAAGAAGCCTTGAAGAATCCTGAATTCAAGAAACTTTACGAGGAAAGTGAGTTAAACTATCGGGTCGCAAGCGCTTTGATCGGTCTGCGAATTCGTCTGAAACTCACGCAGAAAGAGGTGGCCAAACGATTGGGGATCAGACAGCAAAGTTATTCGGAACTTGAGCAGATGGAAGGCCGGAACTACACCATCGACCTTCTCCAAAAAATCGCCAGGGTGACAGGCACTGAACTCTATATTCGAGGAAATAAGGCCAAATTCCTTCCCATGAAACATCCCACACAGAAACGCGCCGCTTAAACCTTACTTCCGCGCAAAAGGAGAGATTGAATGACTAAAATAACGGAGAGGACTATTGCGGAGGCGAAATAGGGGGCGCGGACGCCGAAGAAATGGCCCAGTCCCCCGCCGACGAGAGGGCCGAGAGAGAGCCCGAGCCCGATAAGCGTTTCATGCGCGCTCGATCCGCCGCCATGGCCTCCCTTTTCCCGAAGACTCACATAGAGACTTGCCGAATAAGCGGCCCCGGCGAAACAGCCGAAAAAGAAAAAAGCAAGGCCCCAAACAAACGGATGGTAGGCCAGGGCGATGGAAAGAAGCGAAAGAATCGCGATCCCCTGAAAGATGAAAAGGAAGCGGGGTTCCTTCTCCCATCCTTCAAACCGGCCGAGTAAAAAGAAAAAAAGGACCTGGCCGACTCCGATGAGGAGAAGAAATATTCCGATTCTTGCGGGAGAGAGCCCGACGGCGAGGCCGTATCTCGGAAAAAGACTCCGGAAGATCGATGTGGCAAACCAGGCCCCGATATTAGACAGCCAGGCGACGACGAGAAATTTCCCAGGCGGACTTTTCTTTACCGCAACCTCTTTTTTCTGGGGCATCCACTGAATCGGGGCATTTCCCAAGAGGAAAAGGACGGGAAGCGTGAGGAGGATTCCGAACCCGATCGGAAAGCACTTCCCTTTCTCAAATAAAAATCCCGCCAGAAAAGGGGCGATGATCTGCCCGGGGCTCCAGGATAAATTGAAAAATCCGACGCGGCGGTTCAACGATTCCGGGCCACCCTCCAGAGAAATCCAATTTTCAAGTGAGGGCCAGAAAAGCCCCATCGCGAAACTTCCGATCGGATAAACGCAATAGACTGAGCCGAGCGTCGGAAGGACGGGATAACTGAGAGCGGCGAGGGCAAAAATTCCCGCGCCCAGGAGGGTGAGTCTTTTCGGCGAAACCCGGCGGAGAAGGAACTGGGTCGAGAGCGCCCCCAGCATGAAAATGAAAGCGCCGATTCCGGAGAGGAGCCCCAACTGGAAAAGGGACGCTTGAAATCGATCGATCAGATAAAAGACCGTTCCGACCAGGATGATGGTGAGCCCGGTGTTCTGAAAAAAGGCGGAGAGAAAAAGGGGCATCAGAGGGTCTTGCCGAGGAGGGTTTTTCCAAAAAAGGAATCGATTTTGACCCGGACAATGTCTTCGGGGTGATTCTCGGAACGGAAAACGACTTCGCGGTTTACGCGGGTTCTTCCCTTATATTCAGATTTGTCTTTTTTGCTCTTTCCTTCGACGAGAACTTCGACGGTCTCCCCGACGGATGCGTGAAGTTTTTCTTCAGTGATTTTTTGCTGTAGCCGGAGGAGGGATTGATTCCGCGCTTCTTTATCCTTCTTCAAAACGTCATCCCTGTAAACCATCGCGTCGGTGCCGGGTCTGGGTGAGAATTTGAAAATGTAGGCATCGTCGAAGGCGGTCTCTTCCATCAGATGAAAAGTCTTCTCAAAATCTTCTTCCGACTCTCCCGAGTATCCGACAATGATGTCCGTGGTCACGGCACCATTCGGAAAACGTTTCCTGAATTCTTCGACACGTTTCTTGTAATTTGCAACGGTATAGCCCCTTCGCATGTGTGTGAGAATCCGGTCCGATCCCGATTGGACCGGCAGATGCAGATGTTCGCAGATCCGCGGATGTGTTTTCATCGCGTCAAACAACTTTTCATTCGCGTAAACCGGATGACTGGTCGTAAACCGTATGCGGTGAATCCCGCGGCAGACCCCGTCGACCTTTTCAAGAAGTGTCGCAAGGTCCGTCGGAGATTCAAGGTCCCGCCCGTAGGCATCGACGATCTGGCCGATGAGCGTGATTTCCTTGTACCCCTGCGCGTCAAGGGCCTTCACTTCTTCAAGGATCATCTCCACCGGCCGGCTCTGCGCCGTCCCGCGCACCGTCGGAACGATGCAAAAGGTGCAGTTGTGATGGCACCCTTCCATCACCGTGACCCATGCTTTGAGTTTTCCTTCACGCACCATGGGCCGTTCCAAAACCTGCGGCCGTTCCTCTTTGTCGCCCGCCGCAAGCCGTGTTCCTTCCCCCTGAACACGCTCTATGAGTTCCGGAATGTCATAAATATTGCGTGGACCCGAGATAAAATCGACATGCGGAAGCTTGTCAAAAATCGCTTCCTTATAATTCTGCGCCATGCATCCGACGATCCCGATGACGAGGTCGGGGCGCTCCCTCTTAAGCTGTTTCAACTCCCCCGCTTTCCCGAAGACACGGTCCTCCGCATGCTGCCGGACCGAACAGGTGTTAAAAAGGATCACATCCGCCGATTCCTCTTTCTCCGTCGGAACATAGCCCTTCTCTTTGAGCATCCCGATGATGATCTCGGAATCCGCGTCATTCATCTGACAACCATAAGTTTGCAGAAAAAAGCTTTTTGTCATCCTATCATCTTCCTCGCTGCAAACTTATGGTTGATCCCGAGCGAGCTCGAGGCCACGAAGTGGCCGCAGAGCGAGTCGAGGGAACACCCGTAGGTCTGAAGAAACAATTTTTTCATACTCTTTTTTTGAAAATGACCATATTCCGAAGCAAAGCGGCCATGAACAAAGCAACAGCTGTAAGAAACAGGCACGAAAGGGCGGCTAAGATCGGCCACCAGGCGCTGTCTACACTCTGACCAATTGTTGTCTTAATACGCATTGAAACGCCGAAATCGACGATCGCAATAATCAGTATGACTACTCCATCATAGATCAATAATTTTGTCTTTTGTGTGGAATTAGAAGGGCGTGAGCGCACGTAAAAAAATAACCCTGCAACAAGAAGCGGAATCAAAACTATCAAAGCAACAATCACGTCAGATCCCCCTTAACAAACGTCGGCAGCGCCTCCGCCAGTGCTTGAAAAACCAGTACGGTGCCCCCTGAAAGTCCCGCATTCTCGGAACAACAGCCAGCCAAAAGTTTGAAGGAAGAGTTTTTCATCGGTCTTGAGTCAGTTCCCATTACGACGCCTGTTGCAGTAGCAAAAAACTCACGAGAGCAAGCAGTACCAAGAGGATCCCCAGCCAGCGTGTGGTCCGAAGTTCCCGCAACGGGTTAATCGGCTCGACCCGCCAGTTGAAACGGCGCATGATTGCCTGATAGAGCGCGATGGAACGTCCCGGTTTTGCCGTGCTCCATCCTCCGAATAGGAGTGTCGCCACCGCCAGCGCCGACAATCCATGACGCACGCCGTCGATCAAAGGTTCAACTATCATTTATCTCTACCAGTGCGTTCTTTCAGCATTCCGACGATGATTTCGGAGTCGAAATCATTCATCGGCAGCCATAGGTTTGGAGGTAAAACTGCTTTCGACTCATTGGATATACCCATTTTGGATGATAAAAGAAGTGAGCTCCTGGGCGATCAGGGCGTTCCCTTTTTCGGAATAATGGACGCTGTCCAGAAAGAATTCATCTCTTTTGGGGAGTTTCGCCTCCAGATCGATGCGGGGAACATGGTGCTCCTCAGCGATCGATTTTGTCTCCTCATTAAAAAGAGTGAGGCCGCGCGTCATCGTTTCGGTATAAGCTGTTTTCGCCCGATAACAATAGGGCTGGGTCCCCAGCACCAGAACGACACCGTCCATCTGCATGATCTGGATGGATGAAATCAGATTCCGCCGGTAGGGAGCGAGGCTCGGAAAATCGCGCATCCCGGCCCAGGGCGGCATCGGTTCCTCCTTTTGAAAACGGGACCGGATATCCGAAAAAAGGGCTTTCTGCCCTTGAGAAAACACGATGACTCCGTCATGCCATAAAAGGGAGTGGACAGCCACAACCGGGTCCACTTGAAAATGGCGGAAGACCATCCTCGCGATCGGTCCGTAATAATGCGAATAATCACTTTGAAACTCACCGTAAGAAGCTTCCCCCGGAAAAGAACGGCAAAGATCATTCACCCCGTGCCACATCACAATCAGGTCCGGTCGGTATTCTTTGATCTTAAAAAGATACTGAATGAGCGAATGTTCTGATGTGTACCAATCATAACCGCCGTTTTGAACTTCAATTTTTTTTTCGGGATAACGCGCTTGTAGGAGTTTTTCCAAAAGATACCCATGACTTTTTTCGAAAGGGACGTCCGCCGCAAAAACAGTGGACCCTCCCAGAAGAAATATCCGGAAAACCCCCTCCGGTTTTTTCAGCGCGATTTCATCGCCTCGAAACCCGTTGGAATTGATATGAAGTTTGGGATTGTTTTTAAGCGGCTGCGACTGCAGAAAGGGATGAAAATAATGGATCCCTGTTTGAGAGAAGAATTTTCCGTCCCGAGCCCTTAAAAACATTTCAAAAGGCGTCATACAAACAAGGAGGAGCATTCCGTAAAAAAGCGCCTTCCGGGCAGGGGTCATGCGAACGATCTTCCCGTCCCGCCTGTGGAACGTTGAGTCTCGGCTCATCCAACCGACGCCCCATACAAACGGGAAAAAAAGGGTGGAAACACCGAAAAGAACCAGGAAATATTTTACGGAATATTTCCCAAGAATCTGTACCTTGACCGAGGTGTGACAGAGGAGGCCCGCGACGCAAAAAAGATAGAACACGACGAGAAGTTTCTTCACAGGTTGACTTTTTCGCCTCGCGTCGGGATCAGCGCCTGTGAGATCCCCCTCTCCCTCAATACGGACTGCAGCGCCTCAGCTTGACTTCTCTCGCCATGCACGATGAAAATCTGTTTCAACGTTTTTCCGCAGGCTTCAATAAACTTCAGGAGTTCCCCCTGATCTGCGTGACCGCTAAAGGCATTCAGAACCGACACCTCCGCCCGCAGGGTATGCGGCTCGCCAAAAATTTTGACCGTTTCCTCTTTCTCGACAATTTTTCGTCCCAAGGTTTCATGCGCCATGAACCCGACGATGAGAATGGTGTTTTTTGGATCCTCAATACTATTTTTGAGATGATGAAGAATCCGGCCCGATTCGCACATCCCCGAAGCCGAGAGAATCACCATGGGCCCAGACCGTTCATTTAATTTTTTGGATTCTTCCACGTCCCGGACATACCGGATGCCCTCGGCTCCGAAAGGATCTTCCCCGCGCGCGAGTATCTCCCGCGTGGGCTCATCCCAACATTCCGGGTGACTTCTGAAAACTTCGGTCAGGTTTGAGGCAAGAGGGCTGTCCACATAAATCGGAATCTGCGGCAGGGATTTTTCACGGATCAGCTCATTCAGGTAATAGACAACTTCCTGAGTCCTTTCCAGGGCAAAGGTCGGAATGACGAGCTTCCCTTTCTTCTCGATCACTTTTTCAACAACGTTCTTCAACTGCGCTTTTGCCTTGTGAATATCGTCGTGAAACCGGCCGCCGTAAGTGCTCTCGATGATAAGATAATCCAGCCGTTCCGGGACGACCGGATCGCGCAGAATAGGCAATGAATCTCTTCCGAGATCGACCGCATAGGCGATCCGTACCGGTTTCGCATTTCCTGCGATCTCGAGCACCGTGATGGCGGATCCCAAGACATGCCCCGCATCATAGAGCGTGCAGGTCACTCCCTCCGTAACGAGAAACGGCTTTTCATAAGAACGGCCGAAAAAGCGTTTCAAAGAGGCCTTGGCATCCTCTGCGGTATACAGCGGGGTCCGGGGAGGCAATCCTTTTTGACGATCAATCTTATTCACAAATCGGACATCTTCTTCCTGAATATGCCCGCTGTCAAGAAGCATGTATTCACAAAGGTCTTGGGTCGCCTCTGTCGCGTAAATCGGCTGATGAAAACCGCTTCGGACGAGGTTCGGAATATTCCCGCTATGGTCGATATGGGCGTGCGAGAGGACCATTCCGTCGAGCGTTCCCGCATCAAAGAGAAAATGCCGGTTTATCTCGCGGGATTCGTCCCGCTTTCCCTGATACAGGCCGCAGTCGAGGAGAATTTTTCTGCTTCCCGCTTCCAAAAGATGCATGGAGCCGGTGACATTCTCCAAGCCGCCGAGGAACTGAATGGAAAGCTTCATATCGGTCATCGCTTATTATAACAAATCTAGGGGGAAAGGGCGGGTTCTAAAGCGTGCGGAGAAATGAAGACATGAAATTACAGCTGCCGATAGACCGTTTCGACCGCACGGAGGTATTCAACAGTTGGCGTGATGACTAAGGGGACCGGAATCTTCGTGAGTGTGAGACTTAAGAAACTAAAAGCAGAAACGGCTTCTTCTCCGCCGGGACGCCTCACACTCACATCTAAAAGATCCAGAGCTTTCTCGTGGTCGTTAAACCCGATCCGGAGAAGAGGCCTTCTTTCTTTCTCGAGCCGCGTCGCCTCCCGGTCATACTCCGGAAGCGCCATCCGGCGGACAAAGGAGAACTTCTCCTCCCATCGATTCAGGGCATCGGGCGAACCCAGAGACCCTGGCTCTGTGTCTACAAGCCAGATAGGGGCCCTTCTTCCTTTCTCTTGAAGCATCGAAAGAACGATTTCGAATTCCTCCCGGGTCAATTCATTTTCAAAAAGAGAGCTGTCGATCGCCAAAACCGCTTCCTGGCGGGCCAACACTTCTGCCGAATAGGGAGAACCGGAGGCCAAAAGAAGGGCCCCCGGATTTTCCTTAAAAAGGTTTGCAAACGCCTGCGCGGCCTCCCTGCTCCCTCCATCTTTCGCAAAAGATCTTTCTTTCCATTGAATAGCGGCAAGAATATCCCCAAAAACATGCGACCTAGATGAAAGAACAGCCGCTCTTTTGTATCGTTCATAGGCCCCTGCCAGGAGCGGCGAAACGTTTTCTCTCCCCACGCCCAACAGATGCGCATCGCTGATATGAGCGATCGCTTCCTCTATCTGTTCTTGCTGCAGGTAAAGTGCCGCCAACACGGCATGGGATTGTGTCAAAAAGGGAGGCGCGTTCACGGAATGGTCATGAGGAAATGTGACATCGCCGGGGGAATAGCGCCTGGCCCGGATTAAAATCGGCGTCTTTGAATCCACCTGTTCAGCAAACCACGGTTTCCGCCCTTCCAAAGCATATTGATCCTGCATCATCTGCAATAGACCCAAACGTCGGACATGCCACATCGCATGCTTTGCTAAAGCTTCAAAACCGCTCCTTTCTCTTTCACGAACCCCTTCCACCCTCTTTTTTCTCTGCTCCGAAATCCTCCACAGAAGCGGCTCCATTTGACGCGCCCCGGCATCGGTTGTTGCCGGATCGAGATAAAGAACGAGAAGATCTCGAATCCGGTCGGGTTCAACCACTCCGTCCAGGAAACCCCGTTTCATGAGAAATTCTACTGTGAAATACAGATCGGGAAGATTCCTCCCCTCGACGCTGGACGTGGCGCGGGGGCCCGTAAATCCTTTTTGGGTTCCCTTCGTGGCAAGGAGCATCGCGGCATCCTGGTAAGAAGAGGTAGAAGCACTGTCGCCGCCATACATATAGACCGTGTCAATATTGATAAAAGGGATCCCCCGCGCTTTCGCCAATGAGAGGGCGGCATTATTTTTATTGAGAGGGTCGACGCTCCGAGGACCGTCCTGCTGCCGCGCCCCGCTGGCGGTATTGATGAAGACGATCGGGATCTGTACGCCTTCCCGGTCATGCCGCGCAATCACATCCTCGATGGCAAGGGTTACTTTTTCTCCCACCGCGCCGCTTTTGTCGCTTGCGCCGGCGAAACGGGGATCTTTAACCATCAACATGATTTCCTTTCCCCCCACTTCGACATAACCGGTAAAAACTCCTAACCAGGATCCGGTCGCTTCTCTCGCCTTTTCAAGGCTTCTGGCGTAAGTATCAAACGGAAAGATGGAAGGCCGGTTAAAACGACGATAAAAATCGATAGGTCCTTCATCCCGATCAGCGAGATTTGGATGAAGTTCTCGAACGGAAGGTTCTTCGTTTTCTTTATGATCGACGAGTACCTCAAGCCAATCTTCAATGCCCCGTTTCCCCCTCTTTTTGTCATCTTCTGAGGCCCTTTTCCGTTCCAGAGGATGATCCTTGACCACATAATCCCGGCCTGCGACACTTCCCATCTCCCTGAAATGCCTGTAGCGCGCCTCACGGACCTCCGCCGTTGAAAGATTCTGAGTCTCTTCAAGAAATGAAGCGATTCTTTGGCCGATCGCAAAACAGGTGCCTTTCGGAAAACGATGGGCGCCCCCCAACGGCTCATCAATCACTCCCGCGATCGCGCCCAAGGCGCGCCCGCTTTCCGGATCGGCCTGGGTTGCCATGATAATCTGCGTGATGAAGTCCTCATCAAACTTTGCCCAGCTCTCTTTCATTTTTACGGCAAGAGAGGAAACCTCTTCTTCAGCGGGAGCTTTTCCTCCTGTTTTTGACGCTTCTCCCCGCAGGAGGATGAACAATGTTTCAGCGGTCACCGCCTCTCTTACCTTTGCCAGTTGCTCTTGAACCGCTTTGACCACTTCGCCCTGCTGCTCCGCGTTCAGAGAATAAAGGACCCCCCATGCCGGCCTCGATTCCCCCAGCACAAGAAGGGCAACTTTTTTGGAAAGGTTGAGGATTTCAAACTGCCCCCGCGGCGTCGCAACAAAGCGGGTCGCGTTTGAAAGCATATAAGCGGGGTCCATCGTCCCCGCAAGCCCGCCGGCGCTCCCTCCTTCACCGGTCACAATGGAAATCCCCGGAACCGATTTTTCCGCCCCGACCTGAATCGCGTAAGAGACCGCCCCGGAAATATCCTCTACCGCCCCCGATAAACCGTTCCACCCTCCCGTAATATCGACAAAAGAAATGACAGGAAGCCGGTATCTTTCGGCGAGCCGGACCGCCCGGATATATTTCCAGTACCCCCACGGCGTGGTATAGCCCCCGTTCCGAGCCATATTCTCGGCATTGTTGCTTCCTTTCTGAAGACCGACGACCATGACCGGGGTCTGCCTTTCCGGATGATGGGGATCCACAAAGGTCGCGATCGCCGCATAAACCGATGGGTCATCATAATGAGAATCGTGCCTCGCCCTCAAGAATGCCACCGCTTCCTCCGGCGAAAGGCCCCATTCAAAACTCGCCTGTTGTATCTCCTCGAGTGACGGAATATACCTTTTGTTTTCTACCACATTGTAAGGATTATTGGGATCTCGCAATTCAATGACATCTTTAAAAAGAAAACTCCGCGTAATGTCCGCCGCCTTGGGGCGCGCCCTCTCTCTTGAAATTCTAAAAATATTGGGAGGAGAGGGTGAAGTATATCCTTTCCGGATGAGTGCCCATGACAATTCAAAGAGCCTTTCACCGCTCCATTTGTCCCTTTTCGCCCGTCGCTGAAGCCTCTCAAGAGTCCTCGCCAAAGAAGGAATGGGCTCCCGGAAAAAGACGCCGGGATGATCCCTGAAGAGCCAATAAGCGATCTGCCGCTCGATCTCCTTTTTGAGATCGGCACCGATCAAAGACTCTCTTTGAGTGAGAGACCAGAGGAAAAGACGGATGGATAAGCGCTTCTCTTCCTGGGCATGTATGTCATAGGCCTCTTTGAGTTCTCTCACGCAGAATTCGCAGAGGATCCGTCCTCCCCCCTGTTCCGGGTAAGGAACCTCCTCAATCTGTTTCAAGACCCAGACCCATTTCCCTTCCACGACCGAATCGACCAGATGCCTTCGGAAAGCGCGTTCCTGAAGCTCCCGGTAATTAATTTCATCCGCGTAAGAAACCTTCGGAAGCCGCCCGCTTTGAATGCGAATGATGGTCGGGACCTTGAAGAAGGAGAGCCGCGCTCTTGAAAAATCTTCGATCTCTTTTTCAGTGACGCTCCTCCCTTCTCTCGGACAGACATAGGCAACCACCCGCTCTCCCGTGTCTCTATCCGGAATTCCAACCACGGCTACCTGGGCCACTTTGGGATGCTGTAGAAGGACTTTTTCCACTTCCCGGGGGAAAACCTGATTGCCGCTTACTTTGATCATGGTTTTTTCCCGGCTGAGAAGGAAAATTCTTCCATTTTCATCCATCCGGACCAGGTCCCCCGTGCGAAACCACCCATCCTCGGTTTTGACACGGGAAGTTTCTCTCGGGTTCTTCCAGTATCCTTTGAACACCTGAGGCCCTCGCACAACAAGTTCTCCCCCTTCTCTTTTCGGGAAGAGGGCGGGGATGAGGCGCTCAACGCCGGGCGCTGCAATCATCACTTCCACATCGGGCAAAGGGATTCCGACACTCTCCTCGATGGGGAGGACCCCGATCGGCTCATGAATAATAGAGGAGGCCTCTGTTAACCCAAGCCCTTGCTGGAGCCACGCCCCTGTCATCGTCTCAAAGGCGGTGCGCGTTTCTTCTTCAAGCCGGGCGCCGCTGCTTAATCCTCCCTTAAGATGAATCTTGAGTTCGGGATCTTGGCTCAACCGCTCCACAACCCGGTCAAAAGTGGTCGGGAGCCCAATCAGATAGGTCACATTGTGGCGCACAAGGGCTTCGACCATCGCATCCGCATGTTCTCCGGGGTAATGGGGGAAGACGACCATCTCAACTCCCTGACAAAGGGACATGAGGAGCCCCGCTCCAAGCCCATACGTATGATAATAAGGAAGGTCGGCTAAAATGATTTCCTGCGTCGGATCTTCGCCCCGGAAAAGCCAGGCCGCGCGTTGGAGGGCGGTGGCCACAAGATTGCGATGCGTCAGTTCCGTGGCTTTTGGAGAGCCGGTAACGCCGCCTGTGAACGCCAACACAGCGGTATCCTCCGGGCTCACCGATACATGAGGAACCGCGGGAGAAGAATCCTCTAAAAGTGCCGTGAAATTCCGGACACCCTCAACTTCTGCGGCTCTTCCTTCCCCGGGACGGACAAAATCATCCCTTCCGGTCAAGACAACCGTCTCCAGAAACGGAAGTTCGGTTCGAATTTCAGTCAGACGCGGATAAAATTCGTCAAGCATGACAATTACTTTTGGTTTTGAAATAGAAAGAAGTTTCTGTAATTCGGGAGGAGTATTAAAAGTATCCACTGTCGTCGCGATCGCCCCGATCTTGAGGGCCGCGAAGAAAGCCACCATATATTGGAACGAGTCGGGAAGCATCACCGCGACGCGGTCTCCTTTCCGGACTCCCATGTCGTAGAAGGCGTGCGCCATCCGGTCGATCGCATCCCCGAGGTCGCGATAGCGAACGGTGCGCCCCTCGGGGTCTCCTTTCCTTCCGCTCAACAGATGAATTTTCTGGTCCCCATGTTTTTCCAGCGCCTCGTCGATGAAGGCGTGTAGTGTGACATCCGGATAGGAAAGATGCGCGGGAACGCCTCTTGGATAAAGACGGATCCACGGAGGCACTTTGGACTCTTCGATTCTTTTGGCAAGAGAACGCCGGGCCTCTGGGGTCTTTAACTGCTCAAGGGCCAGTTCTGTTTCAATGCGAAGGCCTTCCTCGAGCGGCTTCGTAAATCCGAGCCAAACCGCTTTGATCGTTCTCAAAGCCGCCGCTTCATGCCCTTCCTGCCTCAGCTGTTCAAGAATTTCAAGGAGTCCGCGATTCCTCGGCGTGTTTCTTAAGGTTCCATCCTCGTTAAAAACAGATTCCCATTCATTCAGTTTGGCCTCCGAGACAGTGTCAGGCATCCCCCGCTTCATCCGCCTGAATGCCGTCGTATCAGGTTCTCCCCAACCGCTTCCTCCCCGGGCAAACAAAGAGGCGAGCAGTTTGGCCGTTTTCCATGCAAACATATCGGTCAAATGATCGAATCCTTCGCTATTTTCTCTCTTTCCGGTAAGCATCAGCTCCAACGCCTTCCGGATCCCAAGAGAGCGCGGAATGATCTGCGTCCCTCCAAAACCTTGAATAATATCGAGCCGGCGGACCTCCGGCGCCCTAAAATAACTGGATTGCATCCCGATACGATAACGGCTCGCAAATGCCAGTTGCGCCCCTCCTCCCACCGCCGCACCGTCGATAGCCGAAACCACCGGCTTCCCTCTTGCTATCTTTAAAACGACCCGATGGGCCAATTCAAAATAGTCCCGAAGCGCCGCTTCCGAATCGATATTTTCCAAGACATACTGGAGATCTCCGCCTCCGATAAAATTGAGTCTGTCCCCCGTGAGAATGATTGATTTTACCGCGTCATCCTGATTGGCCTCATCAAGCGCCCTGTCCAACGCCAGGAAAGTCTCTGTGGAGAGAGCGTTGGTCGGGAAACTGCCGGGGCGGTCGACGGAAATCTCCGCCCATCCCTCGCGATCCTTTTTCATGGATACCCCGTCACGTTCTCCGCCGTCTTTTGCCGCATAGGCCTGGACCAGCTTCTGACGATCCACTTTGTCATAGGACCCGATCCGGGGAATTTCCTTAACAAAAACGACCCGTTTCGGAATTTTGTAAGCGGCGATCCGGGGCTTAAGCCAATCGATAATCTCTTGAGAAGTCGCTGTCATCCCTTCCCTTAAAACCACAAAGGCCACAACCACTTCTCCCAAGTGGCGTACGAGATCGCGCCCTTCAGAATCCGATCCGAACCATTCGGGGTTTGAAATACCGGCCGCGACCGCCGTCCGAATTTTTGGGTGCCTCTCCAGGGGCTCTTCCACCTCCGACGGAGAAACATTCAACCCGCCGGTAATGATAATCTCCTTGATTCTCCCCGTAATCGTGAGATATCCTTCCCCGTCCATGAATGCAAGGTCCCCACTGCGCATCCAGCCATCGGGAAGTAGCACTTTTTCGGTTTCTTCGGGGTCTTTCCAATAACCGACCATTCCCTGGTCGCCGCGGACCAAAACTTCTCCGACGCTTCCGCGGGGAAGTTCCCGAAGTGTTGTTGGATCGACGATCTTCATTGCGACGCCGGGATTGGCCTTTCCAACCGTCCCTACTTTCTTGGCCCACGCGGGGTTTGTGACATAGGCGGAGCTTTCCGTGAGCCCTCCTCCTTCCACCACATTGATCCCCGGATTCGCTTTTTCGAGTGCCGATTGAATTTCGGAAGAGAGTTTTGAGCCGCGGCTCAAAGCGACACGGAGGGAAGGAAGAATTTTATGCTCACGTTCAAGCGTCTCTGCCAACTTAAGAAAACTCGATGGAACTGCAAAAAGGATTTCTACTTTTTCAGTCTCAAAAACCTCGACGACCGTTTGATAAAAATCAGATTCCTCTTCTGCCCTCGGGAAGGTCACAAAAGATCGTCCCTCTTTTAACGCTGCGAGAACAACATTTCCGCCGTAAGTCGGCGTGAAAGGGACTAAACTGGCGACCGGCCCCCCTCCCGCCTCCCGTATCCACGCGGCCGCCTGTTCCGTCGCTGCCAAAATATTCTGATGGCTGAGGGTGACTCCTCGAGGGTTTCCGGTCGATCCGCTGGTATAGGAGATCGCCGCAAGATCTGTCGGCAAGATCTGGACCGAAGGGGCCTCGAGGGAAGCGCTCTGTAATACCTCGCGCATCCGAAGCGTCGGCATTCCGACGCTCCTTCCGGAAGGAAGAAATCCAAGATCCTCCCGCGTGACCACAAGGATGGAGAGCTGAGGGCGGAGTTTAGAGTAAACCTCTTCCACATAAGGGAGGTAATCTTCAAAGACAACAAAAACTTTCGCTTCCGTGTCCTGAAGCTGTTCCCGAATTTCTTCCGATCTATATTGGGTTTTGAGGGTGGTGAGAATCGCCCCCGCTTTCCAGCTCCCGAACGCCGCAATCAAATATTCCGCGGAGTTGGGGAGCATGGTGGCGACCCGGTCCCCTTTTTGGAGGCCGAGGGTCAGGAGGGCGTTTGCGAATCGGTTAGACTGTTCGCTGATTTCCCAATAATAAATTTTTTTTTTTGGAAAGGTGACGGTCTGGGACGGCTGGCTCAGAAGAGCGAGGTCCAGAAATTGAGAAAGGGTTGAAGGGATTCGTTCGGGACGGGCGGGAGTCAGTTCTCTCTTCCCGCCGTCCTGCGCGGCGATCGGTTCCATGAGTTTCATGACCTGCCCTTTAAAAACAGTTTCTCCTTTTTGATTCGTCACAACGATTTCAACAGGAACGATCGGCATGTTGTTCGCGGAAGAGCGCCTAATTTTGTCCGCGGCAGGAACGGTGGCCTCGGCCCGGAGAGAATCTCCCTCCTCAATCAGAGCGCCAAATGTGAGATTCTTTCCTCCGAGGAGGAGGTGCCCGGGAACACTTTCCGCCGACGCCATCGCCATCATTCCGACAGCCAAAAGTTGCGATCGCAGTTCGGGGCTTACCTTTCCGAAAAGAATGGAAGTGGCGCGAACTAAATCATGCGTGATCTCTTTTTGGGCAACTTGAGTGCGCGGGCTTTGAGGATCTGTGAAATCAAAGATTTGAGAAGGGAAAGAAGGGGTAACATCCTGAACCCATTGGGTGAGCCAGGAAAGGTCCTCTGGGTTCGGGACAAGGGGAACATAGGGCTCATCCGGCGCCCGGGGCCTGATGGTCGCAAACATTTCAAAAACTGTTTTTCCTTCCTGATTCACAGCGCGCAACCGCACCGCTGTTTTCCCTTCCTCTGCCTCCAAACCCTCAATCACCGGGACAATCGTATCATCGTACCGTACAGGAGCGCTGAAACCGAATTTCTCGATGGAACTTAAGCGGTAACCGGAAAGGGCCTGTTCGAAACTTGAAAGAACGGTAGAGAGAGGGAGGAGGCCGTGGGCGACAAGCCCCTTGAATCGGGATACTTCCGCATAGTCCCTGTCCAGATGATACCTGTTCCGATCCAAAGAGGTCTTGGCAAATCCCTGGACCATCCAGGGCCTGACAGTGACCGCATGACCCAAGATTTTTTGCCCCGGCAGGATCCGCGCGTCTCCTTCTGTTCCTCCGGGCCTTAAGGCAAGAAGAAGCCGCTCGCGCGCCCTGAAATAATCTTCCCGTTCGCGGTCGCTTAAAATACCGGCCAAGAGCGCCCGCTCCATCTGTTTGTAAGGAATACGGGCGGAGGCGGCGTCGACGATTTCAGGCTGGCCGGTATAAGGATCGGTGAACCCGACGGCGCCGAGCTTTCGGTCCTGATCCGCGTCGGCGTAAACTTTAAGGATCTCAAGATCTCTCTCGACGGAATTTTTCCACCTTTCAATAAACTGGGCCCAGGCCCTTTTTTCCTCATCGCCCGCTTCTTTTCCCGGTTTCTGAGGCGCTTCTCCCGCGCGTTGCGGGTTCATCATTCCGTTGATCTCCTGAAGTTGATGTATCGCCCCCATTTTTCCATGGAAGCCCCAGTTGGCCGCAAGCACTGTTTCTGATTCAAGGTCGGAGGCGCGGCTGATCCCGTCAATGGCATCGACATCGGCCAGAGACGTCGCGGCGATGAATGCGGAACGATAGTAGTCGTACCCTTTGGTAGTCGGATCATCCGGCGCTTCTTTGGGCAGATCCGGAAGGTCAAAGAAAACCCATTGCAGGCGGCGGCTCGCGGAGGCGATCGGATAGGCCTCCTTTTCAACCGCCTCCGGATTTGTCAGGCGGGCTCCCAATCGCACCGTTCCTATTTCGATTCCTTGTTCCCTTTCAAGTTCGGTTAATAGTCCATCCGCTTCATAAACATCTTTTGCCGTCTCCGCGGGGATGATGACAGCAGGGGCCTTATGAGGGAAAGCCTTAACGAGTCGGCCGAACAGCACGCGTATTTCAGGATTTTTCAAATCGCCTTGAAAGGCGACCGTTTTCTCGGTGGGATGGCTTTCAAAAAATGAAATGGCCCCTTCCGAAAGATCCGCGATCACCATATCGGCCCCTGATTGAATAGCGTCCGTCAGTAAACTGATGCGGTCTCCTTGAATGGTGACGACAGAACGAACCAGTTCCGTTTCTCGAGGAATAAAAACGTTCGGCGGGAGGATCGGTTTGGATGCCGCGGCCAACCGATCGAGCTTTTGTAAATCAAAGGACGGGATCTCCGAATAGGCCAATCGCTTTCGGACAACGGGGGGAAATTCGCCAAGATACGGTTCCATCCCTTTCAAATGGTTGGGGTGCACGCTCCATTTTCTATGTATCCCGAGCTTCACGACTTTTTGTGTATCGGAAGCGGTGTCTTCCACCGTCAATCTTACCGTAATACCGGTCCCGGCCACTTTTCCCGTTTCTCTGGCGGATGCCACAAGATGAAGCATCGGATAACGCATATAAGTAAAATGATCCAGCTGAACGGCGTTTTTCCCTCCTGTCGCGGCGGTATAGTCGACGACGCCCAATTGCGCCTCTTCCACTTCCGGGGCAACGGAGAGAATTTCCTTCGCGTTCAAAACCGCTCCCGGCAGTTCCGTGAGGACAAAAACTTTGTGGCGCCCTTCGACCCATCCTTTTTCTTTTTGAATCGCCCGCAGGAGGCCCACGACGATCCGCACATCTTCAGCGCCTTCTACTTTCGGCATATAGATCCCGTCGATGAGATGCCCGATCCCCCGGATGACAATTCCGTAATCTCCCGCCGTCCACTTGGTCCGGAGGTTGTTGGGCCTGACAAGAATCATCTGGTTCTCCGGGAACCAATACTCTTTCTTGAGTTGAGACCTTCCATCTTCCTGCCGGTTAAAATAGGCGTCGACTCCCGCCTCCTTGTCTTTGGGATTAATCAGAGCGTTTTTCCACAAAAAGTCCATTTGGTCGGCGTTTAACACCTCGCCGCGAAAAGCGCGGATGAGGAGCATAATCACATCCCGCGCGATTTCTTTGCGAGTGGTGGCCACCGCATCTTCAAGGTCAAGGAGAAGGATTTCCGCTCCGGAGGTCGCGGCCCGATACATAAAAGAGAAATTGTCCCCGGGGAAAACATGTTCCCGTGGTCTCGGTTCATATTCCCATGCAAGCCGCGCCATCGCTTCTTCCCGCGTGGCGGCGGGATGAACCTTCTGCATCGCGGCAAGACGTTCTTCGATTTCCGCGTCGGCTTGAGAAGTGTCTCCGCCGAAAGCGGTCACGATTCCGCTGTAGTCTTCGCCTGTTGTCCTCGTTCCGCCGTCTGACGACTTCTCGGGACGGATCCCGGGCGCATATTTACCCGCTTCAAGGGTCTCTCTGGCAATCTCATGTTTTAATGCAATGAGGGTGTGGGTCGGGAGTGTTGCCCTTTGAAAGGTTCCCGGCTCAAGAATCAAAGAGGCCTCTTTTTGCACCCTCTCCATCGCTTCCATGACAAAAACCCTTGTCATTTTAATTTCCTGCCCCGAGGCATACCCTTTTTCCAACCGGCGCATCGTTCTTGAAACGGTGGAGGTCATCGCGAAAAGTTCCGTGACTATCTTTCCGAACGCCATAAAATAGCTTTGACTTTCCGGTGCTTTTTTCGCTTCGGAGGTAGCAAATCTTTCTTCCAACGCCTTCGCGGTCTGCGCGACAAGGGAAGCGGCCTTGCGGACAATTTCAATTTCAGAAGAAAGGGGCCCCTCTTCCGGCGTCTTCCATTCGGAGAGTAAGGAGCGGCCTTGCGGCCAGATTTCCGATTTGAGATATCGGAGGGTGAGAGGAGCAATGACCTGCGAAAGGAGAATCTCGTTCGTTCCTTCGAAAACAGTCATGACGCGCGCGTCCCGATAGAATCGCGAGGCAGCGTATTCATCCATGATGCCGTTTCCGCCATGTTTTTGAGTCGCCTGATAAGCGATCCGATTGACCTCTTCGGAGCCGAACACCTTCGCGGCGGCCGCTTCCAAGGAAGGATTCTCTTCGCCCCCGTCAAAAAGACCGGCAACCGCAAAAAGGGCGCTCTCCTGCGCGTAGAGGCTGACGACCATGTCGGCGAGGGTTTCTCTCACGGCCCCGAATTCCGAAAGCATTTTCCCGAACTGCGGGCGCGTCGTCACAAATTTGAGTGTTTCTTCGAACAGCCTGAGGGACCCGCCGAAACTTCCCGAGGCAACGGCCGTGCGCCCGTGATTTAAAATGGACATCCCGATTTCTGTCCCCTGCCCGATCTTCCCAAGAAGATTTTCTTTGGGAACGCGCACATTATCGAATTTCACGTCGGCGGTGGAAGACCCTTTGAGCCCCATCTTATGATAATCCGGCTCTACCGTGACGCCGGGAGCGTCCCTTTCAACGAGAAAAGCGCTCTTCACCCATTCGCCTGTCCCATTTTGCGTCATGGCAAAAACGGTAAAGACCTTTGAGAAGCGGGCGTTGGTCACAAAGCGTTTGTTTCCGGTCATCTCCCAATATTCTGTCCCGTCGGGATCCCGTTTCAAGACGGCGCGGGTCTGCAACATCGTATCCCTCGAGAGGGAATCAGAGCCGTGCGCTTCATCGGTCAACAGATACGCGCCGATAGACTCTCCCGAGGCCAGTTTCGGAAGATATTTTTGTTTTTGTTCCTCCGTCCCGAACATCACGATCGGCATCGTGCCGACGCCGCCGTGAACGCGGATGAGCGACGCGAAAGAGGCGTCCGCATACCAGGCCCACAGGTCCGCGAGAATTTTGATAATTTTTTTGGCGCCCGACCCCCCGTAGGTTTCGGGAACAGTGATGCCGAGCATTCCCAGTTCCGCCGCCTTGCCCAGGATACTTTCTTCCACCTTCACCTCACCCCGATCAAGTTTCTCGGAATAAGGGATCACTTCATGCGTTACAAAATCCCTAAAGGCCTCTCCCACCTGAGCCGCCTCGGACTCCCCGCCTTCCAACATCTGTTCCGGATAATGAATCACATCTCCCGAAATATTCGCACGACCCGAAAGGAGGAAATCTCCCGACTTCGCTCCGCCGTCCCCGGCGTGCGCCCTCTCCTTCGGCTCCTCGACCAGTTCTGTCAGAACAGATCTTCCATCCGGAAGCCGCACAAGGAAAAATTTCACCTGTGTATGGTTCGCTCCTTCTCGGGGAGCCGTTTGAGAGCCGAGAATTTTGACCTTGTCCGGCCGCTTCAACCATTCATGCAGTCTCTTGATCTCGCCGATAATCTGCTCCGGCGTCGCCCCCGGGCCAAAAAGCGGGCCGATGCCGTATTCGCTCTGAAGTCTCCTTCGATCCCCCTCGGGAATGATTCCTCCTCCGATGATCGGGATATCGACCCCCTCCTTCTTGAGAAGTCTTGCAATTTCCGGAAAATAGACCATATGGGCGCCGGAAAGAAGACTGATGGCAACCATGTCCACATCTTCGTCTATGGCGGCCCTCACAATCCCTTCTGCGGTGTTGAAAAGGCCGAGGTAGGAAACTTCCATTCCGGCTCTTGAAAGAATGGTAGCGAGGTATTTGAGTCCCCGATCATGCCCATCCAGCCCCGGTTTGGCAAGAAGAATTCTGATTTTTTCTCTTTTGCCGCGGGATCCCGTTCCTCTTTTTTTGATCTCCGCAAGGGCCTTCTTCACATCACGGGTTAAAAATTCAATCTGCTGAATTCCCTCTCCCCTTTTCCCAATATGCTCTTCGATCGTTCTGTCCGGATGATCTTCTTTCTGGCGCAAGATATCCAAATGAACGCCGCCGGCGGAGATTTCAAATTCCTCCACGCCGACATCTTCCGGAACCCACGACAACGGCGGATTCCCCCAGACGGCCCGAATCGCGTCAAAATGCTCCGGCGTCACCGCAACACCGACGGTATAGGGGCCGAGGACAAGACGGCTGACCGGATCATAACGGTTGGCCGCGCCGATCGCCCATCGCGAACCGTTCGCGAGCGGTTCTCCTTGCGCATACCAGGCCGAGGCGGCAGAAGCGCGCTTCGCGGGCTCCTGCGAGGCGAGGGCTTCAACAGTGGACGGAACGGTCTCTTTGGGAACAGGCGCCACATCTGCCAAGAAAGATGGGCGGGGGTCCGGCCCCTCCTGGAACCGATTGACACCGACGCGAACCGCCTTCCCTTCTTTCATCGCTTCAACCCGCGCGTCTCTATTTTCCGAAAGGGCGCGCCTCATATACGCGAACGCGCCGTCGGTGCCCATGGCCTCTAACTTTTCAATCTCTTGAATCACCGCCGCTTCAATTTCTTTTGTCCAGGACTCTATCGCAAAAGATCCGCCGGCAAGATCGAGTATTTCTCCGATGCCGCTTTCATATTGGAGAAGCCCCACCGTATCCTGTGCCATCTGACGCGCCATGGCGGAAAGGGTTGTCGGCTCTCCGAAGGGAGCGTCAAAAGGGACCACCTGAATCGTCTGGGCTCCCCCCAAGTAGGCCTGGAGCGCCTCCCAGGCGCCTCGGGAATTGTTATTCCAGAATTTGGAAGTGGTGTAGGTTTCCAAAGAGGTTTTCGCATGAATACGGAGCGGAAGCGCATGACGACGGGCCCAGACGCGGCGGGCGGCTCGGAATTTCGCAATTTCTTCTCCAAAATTATCGTGAGAACTTAAAAAGAGGGAAATGGACCGGGACACCGCATCATGAGAAAGGCCCATTTCATGGGCGATCTTTAAAAGTTGTTCGAGGTGATAGAGGGTAAAAGCGAGTTCTTGAACAGCCGTCGCCCCTTCTTCCCGGATGGCGTAGCCATTTCCAACAAGGGCGTCCTGGCCCACGGAAGCGCCTCTTTCTTTAAGAAAAACTTTTGCACGCCGCGTCCCGTTTGCAACCGTACCGTCGGAAGAAAGGAGTTCATGCGTGAAAAAATCATTCGCAATGCCTTCGGGATCTTGAGGCGCGTACACAGGAAAAGATTTATTGGCGCCCCGGGTGTAAGGATAGTGCGCCGGTTGTTCTTCTTCTCCCCCTTTGGCATAAGGAAGGTCTGAGGCCGTATAATAACCGCGCCGTCGGGCTTCTTCCGTATTGACCCCGGCGTGAAATGCGCCCGCCTGCGCCGCAAGAAACTCTCTGAGGGAGGAATGAAAAGTTTCAACCGGGCCGCTCGGCTCCCAGGGTGTTGACCGGTCGGATTCTCCAAAGACACGGATGAAAACATCCATAATTTCACCGATGCTGGCGTACGCGCTCAGCGCTTCTTTGACATGGGGAAAAAGTTTCGCCTCCGGATCGCGGGCCGCCTTTTCAAGGCCTTCAAGGGCCCCCGCGACTCTCGCCGCATCCCGTTTCCGCTTCGCCTCATGGAGCCGACGCTTCTGTGTTGCGACAACTCTCTGAGTATCAAAACGCGATTCCTCAGGCCGTCCGAAAAGTTCGCTTCCTTCCGTCGCTACATTGACGCCGACCTTTTTTCTCGCTCCCGAGGCGATCTCCGACATCTCCCGCCGGGAAGAGTCCGCGATCTCTCCGGAATAAGGACTTTCCCCGCCCATGTAAGCGAGGGCATCCTGATAACGCGGTAATTGGGCGATCCGCCCCATCTCTTTCCAGACCGCTTCCTCCATCTCCCGCGTTTTTGCCTCAAGGGCATAGGAGCCCCCTAAGAGATCGACAACCGGGGCCATCCCTTTTTCATGAAGGAGCATATGCATCGTGTCGACGGCAATCGCTTCCGGATGTTCCGTATTGATGGTGAACGGTTCATCCCAGGCGATCGTATTGACCGCCTGGACCATACCGAGGGGCCCTGACAAAACTTTGAGCGCGACCCGCGCGATGTTGTTCTGCGGCTTCTGCGCCGTCGTGTCTGTCCCGCCGGTATAGGCCATGACCGGGAAAAACTGCGCCTTCGGGGGAAGGGCGCGGGTCAACTCTTCCCGGCGTCCCTCGACTGCGCTTTCCGTAATTTTTCCATCGTGAAGTTCCTGTGCAATTTTTTCCTCAATCTCTTCCCGCTGGAGCTCCTGAATCAGTTTCGCCCAGACGCTCCGGAAGACCCTCATCTTCGCGACTTCCTCAAAAAGATCTGGCTTCAGATTCACAAAAAAACTGATGGTAGGGGCGATCTGATTGACCGAAAGGCCCCGGGCTTTGGCCGCGCTCAGATATTCCAGGGCATTGGCCAGCATAAAAGCCACTTCCTGGGTGGCGGTGGCTCCGGCTTCACGGATATGATAACTGGAAATGCTCGTTCCATTGATCCCGGTCAAGCCGCCTTTAGCGATAGACTCCTGCATTTCTACCCAAAGTCTCAGGGTAATCCCTAAGGGAAGGCGGTGGGTTTTACGGGCAAGGTATTCTTTGAGGGTATCGTTCTGGAAGGTCGCTTTTAATTTCTTAAGATCGACGCCCTGTCTCTCAGCGACGAGGAGATACATGAGAAACATCATGAAGGCGGGTTGGTTGATGGTGTGGGAGGTGGTCACTTCCCCGAGGTTGATGCCGCGCCAAAGCGTTTCGTAATCCCAAAGCCCCTCGACGGAAACGCCGGCAAGCCCCGTCTCATTCACTCCTAAAGGATGATCGGAATCCATCCCCTTCTGCGACGGGAGATCATAGGCGACACTCAGGTTCGGGCCGACCTGTTTCAATTGCCGCCTGAAAAGGCGGTTTGTGTCCCGGGGCGTTTTGCCGCCGGAATATTTCCGGTAGAGAAAAGGCCTCTTGCGGTAACCTTCCTTAAAGTTCCCCCGTATATAAGGAAAAGTTCCGGGCGCTCCAACTTCTTGATTCCATTTCTCTACCTCGATCGGAACGGGGCTCTCTTCAGGGCCGAAGATGCCGCTTGATTGAAGCGTTTCCGAAAAGGAAGGAGGGCCCGAAGAAAGTTCCCGAAACCCGCCGTCCCGAGCCCTGTTTACCGCGGCACGCGGACGCAGATGGAAGGAGGCGTGGGTATTTTCACAAAAACCATAAGCGATATCTATCCTTAATGAGGTAAGAAGGAAACATTCGATGAGGATAAGGAGAAGTGGCGTTTTTTCGCTTTTCATTAATTGTTAGGAGTTTCTTAACTGTTTAAAAACATTTAAGTTACAAATAAAAAAATAAACGTTCCATCTAGGAACAAAGAAAGTATACATGCTCCTTCTCACTTTGTCAAGGTTAAATATCTTACTTTTGTGTCGGTTAATTGATTTTTAAAAGGGGATCCGGACGCCGCCTTCGATACGCGATTCGACGGCATCCTTGTAAAATTGAAGGAAGGCTTTCCCTTCCCCCTTGAAAAAAGCGCGCGTGAAGGTGACTTCGA
>OBEQ010666601.1_pt1 | contig 23845 bp, 17 predicted proteins | sample 1670901 | NCBI WGS metagenome assembly OBEQ01 (sample SAMEA104232315, study PRJEB22302) | groundwater metagenome | biome: forest; feature: aquifer; material: groundwater | place: USA | collected 2011-08-07 | depth 5.4 m
AGATCTATTAGCAGGGAGGGATTTTCTGCGCGAGGAGAAATAATGTAGAGATTTCCTTGGTTAACTAAGAGTGTGCTATCACTGTAATTGGTGGAGAGTTTTAATCTGGCTAACTCTGTGAATGAGTTCGCGTCGGACACGACAATTGAACTGACGCCAGTGTTGTTCGTTACCAATGAATAAATGCTTTTATCCACCACAATAAATTGGTTCACCTGGTCGCTCGCCTGAACGGTGCCTGTGTTTAAAGTGCTTGTGTTTAAAAAAATAGGCGCACCCAATGTCGGAAATAAAATACTGGCAAGATCTAGGTGATAGAGATGGCCTGTATTGTCCAGCACAATTCCCTGCTTGTGCTCTGGGTCAGTGAGACTGATCTGCTGGCTGCCTGATTCAATGGGCAAGTGCGCCATCCAGATCAGAAATCCCAGGGAATTATCAAAAACGTCTACGCCACTTGCTGTGCTGACATAGATTTGGTGTAAGTCTATTGCAATGTGATTGCCGCTTTCGGTCGTCACGTGTTGCTCCAGGATTATATTTTTCCAGCGCTCAATGGTGATATCAATAGCGGGTGTTTGATGTAATGCGCCATCGTGAATAAACAGCAGGATAGCGTTTTCCAGCTGCTCAGCTTCGGTCCGCAAAAGATTGCGATTGTCGAGGGCATGCCACTCAAGCAGATCGTTGGAGTCTACTATGCCGTCCTGATTGATATCACCCTCTTCGGTGAGTAACGAAACAGCGACTAAATTGGCGATATTTTCAATTTGTCGCAAGTCGAATTGCGCTGAGTCCTGTAACACGGCGAGCATCACTTGATAAGCCAGCTCGGTGGCGAAAGAGACTTTCCAAGCCAGATGTTTTATTTGCGAACCCGTCAGCACGGAGTGGAACTTGCCTTCAACCTGTGTCGGCGCGTTATCTTTAATACCGTCATCATCGTAATCGATATCGAGCCCGCCCGAGACTTCCACCACGTAATAGCTGTTGTCATCAAGAATGCAGTCGGCTGGAATCAGGAATGAACCTGGCAGAATACGCTTACTGGCGTCAGCCGTGCGGGTGGTGCTCTGACAAAGTTGCTCGCCTAGACCATAATTTGCCGTACTGCCAGAGAGTACTAATTCATAAACCGCTACATGTCCGCCGATTACAGGTCCTAGATAGGCTTGGCCCACATAGCCTGTGCCACCGATTCCTCCTGGATCATCGCCGCCATTGGTGGGAAATATTTTGCCTCCGGTTCCGCCGAGGCCGCTGTCAGGTTCATTATCCGCAGCACCACAACCGCTGAGCAGTATTGCAGTTGTCACCAGGCACATGATCATCTGAAGTAGACGCATAGTTATTTTGGCTTCGTTAGGGTTATTTTTTTTCAACTGCAATAAGGAGTTAGGTTAAATTTTTATTTGCGTGAATATTTCCCACAAATAGAGATTAGCAGTTTTTAAGTGCTTAGGCTAGAACTTCTGTCCAAGTGATTGAGTAGCAGATACGACTGACAAGTTGGGCCGATAACACAGATTGGGAACTGGAACTGGTAAGATGCCGAGGCGTAACAATTGCGCCCTGACCTATCTTCCTAAGATGCGAGTACTTCCTCAGAAATTTGCAAGTGTATTAGGCGGACAATTTCGACAAATCGTGTGTGAATAATTCGCCTTCTGTTTAATGACCGAATCTCTATAATTGCTGTTAAGTCATTCCCTTTTCTGGTTCAGTGCTATTCAGTGCCGATCAAAATCCTATGAAAAATTTTAGCTTTAATACTTGGTTACACGCTCTGTTTGTAGTGTTCACATTGTCTTGTATTTCAGTTGCGCTCTGGGCGGTATTCAACCGACCTGAGTCTCAACCTAACTGGCCTTCCATGGTCGGCGGATACGCTTTTTCGCCTTACCAACGAGGACAAAATCCTGTCCTCAATGAGCAACCCACGCTTGAGCAAATCGAGTCGGACATTGCTCTACTGGCAACGCAGACAAAACGCCTGCGCACCTACTCCACCCAGGCTACCTTGGCTCAGATACCCGCGATTGCGGCCAAGTATGATATGGAAGTCACCGTCGGTGCTTGGTTGAGTGATGATGTCAAAGCCAATGCTGTGGAGGTTGAGCGAGTCATCGATATCGCCAACAACAATCCCAACGTCAAACGCATCATCGTCGGGAACGAGGTTTTACTGCGGGAGAACCTTACCGCCCCCGAACTTATTCGTTACATCCGCTTGGTAAAATCCGCTGTATCAGTACCGGTTTCAACCGCTGAACCTGAATATATCTGGAACGCGAATCCTGCCTTGGGCAAAACCGTCGATTTCGTTACTGTACACGCACTGCCTTACTGGCAGGGATTGGGGTTAGAAGATGCCATCGGCGACGTGCAAAATACCCTGTCAAACCTCGCTCAAGCCAATCCTAATAAGCCGATTCTGTTAGGTGAAGTCGGTTGGCCAAGCAGAGGTCGTTCTCGCGGATTTGCCGATGCCACGGTGATGGATCAAGCGAAATTCTTGCGTAAATTTTTAAACATAGCTGAAGCAAAACACCTTGATTACTTCATCATGGAGGCGTTTGATCAACCTTGGAAGCAAGAAATGGAAGGCACCGTTGGAGCTTATTGGGGTGTTTATAATGTTGATCGCGAAGCGAAGTTCCCCTTTACCGGGCCACTGGTGGAAGTCCCACACTGGCGCGAACTGGTTGCCATCTCGATTGCTTTAGCCATTTTAACCTTTATTATTCTGATGCTAGATGGCCAAATGTTACATAAACGTGGGCTGAGCTTTTTAGCCCTGGTCACCTTTATCATGGTCACCATGCTGGTGTGGATGGCGTATGACTATACCGATCAATATGCAACTCTCGGCACCATATTATTGGGCGTGGTTTTGGCCGCTAGCGTAATCGGCATCAGTGCTGTATTGATGTTTGAAGCGCACGAATGGGCCGAGGCTGTGTGGGTGCGCAACCGACGACGCGCCTTTTTACCGCAACTCATCCGTGATTTTGACTATCAGCCAAAAGTTTCTATTCATGTCCCTTGTTACAACGAACCACCGGAAATGGTGATTCAAACCCTGAATTCCCTAGCAGCTCTGCAGTATGACAATTTTGAAGTGCTGATAATCGACAACAATACCAAAGACGAAACAGTTTGGTTACCAGTGCAAGCTCATTGCTTAACCCTTGGCGAGCGGTTCCGCTTCTTCCACGTTGATCCGCTTGCGGGATTTAAAGCAGGTGCACTCAATTTTGCCTTACGCAATACGGCGGCTGATGCCGAAGTGGTTGCGGTCATCGACAGTGATTATCAAGTTGATCCGCGCTGGTTGTGTGATTTGATTCCACAGTTCAAGAAAGAAAAAATTGCTGTGGTGCAGGCTCCCCAAGATTATCGCGATGGCGAAGAGAATCTTTTCAAAAGAATGTGCAATGCCGAATATCGTGGATTTTTCCATATAGGCATGGTGACACGTAACGATCGCAACGCCATTATTCAACACGGCACCATGACCATGGTGCGCCGCACCGTGCTCGAAGAAGTCGGTGGCTGGGGTGAGTGGTGTATTACTGAAGACGCCGAATTGGGTCTGAGCATTTTCGAACGCGGCTACGAAGCGGCGTACTTTGAAAAAAGCTATGGCAAGGGCTTAATCCCTGACAACTTTATCGATTTCAAAAAGCAGCGTTTTCGTTGGGCCTACGGTGCCGTGCAAATATTGCGACGACATGCTTCATCTTTGTTTTTAGGTAATGATACAGCGCTCACAGCTGGTCAACGCTACCACTTCATCGGTGGTTGGTTGCCCTGGCTTGCTGATGGCTTGAATTTATTCTTTACCGCGGGTGCAGTTTTATGGTCGTGTGCGATGATCATCGCGCCTGAACGTATTGATTCACCGCTGGCTATTTTTGCAATGCCGCCGATCAGCCTTTTTATCTTTAAGTTGTTGAAGCTTTTTAATGTATATCACACCCGAGTGCGAGTTAATTTCAAAACAGCGGTGTTTGCCGCAATCGCCGGCTTAGGATTGTCGTACACGATTTCGAAAGCGGTATTTTACGGTTGTGTCTCAAATAAGATGCCCTTTATTCGTACGCCGAAACTGAAAAACAAATCGTCTCTGACAACGGCGATAGTGCTTGCTTGGGAAGAAGTCTCGATTATGGTGGTGCTCTGGTTATGTATAATCGGCGTTTCATTGCAGCAAGATACGCGAGTGATTGATGTGAGATTATGGCTGGTGGTATTAGCCATTCAATCCATACCATACGGTGCTGCATTGTGGCTGTCGATTGTGAATACCTGGCCTGAGCGCAAAAAAGCGCAGACTGGTATCACTCTTGTTGAAGTACCAGTCCAGGTATTGGAATAAGATTATCTAGTTTTAAAATAGAAAAAAGGGAGCCACAAGGCTCCCTTTTTTTATCTTAGGCACTCATTTCAAACGCTTCAGCTAACAGCTGAAAGGATTTTTTCCGCGCCGCAAAGTCATAACACATGGTTTGAACCACAATTTCATCGACACCAGTTTCTTCTGCAAGTGCTAAGAGTCGATCGCGCACTTGCGGCCCGGTGCCTAAAATCATCGCCGCATGTTTTTGTTGCAATCTTTCGCGGTCCTGCGCGGTAAACGGATAGGACTTTGCTGTTGCCAGGCTGGAATAGGGCGGGTCCATACCTTGAAACACTTTCACCCACCAGAGATCGCGACTGAGCGATAATTCTTTGGCTTCTGCTGCTGTATCAGCGCAGAGGACAAAGACAGCGAGATTGGCCTGGGGCTTTGCCATTAATGCCGAAGGTTTAAAATGCTTGCGGTAATCATCGATTACTTGCTGGTAAATATAGGGATTGATGAAATGGGCAAAAGAGAGGGCAAGTCCATGATCAGCGGCGTGGACGGCACTGGTTTGTCCTGAACCTAACAGCCAAACCTCCGGTGGTGTCTCAACGACGGGTGTCGCTTTGACGTTTGCCCATTCGGGATTGCTCGGCGGCGTGCCGGTTAAAAAACTTTTTAGATCCGCGACCTTTTGCGAGAAATACTCCTGTCCGAAAGGCGAACCGTATAGCAAAGCAGCGTGAGTTGGGCCATCGCCACCGGTGGTCCGGCCTATGCCCAGATCGATCCGGCCAGGAAACATAGTCTCCAACATGTTGAAAACTTCAGCCACATCGTACGGGCTGTAATTGCTCAGCAATATTCCGCCTGCACCTATCTTAATTCGCTTTGTTTCACTGGCCAGTCTGCAGGTGATAATTTCTGGCGCGGCTGAGGCATGGCACATGGTGCCGTGGAACTGCGCTGTCCAATAGCGGTGAAACCCTAAATCATCGGCTAACTTTGCGATCTCGATCGCTTCATTAATGGGATCGATAAATTTCCCACCCTCGCGAATGGGCAGTTGATCTAAAATGCTGAGCTTCAACAAGGGTTTTCCTCCAGTAACAAATGCCCCGTTTATGGAATTCTGCGAATTTGAATTGCGTCAATACCAAGCCCCGCAATAACGTCAGATATGACGACGATCTTGTCCTCGCTTTTTAACCCTTCCTGCTCAACCAGCACGGCCATTGCACTGGCCAGGGTTTTTTCCGGATCTTTACTAAAGGCCAAACGATGGGGTACCACAGCTTTGTTGAGCGACAGTTGACGGCGTGTGCGTGAATCATTGGTGAAGGCATATATTTTGGTTTTAAAAGGTCGGCAATTTGTCACCAAATTGGCCATGAGACCGCGTCGTGTGATGACCACAATCCCTTTGACTTCTAAGGCTTCGGCCAAATCTACCGCTGATGCAGCCAAGTGCTGCTTATCAGTGCTCTTCTCTAGCAGTGTTTGAAATTCCAGACCGGGAATTTTTTCTGACTTGAGCGCAATTTTGTCTAAGTGTTCAATACATTTGATGGGGTGTTTGCCGATAGTGGTTTCACCGGACAACATCACCGCGTCGACGCCTTCATACACCGCGTTGGCCACATCGGTCACTTCGGCGCGGGTCGGAATAGGATTTTCAATCATGGATTCCAACAGGTGGGTCGCCACAATAACCCGCTTGCCGCGTTGATGGCATTTGCGGACGATTTTGCGCTGCACGTTGGGCAGATCTTCTATGTTGATCTCCACCCCGAGATCGCCGCGCGCGACCATGATTGCATCGGCCTCCTCGATAATTTCATCGAGGTTTTTCAGACCTTCCTGATCCTCAATCTTGGCGATAATCTTGATCTTGTCGGCTTTGCTGCCGAGGAAACTTTTGAGTTCGCGAATATCCTTGGCTTCGCGCACAAAAGACAGCGCGATAAAATCCAATTCCTGTTGAATAGCAAATAAAATGTCTTCTTTATCCTTGGCGGTGAGCGAGGGTAGATTGACGCGAATGCCAGGTAGATTAACGTGTCTTTTACTTTTAAGACGTCCACCATCCAACACCTTGCACTGCATGATGCGATCTTCTTTGCTGAGTACTTCAAGATTTATTAAACCGTTATCAACCGTAATTTTGTCGCCAATATTCAGCGCGTCGATTAACTCGACATAGTTAATATTGAACGAGGTTTTTTCTACATCCTCTGGTCGGACAGAGATAGAGATAGTATCACCCTCTTTTAATTCTAAATCTTCAGCCAGGTTGCCGGTGCGAATTTCTGGGCCTTGGGTATCCAGCACAATAGGAACTGGAAAACGAACCTGTTTATTCAGGGTTTTAATCGACTGAATAACTTTGGCATGGGAAGCGTGATCACCGTGGGACATGTTAAGGCGCACAACATCCATGCCTGCTGCGTACATTTTCGACAGCATATCGTAAGAGCCAGTTACTGGTCCGATGGTACAAATGATTTTTGTTCTTCTCACTTTAACTCCTTGCAATACAGCAGTGCTGCGCTTGTTCGACATGAGTGTAGTGCATCTGCTGTAAAAAAATAAAACAGTTATATTTATCGCGGCTAAAGCCGCTGTCGCAAATCTCCCTCTCCCTTTGGGAGAGGGCTGGGGTGAGGGCAATAATGTTGGTTCATCGAGCCATAAATAGGAGATAGTTCCCTAGAATCGCCTTTTTCCCCTCACCCTAACCCTCTCCCAGAGGGAGAGGGAATTACTTTGTGCGCTATTACTGCGCCGCGCTGCAGGCGATTAGAAACGCTTGTGGAACATGGCAAACGCGATGAATATCAAGATCAATAAACACCATCCCCATTTTGGCGCGCAACACGGTTTTTGCACCGTCGTTTTTGGTGATATGAAACAGAATATCGTAACCCTTATCTTCGATATCGCCCAGCGCCACATTCACCACCAGCTTATCGCCGTAATGCACTTCCGCGCAGTAATTCACGACCAGATCGGTGTTCATCGTCAGCTTGCCGTCGACTAACAGTTCGGGAAATCCCAATGCAACTAAAAAGCGCATCTGCGCTTCCGTCAGATAGGAGACAAGCACATGGTTGCCAACATGCATGGCGCCGGTAAGATCGGTGATCATGACATCGATCTCTGTGCTAAAAATAGATTTTTCCGGGAAGTCGATGGTCACTCTTGACATGATAACGCCTATTAAAGATTGTTGATTGGTTTTTTAAAGCCCATTGCTGGGTTTTTCGCGCATTAAGCTATTTTCTTTTCCGGTATTGACGCCAAAATATCCACTAAGAACTGCCAGAACTTTTGCACGCTACTGATTTCCACTTTCTCATCCGGCGAATGGGGGAAACGGATGGTGGGTCCGAAGGAGATCATATCCCAATGCGGGTAAATCGCACCGATAATGCCGCATTCTAATCCAGCGTGAATCACTTTAATTTCGGGTATTTTATCAAAACGCTTTTCGTAACAGGCGAGTAACAATTTTAGCATCGGTGAACTGGGATCAGGCACCCAGCCAGGATAAGCGCCACTCATTTCAACAGTACCGCCAGCAAGTTCAAAGGTACATTGAATAGCGACACACAAATCTTGCCGCGCACTTTCCATCTGGCTGCGTGTCAGGCATTGAACCACAAAACAATCTTCCGCCGTAATCACGCGGGCCAAATTATTGGATGTAGCGACAACACCTGGCACGCGATCACTCATTTGCGCCACGCCGTTGGGGCAGGCATAAACCGCATTGATAAAGTTAAGCGTATCTCGATCGTCAATGACTGCAGCGGGGCAGGTCGTTTCTTCAATGTTGAGCACAAAGTTGGGTTCGGTGATCTCGATCTCTTGGCGTAAGATAACCAAAAAAGCTGCTATCTTTTCCATGCATGCGGCAACGCGATTACTTGGCACCACAATCTGACATTGCGCTTCGCGTGGAATGGCATTGCGTAAACCGCCACCTTCGAAAAAGGCGAGGTGCAATGGAATGTCTTGATATAAATTCTTTAAAAGTCGCACGAGAACTTTATTGGCATTCGCTCGGCCACGATGAATATCGACGCCGGAGTGACCGCCCTTGAGTCCTCTTATTTGAAGGTTAAACGCCGTTTGCTCGCCGGTTATGTCAACCCTGCGCAGCGGAAGTTTCGCAGTCACATCAATGCCACCAGCGCAACCGGTGTAGAGTTCACCCTCATCTTCGGAATCGAGATTAAGCAGAATATCGCCCTTGAGGATAGCGGGATCTAAACCAAAAGCGCCGGACATGCCGCGTTCTTCATTAATAGTTAACAGCGCTTCGAGCGGACCATGCCGCATGGTTTTATCTTCGAAAACCGCCAAAATAGCTGCGACCCCGATACCATTGTCAGCACCTAGTGAAGTATTTTCGGCAGTTACCCAGTCACCGTCGACATAGGGCTTGATCGGATCGACTTCAAAATCGTGCGTAACGTTGCTATTTTTTTGCGGCACCATGTCGAGATGACTTTGCAAAACAACCCCTGGCACATTTTCCAAACCTGGACTGGCGGGTTTGCGAATAATGAGATTGCCAATTGCATCGCGACTGTGCGCGAGCTGTTGGTGATCGCAAAATTCCTCGATGGCCGCAATGAGCTGCGCCTCTTTATTTGAAAGGCGTGGAATGCTGCTAATTTTTTGAAAGTGTCGCCAGAGTGCCTGAGGTTCGAGTTGACTCAATGTCATTAATTGATCCTTTTATTTATAGTCAGTCTGTATCGCGACTAAACTAAAGAGTGTGTCGCAGAGCGCCCTCTCCCTTGGGGAGAGTGCTGGGGTGAGGGTAAAAATGTCGGTAAGTAGAATTTTAATTAGGGATTTTTTTACTATTCTACCTTGTTTCCCCTCACCCTAACCCTCTCCCAAAGGGAGAGGGAATCTGCGAGTTATTTTTGCCACAGCCTCTTTAGCTGCGTTTGAACTCATTTTGTTACGTGTTGTTAAATTTTCTTCACATAGGCCAACAGAGTTTCCGTCAGGCTATCAAGATTTAACGGTTTTGTTAAGTGGTCATCCATGCCGCATTTCAAGGTATTTCTTAACACCTGTACATCGTTATGCGCCGTTAAGGCGATGATGGGTTTGCGGGCGAGTTTATGGCTGCTTTCAAATTGTCTGATGGCCAGCGTAGTATCGAAACCGTTGCGGACGGGTAATTCGCAGTCCATCAAAATAATGTCATACATTTCCGCTGCTGTTTTATAGCTCTGCAACGCTTTTTCACCGTCCTCGACGATGAAGGTATTGGCGCCGAGTTTATGCAGCATCGATTGAATGACCATTTGGTTAACTGTGTCATCCTCGGCAACTAAAATATTCAAACCAGCAAAGCTAAAATCTTGTGATAAATCTTGCATGGTCGATACCACACCGTTGATTTCCTGATTTAACAACGCACGGATATTGATAAAACTTTGGTTTTTTTCCACCAGACTATAGGAGGTGTGCAATGATATTTCTCGATCTTTTGCATTGGCTTCGATCAATAAGATGAGACTAGTGGATTGCTCGCGGAGCACTTGTTCAAGTGTCAGCAGGATTTTTTCCGCCTCTGGCGTGGGCGACTGCAAATCCACGATAATCGCATCATAAAGCATGTTTTTTAATTTGCCCTCTCTTATGAGACTGACAATCGTCGGCAAACTCTGCACTGTCGTGGTATGAAGACTGAAGTGTTCAAAATAAGCGGCAAATTCCTTGCGATACACCGCACTCCCAGAAATCAGCAGCACGCGTTTATTATCGAACGTGATTTTGAGCGTCGTTGCAATGGTCGGAGCAACAGACGTTGTAATAGAAAATTTTTCGCTTTTATTGCATGGAATAGTCACGATGACCGTCGTGCCTTTACCGACTTCGCTATCGAGTTTGAGCTGACCGCCGATGAATTTAACTATTTCCTGGGTGATTGTTAGGCCGAGGCCGGTACCTTCCGAGGGTTTCGAGGGTGAAGTATCTGCCAAATAAATTGAGGCGAAGAGTTTTTCTTTTTCGGTTGGCGTAATGCCCCTTCCGGTATCGGTCAGCGTAATGCGCAGATAACCTTGCAGGCCTCGCTTGCGGGTTTTTTTGAAATCGACTGCCAGGAGAATATACCCGCTGTCGGTATATTTCAGGCTATTGCTGATCAGGTTGCGAATAATTTGCGAGATTTTGCCACTGTCTGCGGTGAGAGAGTTTGGGCAATCAGGCGACACGACGCACAAGAGATCGACTTTCTTTTTGGCAAAACGGAAATCAAAGGTATTAAAGCAGTTTTCGAAGGCTTTTTCGGGCGAAAAATTGGTTTCGTCGAGGACGAGTTTCTTCGCCTCTATTTTTGAATAATCCAAGATATTGTTTATTGTATCCAACAGCCGTTGACTGGATTGTTGAATCAACTCAATGTAATTGTGTTGTAAGACACTCAAAGGTGTATCACTCAATAGCGCAGTCATACCGATAACGCCGTTCATGGGGGTGCGGATTTCGTGGGATAACTGCGCGAGAAACTGGCTTTTTGCCATGCTCTCTGAACTGGCTTTAATAACCTCCTGTTGAGAAAGCTCCGCTTGGCTTTTTAATAGATTGATACGATCAGACAATCCAAATGAGAACAGCACGAGCTGAATTGTCCCTGCGATCAGCGGAATTAACATGATGTTGCCACTCACGTTATCGATCAGCCCAGATTGGAAAAGAATGGCCAACACTCCGGCTGAAACCGGCGCGATCGTGGCCCAAATGTAGATAACCGCTGGCCGGTAGCCCTGTTTTACCGCTAAGAAACAAGCTCGAGTACTTAGAACAATCAAGAGCATTCCAAGCGGTTGCACAATATAGTGTGCGGTAATGCGATAAGACAAGAAAAACGCGGCGGGTATGCCGATCAACAAGCTTGCAACAATAATAATTTTAAACAGCAGGTCAGATTTGGGGAAACGTGACGGTGAATCAATAAATACTCTAACCAATTGCGCGCCCAAGGGTACCAGCAGGATGGCTGAAAGGATGTAACTGTAGCGGTTAGATAATTCAGCGCCGGGCGCTATAAAATCAAAATAACCGAGACCGCTAGCATAGTAAATAATAGAGAAGAACGTGAAGGCGGTGAGGTAGTGATAACATGTATCGCCAGTATTCCAGGAAATATAAATATTATAAAAAAGCAGTACTACCATAATACCTAAAAACAAGCCCTCTAGCATTTTGCGCCAAGCTAACACACCAAGGTAGTCTTTTTTGGCGTATAAAATAAGAGGAGTAAACAGTGGCAGATCGCTCTGCGAGCGAACATAAAAATGGGTGAGGGCGTCAGCGGGCAGTTCAATTTCAACGGTATCGATATTGAGGATGGTCTGCTTTTGCATTTGTGGGCGTATATTGCCGCCTAAAATAGCTGTATAGCTTGCCTCGTCGAGACTGTAATAGAGATCAAATTTATCGAGGATTGGGTAGGACATTTCGAGGATGACGCTGATCGGCGAAGTACTGCGATTTTGCAGCGAAAAAGCCAGCCAGACTGCTGCTGAGGTAAGGCCAAAATCTTCGGTGGCGTAAGGATTTTTGTAGTGTTGAAATTCACTGACGGGAATCAATAAAACCTCATCAAGAACTTTGACAGTAGATTGATCCGTGTAATAGAGAATATAAGGCGCTAGATCCACGCGCACAGTTTCTTGATTAATCGGAGCAGGTTTAGCTTCTTCGCTTTGGGTATGCAGCGCGAAGGCCGCGTGACTCGAAAGGGCCGTTAAAAGCGCTGTTACCGTTGATACTATCAATACAACCAGTACAACTAATACAAATCGACGGACTAGTGAGGGTCGGCAAGTTTTGTAGTTCATAGGCCTGCCTCCCGTTTGATAATCCATTCCGCAATCTTTTGCGCGAGAATATCAATTTTCAACGGTTTAGCCAGATGATCATTCATCCCTGCGGCTAAACTTTTATGCTTGTGCTCAGCAAGCGCGTGCGCCGAAACAGCGATGATGGGAATCGCGAGCAGTTCAAAATCCTGTTCATATTTCCGAATACTTTCTGTTGCGGAATAACCGTCGATCATCGGCATTTCGCAGTCCATGAGAATGATATCGAAGGCACTCGGATTGAATCTATAGGTTTCCACAACCTCTTTGCCATTGCCGGTCAGAGTACAGGAGATGCCTAACTTTTTTAGCATGCCGAGAATGACCTTCTGATTTATTTCGTTGTCCTCGGCGACTAGCGCGCGGGCATTCATATTGGTCAACTGTCTATCCAGGAGCAGTTTTAGCTGTTGGCTGGTTTGAGTTTCTAGTGAATGCCTATCCTGCTGCTGGCTATCTTGGTGTTGTATGGCGTAGTAAGCATCAGCAATTTTTAATGCTTTATACCACTGCTTGGCGATACCGTTTACCGTGATGGGTTTTGGAAAAATATGATCGATCACCGGATTCACTTTTAGGATGTGATGGTAATTCGCGCTTACGCCGGTCATAAATAACAAGGGAGTAGCTAGACCTGAGAGCAATTCTTTTGAGCGATGAATACATTCTTCGCCGGATATATCGCGCAACTCGTTGTTGATACAAATGATGTCGAATGCCGGTCGCTGTGCTGGTGGTTCCGCTTGTATTGATTGAAGCGAGGCTTGAGTCGAGGATTGCATAGAGGATTGTAAAAAGCGCAACACTTCTTGACTGTCCTGTGCAATCTGCAGTTTTACCTGCCAGTGATCCGCCAGTTGTCGCAAGATAGCGCAGTAGCTTTCGTCTTCGTCAGCAAATAATACGCGCTTTCCCGCTAATTGATTGGTGAGCGTTTGAGGTGTCGATGCTTTCGACTTTTCCGATTTTAGGCTGAACCAAAAGCGTGAACCCACATTGATTTCACCGCTGACACCGATCTCGCCCTGCATGAGTCCAACCAGTTTTTGTGAAATAGCCAGCCCCAGGCCACTGCCACCATACTCACGCGAGATGGAGGCTTTTTCTTCGCCGTAATGGTGGAATAATTTCTTTTGGTATTCGTCGCTGATCCCGGCGCCGGTATCGGTGACTCCAAATTTAAGATGCAACACCTCATCGTGCTGCGTGAGTAACATAACTTTGATAGAAACAGATCCCTGACTGGTAAATTTAAAGGCATTGCCCAGTAAATTTATCACTACTTGCCTAATTCTTAACGGGTCAGCGTAAATGTCTTCGGGAATACGGGGGTCGATACTACAGACGAAGCGCAATTTTTTTTGTTCGGCGATGAGGGAAAAAACCTCGGTACATTCAGAGAGACAAGTTTGTAAATTGAACCAACCCTTTTCGATACGCAGATTGCCATCATTAATATTGCTCAAATCCAGAATGTCATTGATGATGGTTAGCAGCGATTCACCAGAGCTATTGATAACTTCGACAAAGTGTCGCTGCTGATTGTCTAACACGGAGTCTTTGAGGAGTTGCGCAGTGCCTAAAACACCGTTCAAGGGTGTTCTAATCTCATGGCTCATCTTGGTGAGAAAAATACTTTTCGCTTGATTGAGGGCCTTGGCCGAAAGTAAGTTATGCTCTTGTGCGGTTTTATCCTGCTCTAACACTTTTACAATATCTGCCACACCGATGGAGAGAAAAAACAGCTGCAACATATCGGTATTCTGCATAATGAGTTCGGCGAACTCTGAACTCGGTAGTACTTCGAGCAGGATCAGCGTCCACATAATGACGTTCAATATGGGCATAGTAATACCGAGCAATAACCATTTAGCTGGTTGAAAACCCTCTTTCCAACGTGCCACGCACATATAAATGTAACAGTAGGCGATCACCAGACTGAAGGGCAGGTAGATCTGTTGGAATGTCTGTAAATCAATGACGCCATTGATTAAGCCCAGGCAAACCAGGGAGTAAACAGTAAAGATCTGCAGCACCTTATCGATCTTTTTAAAAAATTGGGCGGAGTTCAAATAAATACGAAAAAATTGCAACAGTGTAATGGTATAGAGTATCGGCGCACCGAAAATCATAAAATGATTCCAATGAGGCGAGTTTGGCCAAAAGTGGTGGAGAAAATTATTGCGCGCCAAGGTGCCGACAATGGTGGTCAACACCAAAATGTTGTAGTAGAGATACGTTTTTAGCCGCGTGTTGTAATAGAGGAAGCAGTTGTAGGCGAGTAATCCGGCCATTATTCCGATAATAATGCCAATCGATAGGTATTGGTAGAAGACCTGTTCTTGGATGCTTTCATGGGTGTATAGGGTAAAGGGGAAGTAGGCAGTACCTGGCGATATAGCTCGGGCGTAAAATTGTTTTGTTTCACCTGGCTCCAGTCGAAATTCAGTGACGAAACTATTGAGATTAAAGTCGCGTTGGTAATAGGGGAGTTGGATACCATAAGCGCGGTGTTCGTACGGGGGCTGTTCGATGGGAAGTTGTGGATTGGAGAGCTGTGGGTTGCTGAGCTCGGTGGCAAGCGTGGTCGAGTGCGCATAGAGATCATAGTAATCGATAATAGGTTGGGCGAGCTCGATAAAAATTGGCAGTGCCTGATTGGTCGGGTTTGTAACGGAGAAACGAAACCAATAAGCTGACCTTGTGCTGCCAACGATCGCGTGTCGAGTGGGATTGTCATAGTGTTTAAATTGAGCGGCAAAATTTCCTGCTACTTGCTCCAGGGTATACTCGCGCTGTGGGTCCGGCAGTATTTCTATGACGGCAGCCAGTGAATAGCTCGCTTTTTTTGCGCTAATAACGAGAGTGTTAGTCGAACGATCGACCTCGGCCTGAACCAATAGGGCTGCACAGATTGCGAACAGAAACGTGGCGATCAACGCGAAGATACGCAAGCTAAACGCCACGACTTATAAAGAGGATAATCAATTGCAATTTGGCCCTACGAATTAATTAAATATTCCCATTCGTTTATAATAGTCTCAGCCCAAATTGGGGGCTAGAGAGTTTTGCGGCGAGAGGCCAGTTTCAGCGCATTTTTTTAGGTTTATGGCGAAAATCACCAGGGACTACATATACAAAGTGCCTATGCAGGTACTTATGTCAGGAGCAATTTATGCAACGAGTGACTATTGATCTACCCGAGCGCTTCAATTTTTCGGTCGAGCTACCGGTGCACATCACTTATATTAATCGGGCAGATCATGTCGGAAATGATTCCATTGTGTCTATTTTAAATGAAGCGCGATTGCATTTTTTGCAAGCCACCCTGGGCGAAACTTTGTCTTTTCGCGGCATGCAGTGGATCAACGCGGATCTGGCAGTGATCTACCAATCTGAAGCTTTTTATGGTGACCTGTTATCGGTGCAGGTGGCGGCCACCGGCTTCGGCAGATACGGTTGCGATATTGTGTATCTGATAACCAATCAAACGACAAAAAAAGATGTCGCTATCGCTAAAATGGCGATGTTATTTTATGACTATGACAATCGTTGTTTAATTCCGGCGCCGGAAGATTTTCCAACTATATTTACTAAAGCTGATACGATGGCTGGGTGATTTAATAAAATCAGGTAGATCTAATCGCGACTCAAACCGTTGTCGCGCAGTTCCCTCTCCCTTTGGGAGAGGGTTAGGGTGAGGGTAGCGATCTATATTAGGTGAAAAATTTCTAATCATAGTTCCCCCGCGCTTTACCCTCACCCCAGCCTTCTCCCAATGGGATAGGGTGCTGTGCGATAGACTTCCTAGCCGCGATTTGAGTTCATTTGAAAAAGTAAAAGAAGAGTAACACTGCACAATGGATTGGGATGATTTAAGATTTTTTCTCGCGGTGGCGAGAGCAGGGTCGGTGCGTGGCGCGGCGGAGCTCCTCGGTGTAAATCATTCGACTGTCTCGCGCCGTATCAATGCGTTTGAAGAAAAGCAGGGCGCAAGATTGTTTGACCGCTTGCCCACAGGTTTTGCCTTGACCTCGCTCGGCCGAGAAATTTTTGAGCTCGCGGGTGAGATAGAATCGAAGTTTACTGTGTTGGAACGAAGAGTCACCGGCCGGGACAGTGATCTGCAAGGCAAGGTTTCTCTCGCGTTAAACGGCACCTTTGTTGCGCCCTTGGGTGCGGCTTTTGCCCGTTTCCAGCAGGAATACCCCGATATTCAGATCGAAGTACTGGCTGGATTACATTCGGTGAATCTGACTAAACGCGAAGCGGATATCGCGATCCGAGTCACCAATGATCCCCCCGAAAATATGATCGGCAAAAAAATTGCCGACATGGCGATCGCTATTTACGCATCGCCAGCTTACCTAGAGCGCATGGTAGGGATAAAGAAGTTAGACGAGCACTATTGGATCGGCTGGGAAAAGGGCCTGGTGCAAAGTGCCTATAACGACTGGCTGGAAAACAATATACCCAGCAAGAAAATCAGTTTCAGAGCGAACAATGACGAAGCAGTGATTGCATTGACGCGGGCGGGTCTGGGGTTGTGCCATCAACTCTGTTTTTTAGGCGATAGAGATCCGCTGCTGGCCAGAGCGTTTGCGCAACCCTTGCCGACCACCGTGGGTCTCTGGTTGCTGAGTCATCCTGATTTACGGCAGACAACACGGGTAAAAAAGTTACTTCACCATTTGGAACATGAGCTGCTCAATCACCGCGATTTAATTGAGGGCCGGCGGTAGTTTAGATTTTCTATGAAATTAGCAGGCTCGGTTTTTGTGGGTGATTGAAAGCCGAACTTGTTTCCGAAATTCGATAACCCCAATAAGCAACCCGAGTCTGCACCTTCATACTTTGACTAGGTACTACTGCCGATAATTCCCCAGCACATGGCAGTTGTTATTTGAGGTTTGTGTTTGTATACTTGGTAGGAATAGTTTTATATATTCCTACCAAGGTGATGTGATGAATGAAGTTAGATTGGGCGAAAAAGGCCAGATAACCCTACCTAAAGCTTTTAGAGATCAATATGGATTGGAGAAGGGCGACTTACTCAAATTGGTTGATTTAGGCAATGGCATATTGGAGGTCGTGCTAGTAAAGCCTTCATTGAAATTAGATGCACCGGTATTCGGCAGCTCTCGGAAATATTCTGTAGAAGATATGAATGAGGCCATAGGTAAGACCGTTGTAGACAAATACAAGGGTAAGTAATTTATGGAGGGAGTTGATACCAACGTTTTGGTTCGTTACTTTGTTAATGATGACGTGTTGCAACACAAATTGGCAAAAAAGTTTATTGATGGAAATGATATTTTTATTGGGTCAATTGTCCTGGTGGAATCATTTTGGGTTTGGAAAAAACTGTATAAATTGAGTAAAGAAAATATCGAGCAAATATTTAACCATATCAAGCGATCGTCAAATATAAATGTAGAAGATGAAGTGGTATTTTTTAAAGCAAGCTCCATCTATGCAGAACTAGGGTGTGATTTTGGTGATGCAATGATTGTTGCTGTTAACAGCGACAAAGTCACTGAAACTGTTACGTTTGATAAGAGTGCCGCTAAAAAATTAGGCATGCGACTGTTGGTTCGATAAATCAAGAAACGTATTTGTATGAAAAAGGATCGTAGCGATTTTCTAATGTTCTAGAAATTTTTTAGCATTCTTCTAATCTGGCAACTTTCCAAACCCCGTCTATGATGAGTGTTGACTGCTCGTTATTGATCTTGATCAATGCTGTCTAAGTCGCTGGATAGCTGCGGGTTTTACGCAGCTTTTTCAGGAAAAATTGCGCGAAAAAGCCGTGCATTATCCAACCTGCTTCTGTAACATTGCAGCGCTGCGGACAGGCATCTTTTTAGTTTTCGATGACCGGCATTTTGTATCAGAGATGCTATTTGCTATTCAAAGATGCCTAATTGAGAAACGTAAGAAATATTTAATAAGCGATTGCATAGAAAGTGTTTATAAATTGCCCGCAGTAGAAAAATTTCTCACTACGCGATTTAACTTTCCTTTTGGGAATTCACCAAGTGACTGAAACTCTCGCGACTGAGGCTCTTGCACACCACTGGTCTTTCGGTATCTTTTTGCTGGCCATAGCGGTGCTGTGTTGCGCCATGCTGGGTGTGTCTTATGTGCTTGGTGGCCGCTACCGTGGCCGCGCTAAAAATGATCCGTTTGAATCCGGCATTGTTTCCGTTGGCAGCGCGCGTCTGCGCTTGTCCGCTAAATTTCATCTGGTTGCAGTGTTTTTTGTGATCTTCGATGTCGAAGCGCTTTTCCTTTATGCCTGGGCAGTGTCAGTACGGGAATCCGGCTGGGCTGGCTTTATAGAAATCAGCATCTTTATTTTTGTGCTGTTGGCCGGGCTAGTATATATCTGGCGCGTTGGTGCGCTTGACTGGGCTCCTGATGCGCGGCGGCGAAAACGTAAAACGAGTTTAACCAGCGTTAGCCCTGATGATGAAGGAGTTGCTTCCTAGATTTGTCTACCCTTAGTGGGAAGGTAAAAGTTTTCTCGTTCCCACGCTCCTGAGGGTGGCGCAAAAGTAATTTGGTGGGCAGTGCCCACCATACAAGTAGTGCTAATTCGCAATACTTGCCTATAAATGTAGGGTGGGCATCGCCCACCGTTAGACTTTTGTGACACCCTCTCCTGCGTGGCAACGAGAGAAAAGAATAAAATTTTAAAGTTAACATCCGAGAACATCCTATGGATTACACACTAACGCGCATTGAAGTAGATGAACCCGGCCACTACCCACCGGGGAAGCGTGAGATTGTGCCTGATCCGCTGGAAGATCAGGTGCACAAGAATATTTATCTCGGTAAGCTGGAAACGCTGTTACACGATGCCGTGAATTGGGGGCGTAAAAGCTCGCTGTGGCCCTATAATTTTGGCCTTTCCTGCTGCTATGTGGAAATGGCGACGGCATTTACCTCACCGCATGATATTGCGCGTTTCGGCGCGGAAGTTATTCGCGCCTCCCCCCGTCAAGCGGACTTGATGGTGATCGCTGGCACCTGTTTTATCAAAATGGCGCCAGTGGTGCAGCGCCTCTATGAACAGATGTTGGAGCCCAAGTGGGTGATCTCCATGGGCGCCTGTGCGAATTCTGGCGGCATGTATGATATATACTCTGTAGTACAGGGCGTCGACAAATTTTTACCGGTCGATGTGTACATCCCCGGTTGCCCCCCCAGACCAGAAGCTTTTTTAGAAGGCTTGATGTTGCTGCAAGACTCCATCGGCAAGGAGCGTCGACCGCTGTCATGGATGGTGGGCGAACAGGGCGTATATAAAGCGAATTTACCCGCGCAGCGCGATGTGAAACAAGCTGAGCGTTGTGCGGTGCAGGTGTTACGTACACCGGATCAAATATAAACTTAGAAAACGGACAGCTGAGTGACAGTACAAGTTACCCCTACTAATACAACTACAAACCCCAGCGCCAGTCCAAGTAAAGCGCCTAGAGAACTCTCTGTTGGGGGTGGATTTGAAGTTGTTGCCGAACTGCAGGAACGCTTCGGTGCGGAAGCGTGCCGTTTTCAACCGACGCGGGACGGTGTACCCACCCTCTGGGTAGCGCGAGATAATTTGCTTACCGTATTACGTTTTTTACGTCAGCTGCCGCGCCCCTATGTCATGCTCTACGATTTATCCGCCATTGATGAACAGTTGCGCACCTATCGCCAGGATCAGCCAGCCTCGGACTTCACCGTTTTTTATCATCTGCTCTCGCTTGAGCGTACCTCGGCTGCCTACACTGGCGATGTACGTATTAAAGTGGCGCTGCAAGCCGATAATCTTCATCTGCCGACCATCGTCAGCATCTGGCCCAACGCCAACTGGTATGAACGTGAAGTCTGGGATCTCTTCGGCATTGTGTTTGACGGTCACCCGCAACTGACCCGTCTCTTGATGCCTAACTACTGGCAAGGTCATCCGCTGCGCAAGAGTTACCCGGCACGGGCCACAGAATTTGATCCCTTCTATCTGGATGCGGCAAAACAAGACGCCGAACAAGAAGCGCTGCGCTTTAAACCCGAAGAGTGGGGTATGCAGCGCGGTACGGCCCAGCAGGATTTCATGTTCCTCAATCTGGGCCCTAATCACCCTTCATCCCACGGCGCATTTCGTATAGTGCTGCAGCTCGATGGTGAAGAAATTGTCGATTGCGTCCCCGATATTGGTTATCACCATCGCGGCGCAGAAAAAATGGCGGAGCGCCAGAGTTGGCACTCGTACATTCCCTACACCGACCGCATTGATTATCTCGGTGGTGTGATGAATAACCTGCCCTATGTATTGGCAGTGGAAAAACTCGCAGGCATCAGAGTACCGGAACGGGTTGAAGTGATCCGCGTCATGTTGGCGGAACTCTTTCGAGTCTCATCGCATCTCTTGTTCCTCGGCACCTTTGTGCAAGATGTCGGTGGTATGACACCGATCTTCTTTATGTTTACCGATCGGCAAAAGGCGTTTGATGTCATCGAAGCGATCACTGGCTTTCGCATGCATCCCGCCTGGTTTCGTATCGGCGGCGTGGCGCAAGATCTGCCCCGCGGTTGGGACAAGCTAGTGCGTGATTTTATTGAGTGGATGCCAAAACGTCTCAAGGAATATGAAAAAGCCGCTTTTCGCAACGGCATTTTACGCGCACGTACGATTGGCATTGCGCAATACAATAGTAAAGAAGCCCTGGAGTGGGGTGTGACCGGTCCCGGCTTACGCGCGACGGGTGTGAATTACGATTTGCGCAAGAAGAATCCTTACTCTGGCTATGAACGATTTGAATTTGACGTACCGGTTTCGGCCAAGGGTGATGCTTACGATCGAGCGATTTTACGTTTGGAGGAGATTCGTCAAAGCTTACGCATTATTGAGCAGTGTCTCAATAATATGCCGGCCGGCCCCTACAAGGCGGATCACCCGCTCACCTGTCCGCCGCCAAGAGAGCGTACGTTGCAAGATATCGAAACCTTAATTACCCATTTTTTAAGTGTCTCTTGGGGACCGGTCATACCGGCGGGTGAAAGTAGCCAAATGATCGAAGCGACCAAAGGACTCAACAGTTATTATGTGGTGTCGGACGCGAGCACCATGAGTTATCGCACCCGCATTCGCACCCCCAGTTTTCCCCATTTACAACAGATTCCCTCGGTGATTCGCGGAGCTATGATCCCGGATTTGATCGCCTATTTGGCAAGTATTGATTTTGTGATGGCTGATGTCGACCGGTAAACCTACTCAACCCAGTAACATCCTCTGGACTGATCGCAGTGGACGTTACATGTTTCACCCCCAAGATCGTGAGGCGATCCTGCATTGCATCGAGCATTATGACGATGCGCGCGCGGCGTCGATTGATACACTGAAGATCGTGCAGGAGCGGCACGGTTGGGTACCTGATGAGGCGATTATCGCGATTGCGGGTATTCTCAAGATTTCCGCGGCGGATGTGGAAGGCGTGGCGACCTTTTACAATCTTATCTTCCGCAAACCTGTCGGCCGCCATGTGATTAAAGTCTGCGACAGCATCGGCTGTTTCCTCACGGGTTACGATAATTTGATTTTAGCTATACGTCAGCACCTCGGTATCGACTACGGTCAAACAACAGCGGACGGCCGCTTCACCTTGTTGCCGATCTGTTGTTTGGGCAATTGTGACAAAGGCCCCACCTTGATGATTGACGATGACACTCATGGCCCCGTCAGTGTGGAACAAGTCCCGGCACTGTTAGAACCCTATCGGTGATTGTAGGGGCAGGCCCCCGTGCCTGCCTTGCTCTATAAAAGATGGTAAGAGAAAAGTAAGAGACCAGATGATGCAAAAAACTGCTGAAACCCATCCACTGACTTGGCGCATCGATCAACCCGGTGGGGCTGCGTGCGATATAAAAACCTACGAGTCAATGGAAGGTTATGCCGCCTTGCGCAAAGCCATCAAAGAGCTGACGCCGCAAGACGTGCAACAGCTGGTGAAAGACGCTAATTTACGCGGTCGTGGCGGCGCCGGTTTTCCCGCCGGGGTGAAATGGTCATTTGTGCCGATGAACAGCGAGGCTGTTAACGGCGCCCCGCCGCGAAAATATCTGATCTGCAATGCCGATGAAATGGAGCCAGGCACCTTTAAAGATCGTTTACTGATGGAACAATTGCCCCATCAATTAATTGAAGCCATGATTGTCAGTGGCTATGCATTGCAAGTTACCAAAGCCTACATTTTTTTACGCGGCGAGTATGTGGTGGCAGCGGAACGCCTCAATCGCGCGATTGTGGAAGCCAAAGCCGCGGGTTACCTCGGCAACAATATTCTCGGCTCCGGTTGGGGCATGGAATTGCACGTCCATATGGGCGCCGGCCGCTACATTTGCGGCGAAGAAACGGCACTGATTAATTCCCTGGAAGGACGCCGCGCCAATCCGCGCGCCAAACCGCCGTTCCCCCAAATTGCCGGCCTCTGGGGCAAACCCACCGTCGTCAACAATGTTGAAACACTCAACAATATCCCCGCCATCGTGTTGCGCGGTGCCGAGTGGTTCAAAGGTTTATCCTGCGGCAAAAGCCCTGATTCCGGCACCAAACTCTACGGCGTGTCCGGCCGCGCCAAACGCACTGGGGTTTGGGAATTGCCGATCGGCACCACCTGTCGCGAATTATTGTATGAACACGCCGGCGGCATGCAGGACGGCTTGTCTTTGATGTGTTGGTTACCGGGTGGAGCATCGACCGATTTTTTGCTGCCGCAACATGTCGATTTAGCCATGGATTTCGATACCATCCAGAAAGCCGGTAGCCGCATGGGCACTGGCCTGATCATGGTGGTTGATAACAAACAAAATATTGTCTCGGTCGTGCGCAATTTGGAACAGTTTTTTGCCCGCGAATCCTGCGGCTGGTGTACCCCCTGTCGCGATGGCTTGCCTTGGTCAGTCAAAATCTTGCAGGCACTGGAACGTGGCAATGGCCAAGCCGGTGATATCGAAGTGCTAGAACAGATGACCGTTTTCTTAGGCCCCGGCAAAACCTTTTGTGCCCATGCACCTGGCGCCATGGAACCTTTGCAGAGCGCTTTGAAATTTTTTCGCAGTGAGTTTGAACGCGGTATTACCACACCAATAACGTAAGTAATTAGTGAATTGGATCCTTTGTAGGATGGGTGGAGCGAAGCGTAACCCATCATTTTTAGAAAATTGAATTTGATGGGTTACGCTTCGCTCCACCCATCCTACAAAGCTATTAACCCAACCACTGAGAAGTGACGCAGGCAGGATAAGAATGGCGACGATCCATGTAGACGGCAAAGCATACGAAGTTGATGGCGCAAATAATTTACTGCGCGCTTGTCTGTCGCTCGGCCTCGATATTCCCTATTTCTGCTGGCATCCGGCGCTGGGTTCGGTGGGTGCCTGCCGTGCCTGTGCGGTAAAACAATACGCCAACGCCGACGATAAACGCGGTCGTATCGTGATGTCGTGCATGACCACCGCCACCGATAATTCCTATATCTCCATCGATGATGCCGAAGCGCGAGCTTTCCGCAAATCGGTGTTGGAATGGCTCATGACCAATCATCCGCACGACTGCCCC
>OBEQ012604643.1_pt1 | contig 23833 bp, 29 predicted proteins | sample 1670901 | NCBI WGS metagenome assembly OBEQ01 (sample SAMEA104232315, study PRJEB22302) | groundwater metagenome | biome: forest; feature: aquifer; material: groundwater | place: USA | collected 2011-08-07 | depth 5.4 m
TCCATTGATCTGGTAACTTAATATCATTAACTTTAAAAGAATATCCCGGCCGTTGTGGTTTGTAGATCATCGGTTTTAATCACCTCCTTAAGTTAGCTATTCTAACTTAGATGTGTAACCGATGTATCTCATCCTCTGCACTATAGCTAGCTGGTTTATTATTTCTTAACCTCGTTATATTAGAAGTTAGGAACTATTTAGTAGTTCTTTAGTGGTTTAAATCAATAGGTTAGCTTGTTACAACAATCTAAAGTACCCCCAACGGGATGGGGCTCGATCTAAATTATAGGACTTTATTTAAGGATAAAGAAGAATCTTTGCTACTTTTATCACAGTTGGAAGGGTTGGAAAGACATCTAAAGATTCGAAAAACCTTTTAGTATAGAAAATGCTCTGTCTACATTAGAGTTTTGTAGAATGATTGTTAACTCAGTATAGCTGGAAACTACTTCGATAAAATTAATTCCCTCCCAAGCTAGGGCTTTTAACACAGAATAATAGACTCCCGGAACAAAAACAGCCTCTTTTGGCAATATTACAGTAATGGCAGATAAATCGCTCATTTCATATCTGATTTTTTCACTTTGGAAAATCTTTTTAACTTGAGTTTCTAAATTTTTAGATACAAATAAGGAAGTTTCATATACTCCAGCAGAAGTAGTAAAGAAAGCATTTCTTTCTGACGGAATTTCTTCTAATAGTTCTCTTTGTTTTTCTGGTAATGTGGGAGAGTTATCAAAGGCAAATTCTGTAATGTTTGATCTAACTGTAATATCAGTCAAGTTTTTTAAAACCTCGGATAGTTTGGTTTTATCTTTTGATTTAATTTGTTTGCTTAATCTTTTTAAAGCCATCACAATGGCACCGGTTTGAATGTCCTTGTACAGCTTTTTTTGAATTTCTGGTTGAATTTGTCTGGCAAGGGAAGACAGATTAATAATTTCAGTGGATAACCCCTCTTCTAAAAAAGGAGATTTGGCGATAATTTCTTCGACAAGCTCAGGAACCGTAATCATATTGTTAATATCTTAACATTTTAGGCCTTTTTTGTCAAAAATATACTTTTTTTTGACATATTTCAATATAGCCCTATAATAACCACTATCCTCAAAGGGAGAAATAAATATGACAGAAAAAGTAACCAGTACAGGAACCGTTGGCTTAGATCTTTACCGTTCAGACGGTAGAGCATATAGGACTCAAGAAAAAATTTATAGTAATCCTGATCAACTCCTTGGTGACGTTGAAGATATCAGCAGACTCTCCCGGGAAAAGGGAAGAAGAAGATGGGTTCTCAGGGGCGTAACTAGCCGGGCTTTAGCAGAGAATTTAATAGGCAATGATCACCTTGAGATAAATATACCCTTATCTGTAATACAAGGTAATTTAACTGATAGGTTAGTAATGTTGGCCAATAATGTTCATCGGTCAGAGATTCCGGAGTGGGGCGAGATATACCAGTTTTGGCAGAATCCTTATCCAAAAGAGATTAATCCTGTTATGAATGTTTATTCTATGCCGGAGCAATTTGCCATGACTAGAAGTGTTAGCTATAAAGATACTGAAGATTTAATGGAAATATGGCATCCTTTTGGCTGGACAGAAGCAGGAATAAAAGATTTTATTGATTCTATTTATATTTCGGATGTGCATGGATTGTGGTTTTCTGGAGTAAGAGATCGTTCTTCCGGGAGACTAGTTTCGGCATGCCAAGCTGAAAGTATTTATTTTGGAGGTATTTTGTTGGTGGAAGATACAGAATTCGGTACAAAACCCGATTTTCAGGGAATGGGTTTAAATACAGCAGCAGTCACGGCTCTAAATGCACAGATTCTATCAGACACTCTATATGGATCATCTAGCTTCAATCGTGGACATAGTCACAGAGTGCCTTTAATCTATTCTGAACTAAGTATGACATCCCGTTCAGATGTTATTGGCAGAAAAGTCGGAATGACAATCCCCTTAGTAGAGGGACAAATAGGGCTACATAAACCAATTCAGGTTATAAGAAGAAATGTTGCTGTTTTAGATGGGCAGGAACCAAATGACTTAGGCTTGAATGAATTAGGCCCTAAAAGAGAGCATTTTAAGCAAGCATATGGAGAAAATTTTCCTTACTGGAGAAATTTTATTGCCGGAGTTTTACCTAAAGCAACCATAGATAGGTATTACTCAAGAAAACAATGTCAGCAAATTTTAAGTAAAGGATAACATGAAAATTAACATCTTTAGGAAGCTACTTACTAATGTTCAGATTAAGGCGGTACTTCCAGAGCAATTTCTGGAAATTCCTCCTGTGGTTTTTGATTTTGCTAGAGATAATAATGTGATTCCGAAAGCAAATCTGGTAAATGCTACTAAATTTAGTAGACACATTGCACAAATTTTAAATGAACAAGGTCGAAATTTAGGGATTGGTCAGTACGGTGAGGATAGAGGAATTTATCAGAGTCCTATATATAAAACCAAAGTGGAAGCAAGGTCAGTACACTTAGGAATAGATTTATTTGTTCCTGTTAATACCCCAATTTTTGCACCTCTTGACGGGATAATACACAGTTTTCAGGATAATAACCATTTTCTGGATTACGGTCCTACCATTATTTTAGAACATAATATAAAAGGGGGAAAATTCTATACCCTTTATGGACATTTAAGCAGAACCTCTCTTAGCAAATTAAAAAATGGACAGAAAATAAATGCTGGTGATCTGTTTGCAAAAGTAGGTAATCAAAATGAAAATGGCAACTGGCCGACTCATCTTCATTTTCAGATAATTACCGATATGTTGGGTTATTCTGGTGACTTTCCGGGGGTAGCTAGACCCTCTGAAAAAAGGAGATATTTTGCAATTTGCCCAGATCCAAACCTAATTTTACGAATATTATGAAACAAGATTTTAACAAAAAGATAGCAATAGTGGTTGATAAAAATATTGATAATTGGCAGGTATTAAATGCAGTAGCACATGCATCGGCTTATATTGGAAACAAATTGAGTGATAACTTTATTACCGGAGACTATTTTGAAACAAAGGATCACGTAAAACATCCCCGAAATTCTCAATTCCCGATAATTGTTTTATCAGCGAAATCAGGTCAGCTTAAAAAATTAGTAAATGAGATTAGAAATTCAGGCTTGTTATACCTCGGTTTTATAAAAGATATGATTGAAACAAACGATGATGAAGAAATTGTAGAGGCTTTAAGTAAAAAATTAGATAGTGAAATTGAATATTTAGGAATAGGGTTTTTTGGAGATAAAGAACAAGTAAATAGGCTAACTAAAAAATTTAGTCTTTGGAAATAATCTCATATTTAGCTCAGTCGTGGAGTGGAATATTCCCCAAATTTGCTATATATTTGACTTAGGACCTATTTAGTGGTTCTTTATTTGTTTAAATCTGTAAGTTAGGTTGTTGTGACAATCTAAACTAGTACTTGTACCGCGTACGGGAGTCGAACCCGTGATTTCTGGGATGAAAACCCAACGTCCTAGGCCACTAGACGAACGCGGCGTTAATTAATTTTTCAAGTGCTTTACTACTCTTCAAAGACTTCAAGTAGTATTCTCTCTTCTTTGCTTCAGACCTACTGTCAAACTCTTCCCTATAGACTAGCTTAAATGGTCCTCTATTTTTAGTATATCTACTATAACCTTTATTATGCCTCGTAAGTCTTTTACCTAGATCATCGGTACTGCCAACATAATATCTACCATCCTTATCGCTTTGTAGAATATACATTGTAAACATAGCGATGTCCTAGTCCACTAGTCCCGACGAATTTTATTCGTACGGGATCCCGATGGAAAATACCATCGGGAACGAACGCGGCGTATGATCAAATTATACCTAATTTGATCAGGATTGTATAATACGTAACCATATGGCAATAGAAAATCCTTCTGAAGAATATTTAAATAGATTGGCTGTAGATGCTTTTGGAAAAAGATTTGGCATAAGGATGCTGGAGCATGAAGTATCCTTATACTTTTTAAGCTTACGGGCGGGTGAGTTCATGCAAAGAATTTTCTCCATTTTACCAGGGTTTACCCCTTACCGAGACAGAGTTTTACAAGCGCATTTTGGGACTTCAACTGACATGCTGCAGTCAAGGATAACAAACTTATTGCTTGGTCAAGGATTTTCTGTTCCGCCTGTAACTTGGAGTTGGGAAATTCTTAGCGACAATGATAAGTCTACTTTTGCCAGATGGGGGTGCTCTAGCGTTGTTAATGAACTGTTTGTCCAGGGCCAAAGAAAAAGTGCACGAATACAACAGGAGGTTCCATTAGTAGCCAGGAGAATTTTTCTGGCAGCTGCGCCTATTGGTGAGCAATTTGATGGTAAAAAAATTAGCCCGGATTGGATTGTGGGTATGGCAGCAGATATCTTAAGGGAAGATGAATTTATCACAGATAAGCTGGCAGATTTTATAATAAATCCACAGACAATTGATCCTACAAAACTTATTGGGTGAGCCCAACGATACATTGCACAGACTGAATGAGTTTTTCAAATTATTCCTTGCTGACGGTCTAAACTCTGAATTTACATATTTATTTGGGCTTAGAGATGTACAATAAAGTATAGCAACTACTTAAGTTGAATACCTATATCCTCAAAAATATTACCCCAGCCATCAATATTTTGATTAAAATACTCTTTAAGCTCGAAAGATCCTTTATTAGGTAGTCCTTTCTCTTTTAACAGAGAAAACATCAGGGGTAATCTTGCCTGCGGTATTTGCCACACTCCATCTGATCCGTCAATCATTTGTAGGTAATTTTCATAATAGAACTTAACCACCTCTTTAAATATCTCAACAGCAGTTTTCAGTGAGGTAAAGCTAAGACGGAAAACAATTGCATCTAAGGATTTAGCAAAAACAGCAGATATTTCACCAGCACAAAAATACATATCATATCTTCTTATGTTTGCTAGGCGTTTAATTTTTGCTAATCCATTTAAAACTTCTTTCTTTGATAACTCTAAACTTACCCAATCAGTTGTTGAATTAAGCGGTATGCTGGCATGAGGTCTTGTCCACGAGCTGTAGTCAGATGCCTTAGCCAGAAATTCTAAATCTGCTTTTAAAGGATGCTCAAACATTTGATTTACCTTTTGAGAGAAATTACTTACTATTTCAATAGCTAACTCACTAACTTCTTTTTCAGAAGGAAGCTGTAAGCCTTTTGAACTATCACGGGCAATAGCTACTGCTGCAATATGTTTACAGTAATCCTGGTTGCTTCTAAAATATGGACAGTCACAATAAGCTTTTAAATATTTAGATCCTTGGCGGAATTCAACTGTATAGAGTTCTGATCCATGCACAAAACCAAGAAGATTTTTATCTGATTCTTTAATCTCGCCTACTTTATGCTTTTGAAAATAGTCAAAACCCCTCCAAAAGATATCTTCGGTAATATTCTCCAGTATGGAATACGACAACGAGCTCTTCATCAGTAATAGCTTACTTTTCCTTTAAAACATAATAAGTTGCTTTGCCTTTACCTTTTCTACTGATTAAATCCAGTTTTATTAATTTCTTAAAATCTAATGCCCTTGTTGATTTTGCTCGGTCAACCAATCTCCCATAATCACGGTCTGCAATAAATCCCTTTTCTTTGATAAATCCGAGGATCTTTAGATGATAAGACAGTAAGTTAGTCTCTGGACTGACACCAACTTCCGGAAGTAGTTTCTGGACTCTTAACAGTTCGTCAATGATTCCTTCGGTAAAATATTCTAGCCATGAGGTGAAATCAATTTTATCTACCAGTTCATAATAATTGCCGAATTCTCCAACAGTTTGAAAATATTTAGTAACATTTTTGTTATAGTAATTTTCAAAGCTAAAAAGATTAAAAGTGTTTAATCCCATCTCAGCCAAAAGTACCTTTGTTGCAAGACGGGTTGATCTTCCGTTTCCATCCATAAAAGGATGAATCATCACCATTTGCTTGTGAAAAATACCGGCTAAAATAAGCGGGTCAATCTTGTTTCGGTTACTATTCACAAACTCAATGAGGTTTTCTATAAGTTTCTTTACATCTTTTTCGTCAGGTGGTAAATATATAACTTTTTGGGTTCTTGGATCATTCACAACTACTGGTTTTTGCCTCAATTTTCCAGATTCAAATTTTGGTAGCAATCCTTCAGTAATTTGCTTTTGGATTTTTAAGATCAGATTAAGAGATAATTTTACTTGTGCTTTTTCAAGATTTCCATTTAAGTTCCGTAGTGCTTGATTGTAATTTAAAACTTCCTTTTCACTATCTCTTATGTGGGCTGGTTTTGATTTGAGGATTTTCTTAACCTCTGTTAAAGGAAGTGGATTACCTTCAATGCTGGTTGAGGCATAAGTAGAGACAGCTCTTGCAGTTCTTTCAAGCTCTACTAATACAATATGCGGAAATCTTCTATTATTTAATTCATTGATTAGAACATTAACTCTTTTAATATTTGCTAAAAGACGATCCGTAATTGTATAGTGAAGATTAAACATATAGACGTATTATAAGCGGAGCTTGAAATACTCCATAGTCGTATTATAGACGAATATTAGACGATTTACAAGGAGTAAAATTTCGATCCTTGTGGCCTAGATGGATCAGAAAATCTTCTGCCAACATTCGCTCCCTAACAGTAAGGTACTTTCACCACAAGGATCATTCGGTAAAGATATTATATGACATTTAATACTTTACTTAAAGTAGATAATTAAAGAGGAAAACCTTTAGAATGTAAAATTAGTATCAATAGCAAGAGGGATTTCTGTTATAACTTTTCCTGTCGACCCATCAATAAGAACAGTATAGGTTTCTGTTACCCCTTCATCATATCCTGGAACAAATGATCCACCGCCTTCGCCCCATTTTGATTCTGGATTCTGTGGTTCTCCTATGTAGTATTCTAGAACTACTAATCCGTTATCTAGATGTTCTGATCTAGTTAATTTGTAGTTTGCTTTTGTATATTGAGATTTGCTGTATTGTTCAGTTTTGTATCCGCCACTGTAAGGTTTTACGTCATTGTTAAGTACTTGTTCATACTCTTTGCAGAAAGATAAGTACTTTGTATCAAGTTTATTGCAATTCAGATCAACATTATAAGATTTATCTATCGTAAGTTCAGGAATGTTTGAGCTATCCTTGCGCAGGCTGTTTACTTCTGTCTCTGTAATCTTTTTGTTAAGCCCCGCATCATATAATACAGCCTTACTAGCTTGCCCATCGGGAAATAGTATATACCCCAAGTAGTTAGCATCTTTTGACCAAGTTATCCTACTGGCAAATTCGTTTGTTAACCCTAATAAACTTTCATTTGAACCTTGAGCATTAGTAAGATAGAAATTCCCTCTAGGAAAACCGCCTGTAGCATGAATGATTGAAAAATATGCTACATATCTTCCATCTAAAGATAGGTGAGGAGATTCAACAATTGATGTTTTAGAGACTTTCAATTCCTTATTGGATGCAAAATCTTTTAACCAGATTTCTCCTTTTCTCATAAAGGCAGCTAACTTAGGTGTCGCCTCGACCATCTTTTGTTCGGCTTTGGCTGTTGGAGATGGCTGTTGACTTTCCAGTTTAGTTGTCGAGGATTGATAGCTCTGGTTGTTCTTTGTACCCAGAAAGTAAGCAACAGCCCCAATTATAAGAACAAGAACGACAATTCCTAAAATTAACAAAAAGTTACCTTTTTGTTTTATTGGCGGATTATTTTGAGGAATTGAATTCTGAGGAGAAACCTGAGCGGGCGGGTCAATCTTATTAGAATTATCAATAGCCATATGTAATTAGTATTTCAAAAATCAATCAGTAATGCAAATCCCGCATCTTTTGTTAACTTCTTTCACTTATTGTTAATAACTGTTAACTAGTGAGCCGCCTGATCCAATTCTAGAACTCAAAGAGTGGAAAAAATTCAGAAAAAATCTCCGGCAAATAACAAAGTTATTAAAACGAAATGGTTTACTGGAAAAACTCCAGAATAAAGACGAAGAATCAGATATAATACTGCCATGACTGATGCAGCGCTAAAAGTTCTACAGGGTTTAATTGAAGGCTTAAAAAATGACCGTTCAAGAAGATGGTTAATCAATTCAATCGCACTAATCATATTCTCAATTTTATTATATTTTTCAATTGCTGGGTATTTGTTAACAACTAATCTTGTCAATACAGAATTGATCAGCATGCCAACTAATTTGTTGTTGAAGATAACTAATTTTTCTACCCCTACGCACATTTTATTTCTAATTTCAATAATTGGGTTGTTATTTTTAACATCGCTCTTTTTTCTATGTGTTAAAGATTTGTATTTTAGAAATAGAGGCTACGCTTGGAAATCTTCAAGCGGATTGAAAGACTGGGATTTGCAAGGCGCAGTAATTATTGAAGACAATGTTATTAAAATCAAATGGTCTCAACTAGGAATGATCTTAAAAAATCGCTCTTGGAGAAATTATGTAATGACCTTTAAGTTTTTTATTCCCAAGAATATCTCTTATGGTCAAAAGCCGGGAAAAAACCAACTCGAAAGAGGATTTGGAATTATTTATAGGGCTCACAATTTGGGGCAATATTATATGATGAAGATTGATGAGAGCGGATTCCGACCACATATTAATAATAATCAACTGTGGGAAGATCTTGGACCCACAATTACTGATGAAAAGCCGTTAATTGATTGGCTTGATAAATGGATCTCAGTAGAGATAGTTATGAAAAATAACTTATTGTCCATGACCATAGATGAAAAAATGTTTTCCATGCAATTACCGACATATTCACTTGTGTTTAAAGAATTTCCCCAAAAATACAGTGAACAGATGTCATCAGAAAAGCCAACTCCTTATTTACCGTTAACTAATTCCGATGTTGGATCCATTGGATTTAGATCTGCACCTCTTGAAGAAGTACATATTAAAGATTTAAAGGTAGCTTCAGAATTTTTTTTCTTCCGAGTCATTTATGAGTTAAGAAGACTCTTAAGAGAATAATAGTGAAACTAAAAAAATAATATGAAAAAACCAACGCAATACTTACTAGTAGGATTTCCATATTCAGGTAAAACAACTCTGGCTAAAGAGTTAGAGAGCAAACTAGGTTTTGCACGGATAAATATTGACGATTTAAAATTTACCAAGGGATATAGAGATGTTGGAGATGATGATGTACCAGATGAAGTTTGGGAAGAAATATTTAAGGAGGCAGATAGATTAATTGTAAAATATCTTTCCAAAGGAAAAAATATCGCGAATGAATATGCTTGGATTACTAGAGAATGGAGAGATAGGGCTAGAAAAGTTGCAAAAGATCATGGATTTGAAACAAAAGTTATTTTAATAGATATTCCCATTGAAGAAATTAAGAAAAGATGGGAGAAAAATAAGGAAACAAAAGAAAGATTCCATTGGCCAGGAGAAGAATTTAAAGGTTACTTAAAAGATTTTGAGAGACCATCTGAAGATGAAAATATTTTGGTTTATGATCAGACTATTCCTGTTGAGGAATGGATTGAGAAGAATCTAAAATAATCCAGCCATCAGGGATTTGAACCAAAATGAAGCTCAAAATTGAGAATTTACGCCGTCAAGATTCTCTAGAACCCACCAGATTCAAAAAACGTGCCTACATAATTTGTGACCCGGCTGGGGATCGAACCCAGGACCAAGAGATTAAAAGTCTCCTGCTCTACCGCTGAGCTACCGGGCCAATTACACCTAATTATACTTCTATGTTACAATTTTTACCATAAAATGATTTCTTTATTTATTACCCTAGGTCTGGGTTTTATTCTAGGGGTTAAGCATGCCTTTGAAGCAGACCATGTTTTGGCAGTTTCCACCATAGTATCTGAACAGAAAAATTCTCTAAAGGCAGCCCTGGTGGGAGTATTTTGGGGTCTTGGTCATACTACTACCTTGTTTATTATGGGGATCATTATTTTACTACTTAAGCTTTCGATTCCAGAAAAATTAGCTCTTTCTTTTGAACTATTTGTAGGAATAATGTTAGTAATTCTGGGATTTAGGACTGTTAAAAATTTCAGACCTAAACTACATGCACATGGTGAACACGAAGATATTAAAAGCAGAAAACATAGCACCTCTTATCTAATAGGAATGGTACATGGTTTAGCCGGATCCGGAGCCTTAGTACTTTTGGTCTTATCAACGATATCTTCTTTTAGCCAGGGAGTTTACTATATTTTATTCTTTGGATTAGGATCTACCCTGGGAATGACGATGATGAGTTTTCTAATAGGCCTACCTTTTAGCTTTTCTGCTAGCAGGTTTCCCAGCATAGAAAAAAAGCTCCAGCTTTTAGCCGGAATATTAAGCATTGGTTTTGGAATGTTCATTATTTATCAAATCACTTTGATTTACTGATGTAAGTGATACAATTGAGTTAGATGAAATTGTTGGTTTTATTAGCAGTTATAGCATTCATTACCTGGATTGTTTATTTTTACGCTTCTAAATTAGCCCGTAACTGGAAACCGGTAATAATATCTGTATAAAAATGCTCTGCCGGATTTAGATAAAGCTCTTTCGCTAAATCCTAACTATATACAAGCGTTGATGAACAGAGGAGACATTCATAATTACTATTTGGTTGATAAACAAAGTGCAATTGCTGATTATGAGAAGATCATAGCCCTTCACAAAACTCAGGGAACCAGTGTTTGCGGTCATTTGTTTCTGGCCAAACATAATGGTTGGAATTTAGGCACCTTTCTGGACTTGCCAGGAGAATTATTAAATCCCTGCCAGCTTCATCTGCTATAATGTGTGCCAATGCAAACCGAACAAACGGATAAAGACCCTTTACTTTATTTAGCAAGGTCTGTTCCCGGAGACTTACCGAAAAGAGCAGGTTATGTTTATGCCTGGGGATTAACCTGTAAAACTAGGGAAATAAGAGAAACCCGGCTTGATGGTAGTAATCAATACGTAACCGGCTCCAGTTATATTTCTTTAGAACTTCCAAGGTCTGCCGGGGAAGAGGCAAGGGAAAACTGGCAGGACTATTTAACCGGAGCATATTTGGAAGCTAAAAATAGTAGTAATTTACCAATTGACCCAAGTGAGGCCAGCTCTTTTGCCCGAAAGCTTAGAGGGGTTCTAAATGGCACTAAAACTATTGATAATTATGGTAGTCCAATGGAAGATTCCCGGGCCAGAGCCATTGCCCTTTTTCTGGAACCAAGGATAGAAATAGCAGTCCGTTTAACCAGTCGCGGAAGATTAGAAGTAGCTTTAGCAACAGTAGATCAACTGCTTCCGTCCGCAGTATCTGTCTAAATGATATAATTAGCGAAATATGTTTGGGGAATTTATACGCGGAATGTCAGAAAGATTTGCTCATAGATCAACTCCACCACCTGTGGATTTAGCTGCCTACCGCAAAAGTATTGAACTATTGACCAGAAGGAAGGTTTATAATCTCTACCTTTCTAATGAACAAGATTATTCTGCAAATGCTCAAAAACTGGATCGATTAGAGAACCAAGCTTCGCAGTTAACCCCCGATGCTCAAGAATTATTCGCAGAGCTGGGCACTTTAACTTCCAAAGATCGCATTACTGCCGGGGATGCCAGGGTAGAACAAACTGTAACTGCAGAATTGCAAACATCAGGTATGTCTGAAGAAATGGCTAGGCAAACACGGATCAATGGGTTGGTAGCACTATGTGACTTCTGGCAGGAGCGGTTTTCTGATCCGCAGTTAAGCAAGGGAGAAAGTGTCTTGGGACGAAGAAGAATGATGAGAATTAGCGCCAGATTAAACCGGCTGGGTTTTGAGGACGAACCACCTCCTGCTGCCTGAGTTTACGCTGCAACCTCGAAAGTTACAGCACAAATACATAAAAAGTGAACTCATAGTATAATTCAGCAATGATTAGAGTTGAAGATTTAGAAATTTTTTCTGGTAAGATAGAACCTCATGATTTTGGTAGTTTAACTCCTTGCGGTTTCCTAGAAGGAGACCCGCAAAAAGTCGTTAGGAACTTAGCCTCTTTTAAGCAGAGGGGATCCATGGAAGAAATCGACCTAAGATATGCGCAGGTAATTAATGCTTGGACTGAGTTTGGTTGTTTTCAGGGCATTAGAGTGCCGCGGTTTACTGCCTACCGTAATTTTTTTGTTGTAGTTGATTTTGTTGAAGGAGAAAGTCTTGATAAAAAACAGTTTACAGGTGAGAATCCGGAAGAAAATATAACTATTGGTAGATTCCTAGGTTCTTTAGCTGATTATGCAGATGATAAATGCCATAATGGAGGAGTCTATTTGTCTGATCAAAAACCCCAGCAATATATGTATGGTACTACTATTCAGGAAAGTAGTCCGGGTGTATATTTTGTGGATTTAGATTATGAGATGGGGGTTATTGATCCGGAAGATTTGTATGATTTAGCTATTCCCAGACTTTTCTTCGGTATTTCCAAGGTTTTTAGAGGAGTAGATAGAAAATTTGACCCTCAGACTTTTTCTCAAGAGAGGATGAGGCTGCAAGAATTAATTAAAGAAGCCAGGGAAAGGTATAATTCCCACATTTTAGGTTATGCCTGGGAAAGTCTTAATGTTTAGGATGCAACCTCGAAGGTTACCCGCACAGAAAACTAGGTAGATGGTAGGCTGGGGTAATCAGAGGTGCCCCAATGGGACATTAGGTAAGTTAAAGACCGGTAATTTAAAACCAGCAGTATTAAAATTAGCAGTACAAAGAAGATTCTCCAGGCCATCAGTATTTTTTTATTGTTTTTAAGATTGGCCCAGGATCCCAACCCCAATGTAGTAAATAAAAGTAACCGGTATTCCATTATTGATGGTGAGTGCTGAGTAATCTCTCTTCCCCAAAACAAGCTACTGGAAGCAGGTATTATGGTAAAAGTAATTAACTCCGCAAAATTTGGGTAAACAAATAGCTGCCATAAAACTAAAGCTGATGCTAAGGCCAGGAATGGTGATAGCGCTAAATAATACCAGGAATAATTATATCCTCCCAAAAATAAAATCAGTATTAAGTGAACTGCAACCGGTATAGCCCAGAGAATCGGAGTTTTAGTTTTTCTAAGACCTAAAATTAAAAAAGAGGCAAAACCAAAAATCCACCAGCCGTCAAAAGGAAAATCCTTAAACCGCAAAGATGTAAATATAGTCAGGAAATTTAATGCTCCCCAAAACTGCCGGCTGCTGTTAAAAATTAATACCTTAAAAAATACATCAGCAGATAAATACATGCCCCAGATGATATATAAAATAACCGGTAGGGAGAAAAACTTAATAAAAATGTAAAAGTCTTTTTTTGATAGTTTTTCCAGCCTCATTAATATTAATGAGCCCAAAACAAAACCCATCCCGGATTCTTTGACTAACATCATTAGCCCTCCCACCAGCCCAGCCAGGCCCAGCAGCTTAAGTCTGTTAGCCGGATAGCGGAAGCTCAGATAAAGGATAATCAGATGGGTTAGGGCAAAAGGCGCCAGAATATTTTCCAAAACTGCCAGCCGGCTGGCAAAAAAATACGAAGGAGCAAAATTATAAATAGCTACGCCCAGAGCGCCTACCCAGGAATTTTTGGTTAATATAAAAGCTAGCGCAAATAATAAAAAGCTGGTTATTATTGCCAGATATAAGCTGATTTTGCGGGTTTGAAAAGTAGTGGCATCACTAAAAGTTTTAGTCTGAGCAGTGGTTCCTAAACTATAGATTAAGCCGCCCAGAGGTGGGTGGTCAAAAAAAGGTGCCACCAGATCTATTTGCCGTATCCCGGTTAAAGTTCGACTTTGAGTTTGTTTAAATACATTAAAATCCAAAATGGCATAAAAAGGCCTTTTAAATTTAGTGATATTGGAAAAATTGACTCCCTGATCATTAAACTGAATATAAAAATCTTTAATTCCACCAACTTCGCCCCGCTTGTTAATATCACCGCCGTGATAAACTCCGGAATCAGACCAACCAATTGGTACTCCGGTTTGCCTGATACTCATTCCCTGCCAGGCATAGCTTAATTCATCCAGCATGTCGCTATCAGGTACGGTTGAGTAAGCAACAGATCTTTTTTGGTGACTGATCAAAGTTATTAAAAGAGTTAATAATAAACAAAGAACCAAAGTTTTTTTGGATAATAAGATCTTCACTAAAATATTCTAGCATACAGATTAAGCTTTAATTGTGTTATACTTACACACTAAGGTAAATTATGCCGTTTAACAGAGACAGAAATCGTGGTGGTGGAGACTCGCCTCGCTTTGCGGGCGGAGCGGGCAGAGGTGGATTTAGATCCAGGCCTGCTTTTGGTGATAGACCCAGATTTGGTGATCGCGGAGATCGTGGCCCGGTAGAGATGCATGATGCAGTTTGTGATAACTGTGGTAAAAATTGCCAGGTACCTTTTAGACCAACTTCCGGTAAACCCGTATACTGTTCTGACTGTTTTGAAAAACAACAGGGAGGTTCCAGTTCCAGATTTGATTCCAGAAGGTCTGAAGGAAGAGATTCTGAAAGACAAATGTTTGAGGCGGTTTGCGCAGATTGCGGAGATAAATGCCAGGTACCTTTTAGACCAAGCGGAGATAAACCAGTGTTTTGCAGCAATTGTTTTGGTGATAAAAAGAATGCCGGTGAAAATGGTGGAGGCGGTAAGGATAAATTCGATGAGCTTAGTGCCAAATTAGATAAGATTATCAGTTTATTAACACCAGCGGCTCCGGTAGAAGAAAAAGTAGCAGAAGTAGTTATGGAAGAAGTAGCGAAACCAGCCAAAGTTGCTAAAAAGAAATCCCCTAAAAAATAAGCTAAATTATCCAGCTGGCTCCGGAGGGAGGAATTCTTCACCGGCGTTGCTAACAGGAACCTCACCTGGTTTTAACCATCGCACATAGGTACATCCGGTGGCTTTTCTTTCAGCAGCATCCCAGCCGGCTGTTGAACATTTCTCCATCTTTTTACCGCTGCTCGTTGTAAATAATACTAATTTCTTGCCGCATTCCGGACAATCCATATCTAAGGGTTCGGTTGTTCCATTAATCCATTCAATATAATCACAACCAGTGGCTTTCTTAGCAACTGCATCCCATCCTCCGGTAGAACACTTTTTCATTTTTTTACCAAACCTGGTGGTAGCTAAAATTAAATTAGCTCCACACTTTGGGCATTTCTCATCCAATTCCTGAGGTGGAGTTTCCAGCCACTTAACATAATCACACCCTTCATTTTGGTGAGTTTCAGGGTTCCATGATCCGGTACTACATCTTTGTAGTTTCTTACCGGTTTTAGTCTCGGTTACTTCCCCTAAAGGAGAACCACATTTGGTACATTTTCCTGAATCCATATAATCTATAATATCACATATCCAAAACCAGGCCGCCCCAGGTGAAATTTTTGGCGCCCAAGCCCTGGCCGGTTTCCGGGTTATAATGTTCCCTGAATCCGGATTTTGCAATCAGTTTTAAGCTGCTTTTTTTAATTTCTTTGGCCAGATCAAAAAAACCATAATTAATTAAACCTTTATAAACAAACCAATTAACCGCCATCCACACCGGGCCCCTCCAGGACAAATGAGTAGATAGCATTTCGGCCATTCCTCTCCAGGGCCCGCTGGGATCATATGATGGGTCATCTTTAGAAATAGTCGGTAGCAAAAAAGGCCTGTCAAAGCGTCCTTTTTTAAGCAAGTAATTTTTAACTAAACTTTCAGCCTCCTTAAAAGTATAAAGCCTGGCAAACATTGGCACAAAAATAGCCCAGGATGTTACTTTTATTTTTTTAAAACCTTTATCATAAACAGACCAGAATATCCCATCTTCCCACATTAGTTTTCTCATGGCATTGGTGATCATTTGGGCCTGAGTTTCAAAAACTTGCGCCTCTTCAAAAAGAGTTAGGGTGGTGGCAATTTTGGAAAGGTTCTGCAGGGCTTTTATGCAAATTACATTAAACGGCACATCCTTTATCCAAAAAGGAGACTGACCGGCTGCATGCCGGGAAATAATTTCCAGTCTTTTACTAAAATTTACATCCAGTGAGTGTACAGGAGGAAGTCCCAGAAGTTTATCAAAACGCGGGGAATTATCCTCTCCTGATTCATCCGGATTAACAATACCCAACAGATAGCTTTTTTCCGGATTTCTCTCCGACAGCAAATAATGGTAGTAGGCTTTTAAATTTTTATAGATTTTTTTAAGAAAAGCTTTATCCTGATCGACTTCATAAATTCTCCAGGCAGCATAGGCTATTAAAGGCGGCTGTGTAATAGTGGAGGTGTCTTTTTTACCCCACTCAATAACCGGAAAATCTGTTTTGTCAATCTTTTCCCAGTAAATCATGTGAGGGAGCAGGCCATTTTTAAACTGTTTGGAAACCAGGGAAAGCAATTCTTTCTTGGCATCACTTACATTTAAATGGGTCAAAATAATGGCATGAAAACAGGAATCCCACAACCACTGGTAAGGATAAGTCTGGGAAGAAGGCACTGTGTACTGATGAGTTCCCGCCCATCTCCTGTTATTTAACATTAATTCATTAACCTGATCTTTAATATTCATTTATTTAAGTTTACACTATAGTTAATGAACTGGGTGGATTTGATAATTATTGGTACTCTAATTATTTTTGCCCTGGAGTCTGTAGGTAGGCCTTTGATTCTGGAGCTTCTGGATTTTGCCTCATTTTTGGTAGCTTTTTTTATCTCTTTTAGTTATTACAATTATGCTGCTAAATTTTTTGAGAACATCTTTAAAGTGCCACACGGTTTGGCTTTAGTATTGGGTTTTATGATTGGTTGGTTTGGCTCTGAGATGATTTTCTATTTTCTGGTTAGATTAATTCTGCCTAAAATCCCTTTGCTTAAAATACCAGGAGAAAAGATTTTATCAGTGATCCCGGCTTTTTTAAGGGGTTTAATCTTTATTGCTCTGACCTTGGTACTCTTTGCCACTTTTCCCATCCAGCCGGCCATTAAAAAGGCCGTTTTAGATTCCCGGGTAGGAAGCCTGGTTTTAAAAAATGCCTATAGCCTGGAAGGGCCGGTCAAACAAGTCTTTGGCCAGGTTAGTAATGATAGTTTAACTTTCTTAACTATTGAGCCAAAAACCGATGAGCGGATTAACATTGGTTTTCAAACCGATAAAATTACCATTGATGAGGTCTCAGAAAAAGCCATGATTGACCTGGTTAATAAAGAAAGAGTCAGCCGGGGATTAAAGACTTTAATTTTTGATGCAAAGCTTCGGGCCATCGCCCGGGCTCATAGTGAAGATATGTTTAGGCGGGGCTATTTTTCCCATTACTCTCCTGAAGGAAAAACTGTGGCTGATCGGGCTACAGCTGCCGGGATTGATTTTCTGGTGGTGGGGGAAAACCTGGCTTATGCGCCCACGCTGGATTCGGCTCACAAAGGTTTAATGAATTCTCCGGGTCACAAAGCCAATATTTTATCCACTGATTTTAATAAAATCGGAATAGGCGTTCTGGACGGAGGAGTGTATGGCAAAATGTTTACTCAGGTGTTTACGAACTGACCCCGATTTAATCGGGGTCATCCTGAGCGATTAGCGAAGGATCTCCCACGAATGTGGGTTTCTGACAATGGCAAATAACACTAAGCTCTTAGTAATCTTTAGCTTTCTGATTATAATTATCGGAGTAAGCGTTCTCTTTATCGGTTTAAACCATCCTGCTACTTCTTCTCTTCCTTCTACCCCTTCTCCTACTGCGGTTAGTCAAGTCCAGCCCACAATTGCCACCAGCTCTGCCATTGCCGGAGTAGAAGGAGAGCGCGTCCAAGTTACCCGGGTAGTTGACGGGGATACCATTGTGGTTTCAATAGGTGCAAATATGGAAAAAACTGTCCGCTTTATTGGTATGGATACTCCGGAAACAGTTGACCCTAAGCGACCGGTCGGTTGTTTTGGTAAAGAAGCCTCTAATGAAACCAAGAGTTTGCTGACCGGGAAAACGGTAATTCTACAAAAGGATGTTTCAGAAACAGATAAATACGGCCGTATACTTCGGTATATCTTTTTACCTCTTCCTGATGGCCAAACACTGTTTGTAAATGATCTACTTGTCAGAGAAGGATTTGCCAGAGTTTTAACTTATCCCCCGGATGTAAAATATGACGGGCAGTTTAAGCAGGCGCAGGATATTGCCAAACAGCTAAAAAAAGGCTTGTGGGGAAGTTGTTGAGTATGATACCTTTAAATTAGTATGAAAAAGTTTGCAATCCAGTCAATACTGCTTTTGGCAGTAGTAGCTATTTGTTTATTTCTTTACTTTGGCAGTTTTTTTAAGGGTTCAACTTCTTTTTTGTCACAGTCGTCTTCCGGACAGGAAGTTTTAATTAATAATGACAGAATTAAAGTAGAGGTAGCAGACAACCAGGATAAAAGAAGTAAGGGCTTAGGCGGAAAGCCTTCCATTGCCTCTGATTCAGGAATGCTGTTTGTTTTTGATAAAGAAGATAAATATCCTTTCTGGATGAAGGGTATGCAGTTTGCTTTGGATTTTATCTGGATCAGTGGTCCCAGAGTGGTTGATATTTCCGAAAATGTTCCGGCACCGATCCCAGGCGCGCCTGATTCTTCTTTAACTATTTTCTCTGCTAATACTCTGGTAGATAAAGTGTTGGAAGTTAATGCCGGTACGGTTAAACAGCTTAATATCAAGGTAGGAGATAATATTAAACTACAGTAAATGTTAGAAATTCTGCCCATAAAACATATTGGATCGGAGGATGGTCAAATTTTTGGCTCCCTGAATGTAACTTTGGCAAAGCTGGCCCGGGCTGGTTTTCCGGTTGGCAGTGGAATAGTTATAAGTGCTCCCGAGCTACATTTAAAAACTGTTTTAGAACATTATCAGTTTTCCCAGAAAGAAATCTTTGAGCAAAGCTTAACTTTAGTAAAAAAAGAAATAGCCAGAACCCCTATCCCCGAGATTTTAATAACAGAAACTAAGCCCCATAATAAATTTCTTCTAGCCTCCAAGGGGACGCCTTATGTGGCTAGCGGCGTAAATCAGCTTTGGCTCCTTTTACTAGACCAGTGGTTGGAGGAAATTAAACAAAGGCTTTGGAAAGACGGTTTTTATCCGGATATTACCGAAGGTTTGACTCCAGCCCTGGTAATTTTTATAAAAAAGATGGAGGCGTATGGACTGGCTTATTTTGATCCGCTGCAGGATGATGTGGTAATTAATTCTTATAAAGGCAAGCTTCACCCCAATGATGCTCATGGGTTATCTGAGCTGGTAATCAAGGCCAATAAGAAATTATTTATTCCGCATGAATATGAATGGATGGTGGACGGGGGGCTCAAATTGGTTGGAATAAAGCCTTACACGGGCAGTGTCATTGCGAGGACCCTGAGCGAGCGAAGCGAGTCGAAGGGGACGTGGCAATCTCTAATTGAGCCCGAAGCTCATGACAAGAACAAATCCACAGTTAAAGTCTTTCTGGATTTGTCCCAAGGTCTGGTGATTGAACGTGATATCGATGGTATTTACATTTCTACAGAAAAAATCTTTGATTTAAACAAGCCGCAGACTTCTTTGGAAGAGCTGATTTTTAAGCTGGTGGAAGCTGGTAAAACTTTTCCGGAAAAACCGATTCTGGTAAAATTGGCTGACTTGTCTGAGGGTATGGGGAAAATACGCGGCAGTTTAAGATTAATTCATCAAAAAAGCCTGCTGGATCCTTTGCTGGAGGCCATACTCTTTGCCAGAAACAAGCAAGGCCTGCATAATATAAATGTAGTGGTGCCCTTTGTCAGAAGCGTTAATGAGTTGTTGCAGCTAAAGCGTGAGCTGGCCGCACGTAAGCTCAACCGCAAAAATAATTTTCAAATCTGGATGGAGTTGGCCCTTCCGGAGAACATGATCAACCTGGAAGACTATTTAACTCAGGGGATAGATGGAGTTATCCTAAATCTGGATGAGTTATCCTCGCACTTAAGCGGCTATGACCACAAGGCCCAGGAAATGGCTTTCTATAAGCACCAGACTTCAGGAGTTCTAAAGTTCATTGAGGAGGGGATTAGGCTGTTACATAAGTCCAAAGTACCATTTATAGCCTACGGTTCTTTAGCCTTAAACCAGGATCTGCTGGATTTCCTGGTGGAAAAAGGTGTTTATGGAATTGTCACTGAAAGATATGAAATCCCCTCCCTGCCTGACTTCCTCCACCAGGCAGAAAGGCGAATGATTCTAAAAAGAGCCAGCTAAGATTTTATTTGTCTGAACTGATCAACTGCCTCTTGGGTACTCCACCACCAGTGGCCTTGTTTAATCGTTGCAAACGCTCCTTTTCTTGCAGCCCGCACCAAAATTCCATAATCACTTCCGCTATGAGCGAATGAACTTAAACGTAAATAACCTGGTTCGGGCGGTGGAACCCTGAAAGGTAATGCCTGATCAATAATACTCTGGATTTGACTGATCTGATCCGGGTGAACATATAGTCTATTTTGATGACGTAGTAGTAATTTCTTTACCCTGGTATTTTCATATTCGCTGCTTGATAATGCGTTTATTGCTAATAAATAACCTTGTTCTAATAGAGAGATATCAACCTGCATGCTTCTGGTTTGTAAATAAGTTTGGGCTATTTGTTCTGTAATATAATACATCCCCAAAAATTTTACAGATTCTATGTTTCCCTTATGTGCCGCTTGTTGAATTGCATTTCCGAATCTTGCAGCTGGTTCTAATCCGGCAGGTTTAATAAACTGTTCCACCAAGACTTTTCTGCCCCTGGACAATCTCTGCCTGGCAGTTACACCTGTTAAATTAAGAGCCTCTGCTATAGCCGGGAGTTCATGATCTTGTAATCTTAGGGAAACTACCTCGTAAACTGCCGGAGTTAAAAGATCTTTAGCTTTTTTGTCCAAAACCTCCTGTAAAGATTGGCTATAAAAAGTACTACTTAACTCAGGTTCTGGTTGTGGTCAATCAGCCAAACCTTCCATATCTGATGAATCAAAAGTACTACCTCTAGCTTGTTTTCTGAAAAAATCTCTTCTGGTGTTTAAGGCAATTGTATAAATCCAGCTATTGATGGCCCTGTCAAATCCATTTGGTTCTTGCGGCTCCTGAGGGGTTGTAGGAGGTAGCTGAAAAAGATGGAATCTGTTTGTTGCTTTAATGGCAATAGTTTGTACGAAATCTTCCGGATCTGGTAAGGAGCGGAAAAGACCTTTTGGTACTCTGCCTAAGGCATATTGATAAAACTCCCCCGAAGCCTCTTGATCACCGGCAATGACCCGACTTTGTAAGCTTTGTAAATCAACACTACCTTCTGCACTTTCAATTCTGGTCATATTAAATTCTAAAAAGCAAAGTGTATTCCCCTTTAGGGTTTTTGAGAGTTTTCAGAAATTCACTGATTTCTTTCTTGTCCACAGACTGATGAACCTTGGTTAATTCATGAGCCAGCACTACTTCAATATCCCCATAAGTCTCCTTCATTTCTTCTAAAATCCGTTGCATTTTATGTGGTGATATAAAAATTATAACTGTCACATCGGTTAATTCTTTCAGATTTTCCAGCCAGGTTTTTCTATGTCCGGGTTTTTCCGGTAAATACCCCAGGAATAAAAATTTATCCGGTGGTAAGCCGGACAGGGTTAGAGCAGTTATTACAGATGATGGTCCGGGGATCGAGTCTACTTCAATGTCTGCTTCCAGACATTGACGGACCAGCTTATAGCCAGGGTCGGAAATTAAAGGAGTTCCGGCATCAGAAACCAAAGCCAGATTTTGTCCTTTCTTCAGCCTGGATACTAGAGACTCAACAGAACTTGCCTCGTTATAGTCATTTAATATAATCAGCGGCTTTTTAATACTGTAGTGAGTAAGTAGTAATGAAGTTCGTCTCGTATCCTCGCAAATAATAGCATCAGCTGATTTCAGAGTCTCCAACGCTCGTAAAGTGATATCTTTTAAATTTCCTATTGGTGTTGATACAATGTAAAGCATGCTTGAAAGTTTAGCACAGTGGATCATTAATATCATCTCAACTCTGGGTTATCCGGGCATTATTCTGACCATGGCAATAGAGTCGGCCTTAATTCCTTTGCCTTCAGAAATTATTATGCCTTTTTCCGGATTCCTGGCTTCCACCGGCAGGTTTGACCTAAACCTGGTGGCATTGACCGGAGCCTTAGGAAACGTCATTGGTTCCCTGATTGCCTATTCAATTGGTTTTTATGGACATGAGAAGCTGGTCAGAAAATTTATCCGGAAATTCGGTAAATGGGTTTTAATTTCAGAAAAAGAGTTGGATGAGACTCAGGTCTTACTGAATAAATTTAAGGATTTGGTGGTTTTGGGAAGCCGGGTCATTCCGGGAATCAGGACTGTTATCTCTTTGCCTTGTGGCTTTGCCAGACTGCCATTGTTGCGGTTTATTACACTTACCTTTATCGGGTCTTTGATTTGGTCATACTTATTAGCTTGGATCGGATTTATCTTAGGTCAAAACTGGCATTCAATTGGTCCTTATTTCCATAAGCTGGATGCTGTAGTAATAGTGCTAATAGTTGGTGCCATTGGTTTTTACGTTTACCAAAAGCTCAAGAAAAAGTAATGTTATGGAAAGAATTTCCAGGAGACCGGCCGTAATATTCGTTGATGATGGAGTAGTTTCTGAGCAGAGTCCTATTAAAAGTCCTTTAAGCAGGGAAAGTTTTGATATTCGTGCTTTGTTTCGGGTAAAGGATGGCAAACTACTTATACGCAGCAAAGCAGTTGCGTCCGGGTTGATTACTCGTAAATTCGGGTGATAATTCCCAAATCTACACAGAGAACTAAATATTGACAACCCCTGTATAAAAAGAGGTATATTTGTCTTGTGAAGAAGAAAACTAAAAGTAGGCCTAAGAAACGAAGTGATCTTCAAAAGTTAAACAACAAGTATTTAAAATTATACAAATCCTGGAAGAAAGTTCACAGCCCTGCACTTAAAAGGGATGTACATTTTACAAGTAAGGGTTGGGTTCATATTCAGAAAGAAAAATGGAGGACTAGAAGCGAAAAGGAGGACAGATTAAAACTATTATCCACTGCAAAGCATATTTTAGGGAAAGCTACGTTCATTCAGGAGAAAAGACTACAGCATTATCATCAATCTCCGCATATCCATTACGGTTTCGTCGCATTTATTAACAATACGAGGATTTCTGTAGTTGTCATTGAGGATAGAGGTCAATTGGATTTTCTGTCAGTTTTTAAAGGTAAATTACCAGTAGAGAAGTAGTCTGTAGGAATTATTGTGCCTCCCGACTTGTGCTACTACGTAGACACGCCCGGCGTGAGGGAATTACCCTTCACAATAACCCTACATGTATATTATACACAATCAGTCAAGGTATGCATTACTTGCTTACTCAAAACGCCTGATAACCCCGACACATTTACCCTGAATTTTGACATCTGTGGCATAGATTGGAGCCATGGAAGAATTAGCCGGTTCCAAACGGATTCTATTTAATTCTCTGAAAAAGCGTTTTAAAGTGGCCAAGCCGTTTTCCAAAAGAGCCACCACAATATCCCCATCATTAGCCGTAATTTGTTCCTCAATTACCACATAATCTCCGTCTAATATTCCATCTTCAATCATTGAATCACCCTTAACCTGCAGCACATAAGAACGTTTTTTGCCGGAAATCATCGAAGGAGAAATTTTAATGGTGGCATCAGGGTCAGTATAAGTCATAATCGGTTGGCCGGCAGCAATAAAGCCCAAGATAGGCAGCTCCACGCCTTGCATTGAACTGGAGATTTTCTGGTCAATAACCTCAATACCTCTGACA
>OBEQ012206874.1_pt1 | contig 23831 bp, 21 predicted proteins | sample 1670901 | NCBI WGS metagenome assembly OBEQ01 (sample SAMEA104232315, study PRJEB22302) | groundwater metagenome | biome: forest; feature: aquifer; material: groundwater | place: USA | collected 2011-08-07 | depth 5.4 m
CCCTCCGCGATGTTCTGTACTCCGCTTCGCGCCGCCTGCACCATCTGGTCGTGTGTGCGTGATCTCTTGTCAATAAAGCGGTCGCAAAATACCACCGTAGCGTCATAGACGATTTCAGCAGTCTGGTATGACTTCAGGTTGCGGTATCCTCCGTGAGGGGGGATGAGACCATTTTTGTTGTGCACTATTTAGTCCTTCACCCTCACTTCCCCGCTCATCAACTTCGGCAAGAGCGTATCGCGCAGACAGGTGAGGGTGCGGATTTGAGAATTGTTTTGTTTAAGTTTTTCAAAAAGAGAAGCGCAGTAATTATTGTACTGCTTTAATTTATCAAATGGTGCTATTTTGATTTCAGTAGAAAGCGCAAGCTCTCTATTGAGCCCTGGAACGGCCGAGTCTGAATTCATGTCCTCGAAATTCAATGTCTTCAAAAGGAAATATTCATAGAATAAACCGACAGAATTAACCTTGGATTTAATGAAATAGGTCGTGTCTATCGGAAAGAAGTTTTCAAAGAGATAGACTACCTTGCCAAGAGTACCCTTCCTACCAATAACGATGCCGGGTCCTTCAACTAAGAAATCTGAATGATAACCGACAACACCGCTTGAACCTACAACAGGGAATCCACTACCCGACCTTATTTCTTCTTTTAATCCTTTACCATAAATCAGTTCTATTACATCCCCCAATGTCCCCGTTTCCCACCCCTCCTCCGCCTCCTCCATAAACCACTGCCTGAACAGAGTCTCCGCCAACGCCTCCAGGGTTTTGTTCTGCCGATGCAGCAGGTCTATCTTGTCATCCAGGCTGCTGAGAATCAAGGCGATGGTTTTTTGTTCGGGTAAATCAGGAATCGTCAAATCTAACTTCTCTATCATGCCTTTTGTTAAGGCTCTTCTTGTAGCGCCTATTTCAGATATGCTAAGGAGATAGTCTTTCTTAGCTTGCAAATCATAAAGCAAATAATCACAATCCAGTTGTTCTTTATTTGCTCTAATGATCGCGACGTGTTGATTAACTCTCGCCGGCAAGACTTTTTCCGGCACTTTACAAACTCTTGCAACACTATCGCCAGTGATATTCAGTAGGACATCGCCGTTCTCTACAGTTACATTGCGCAATGCATCTGCTTGTTCATCATCAATGAATGCCAAGCCATTGTAGGAAAATTGGAAATCGAGGACATTTTGACTTCTTATTAGCGATATGCCCTCCGCCTTATAGGAATTATCACCACCGGTAGGAGTTGCCCCACTGCCTATTTTGGTTGTTAAGTCCTTCAGGTTATATTCCTTCCACTCACCCATTCACATTTGCCTTTATTCCGATTTTTGAAAGGTTCTCTTGTATTCGTCTATTAAGGGCCGCTTCTTCCGCTATCTGCTTTTCCAATTCCATTTTCAAGGCGTTGAACCTCTCAACAAAATTGAAATCGTCTTCATCATCCGGCAGGCCGATATATCTGCCGGGAGTCAAGACATAATTCAGGTCCTTCACTTCGTCTAACTTAGCTGACTTGCAGAAGCCCGACACGTCCTTGTATTCGCTTTCTCCTGTCCTCCAGTTATGGTAAGTTCCAGCAATCAGTGAAATATCATCAGAGGACAGGTCCCTGTTTCTGCGGTTGATTAAAAAGCCCATGTTCCGGGCATCAATGAACAATATTTTGCCTTTGCGCTTTTGCTTGTTGCGGCTCAAAAACCAGAGGCACGCCGGAATCTGGGTATTCAGGAACAACTTGGTCGGCAGGTTTACGATGCAATCAATCAGATCTTTTTCGACCATCGCCTTGCGTATCTCGCCCTCATTGCTCGTCTTTGTAGTAAGCGAGCCTTTCGCCAATACAAAGCCCGCTTGTCCTGTCGGAGCAAGATGAAAAAGAAAGTGCTGTATCCAGGCATAGTTTGCATTATTCGGCGGAGGCGGCAGCTTTTGACCGAGTACACTCCAGCGTACATCGTCCCTGAGAAGATCGCCGGACCAGTCACTGTCATTAAAAGGCGGGTTGGCGATGATGTAATCTGCCTTCAGGTCTTTGTGCATGTCGTTGAGGAACGAGCCTTCGTTATTCCACTTTACGTTGCTGCTGTCGATATGGCGGATCGCAAGGTTCATCTTTGCCAGCCGCCAGGTGGTTTGATTACTTTCCTGACCATAAATTGAGATCCGGTCTGCCGGATTTACTGTAAGGGCACGGCGCGCCGTGCCCCTACGGTAATAATCTTGGTGGGCCTCGACAAACTTTTCGGACTGCACAAACATGCCGCCTGAGCCACAGCACGGGTCGAAGACACGCCCTTCGTAGGGCTCAAGCATCTCGACAAGCAACCTAACGACGCTGCTCGGCGTATAGAACTGCCCGCCTTTCTTTCCTTCAGCCAACGCAAATTCGCCGAGGAAGTATTCATAGACCTTGCCCAAAACATCTTTGCTCTGCGCCTCTTTCGTGCCGAGGGCAGCGCTACCTACGAGGTCGATTAGCCCGCCGAGACTCGCCTTGTCCAGCTTCTCCTGAGCATATACCTTAGGCAAGACACCTTTAAGCGACGGGTTGTCTTTTTCGATGGCGTCCATGGCATCGTCAACATCCTTGCCTATGGTCGGAAGTTTTGCCCTGCCCTGAAGCCACTTCCAACGGGCCGAAGGGGGCACGTAGAAGACCTTCTCCGCCGTGTATTCGTTCTTGTCTTCGGCGTCTGCGCCTTCGTAATCGCCTTTGCCTTCTTTAAGTTTAAGGTAAAGCTCTTCAAAGGCGTCGGAGATGTATTTTAAGAAGATGAGGCCCAATACGACATGCTTGTACTCGGCAGCGTCCATGTTCTTTCGAAGCTTGTTCGCTGCCTTCCAGAGCTTTTTCTCTAAAGGTTCTTCCGATTGATTCTTCTTTTCTTTAGGAGTCCGGGCCAACTTATCCCCACGAGCCATGTCCGATATTATGCGCTAAACATCATGCAGCAGCATCGCATCAACATCCTATCCTACTACTACAACCCTACAACAACTAAATATCTATGTTCCTCGCTTCAAGCGCGTGCTTGACGATGAAATCTTTTCTCGGCTCTACCTGGTCACCCATGAGGATTGTGAATATCTCGTCCGCCTGGACGCTGTCTTCGATGCTCACCTGGAGGAGCGTCCTTTTTCCCGAGTCCATAGTTGTCTCCCAAAGCTGCTGAGGGTTCATCTCGCCCAATCCCTTGTATCTCTGGATCGAGAGCCCCTTTCTGGCGGCCTCGAAGATGAAGCCATAAAGTTCGGTCGTAGTGTTCAGGGTCTTAGGGCCGTCCTTTGTAGTAATAGTATAGGGCGGCTTGCCCATTTCCTTCATATAGCCGTGAAAAGTTTCCAGCTCCCTGAATTCAGGGGAAAGGAGCAGGTTTGAATCAAGAACGAGTTTGTAGTTCTGCCTCCTGATTTCAACCCGGAAGCCCTCGTGTTCCTCATCTTCGGAGATCTCGCCGATTACCGCGCCAGGTACTGCCACGCGGACCTTTTCGAGAAGGGCGGCCAGGGCGCCTCTGTCTTTGAGGACGGACTTGTTGATCCCCTCATCAAGCAATACCCTTAACACGGCGGTATCCCTCCGCCTGCGCTGAAACCAGTCCATCAGCTTTTCATAGCTCGAGAGGCGCTTGAGGAAGGGGATCAATGCCTTCCCTTTAACCTCCTGCCCCTTTATCGTCACGGCTATATCGTCAGAGGCAAGCTCAAAGAGCATGCTCTGCATCTCGGCTTCGTTCTGTATGTATTTTTCTGTCTTGCCCTTTTTTACCTTGAACAACGGCGGCTGGGCTATGTAGAGGTAGCCTTTTTCGATGATCTGGGGCATCTGACGGTAAAAAAACGTCAGGAGCAGCGTCCTTATATGCGCACCGTCCACGTCCGCATCGGTCATAAGGATGACCTTATGGTATCTTATTTTCGACACGTCGAAGTCGTCGGCCCCTATGCCGGTCCCCAAGGCGGTGATGAGTATCCTTATCTCCTCGGAGCCGAGCATCTTGTCGAACCTCGCCTTTTCAACGTTCAATATCTTTCCCCTGAGAGGTAAGATGGCCTGCGAGCGGCGGTCCCTCCCCCGCTTTGCCGAGCCGCCGGCTGAATCTCCCTCGACGATGAAGATCTCGCTCATAGCCGGATCTTTTTCCGAACAATCAGCGAGCTTTCCGGGAAGACCGGTATCTTCCAGAGCCCCTTTTCTCCTCGTCAGTTCCCTCGCCTTCCTTGCCGCCTCCCTCGCCCTTGCCGCCTGGATCGCCTTTTCGATGATCTTCCTCGCGATCGAGGGGTTTTCCTCGAAATATGTCGAGAGTGTATCGTTTACGATCGACTCCACGATGCCCTTCACCTCGCTGTTGCCAAGCTTCATCTTTGTCTGGCCTTCGAACTGGGGGTTCGGCAACTTCACGCTGATAACGGCGGTCAGCCCCTCTCTGATGTCGTCTCCGGAGATGCTCTCTTTCACATTCTTCAAAATTCCGGAAGATGTGGCGTAGCTGTTCGCCGTCCTGGTAAGGGCAGACTTGAACCCGATGAGATGGGTCCCGCCCTCTTTAGTATTGATGTTGTTGGCGAAGGTAAAAATGGTCTCGGCGTAGCTGTCGTTGTACTGGAGTGCTACCTCCGCAGCCATACCGTCTTTTTCGCCCGAAACATATACCGGCTTCGGATGGAGCGGGGTCTTGTTCTTATTGAGGTGCTCAACGAACGAGACTATCCCGCCTTTATAGAGAAATTCCTGGTTCTTGTCTACTCTCTCATCGAGGATCGTTATCTTAAGCCCCTTGTTCAGAAACGCCAGCTCCCTCAGCCTCTGTGAGAGTATGTCATAGCTGAATTCCGTCATCTCGGTGAAAATTTCAGGGTCCGGCTTAAAGGTAACCTTGGTCCCCCTGCTTTTCGTTTTCCCGACAACAGTCAGAGGCCCTGCGGGTTTGCCTCGTTCGAAGCGCTGATGAAAGACCTGGCCATTCTGCTTAATCTCGACCTCGAGCCATTCCGACAAGGCGTTTACCACCGAGATCCCCACGCCGTGAAGCCCTCCCGATATCTTATATGCCTTTGACTCGAATTTTCCCCCTGCATGCAGTTCCGTCAGGACCACTTCCGCAGCTGTCCTGTTCTCGGTGTCGCCTGGATGGGGCCCGGTAGGAATACCCCTTCCGTCGTCGATGACCGAGCAGCTTCCGTCGTGGTGAAGAATGACATCGATATTGTTGCAGTATCCTGCGAGAGCCTCGTCAACGCTGTTGTCCACGGCCTCGTAAACAAGATGGTGGAGCCCCTCGGGGCCGGTCGAGCCTATATACATGGCGGGCCTTTTGCGGACGGCACTGAGGCCCTTCAGTATCTTTATGTCCTCCGCCCCGTAAGTTTCACCGCTTTGTTGCATCACGTTTTTATCTTCCATCGTACCTCTATGTTGTATTTAACTCTTAATTTTTTTCCGCCTATTCAGACCGGCTTCCTCTAAATCCTCATCGGCATTATCACGCAGCGGTAATCCTCATCCTTCTCCTCTTTGATAAGGACAGGGCTCAAGGGCGCCTGAAGATCCAAGACCACCTTTTCAGTCGACATCGCTTCAAGGATGTCTATAAGATAACGGGCGTTAAAACCGAGCGAGACCGCTTCCCCTGCGTATTCCACTGCAAGTTCGTCACGTGCCTCGCCGAGGTCGGGATTCGAGGATGTAATTGCGATCAGACCGTCGGAGAGGTCGAGCTTCACCGCATTGGACCGCTCCCTGGACATTATCGCCACCCTCCGGAGGGTCTTCACAAATGCCTCCCTCTGTACAGTCACTTTTTTCTCATTGGCTGGGGGGATCACCTGCTCATAGTTCGGGTAGGTCCCTTCGATCAGCCTCGTAAGGAACTGTATCTCCCCTATCGAGAAGAGGACGTGGTTCTTGCAGAGTGTCATACGGACATTGTTTTCATTTTTATCGAGGAGTTTTCTCAGTTCTGATGCGGCCTTCCTTGGAATAATCAGTTTCCGCTCTTCCTTTACAGCCCCTTCGATATCTCTCTTTATCAATGCGAGCCGGTGGCCGTCCGTTCCTACCACGGTGACCTTGTCACCGGGGACCATATGGAAAAGAAGGCCGTTGAGGGTATATCTGGTATCACTTTCGCCCGCAGCATAGACTGTCTTTTCTATCACCTCTGCCAGGACCTTTGCGCCGACCTGTATCTCTTCCATATCTTCCATGCCCGGCCATGCAGGAAATTCTTTCGCGGCCAGGCAGGCGAGCCTGAAGCTGCTTGCCCCGGCCTTAAGTTTAAGCCACTGTTCATCAACCGATTCAAGCAGAAGGTCGCCCTCGACCTCCCTCACGATCTCGAACATCTTCCTCGCAGGGATGCATATTTTACCTTCTTTTTCCACCTTCATCTGGAGGGGCTCCTTCAGGGCGGTGTCGAGGTCGGTTGCGGTAATGAATGAGCCGGCTTTCCCGGCGTCCAGGAGAAAATGGCTCAGAATAGGCATCGTGTTCCTCTTCTCGACAATATTTTGTATGTTCGAGAGCTTCGCCAGAATTTCGTCCTTGGAGACAATAATTTTCATGTAACCCCTCCTTAATTCTTTATCTTCTGTAAAAGGTTTTCCATCATTCTGTTGAATGTTTCGTCCTTCGTCCTTCGCTCTTCTATCTGCTTGCACGCGTAAATGACCGTTGCGTGGTCCTTTCCGCCGAAATGCTTCCCGATATCGCTGAGGGAAGATTCGGTGGCCTGCTTGCTGAGATACATCGCCACCTGGCGCGGCAATGCGATGTCCTTCGTCCTTCTTTTTGCCTTGATGTCCGCAAGACTTATATTATAGAAGTCGCAGACAATTTTTTGGACCGCTTCGACCGTGACCGGTCTTTCGTCGTCGTGAATGATGTCTTTCAGTATCTTTTTTGTAGTTTCGAGATTGATCTCCTCCCCGGTCAGCGACGCCTGCGCCGCGATCCGGATAAGGCAGCCCTCGAGTTCCCTTATATTGGAACGTATCTTTGCCGCCAGGAAATTGGCGACATCCTCCGGGATCTTTTTTAACGCCATCATGTCCGATTTTTTGTATATGATGGCAAGCTTTGTCTCTATGTCGGGCGGCTGGATATCGGCGATGAGACCCATGTTGAATCTCGACCTCAAGCGATCGGTCACCTCGCTGATCTCCTTTGGAGGACGGTCGCAGGATATGACGATCTGTTTTTGTTTTTCGTAGAGGGCGTTAAAGGTATAAAAGAACTCTTCTTGGGTCGCGGTTTTTTTTGCGATAAACTGCACATCGTCAAGCAAGAGCAGGTCGAGGTTCCTGTATTTCTCCTTCAATTCGACCATCCTGTCGTGTCGCAGGGATGAAACGACTTCATTCGTAAATTGTTCCGATGAAACATACAGGACCGAGAAGTCACTGCGTGAATCGAGCACCTTGTTTCCTATGGCGTTCATCAGGTGGGTTTTCCCCAACCCTACGCCTCCGTAAATGAAAAGTGGATTATAGGTCTTTCCAGGAGAATCAGCTACGGCGATTGCCGCGGCATGGGCGAACTGATTGCTGTTGCCTGTGATAAAATTCTCGAAGGTATATTTCGGATTGAGATAGATCCCCTTGCTCGCGAGTCTTATTCTTCTGCTTTCGAGTTTTTCTATAATCTTTTTCTGCGTATTTTGCTGTTTTTCCTCGATCTTGTATCGCAGTGTGACGGGATATCCCACAACCGTCTCTATAGACTCTTTAATAAGGTTGGGATAAGAATCTTCGATCCATTCTTTAAAAAAACGGTTCGGAATTTCGAGCGTAGCGGTCTGCTCCTTTAAATGAGAGAGTATAATAGGCTTAAACCAAAGTTCATAAATGGTGCCGCCTATTTTCCCCTCTATTTTCGAAAGGCTCTTATTCCAAATCTCTTCTATAGTCATGCGTTAAATTGCCTTTACTGACATATTCTTAACAATTGTTAGTAACTCGTTTTGGGAGGTAAGCTATTATATCTTAATTTGATATTTCAGACAACATCCCCGTGGCTTTCCTGTTAGTATCATGTACTATTTCTTGCCGGGGAATTTTTATCGATAAGTTACGTATTTTCCTCACAGACATTCATGGCTAAAATATCGTTATCAATCAACTGGTTGTATCCTTTTTATACTTACTGACATGCCCTACTACAACTACTATCTTAATTATTAATTAAGCAATAGAAGAATAAGCAATATTACCTTGACAGAAAAAAGGCTACGGCTTAATCTATTTTTTATACCGCTTTTCCGATATAGTAGGCGGTATGCCTCTATTTCGACTAGGATAACTAGTGAGAAAAAAAACGAAATCAAATATTGCCAAAATAGCAAGAAAGATCAAACTTCTTATCCTTGATGTAGATGGCGTGCTGACGGATGGCAGCATCACCCTGGATAACAAAGGGAATGAATATAAATCATTCCATGTCCGCGACGGTCATGGGATTAAGATGCTGCTACGCGCAGGCATCGAGGTTGCAATCCTTACCGGCAGAGAATCCAAAGTCGTTGAAAGGAGGGCCTCCGAGCTCGGCATTAAAGAGGTCTATCAGAAGTGTTTCGACAAGACAGCTGTGTACCACGCCCTAACTGAAAAGTTCTCGCTTTTGGACACGGAAGTCGCATACATGGGTGACGACGTCGTAGACGTGCCGGTAATGAAAAAAGTAGGCATGCCGGTCACAGTCGCCGATGCGGCCGGGGGGATGGGAAAATATTCATTGTTCATAACGAAAAATGGGGGCGGCAGGGGGGCCGTAAGGGAAGTAACTGATCTTATTTTGTCTTCAAAGGGTCTTATGGAAAAGGATGACGGATGAGTACCTTGAGGCTTAACATACCGACGGTCCTGACCTTAAGCAGGATCGTCCTTATACCCTTTTTCGTAATTTCTATCAATCATCATCCGATCCTCAGCGCCCTCATCTTCGGGGTTGCGTCCCTGACAGACTTTCTCGACGGTTATCTCGCAAGACGTTCCGGCCAGATAACGAAATTCGGTATTATCATGGACCCTATCGCGGACAAATTTCTCATCATAACGGCCCTCGTGGTTTTGGTCGATATGAACTGGCTCTCTTCATGGATAGCCATCATCATCATCGTCAGAGAATTCCTGGTGACCGCGTTAAGGGTTGTTGCTCTTTCTAAGGATATCGTCATTCAGGCTGAGATCGGGGGCAAATTGAAGATGACCACTCAGATAACAGGTATAATCTGCCTGATACTGCCGAGGGATTTCCTGGGGATAGACCTCTGGGGTCTGGATGTAAAAGATATAGGAAGTGATATTATGGTCGTCTCACTGGTATTGGCGGTCATCTCTGGCTTTCAATATACGATAGCCTTCTGGAAAAGAATATGAAGGCTTTATTACTGGCGTCCCTTGCATTTCTTCTGGGGTCCCTGCCGACCGGCCTTCTGATCGCGAAGGTCCGGGGTGTCAACCTGAAAGAGATCGGAAGCGGCAATATTGGCGCGACGAATGTGTTGAGGACTACCGGAAAGGGGCCGGCACTTCTCACCCTCATAGGAGACTCGGCAAAGGGGGCGGTCGCTGTCCTTATCGCCAGATACTTTGGTGCAGGGGTTTTTCTTGAGGGAGTGGTGGGTCTATGTGCGGTGCTCGGGCATAATTTTTCTCTCTTTCTGAAGTTCAGAGGCGGCAAAGGGGTGGCCACCAGCTTAGGGGTGCTGACCATTTATTCTCCACAAACAGGGCTTTTTACTATTATAATATGGCTGATGACCGTTCTTATTACGAGATATTCTTCTCTCGGAGCACTCGTTTCTTTCGGCCTTCTGCCTCTCAGCGCCTTGGTTCTTGATTCGCGCGAGAAAGTACCTGTGCTGTTTTTGATGACCTTGTTGATATTTGTCCGCCATAAGGACAATATACGGCGTATCATAAAAGGCACGGAAACGAGAATAGGCGCACGAACATGAGATGGATTAAGGCAGTTTTATTTTTGTGCATCGTTATCTCGCCGTCGATTTCATTCAGCGAAGATCTTTCCGACAGCCAACTAGACAAAGGCATCAGAAACTACGATACGTATTCATATGTCTTGATGACAAAGGCACATAAGGACAAGGCGCATGCCCTTGAGCTTCTGAGGGAGGCCCTTCTGCATTCCCCTGACCTTCCGGCTGTATATTTTGAGTTGTCTAAAGCCGCCTTTTCTTTCTCCGGAGACGGGATCTTGAACAGCGTGGATTACGTGATCCGGGGTCTCAATGCATATTCCAGGAACTTCTGGTGGTCTTTTACCTTTATCGGTTCCGTTGTCTTTAGCTTGATCGTTTCTTTTGCTGCTGTCTTTGCCCTGATCGTCACCGTACGACTATTTACGGACATTCCCCTTGTCATCCACGATATAGAGGAGACCCGTTCGAGAGGGGCGGTCTTAGTTATTTTTATGCTCCTTTCGTTGGCAAGCCCTTTGTTGTTCATTGGGGGGACGCTGATACTTCTCGGCCTTTATATTAAAAAATACGACAGATTTACCGTGTACCTGTTTCTTGTTTTTCTCGTTTTGTATCCGTTCTTTTTCAAGATGGCAACGATGTATGTGGGCGCCTCGTCGTCCGGGGTCCTGCAAGCGATCGTTAACGTGAACGAGGGGAGGGATAACAATTATGCGATTTCCAGGCTGAAAAAGGGCAGTGACTACGCGTCTCTTTATTCCTATGCGCTCGCCCTAAAGAGGAACGGACACTTTGAAGAAGCGATTGCTGTTTACCGGAAGTTGCTGGCACAAAAAAAGGACCCGAGGCTTTATGTGAATCTCGGGAATTGCTATGTAGGGTTGTATAATTTTGATGAAAGGAAGAGGGCCGTTCTTCAGGAAGCCACCGAGTTATATATCTCCGCGGTAAACCTTAAAACTCTCCCTTCCGCCTATTATAACCTCTCACAGGTCTCCCGGGAAACGCTCGATTTTGCGGCGGGCGAGCAATATTTCAAGGCGGCACTGGCCGCTGACAGGGCAGCAGTATCAGGCTATAGGGCTATAGCCGGCAGGAACGTCAACAGGTTCGTAATTGATGAGACACTTATGCCGTCGGAGTTCTGGGATTTTGTCTTCGGACGAAACTATGCATCTTCCTCTGCGGGTTTTGCAGCAGTTCCCCCCACGGCGGTTTCGTTGGCTGCAATTGTCCTGGCCCTCCTGTTTTATCTTCTGGATGGTCTTTGGCATCAGCATGCTTTCAGATGCAGAAAGTGCGGCACCATTCTCTGTAGTAAGTGCGAGAACAGACTTATGTGGGGAGAGATGTGCCCTCAATGTTTCGGTTCGCTTGTGAAACTCGATGAACTCGAAGTGAAAGAGAGGGTCGCCTGGCTTCTTGGTATTTACGAACAGCAGAGGAAGCACAGGAATACGATAAAGGTGTTGTCTTTCCTCCTCCCCGGACTTCCCCATGTGTATGCGGGGAGAATATTGACGGGTTTTCTTTTCCTCTGGCCTTTTTTATTTTTACTGTTTCTTTCGATAACTCTTTTCACAATTGTGCCTGACCGCCGGTTGGTTTCTCACGACTTTTTCAAATGGGCGGGGCTATGGATCAGCGCGGGACTCTATCTTGTTTTTCATTTTATTACAAAGAAAAGGATTGCAAAGGGATGGCTTTAGAAGGGTCTTTAAGCGATTTCGGTCTTGCAGACATATTGCAGCTTATTTATTTTCAGCGTAAGACAGGGTTGCTGACGCTTGATGGAAAGCTGGACAAGGTCAAATTATCGTTTATGGACGGCAATATAGTGGGGGCGGAATCCAAGCGGAGAATAGATGACAACCGGCTCGGCAAGATTCTGCTTAAGCGCGGGCTCATCAGTGATGGCGATCTTCAGGCCGCGCTGGAGGAACAGAAAAAAAACAAGGCAAAGCTCGGCAATATTCTTGTAGAAAGAGAATTTATCAGCAAGGAAATTATAGGCGAGATAATCAACAGTCAAATAACAGAGACGGTTATTCAGCTCTTCAACTGGAAGCAGGGCTCATATGAATTTACTTCACAGGGTATTCCCGAGGACAAGGTGGTTTCGACCTCTCTTGACACGCAGCATCTACTAATGGAAGGTTTGAGGCTCGTCGATGAGTGGTCTGTGATACGGGGAAAGATTACGCTTGATACCGTTTTCAGAAAACGGGGGGGATTTTCAGAGGAGCTCGATGAGGAGGAGGAAGGGATCCTGAAGTATGTCGACGGGGAAAATGATGTGAGCACTATTATTGATCTCAGCGGCGGGGATAATTTTCAAATCTCAAAAACGCTTCTTTCACTTATGGAAAAAGGGGTTGTTGAAGAAGTCGAGGAGGCCCCTTTTGTGGTGAGGGAGGGGTTGTTTGAAAAGAAAAAGTCTCCGCATATTTTGAGGTTGTTGGTTCCGGCGGCGATCTGTATTTCGCTGGTCCTTTCGCTTACGATGACGGCATTTTATAAGGGTGGCCTTGCAAAGGAGTTGTCGGCGGGCGGTAAACTAGAAACTCTCAGGTTCAAAATCGAAGCCTACAAGCTGGAACATTCTTCATATCCTCCTACCCTCGATGCGGTTTCTGCTGAGAAAGACCCGTGGGGGCATCCTTATATTTACAGGATTTCAGATGATTCATTCTATCTCGCAAGTGCTGGTGCCGACGGGAAAGAAGGGACAGGGGATGACATTTACTGAGGCATCGAGGGGGTCTTCCTATTCTGCGGGAAATAATTGTCTGATGGATCCGGCATTAGATGGGATACGGGGGGAACGGTGATGTTTAAAGCGCGGGCGCGGAATAATAAGGCTATAGTGCTTTTGAGCGGGGGTCTCGATTCATCGACTGCTTTGGCTATTGCGCAGGCAGAAGGTTACAAAGTGCACGCCTTGAGTTTCGATTACAACCAGAAGCACGGGGTAGAACTCGCGTTCGCAAGAAAGATGGCTTACTCGCTGAAAGTGGAAAGGCATCTTATATCGGCCTTTGATCTTAGGGAGATAGGCGGTTCGGCGCTTACATCTGATATGAAAGTGCCCAAGCGGAGGGGGGAGAGGCGGAAACGGGGCGGAGAACAAGATAAGGATTTCCGGGAGACAAATTCCGGGCTTCCGCACTTCCAGGCTTCAGGGCTTATCCCTGTCACGTATGTACCTGCGCGGAACACGATCTTCCTCTCTTTCGCCCTGGCCTGGGCTGAGGTGCTTGAAGCGGAGAATATCTTCATAGGAGCGAACGCGATAGATTACAGCGGATATCCTGACTGCAGGCCTGAGTACCTGAGGGCCTTCGAAGATATGGCAAACCTTGCAACTAAGGTTTCGGTAGAGGGAAAGTTGAAATTCAGGATTAGGGCCCCTCTTATTTCCATGAGAAAGTCGGAGATAATAAAAAGAGGGCTTGAACTGGGGTTGGATTATTCCCTCACATGGAGTTGTTATGATCCTCAAAGGATCGGCAATAAGGGAAAAGCAGGGAGTAAAAAGGGCGAGGCGGGGGCGGGAAAAGATTTTGGAAATTTCGATCTCATGGGTTTGCGCAGTGTTTTTCGGCCCTGCGGCCGATGTGACAGTTGCAGGCTGCGGGAAAAGGGCTTTATTGAGGCAGGGGTAAAGGACCCGGGTAGAGCATAGAGATATTAAATGGAATCGTTCTTTGATATTATAGTAAATAAATTCTGAGGAGGGCACCATGGGAGAAAAGCTTTCTCATGAAGAGTTTGTAAAAAAGGCCATTGTAAGTCTAAGGAAAGAGGGGTTCAAGGGAATACATTCTGTTTACTCGGGTTTTAACGAGGCTTTCAAAAAATACTTTAACGATGAGAACCCGGTCGAGGCGACGAACAAACTTGCAGGCGAGGGCAAGGTAGTCATTAGGCCGGTTAGGGGGGGTGTAATGTTATATTTGTCTGAAGATGCCCCCGGCTCGGGGAGCGCTGAGCAGGCGCTCAAAAAGATGGGACTTGGCTGAAATTGCAGCAGACTGAGAAGAACAGGTTACTTTCCAATCTGCCGTCCGTGGATGAGATTCTCAAGAGTCCTGACGGCCAGGAATGGGTTGGACAATTTCAGAGGAAGATTGTACTCAAGGCGGTAAGGGAAGTTATCGCCGCAAGGAGAGGGGAAATACTCGCAGGCAGGGCGACAGACCTTTCGCCTGCAATTCTCTCGGCTGAAATCAGGGACAAAATTGTGAGACTTTCAGCTTTCAGCCTTGTACCGCTTATCAATGCTACCGGAGTCGTCATTCACACAAACCTCGGCAGAGCGATACTTTCAGATAAGGTTCTCCGGAATGTGATTGCGGTCGGCGGAGGTTATTCAAATCTGGAGTATGATCTGGGAAGCGGGAAAAGGGGGCGACGACACACTCATACACGGAGATTGCTGACTGATATTACCGGCGCCGAAGACGCTCTTATCGTCAATAATAACGCGGCTGCAGTGCTTCTGTGCCTGAACACCGTCGCAAAGGGCAAGGAGGTCATTGTTTCAAGGGGCGAGCTTGTTGAAATTGGGGGTTCCTTCCGGATCCCGGATGTAATGTCTGCGAGCGGGGCTGTCTTGCGGGAGGTAGGAACAACGAACAAGACGCATATCTATGACTATGCAGACGCGATCAATGATAACACAGCCCTGATTCTGAAGGTGCATCAGTCAAACTATAAGATAATAGGATTTTCTGACGGAGTGGCGGTCGAAGACCTCGTTTCACTTGGCAGGAAGCATGATCTGCCGGTTATGTACGACCTCGGCAGCGGGTGTCTTATTGACCTCAAGCCCTATGGGATCAAAGATGAACCTTCTGTGGCTGATATTGTGGGATCGGATATCGATATTGTATCGTTCAGCGGAGATAAACTTCTCGGAGGTCCGCAAGGCGGCATCATAGTCGGAAAGAAACGGTACGTGGAAGAGATCCAGAGGAATCCATTGGCGAGGGCAGTAAGAATAGACAAGTTTGCGATAGCAGGGTTCGAGGCTACGCTAATGGAATACCTTGACCCTGAAAAGGCAAAAGAGGAGATACCGGTCTTGAAGATGTTGCTTCAATCATTAGTGGAGATACAGGCGCGGTCGAAAAGGATAGCCGCAGAACTTAAGAAGATTACCGGGGATGCGAATGTTTCCGTGATCCGCGATTCTTCAAAGGCTGGAGGCGGCTCGCTCCCGGAGGTTGATTTTCCGACATACGCAGTCTGCATAAAACCTGCCCTGGTCTCTGTAAACGAATTGGAAGTGAGACTGCGGAGCGGTTGCCCTCCGGTCATCGCGAGGCTTAAGGAAGATTCGCTCCTTTTGGATGCCAGAACTATAAGAAAGCAGGAGATCGGCGATCTTGTGCGGGTCGTTGCCTCTGCCCTGCACCCCGACTGAGCATATAGATCAGTTTCCGTTGAGCTTCTGCAGCAGAAGAGCGGAAAGCATGAATCTCGGAAATTCTTCTTCCCGCACTTTTTGAATTCCCAGCAATTAATCTTGCTTTTTTTCTCTACGTCTATTGCCTCCAAATGATTGTCGAGACGGCAGTATTTTATCAACTAATTATACAACAAACTATACAAAGAGGGCTGCTTATTGTATGCCGAATCGGCAGACAAGATAATTTACAGAAATAATGCCAAAAGACAAGAGCAAAATATTATAATGGAGAACAATAATTTTTGCAGGCGGAGATATGAGACATATAATTCTCGGTACAGCTGGTCATATAGACCACGGAAAAAGTTCTCTCGTAAAGGCGCTCACCGGTATTGACCCGGATAGACTGAAGGAAGAGAAAGAACGTGGAATAACCATAGACATAGGCTTTGCAGATCTTGTATTTTCTGAGAGTGGACTGGCCGTCGGCATTGTTGATGTCCCCGGACATGAGAAGCTTATCAGGAACATGCTGGCGGGAGCGGGCGGCATCGACATGGTCTTGCTTGTTATTGCCGCCGATGAAGGGATAATGCCTCAGAGCCGGGAGCACCTGGCAATATGCGATCTATTGAAGATAAAGTGCGGGCTCATAGCTATTACGAAGGCGGACCTCGTTGAGAGAGCTTGGGTTGACCTTATAAAGGATGAAGTAGTCAACTTTGTGAGGGGTACATTTCTTGAGAATTCCCCTATAGTTCCGGTCTCTGCCAAAACCGGTGATAACCTCGATATCTTAAAAAAAGAGATTGAAGATCTTGCCCTAAAGGTTGCCCCGAAAGATACGGGCGGTCTGTTCAGGCTTCCTATAGACAGGGTCTTTACCATGAAGGGCTTCGGAACTGTTATTACAGGCACCGCTATATCGGGGAGGGTTTCCCTCGACGACCCACTCGAAATATTGCCGGCAAATATAAAGGCTAAGGTCAGAGGACTTCACAGTCACGGCAGCGCCATCGACACCGCGTACGCGGGGCAGAGGGTTGCAGTGAATCTGCAGGGCGTTGAGAAAGAAAGTCTGACAAGAGGAGACGTTGCGGTGACGCCATCGAGCTTTGCTGAGACAAAAAGCCTTGACGCATTTCTGGAGTTGCTGCCGGAAACGCCTATGTTAAAAAATAAAAGCCTGGTTCATTTCTATGTCGGCACTGCCGAAACTGTCGCGAGGATAATACTTTATGAAAAAGAAGAATTAAACCCCGGGGACAATTGTTATTGTCAATTCAGGCTTCAAGATCCGGTCATCGCTGTGGCGGGGGACAGATACATTATCAGAAGGTTTTCACCTCTTGAAACCCTGGGAGGAGGTGAAATCCTCGATCCTTCGCCTAGTAGGAAGAGGCGAAAGGGAGCAGTAGAAGATCTGAGCATGCTCTATTCGGGCGGTCTCGATCAGAAGGTTTCTATAAAAATAGAAAAATCAGGACCTCAAGGTATATCTATTAATACCATAAGAGGGTGGATCCGCGCGGATGTGAAGTCGTTGGATGACGCTATTGAGAAGCTTGAAAGGGCCGGGGAGTTCATTGTGTTTGAGGACCTGATTATTCACAGAAAACCCTTCATATCCCTTCAGAGCGAAATACTCGGACTGCTGAGGGCCTTCCATAAGAAGAACCCGCTCAAGCCGGGGATGTCCAAAGAAGAAATCAGGAACCAGCTGAGGATCGATGCCCGTCTATTCAATTTTATTTTGGGCGGGTTGAAAGATGTGCTCGTCGAAAAAGACCTGGTCAGGCTGGGCGAATTCAAGGTAGAGCTTTCGAGCAGAGAGGAAGAATTCAAGGTGAAGATACTTGATTTGCTCGAAAAAGGCGGATTCCAGCCCCCGACGAAAGAAGAGATTTCTTCATTGCTAAAGATAGAGCAGAAACGCTTGACCGACATCCTCTCGCTGATGTCAAAGGAAGGGAGGGTCGTCAGAATGAGCGATTCTCTTTATATGTCAACTGGCGTGTATAACGAGATGTTGTCTTTACTGGAGACTTTTTTTAAGAAAAAGCCCGAAATGACCGTTGCTGAGTTCAGAGATTTATTAAACACGACAAGAAAATATGCGCTCCCTTTTCTCGAATTTCTTGATTCGCAGAAAGTCACTCTCCGCACCGGGGATGTCAGAAAGTCTCTTCTAAAGAGGTAGCACGATCCGCTTCAGGTACCTCTCCTGATGAAAAAGTATCGAAATGATGATTTAAAGAGGCAGAGATAAAAAAATCATATTGTTCCACGTGGAACACTGAGTTTATAATCTGGACCATATTGTTCCACGTGGAACACCTGGAAAGGCCCTAAAGATTTTTATTGAATCCGCAGGCAAAATGCTATAATACTCTCTGGTATGCATAAGATAATAGCCATCGTGAACCAGAAGGGCGGCGTAGGAAAGACAACGACTGCCATCAATCTCGCGGCATCTCTCGCACTTTCGGGCGAGAAGATACTCCTCATCGACATTGACCCGCAGGGAAACTCCACGTCCGGACTTGGAATATCGCGAGACGCCCTCCAGAAAACCCTTTATAGCGTTTTATCCGGTGCAAGTGAAGTTAAGGAGGCAATAATGGCAACTTCCGTCGAAAACCTGTTTATACTTCCTTCGAGCATAGACCTTCTCGGCGCGGAAATTGAGCTGGCGGGAAAGGAAGGTCGCGAGCGCATCCTTCTGGAGACGTTAGAAACAATAAAGCACATCTACAGGTATATCTTTATAGACTGTCCTCCCTCTCTTGGGGTATTGACCGTCAATGCGCTTGTAGCAGCCGAGTCGGTACTGGTCCCGGTTCAGTGTGAGTATTATGCACTTGAAGGGTTGGGGCTTCTGACAAGAACGCTCCGTCTTGTGAGGGCGTCCTTTAATCCCGGTATTGATATCGAAGGGATACTGCTGACTATGTTCGATACTAGGAACAGTCTTGCACATCAGGTAGTTACGGAGATAAAAAAACACTTCGGTGATAAAGTTTATTCCACGATAATTCCACGGAATGTAGCCCTGAGCGAGGCCCCGAGCCATGGCAAACCGGTTATTCTTTACGATGTCCGGTCGAGAGGCGCTCAGAGCTATCTTTCTTTGGCAAAGGAGATCCTGCATGAAAGCGGCGTTGGGCAAAGGGCTTAATGCCCTGATACCCGAAAAGGGCGAAGAGGTCCTTTATTTGGATGTTGACAGGATTATGCCGGGGAAACAGCAACCGCGAAGGGTCTTTCATGAGGAATCTCTGAAAGAACTTGCAGCATCGATAAAAGAAAAAGGGGTTCTCCAACCTGTTATCGTATCCAGAACCGGTGACGGCGCCTTTAACCTCATAGCTGGAGAACGGAGATGGAGGGCGTCGGTTCTTGCCGGCCTGAAAAAAATTCCCGCTCTGATAAAGAATGTCACTTCAAAAGATTCTTTAGAGATCGCTCTCATCGAGAATATCCAGCGGGAAGATCTCAATCCTATAGAGACAGCCGAGGCGTTTAATCGCTTAGTCAAGGATTTCGAGCTCACGCAGGAAGATCTCGCGGCCAAGGTCGGAAAAGAACGGGCGACTGTTGCAAACTACCTTCGGCTGCTCAAACTTCCCGACGATATTAAGACTATGCTCTATAACGGGTCCTTAAGTATGGGCCATGCGCGGGCTTTGCTTTCTATTGAAGGAAGGACCCATCAGATTGAGGCGGCGCGGAAGATTATCAGAAGCAGCCTGAGCGTTAGGGAGACGGAGTTGCTCGCAAAAAAGATTGTGAAACCGGCGAAGGGCGATGATAAGAAAAAAGACCCCCAGATTTCCTCTCTGGAGGAGAAACTCATCAAACATCTTGGGACTAAAGTACGTATCGCGGATAAAGGAAAGAAGGGCGGAAAGATAGAGATTGAGTATTATTCGCTCGATGAGTTTGACAGACTGTTAGAGATATTGATGGCGGGATGAAAAAGAACATTCTTATCACAGGAATGGCGGACTCCGGCAAGACCACCATGATACGAAAACTCTCGGAGGTATTTAAAGAGTTCAATCCGACGGGGTTTTATACTACAGAGGTCATGGAAGAAGGCGCTCAGACGGGACTTCTTATTGCGAGCCTTTATGGCGATAGCAGGATACTTGCCCATGTCGGGCTGAAGAGCAAATACGGCGTCGGCAGGTTGCGTGTCGATGTGAAAGGTTTTGATACCATGCTCGACAATATCTTTTCCAAGGACAAAAAGACCGGATTATATTTTATCGATGAGATAGGCAAGGTTGAATGCCTCTCCAGGAAATTCTGCAAGATAATAATCGAGATTCTTAATGCTGAGAAACCCGTCATCGCCTCTATCTCGGATAAAGGCACGGGAATCATCAGCGAAATCAAGAAGAGAAGCGATGTAAAGTTACATGAGATTACCCTTGAGAACCAAGACTTGAAATTGAAAGAACTGACAATGGAAATCAGGGACCTTCTTCTCGAATAAAGCCCGGAAGTATTCCCTCGATGCGCGATAAAATCAGAACGGGCCTGGACTTGATCATAAGGGGCTGGCCCAAACAACTCAATGGCGCCAGGATAGGACTATTGGCACACCCGGCTTCCGTAAACCGAAATCTTCAGCATGCGACGTCTATCGGCCTCAAATCCAGGAAATTCAATCTCCGGGTGCTTTTTGGCCCTCAGCACGGATTTAAAGGCGAAACGCAGGACAATATGATCGAATGGGAAGGCTATCGTGACGATTCCACCAGCCTACCGGTTTATAGCCTTTATGGGGATGCCCGCCAACCATCACCTGAAATGCTTCGCGATATTGACGTAATGGTCATTGACTTGCAGGATGTTGGTTCGAGATATTACACATTTATATGGACGATGGCGCTGGTCATGAAGTCCTGCAGGGATGCCGGGAAGCCGGTCGTAGTTCTGGACAGGCCTAACCCTATCGGCGGCAGGCTGACCGAAGGTCCTGTTCTCGATAATAAGTACCGATCCTTTGTGGGGTTGTATCCGATCCCGGTACGGCACGGGATGACTATAGGCGAGATAGCACTATGCGTCAAGCCTTTTACTCCGGGCCTTGAGCTCGTTGTCATCTCCATGAAGGGATGGAAGCGGCGAATGTGGTTTGAAGATACAGGGCTTCCCTGGGTTTTGCCTTCTCCCAATATGCCTACCGTCGAGACAGCCGCGGTCTATCCGGGCATGTGTCTTCTTGAGGGCACGAATTTGAGTGAAGGACGCGGGACCACACGACCTTTTGAGATATTCGGGGCCCCCTTTATTGACCCCGACGCCCTCATAAGGAGGCTATCCGAGTTCAGGCTGCCGGGCGTTACATTCCGGCCTCTGTCCTTTCTGCCGACTTTCCAGAAGTATGCCGGCACGGTCTGTGGCGGTGCACAGATACACGTTACTGAAAAAGAGAGATTCCGGCCCTTCAAGACCGGAATTGCCATTATAAAGGCTACATTTGAGCTCTACGGGAAAGACTTTTCATGGAAAAGGCCCCCTTATGAATATGAAGAAAAGCTTTTGCCGTTTGATATCCTCGCCGGCACCGACAGAGTGAGGAACGACATTGAAGATGGGTTAGATCTTAAAGAGATGGAAACATGGTGGGACGGAGAATTGAGGGCATTTAATAAGGGCGCCAGGAAAAGTTGTCTCTTGTATCATGAAAGAGATTAAGGCATTCATCTTAGCCGCGGGATTTGGGGAAAGGCTAAGACCTCTCACGAATCACCTTCCCAAACCGCTTATTCCGGTCCTCGGAAAGCCGGTGATTGAAAGGCTCGTGGAGAGGGTACTGACAGCTCCGGTTGCGAATGTTGGAGTGAATGCGCACTATAAAGCGGAAATGCTGAGCCAGTGGATTGAGACATCGGCTTATGCGGACAAAATTGAACTCTTTCACGAAAACAAGATCCTCGGGACGGGGGGGGCTTTAAAGAATGCGGAGTGCTTTCTCAGGGGGACTCCCTTTATCGTCCATAATTCTGATATTTTTTCTAACATAGGGCTGAACGTCCTCATCGAAAAGCATATCTCTGAAGGTAATATCGCGACACTTGCGGTGCATAATCATCACAAATTCAATAATGTCTGGATCGATAAAAGAGGAAGATTGCTTACTGTCGGCAATACCCAGCCCGAAAGGAAGGGCTCTCGTCGGCTTGCCTTTACGGGCATTGCAGTGTATTCTCCCGAATTTCTTGATTTGCTGCCCGTCGGAAACTCGAGCGTTGTCGATGCATGGCTCAGGGCCGTCTCATCGGGCTGCAAAGTGGGTACGGTGAACTTTACAGGTTGCCTGTGGACGGACATCGGGACCCCCGAGGCTTTTTCCTCCATCGTCTTCTCATCGCTGAAGGAGGACGGAGAGGTACTCTATATACACCCGACAATTGACTGCAGGGGTGTCGATTTAGGGGGACGAACTGTTATTGAAAAGGGCTGCATCATTGGAAAAAAGGCTTCTGTCCGGAACTCGATTTTACTTCCGGGCGCGAAGATTCAGGAAGGTTCTCAAACAGAAAACGCGATAGTCGGGCCGGACTATATGATTCCATTGAAGGAACCGCTCGCTATTCCTTCTTCTCTCCCCTCCGACTTAATTGCACGTTTTCTCAGCGATTCCTCCAGCAAGATCACGATTACCCTCATAGGCGTTGGGGGATCGGACAGGAATTACTACAGGATAAAGGACGGCAATAAAACAGCGGTGCTTATGGAGTGCGCTAAAGATGATCCTGATTATCAAAGGCATCTTATTTATACGCAGTTCTTTAAGAAATATTCTGTGCCGGTTCCGGAACTGCTAGGTTCTGATACCGCAGGCCCTGCCTACCCTATCTTCAGCAAGCGCGGATATGTTTACGTACTATTTGAGGATCTTGGAGATATCTCTCTTTATTCCTGGCTTAAGTGCGAAAAAGAGACCCCGCTCATCCAAGATCTCTATAAACGCATTATAGACATAATGGTCAATTTACACACGAAGGTTTCAGCCAACGTCTCGGATTGTCTTTTGCTGCAGTCGAGGGTTTTTGACGCCGAAAACCTCCGGTGGGAAACAGATTACTTCATCAAGAGGTTTGTGTCCGGACTGAGGGGAATAGAAATCCCAAATCATTCGGAGTTATATGAAGAATTTGCCAGTCTTGCAGCAAAAGTTGATTCCTTCGAAAAAGCAGTGGTGCACAGAGATTTCGAGTCCCAGAACATTATGATTACTAAAGGTAATGTCCCCCGGATGATCGATTATCAGGGCGCGAGGATCGGACCCCCTGCTTATGACCTCGCCTCTCTTTTATGGGACCCCTATTGGAGGATGGATGGAAATAACCGTGAAAGACTGCTTGAATATTATATAACAGGGGTCAAAGATCATCTCGGCAGCGCCTTTGATGAGGATGCCTTTCGCGCGACTCTCATCCCCTGCCGGCTTCAGCGGCATATGCAGGCGTTGGGGGCGTACGGATTTCTATCATCGGTAAAAGGGAGGTCCTATTTCCTCAGATATGTACCACAAGCTCTCAGGTACCTGAAAGAAGAAGTAGAAGGGGTGAGAAACGAATATCCTTTTCTGTTTGAACTCGCAATGGGTCTTGATGAAAAAATTGAACATTGATTTTGACGAGGTGCAGAAGGCCATGGAAGATACGGTCAGAGACGCCTTTGATTATTTTTTGGACGTAGAGACCGGAGAAGTCCTCATCCTTTCAGAGGATATCCTCGACAGGGCGCGGTTATTGCTTTCCCGGGACTTTGATGAAGATTTTGAGGATTACGAAGAAGTCGTGTTCGATCGGGAGATTGATATTCCGGCATGGATGGAGGACGAGATCGAGTTGGCATTGGATATTTTTCTCAATGGAGACAACTACGTCAGGATCCCCGAAAGGGCCTCTCGGAGTGTATACGCCGCCATGGACGAATTTATTGAAAAGCTTGAAGACCCCCGGCTCAGCCGGGACCTCAGGCAGATTCTGACAGGACAGGGCTCTTTCCGTAGATTCAAGGATGCACTTGAATCGTACCCCAAGCTCCGGAAACTCTGGTATGGGTATAATGCAAAGACTTCAAGACGAGAAATAATTGAATGGCTTCGGTCATTGTCTATTGAAGCGATCCCCTAGAGGCCCTTTATACAAAAGGCCCTTCACGTCGCCGGAAGGGCCTTTTGCTCAGTCGGTCACGAACCCTTATTAATTGTGAGCCCTCACACCCTGAGTCTCTTTCATCTTGCCGAGGCTGCCGATTACATCGACTATCCAGGCGAGGGAGGTTCCGAATACAGAGCCTAGCACGATGCTGGCGGCTCCGCCGCATAAGATGCCAATGGCAATGCCCATCACAGTGACCATCCTTACGATAGTCGTAGGCTCTACCGGTCCGCCCGCGAGCCTGCTCATCAGTACCAGCGCCCCGTAGCTGCCGAAATAAAACCC
>OBEQ010385135.1_pt1 | contig 23825 bp, 29 predicted proteins | sample 1670901 | NCBI WGS metagenome assembly OBEQ01 (sample SAMEA104232315, study PRJEB22302) | groundwater metagenome | biome: forest; feature: aquifer; material: groundwater | place: USA | collected 2011-08-07 | depth 5.4 m
GCGGATGGCCTCGGCGCTCGGGGTGAACGTCAACCGGGTCTACGTCCAGGCGTTCACGCTGGGCTGTTTCATGGCCGGGCTGGGCGGCGCCATCATCGTCCCCCAGCAGGGGGCGGTGCTGGGCATGGGGGTGGACGCGCTCATCCTGGCGTTCGTCGTGGTGGTGATCGGCGGGCTCGGGAGCCTGGAGGGCGCCCTGCTCGGCGCCCTCATGGTCGGCGTCGTCCGCGAGTTCGGCATTGCCTTTTTCCCGGAGATCGAGCTGGCCGTGCTCTACCTCATGGCGGCCATCGTCCTCCTGATCCGGCCCGCCGGGCTGTTCGGTCGCGCATGAGCCCCATCGCCCTACCGCCCAGGCGCCTGCTGCTCTACGCGCTCCCCATCGTCATCCCGCTGCTGGTCCTGCCTTTCGTCGTGGAGCCGTACCAGACCGTCCTCCTCTCGTACGGCCTGATCTTCGCCATCGCGGCGCTCGGCTTCAACCTGCTGCTCGGCTACACGGGGCTCCTGTCCTTCGGCCACTCCGCCTACTTCGGCATGGGGGCGTACGGCGTCGCGTTCATCGTCAAGTACCTCAAGATCACGTCCATGGAGGTCTTCCTCCTCGGCGGCATCCTCGCCTCGACGCTCGTGGCCGCGCTCTTCGGCTTCCTCTGCGTCCGCTACACCCGGATCTTCTTCGGCATCCTCACCCTGGCCCTCTCGCAGGTGCTGTGGAGCCTGGCCTTCAAGTTCTTCTGGATCACCGGGGGCACCGACGGCCTCCGGGTCCCAACGCCGAGTCTACTGGGCGGCCAGGTGACCATCGCTCTGGGAAAGGCCCAGGACAAGATGGACTTTCTCGCCCACCGCTACTACTACTACGTGCTGGTGATCTTCTGCGTGTGCGTCGCCGTCATGTGGGTGATCGTCCACTCGCCCTTTGGCAAGGCGCTCCAGGCTATCCGCGATAACGAGACCCGCGCAGAGTTCATCGGTGTCCAGGTCCGCAAGTACCGCTACGTCGCGTTCCTGGTCTCGGGAGCGTACACCGGGCTGGCCGGGGCGCTCTGGGTGCCGCTGAACGGGCTCACGACCCCGGACATCCTGGTCTGGACTTTCTCGGGCAAGATTGTATTCTTCACCGTGCTCGGCGGCTTCCAGACGTTCTTTGGGCCCATCATCGGCGCGGTGGTCTTCAACTATCTGGAGACCTACGCCGTGGGACATACCGTGTACTGGCAGCTCGTGCTAGGGGTGGTCCTGGTGGTGCTGGTGCTCGCCCTGCCGGCGGGCATCGTGGGGACCGCGAACCGGCTCTTCCTCAAGGTCAGGAGGGCAACCTGACGTGAGCCTCCCTCCGTCGATGGCACCGTCATCATTCGGCTGCCCCGAGGTGGTTCGAGCGCGGGCTTTGCCCGCGCAAACTCCGGGGGGAGGAGTCGGAAGGGGGGGGAACCCACCCTCCGAGGGAAGATGAGTCTCCTTTCGACGAAGAACCTCAAGAGGTATTTCGGGGACACCCACGCCGTGGACGGCGTAGACTTCACCGTCACCCAGGGGGAAGTGCTCGCCCTCATCGGCTCCAACGGCGCCGGAAAAACCACCCTGGTGAACCTGATCAGCGGCCTCGTGCGCCCCGACAGCGGCAGCATCCTGTTCCAGGGGATCGACGTCACCCACCAATCCATTCACGAGCGGATCGCCGAGGGCATCGCGAGGAGCTTTCAGCTCGTCAACCTGTTCGACCAGCTGACCACGCTCGATAATGTGGCGCTCTCCGTCTTCTCCCGCGAGGGAAAGACCCGCCGGCTTTTCACCCTCGCCGATCACGATCGCGGCGTTCGGGACGAAGCCACGGAGGTGCTTCAGCAGTTCGGCCTCGAGAGCAAGGCCGGCATGCTGGCCGGCGGGCTCGCCCAAGGGGAACGCAAGCTCCTCGACGTGGCCGTCGCCTACGCCCTCAGTCCGAAGCTCCTGTTCCTGGACGAGCCGACCAGCGGGGTCAGCACGCGGGAGAAGGCGCCCATCATGGACGTCATCACGGCCATCGTGAGGTCCGGCAAGATCACGGCCGTGATCATCGAACACGACATGGACGTCGTCTTCAAATATTCGGCCCGAATCGTCGTGATGCATCAGGGCGCCATCCTGGCCGACGGCACGCCCGATGACATCCGACGCAACGACGAGGTCGCGATGACGCTCCTCGGGACCCACGCGTCCGGATGATCGAGACCCCCCATGCTCGACCTTGACCGCATCAACACCTTCCGCGGGCCAGCTCACATTCTCAGAGGGATCTCCCTGACCGTCGGAGAGGGCGAAGCGGTCTGCCTGGTGGGGCGGAACGGCGCCGGCAAGACGACCTCCATCGACAGCATCATGGGCCTGCTCCCGGTTCGGTCCGGGAAGATCTCCTTTCGCGGACAGGACATCACCCGCCTCCCCGCCCACGAGCGGGCGCGGCTCGGCATCGGCTATGCCCCTGAGGATGCGGGGATCTTCCCCGATCTCACCGTCGCCGAGAACTTCCAGATCAGCCACTGGCTCGGCGCGTCGCGAGGGCGTCCCGCGCCGTCCGCCGACGCGGAACTGGACGAGAGAATCCTGATCCTCTTCCCGGAAGTCAAGGCCTTCACCCAGCGGCGGGGGTTGAACCTGAGCGGCGGCCAGAAGAAGATGGTGGCGATCGCGCGGGCCATGACGCTCTCTCCCTTCATCCTCCTCCTCGACGAGCCCTTCGAGGGGCTGGCCCCGGTGGTGGTGAGCCGCTTCATAGACGCCGTGAAGAAGATCAAGGCCATGGGCATCTCGCTCCTGATCGCCGAGTCCAACCTGAATACCGCCACGCGCATCGCCGACAGGCTCTACGCCATCGACCGCGGCGAGATCATCTTCACCGGGGCCCCCAAGAGCGCGCTCGAAAACGAAGAGGTCATGAAGACCATCCGCGGCTGACCGCCTGCGGCCAGGGGGTTCTTCGGCGGCCTGCCCGAGCGCCAGGCAACGAGCCGGAAGCGCTGGAGGAGGGTGATGCGGCAGGGGGTCACACGGGCGTGGGCTTCGGCGGGGGAAGGGAGGTCCCGGAAAAGGGCTATGGCCCCCCAGGTGGACTAGGGCAGGGCGACGACGATGACGCTCCCGTTCTGGAGGGCGGCGTGCCCGTCCCCTCCGGTGACGAGCTCCAAATCAGTCAGCCAGCCGAGACATGGCGTTTCGCCGGCGGCCTGTTCCCGAACCGTCTCCCACTCCCGTCGCGCCATGCCGTTCTGGACGCCCCAGCGGGCGGCGCTCTCCACCACAAGGAGCGCGCGGGCGGGCCGCCCCTCCAGCCGCTTCACGGCCGTCACGATCGCGTCCCGGCTGGCCTGGTGGAGCCCGTTCGTGCTGGCCGCCATGAGCCGGACGTTGGCTCCCGGCGGGATCGTGCCCCCGAGACGGAGGGACGTCCCCTCGATCCCGAGAACGCACCGGATCAGCCACTGATCCTCCGCCGCCACGAGGCCGAGGGGGAATCGGATCGGATCTTCGACGGAGCCCGGCAGCGCCTCGCGATAGACCTGAGCGGCCGGGCGGCCGTCCAGCTCGTGGACGAGACACCCGTCGGCCCGCGTGACGGCGCACGTCAGGCTCAGGGGGGTCCAGCCCAGTCCCACGCCCACGCCGACCGAGGCCGGCCCTTCCAGGCAGAGGACCGACAGCGGCCCCGGATCGTGGACAGCGCCACAGTAGAGGGCGCCCTCGTCCGAAGCCAGGCTGCCCACGGTCTTGAGTTTGGGGCCCATCATCTCCCGCCAGCGGCTTGCGAGCGGACCGGCACCCAGGGCCGCTCGGGAATCACCGAACGCCAGCGCGACGCCCCGCGGATAGCGTCGGCGGTTGGGACGCCCGGACAGGATCAGCCGAGTGACGCGGTCGACCGCCCGCACGGGATCCAGCGCCGTGGAGCCCGCGCAGGCCGATTGAATCGCCCAATCCTCCGACCGGAAGCACATGACTGCCACGCCGCGGGTCGCCACGCCCCCGTCGGTGAGGAGCCCGGCGCTTCCGCCTCCCGCCACGGGGATGGGTCCCAGCACTTCTCGAGCAATGGCCCCGGCCATCGGGACCGGCTCTCCTGCCGTGACGATCAAGGCCGCCTGCGGACTGCCGCCGGGGAGCCGCTCCCGCGCCTGCCGCGCGGCCTCGCGGGTGGCTTCAAAGAGGTCCTGCGCCTCGCTCAGGCCGAATCCAAATTCCATGGCCGGCACCTGTTACTGGAGGCCGAGAGTCATCCAGAGCGCCGCCAGCACGATGCCGATGAGGCCTTGAATGAGAAAGGTCCTTCCCCACTCCGCGGCCACGCTGACGGCGCGAGGACTCTGGTCACGATGCGCGAGGTGCTCGAGATCTCGTTTCATGAGTCCTTGTCTCCTCTCAGTTCCTAAGGGCCTTGTCCACGACACCGCCGATCAACCCGTGATCGGTCGGTTTGTGCGCGTAGTAGAGGATGCCCACCCGGCGGGCCGCCGCCTCGAGTTCGGGGGCGTAATCGCCGGAGGTCATGAGAACGGGGAGCTCAGGATCAATGTCCTTGAGGCGCCGGGCGAGGGCCTCGCCGGGCATATCCAGGAGCGACACGTCAACAATGGCCAGCAGGAGCTGTCGCGAGTGGGCGAGGAGCATGGCTTCCTCCCCCCGGGAGGTGTGGTAGGTGCGAAACCCGCGCTGGGAGAAGAAGCCGGCCAGGTGGGTGGCGGCATCGTGGTCGGCGTCAACCACCAACACCCACCGATCTCCGTGATCCTTGCTCGCCTTGGACTCGTTCATGACCCTCTCCTGCAGGGGAGGGGTGCAGGGAGGATGCCATGCTTCGAGTAGGCTATATCTATTTAGAAATAAAGACTTTTCTACTGAGGGTCCGATCGGGTGGGCTACAGGAATGCCATCGTGACATGCCACAAGGATCGAGATGTCACGCTGACAGGAGGGGTGTTTCTAGAGGAGTCCGTATTCCTTGAGCCGGCGGTAGATGGTGCGCCGTGAGAGACCCAGGGCCTTGGCAGCGCCCTCCTTGTCGTTCTTGTGGACCTGGAGCGCCCTGAGAATCAGGTCCTTCTCGACTTCGGCCAGCGTCGGAAGAGGCTGCCCCCCCACCGGCTCGCGCGCGCGCGCGGTGAGGCTCGGCAGGTCGGCCAGCCTCAGGTGGTCCCGCGCCCCGAGGGCGTAGGCGCGCTCGATGAGGTTCTCGAGCTCCCGGACGTTGCCGGGGAAATCATAGGCGGTGAGCGCGGCGAGCGCTTCTGGGTCGATCCCGGTCACCTCCCGCCTGAAGCGCTGGTTGAACTGGCGGAGAAAGTGCGCGATCAGCGCGGGAATGTCGTCCCGGCGCTCGCGGAGCGGGGGCAGCTGGACACGGACCACGTTGAGCCGGTAGAAGAGGTCCTGGCGGAGGCTACCGTCCTTCATGGCCTCCTCGAGCTGCCGGTTGGTGGCGGCGATGATCCGCACGTCCACGGTGTGGGACTTGGTGGACCCCACCGGACGCACTTCCTTTTCCTGGAGGACCCGGAGCAGCTTCACTTGGAGCGCCGGGGGAAGCTCGGCCACTTCGTCCAGGAAGATGGTCCCCCCGTGCGCCGACCGGAACAGCCCGATGGCGTCCGCCACGGCTCCGGTAAAGGAACCACGCATGTGGCCGAAGAGCTCGGACTCCAGAAGATCAGTGGGTATCGCGCTGCAGTTGACTGGGATGAACGGTCCCTTGACGCGCGGCGACAGGCGGTGTATGGCAGCGGCCACCAGCTCTTTCCCTGTCCCGCTCTCGCCCTCCACCATGACAGGCGAATCGGAGACCGCCACCTTGGCGACCACGTCCTTGATCGCCTGGACCTGCCGGGAGACACCCACAAGGTCGTTCACCGCCAGTTGCTCGCCCAGGCGGCTCCTGAGCGTGTTCACTTCCTTCCGCAAAAAGCGGCGCTCGATCAGACGAGCCAGCAGGTGCTTGAGCTCGTCGATCATGAGCGGCTTGGTCAGGTAATCGTACGCCCCCTCCTTGAGCGCCTCCACCGCGGTGGTCACCGTGGGGTAGCCCGTCATGATCACGACTTCCATGGAGGAGTCGTACCGCTTCAGCTCGCGGAGGAGGTCGATGCCGTCCATCTCGGGCATGCGGATGTCAATGAGCGCCGCATCCAGCAACTGGCCCTTGAGCATCCCGAGGGCCTCGGTGCCGCTTCCGGCCAGGGTGACCTCGTAGCCCCACTGGCTCAGCGCGGCCGACAACAGGTCCCGGATCGGCCGCTCGTCGTCCACGACGAGGATCTTGGGGCGATCCATCGAGCACCTCCAGTTCGATGCTCAGTCTAGCACAGGGGGTGTCAAAGTGACAATTATGATGATGGTCGCGCGAGGGGGGCTTGCCATCGCGGAAGCACTATGTTAGCGTAGGGTTTGCGTTTTCTAGCGAGACTCTCGCATGGAATCTGTGCTGACCCTCCTGGAACCAGGCAGGGCTTTTTTATCCAGAGCGGCCCTTTCCCCGCCGAACCTGCTCGCGGCCCGCCTTCGGCCTGGGCTCTGAGGATCTTGCGCGGGACCGGGTGATCCCTTACCAGGAAGCCGCTCCCGCGGCAAAAGACACCACTAAAGGAGAGCCGCGATCAATGGCCGAAACAGCGCTCCACCTCACGGAAGCGACCTTCGATCAGGAACTGGCCCGGCACCCGGAGTTGCTCCTCGTGGATTTCTGGGCCGAGTGGTGCGCACCCTGCCGCATGGTCGCGCCGGTGCTCGAAGAGCTGGTGAAGGAGTCGAACGGGGCCCTCACGCTGGCCAAGGTGAACGTGGACGACAACCCCGCCTTGGCGGCCCGCTACGGTATCCGCTCGATCCCCACCATCCTGTTCGTGAAAGGCGGGAAGATCCTCGACCAGGTCATCGGGGCCGTCCCCAAGGGTCAGCTGAAGAAGAAGCTGGAAGCGTTGGCCTGAGCGGTCGCCGGGCACTCCGATGAAGTCCGCCTCCCGCCACCTTCCGCCACTCTCCCCGTCACGAGAGGAGTTCAGGGCTCTCGCCGAGCGCGGGAACCTGGTCCCGGTGTACGCCGAGCTGGCGGCGGACCTCGACACGCCCCTCTCGGCGTTCCTGAGGCTCCGGCCCGGGCCGCACGCGTTTCTCCTGGAATCGGTGGAAGGCGGCGAGAAGTGGGCCCGCTACTCCTTCCTCGGATCGGATCCCCTCATGATCTTCACGGCCCGGGGAAACCGGGTCACGCTCCGAACGCACGACGGCCGGACGGAGCGCCTTCCCGCGGGCGACCCGTTCCGGGCCCTCCGGGACCGGCTCGCGCGCTTTTCTCCCGTGGCGGTTCCCGGGCTGCCCCGCTTCCAAGGCGGGGCCGTCGGCTACGTCGGCTACGACGTGGTCCGGCACTTCGAGCGGCTGCCGCAGATCGCCCGGGACGATCTCAAGCTCCCCGATGCGATCTTCCTCTTCACCGACAGCCTCCTGGTCTTCGACAACCTCCGCCACCGCCTCCTCGTGATCGCTAACGCCCACGTCGAGAAAAGGGATCCGGCCTCGCTGGACCGGGCCTACGACGCGGCCGCAACGAAGATCGGACGGCTCCTGGCCAAGCTCGACCGCCCCACGCGCCATCCGCCTCCGCTGACGCTCCCGGCGGTGGATCCCTTGCTCGCCCTCGGCGAAGAAGGCTTCGAGTCCTCGCTGGACCAGGCGGCGTTCGCCGACCGCGTGCGCCGCGCCAAGGAGTACATCGCCAGCGGGGACGCTTACCAGATCGTAGTGTCGCGCCGGCTCGATACGCGCCTTCCGGTGGACCCCTTCAGGGTCTACCGCGCGCTCCGAACGATCAACCCGTCTCCGTACCTCTTCTTCCTCCGCCTCGGCAAGATCACCATCGTCGGCTCCTCCCCCGAGGTGCTCGTGCGGGTCGAGGACGGCCGCGTGGAGGAGCGACCCATCGCTGGCACTCGCCCCCGCGGCGCCGACGAGACCCAGGACGCCCGGATCGAGGCCGAGCTGCGCCAGGACCCCAAGGAGCGGGCCGAGCACGTGATGCTGGTGGATCTCGGCCGCAACGACGTCGGGCGCGTGTCCACCCTGGGGTCGGTGGAGGTCAGCGAGTTCATGGCGGTCGAGCGATACTCGCACGTGATGCACCTGGTGAGCCACGTCCGCGGGACGCTGGCCCCGGGACGGGACGCTCTCGACGTGCTCGAGGCGTGCTTCCCGGCGGGCACGGTCACCGGCGCCCCCAAGATCCGGGCCATGCAGATCATCGAGGAGCTGGAGCCCGCCCGCCGCGGCCCGTACGCCGGCGCGGTCGGGTACGTCTCCTACTCGGGGAACCTGGACTCGTGCATCACGATCCGGACGATCGTCTTTCAGGGGAACCGGGCCTCCGTGCAAGTGGGCGCGGGGATCGTCGCCGACTCCGACCCGAAATCGGAGTGGCTGGAGACCGGGTCGAAGGCCCGCGGCATGATCCTGGCCCTCCGCTTCGCCGCCAGCCGATGATCCTCGTCGTCGACAACTACGACAGCTTCACCTACAACCTGGTCCAGTACCTCGGGGAACTGGGCGCCGAGCTAGAGGTGTTCCGGAACGACGCGATCACCCTCGACGAGATCGCCACGCTCCGACCCGAGCGGATCGTCATCTCCCCGGGTCCGGGCACCCCGGACGACGCCGGCGTCTCGCTCGAGTTGATCAGGCGCTTTTACCGGACGCTCCCCATTCTCGGGGTGTGCCTGGGCCACCAGGCCATCGGCCAGGCTTTCGGTGGCCGGGTGAGCCGCGCCAAGCGACAGATGCACGGCAAGACCTCGGAGATTCACCACGACGCGCGCGGCGTGTTCCAAGGCCTGCCGCCCAGGTTCCTGGCCACCCGCTACCACTCCCTGGCAGTGCTCGAGGAAGGCTTCCCGCTCGACCTCGAGGTCTCCGCGCGCGCGGAGGACGACGAGATCATGGGCCTCCGCCACCGGCGGTTCCCCGTCGAGGGGGTGCAGTTTCACCCGGAATCCGTCCTGACCGACCCGGGGAAAGCGCTCCTGAAGAACTTCCTGACGCTGCCCGCGCCCAGGGAGGGATGAGGCTCCACCGGCTCGGCGAGCGCGGCCTCATCCGGCGGATCCGGCGGACGATCGGATCGCCGACGCCGGGCGTTCGCGTCGGAATCGGAGACGACGCGGCGGTGCTCGAGCTCACACCGGGGGCCTACCTCCTCGCGACGACGGACCTGGTCATCGAGGACGTGCACTTTCGCCGCCGGGCGGCGGGACCGGCGGACATCGGCTGGAAGGCCATGGCGGTGAACCTCTCCGACATCGCCGCCATGGGCGGCACGCCCCTGTTTGCCCTGGTCGCCCTCGCCTGCCCGGAAAAGACCGACGTGGAGGAGGTGGACCAGTTCTACGAGGGCCTGGCTGACGCTGCCCGCCCGCACGGCGTCCGGATCGTGGGAGGAGACACCTCCACCTCGCCCGCCGGGTGGATCGCCAACGTGACGCTCCTGGGGGAGATGACGGGCCGCCCGCGGCTTCGCTCCGACGCCCGGGCGGGAGATCGGATCGCCGTCCTGGGCGATCTCGGCCGCGCCGCCGCCGGGCTTGCCGCGCTGGAGGCCGAGGCACGGCCGCCCCTCCCCGATGAGGTCCTCGCCGACGTGACGCGCGCCCACCTTCGCCCGGTCGCGCGGGTCGCCGAGGGAAAGTGGCTGGGGGTCGCCGACGGAGTCCACGCGATGATCGACCTCTCCGACGGCCTCGCGACAGACCTCGTCCACGTCGCCTTCGAGAGCGGCGTGGCCGCCCGGGTCGAGCTGGCCCGCCTCCCCTTCGCGCCCTCCACCAGGGCGGTGGCGGGGGCGCTCGGCCTCGATCCCCTCGAGCTGGCAGCGACGGGGGGGGAGGATTACGAGCTGCTGTTCACGGCCGAGGCCGGGCCGATGGGGGATCTTGCCGCCGGGCTTGCCTCCGCCACGGGCGCTCCGGTGACGGTGATCGGCGAAATCACGGCCGGGGACACCGGCGTCACCTTCCTGGACGCCGCGGGCCGGGTCGTGGAACTCGGCTCCGGCTTCGAGCACTTCCGTGGATAGCGCCGTCGCCCTCGGGCTCCTGGGGCTCGCCCTGCTTCTCTCGATCTCGGCCCTCCTCAATGGGGCCGAAGCAGCCTACTTCTCGCTGGGCCGCCTCAGGCTCCGACGGCTCGCGGACACCGCGGAGGCCCTGGACCCCCTGGCCCCGCTGCTTACCCGTCCCCACGACCTGCTGGTCACGCTCCTCGTGGGAATCACGCTGATCGACATCGGCGCCCCCGCCCTCGCGTCCTTCGTGGCGGAGCGGCTCTTCGGCCGATGGGGGCTCGCCGTCGCCATCGGGGCCATGCTGTTCCTCACCACGGTCTTCACGGAGGTCCTCCCGATGACCCTGGCCCTGGAAAATCCGGGGCGGGTCGCCGGGTGGGTCAGCCGCCCGGTGGCGTGGCTTTCGATCCTGCTCACGCCGGTGCGGGGTCTCTTCGCCCGCCTCACGGCGCTCACGCTTCGCGCCCTGGGCGGCGAGCGTCAGGAGCCCCTCCTCACGACCCAAGAGCTCCGGACCCTCGTGGACGTGAGTGCGCGGGAAGGGGTCGTGGACCGGGACGAGCGAGAGATGATCCACAAGGCGCTGGAGCTCGAGGACACCCTGGTCCGAGCCGTCATGGTCCCCCGCCCCGACATGTTCTGCCTGGAGCTCCCGACGCCCCCCCAGCAGCTCCTCGAGTCGCTCCGCGAGAACCTGCATTCGCGAGTGCCGGTCTACACCGAGAACATCGACCAGATCGTCGGGATCCTCTATACGAAGGAACTCCTGCCCTATGTGCGCGGGCTGCCGCTGGACTTCGACCTCCGGGCCCGCCTGCACCCTCCCTATTTCGTCCCCGAGTCCAAGCGGGTGCACGCGCTCCTCAGGGAGCTGCAGGCCAAGAAGCTCCACATGGCCATCGTGGTGGACGAGTACGGCAGCACGTCGGGCCTCGTGACCCTCGAGGACATCCTCGAAGAGCTCGTGGGCGAGATCTCGGACGAGTTCGACGAGGTCGAGCGGCTGATCCAGGCCGTGGACGCCCGGACGTTCAGGGTCTCAGGGAAGCTTCCCATCGACGAGCTCAACCAGGCGACCGGGATGACCCTCTCCAGCGAGAGCTACAGCACGGTGGGCGGGTGGGTGCTCGATCTCTTCGGCCGGATCCCCCACCGCGGCGAACGCGTCGAGATTCCGGCCGGGACGGTGGTAGTCGAGCGGGTGGAGAGGACCCGCGTCGTCGAGGTCCTCCTGACTCTAGGGACGCCGGCGCGCGGCAAGGCCATCGCATGATGTTCGCCGGCGTGATCGTCGTCTGCCTGATGGCGACCGCCTTTTTCTCGGCGGCGGAGATGGCCTTCCTGGGCGCCAACCGGATCAGGCTCCGCCACTTGGCGGAAGGAGGGCACAAGGTGGCGGCCCGGTACCTCGAGGCCTTCAGGAGTCCGAAACAGATCCTGTCCACGGCCAAGATGGGGGTCCTCACGGCCCACATCGTCGCCGCTTCCGTCGCAACCTGGGCCCTTCTCCCCCGCCTGGGCGCGGCAGCGGCTCTCGTCTCCACGCTCATCCTCACCCCGATCATGCTGATCCTCGGGGAGGTGATCCCCAAGGCCATCGCGCAGCAGTGGGCGACGGGGCTCATCCTCCGCCTCTTCCGGCCACTGACCTGGGCGGGCTGGCTTCTCGGGCCCGCGACGTGGGCGGCGGGCCGGATCGTCGATGGCGTGCTGGCGCGCGCGGGTGGCGCGCGCGACCGCGTCCGGCATTTCGTCTCCCGCGAAGAGCTCAAACTTGTCCTCCAGATGGAGCCGGAGGAGGCGGACGTGACCACGCAGGAGGCGGAGATGATCGACAAGATCTTCTCGCTCGGCGAGACCACGGTGCGCGAGGTCATGGTCCCCCTCGTGGACGTGGCGGCGTTGCCGGAAACGGCCGCTCCCGACGAGGCGATCGCCCTGATCCGCGGGCGCGGCTTTTCCCGCCTTCCCGTCTTCCGGGATCGGGTACTGAACGTGGTCGGGCTGGTGACGGCCATGGACCTCCTCCGACGGGGCGCGGCGGCGGCAGCCGTCAAGGACCTGATGCGGCCGGCCACCTACGTTCCGGAAACCAAGCGGGTGGATGACCTCCTCAGGGAGATGCAGAGGGGCCGGATCCAGCAGGCGATCGTCGTGGACGAGTACGGAGGGGCTGTCGGGATCGTCACGCTCGAGGACATCCTCGAGCAGATCGTGGGCGAGATCCAGGACGAGCACGACCGGACGCCGACCACCATCGAGCGGCTCCCCGACGGGGCCTTCCGGGTGGCCGGGCGCGTGGGGATCCAGGAGATCAACGAGGCCCTCGAGTGGGACCTCCCCACCGGCGACTACGAGACCGTGGCCGGGATGATCCTCGCGACGCTCCACCGGCTGCCGCGCACCGGGGAGGAGTTCAGGGTGGACCGGTACCACCTGACGGTCCTGGAGGCCGACGAGCGGCGGGTTGTCACCGTGAAGATCGCCCCCGCTCGTCCGTCCCCGCCCGGGAAGTAATGGCCGACCCTCGGGCCGCAGTTCTAAAGGAGGCGTTCTGATGGGGAGCATGATCGAGTTCAAGCGAAACGGGCAGCAAGTGGGGGCATACCTGGCAACACCCACGGGCGCGGGGCCAGCTCCCGCCGTGATCGTGATCCAGGAGTGGTGGGGGCTTAACGAGCACATCAAGAACGTGGCCGAGCGGTACGCCGGCGAGGGGTACGTCGCCCTGGTCCCCGACCTCTACCATGGCAAGGTCACGGCGGACCCCAACGAGGCCGGCAAGCTCATGGCGGCTCTCAACCGGGATGAGGCCGTCAGGGATCTCCTCGGGGCTATCCAGCGCCTCAAGGCGACGAAAGAGGTGCGGGGGGATCGCATAGGGGTCACCGGGTTCTGCATGGGGGGCTCCTATGCGCTGCTGCTCCCGTGCCGCACCAAGGAGATCCGCGCTGCCGCGCCATATTACGGGGAGATCCCCGATGAGGCGGCCCTCCGGAGTCTCGCCTGCCCGATCCTCTACGTCTATGGCGACGCCGATTTCTGGATCACCAAGGACGAGGTGAAGCGGCTAGAAGCCTCGCTCAAAAAGCTCGGGAAGGCCGGCGAGGTGAAGATCTACCCCGGCGCGCCCCACGCCTTCTTCAACGACACCCGCAAGGACGTGTACCGCCAGAAGGAGGCCCAGGATGCCTGGCGTCGGACGCTCGACTTCTTCGCCAAACACCTGAGGGGGTAGACGGTGCCGCGCGACATCCCGCTGGGCAACGGAAGCCTGGTCGTCGCGTTCGACGGGACCTACCAGATCCGCGACCTCTTCTACCCCACCATCGGCGGGGAGAACCACGTCGTCAACTTCCCCTTTCGCTTCGGCGTCTGGGTGGACGGCCAGTTTTCCTGGGTGGGAGAGGGGTGGGAGCTGACTCTGGACTACCAGGACGATACCCTGGTCACTCGCGTCACCGCACGGCACGGCGGGCTCGGCCTCCGCCTCGAGTGCCAGGACGCGGTGGATTTCCACGAGAACATCTACGTCCGGCACGTCAGAGTCTTCAACCAGCAGGATAGGCACCGGGAGTGCCGCCTCTTCTTCCATCACGACTTCCGCATCAGCGGGAACGACATCGGCGACACCGCGCTCTACGACCCGCGGCTGCGCTGCATCATCCACTACAAGCGGCAGCGCTACTTCCTGGCGAACGTGTCGGTCCGGGGGGTGGCGGGAGTCGAGCAGTACGCCACGGGCGTGAAGGGTTACGACGGGCTCGAGGGCACGTGGCGGGACGCCGAGGACGGGATTCTCGGAGGAAATCCCATCGCGCAGGGGTCGGTGGACTCAACGCTGGGAACTTCGCTGAGCCTCGAGCCCGGAGGGCAGGCAGAGTGCTACTACTGGATCGCGGCGGGGCAGAACCACCGGGAGGTCCGGATCCTGAACCAGCTCACCATGGAGAAAACCCCCGAGCTGCTGCTCTCCCGCACCGCCGCCTACTGGAGCCTCTGGACCCGCTGCGCGGGGAGCGACGGGAAATCCGACCTGCCCGAGCCCTGCCGCCGCCTCTACCGGAGGAGCCTCCTCACGATCCGCAGCCACATCGACAATAACGGGGCCATCGTCGCGTCCATAGACTCCGAGACGCTCCAGTGGGGGCGAGACACCTACACGTACCTCTGGCCGCGGGACGGCGCGCTGGTAGCCTACGCCCTGGACCGGGCGGGATACTTCGAGCTGACGAAGCGATTCTTCTTCTTCTGCCGGGAGATCATCCGCGAGGAGGGATATTTCCTCCACAAGTACAACCCCGACGGCTCGCTGGCCTCCTCCTGGCATCCGTGGATCAAGGGCGGGCAGCCCCAGATCCCGATCCAGGAAGACGGGACGGCGCTGGTCATCTGGGCGCTGTGGCAGCACTACGCCAGATTCCAGAACACGGAATTCATCAAGATCCTCTACCGCCCGGTGATCACGCGCGCCGCCGAGTTCATGGTGATGTACCGCGACCAGCAGACCGGACTGCCGCTCCCGTCCTACGACCTCTGGGAGGAGCGGCAGGGCGTGCTGACCTTCACCACGGGAGCCGTCTACGGGGGGCTCCGGGCCGCCGCTGCCTTCGCCCGCGCCTTCGGCGAGGTGGACCGCGCAGAGTACTATGAGGGCGCGGCCGAGGAGATCCGGAAGGGCATGGAGAGATACCTCTGGCAGGAGAAAGCCGGGCGCTTCGCCCGCATGATCTCACCCGCCGGAGACGGCTTTGACGTGGACCTGACGGTGGACGCGAGCCTGTACGGCTGCTTCGCGTTCGGCGCCTTCCATGCCGGGGACCCGAAGGTCATCAGCACGATGGACGCCGTGGCCCGGACGCTCCAGGCCGCCACCCCCGTGGGTGGCATTGCCCGCTACCAGGGAGACCGCTACCACGCCGTGGAGCCGGCCAGCCCGGCGGTGCCCGGCAACCCCTGGTTCATCTGCACGCTCTGGCTCGCCCAGCACCAGATCGCCCGGGCCAGCACGCCCGAGGAGCTCCGACCGGCGCGCGAGATCCTGGAATGGGCGGCGACGCACGCGTTGCCCTCGGGAGTGCTGCCCGAGCAGATCCACCCGCGGGCGGGACTGCCGCTCTCCGTATCCCCGCTGGCGTGGAGCCATGCGGAGTACGTGATCACCTACCTGAACTATGTGGAAAAGTTCCAGAGCTTCACGTCGTGCCCAGAATGCGGACGCCCCCACCCCACATAAATGGCCGCCAGCCTTAGCCCGCCGCGGCGGCTACCTTCTCTTTCTTTCCCCGGGGTGCTTTTTCACCCTTGGCGTCCTTGCCCTTTTCCTTCTTCGCCTTGGGCACCTCGGGCCGATCCACAAGCTCGAGCAAGACCAGCGGCGCGGCGTCCCCCGGGCGCAGGCCAGCCTTGATGATGCGGGTGTAGCCGCCTGGACGGTCCCCGTAGCGGGCGGCCACGACGTCGAAGACCTTCTTCACCACCGTCTCATCGGGGATCAGGCTGAGCACCTGCCGCCGCGCGTGCAGGCTCTCGCGCCTGGCGAGGGTGATCACGTGATCGGCGAGGCCACGCACGGCCTTGGCTTTGGCCTCGGTGGTGGTGATCCGCTCGTGCTGAAACAGAGCCGTCAGCAAGTTCCGGAACAGGGCCCACCGATGGGCGGTGACCCGCCCCAGCTTCTTCCCCGCGCGGCCGTGCCTCATCGGACTCCTCCGCGGCCCACCGCGCCCAGAAGGATCGGGTCAATGCGCATGCCGAGGGAGAGTCCGAGCGCGGCGAGGGTCGCCTTGATCTCCTCAAGCGATTTCTCGCCGAGGTTCTTGACGCCGTCGACGTCGGTCTCGGTCTTCTGGACCAGATCCAGCACCGTGAGAATATCGGCGTTCTTCAGCGCGTTGACCGCGCGCGCCGGAAGCGGCAGCTCTTCCAGGCTCTTGCCCAGCGTGGTCCGGAGGAAGTCTTCGCTGCTCTCAAGGATCTCATCCTCTTCGACCCGCTCCGCCGCCAGCAGGGTGAAATGATCGCGGAGGTGGATCGCCGCTCGTGTGAGGGCGGCGCCCGGGGTGATGGCCCCGTTGGTCCAGACCTCAAGAATCAGCTTCTCGTAGTCGATGATTTTCCCGAGCCGGGACATCTCGACGTGGTAGGAGACGCGCTCGATCGGCGTGAAGGCCGCGTCCAGGGCAATGGCGCCCGCCGGAACCGACCCAGCAGGATGTTTATCAGCAGCCAGGTATCCCCGACCGACCTGGATGCCCAGCTCCATCGTCAGCTGGGCGTCCCGCTCGAGTGTGGCCAGGTGAAGGTCCGGGTTCAGCACTTCCACCCCCGGAGCCTCTGTCAGTGCCGCTCCCGTGACCACCTTGGGCCCTTTCGCCGTCAGCCGGGCCACCGTAGACTCCTCCGAGGGCACGTGAACGGCGAGCTTCTTCACGTTGAGCAGGACGTCCACCGTCTCTTCCTGGACGCCGGGAATCCGGGCCAGCGGATCCTTCAGCCCCTGAATCCTCACCCAGCTGACGGCCGCGCCGGGAATGATGGCGAGGAGCGTCCGCCGCAGCGAGTTGCCCACGGTCAGCGCGTACCCCTTCTCGAAGGGCTCCGCCACCAGCTTGCCGTACCGGTCGGTGAGCTCCTCCCATTCGATCGTCTTCGGCTTCTGGAACGGAATTCTCGGCATGGCGTCGCCTTACTTGGAGAAGAGCTCGACGATGAGCTGCTCCTGAACCGGAATCTGAATGTCCTCTCTGAGCGGGAGCCCCCGAACGACCCCGCGCTTCTCGGCGGCGACCACTTCGAGCCACGGGGGCACCTGCCCGCGGCCCGCGTTCAGATTGTCCGCCACGCGCTCCTGGAGCCTGGACGCCGCACGAACTTCGACGACCTCCCCGATTCGCACGAGGTACGAGGGGATCGTCACCTTCCGCCCTTTCACCTGGATGTGCCCGTGGACCACCATCTGCCGTCCCTCCCGCCGCGAGGCTGCGAACCCCAGGCGGAACACCACGTTGTCGAGGCGCCGCTCGAGGAACTTGAGGAGGTTCTCGCCGGTGACGCCCTTCTCGCTCTCCGCCCAGGCGAAGTAATTGCGGAACTGCTGCTCGAGGATGCCGTAGATCCGCTTGGCCTTCTGCTTCTCCCGGAGCTGGACCCCGAAGGGCGTCAGCTTCACACGGTTGAGCCCGTGCTGGCCGGGCGGATAGTTGCGGCGCTCGATCGCGCACTTTTCGGTGAAGCAGCGCGCGCCTTTGAGGAACAGCTTGATTCCCTCCCGGCGGCACTGCCGACAGACCGCGGCCCTGTATCGTGCCAACTGAGCTCCTCCTAGACTCGACGCCGCTTCGGCGGCCGACAGCCGTTGTGCGGAATCGGCGTGACGTCCCGAATCTCGGTGATCACCAGCCCGACCGCCTGCAGCGACCGGATGGCCGCCTCGCGACCGGCACCCGGTCCCTTGACGTACACCTCCACTTGCTTCAGCCCGTGGTCCATGGCCTTGCGGGCGGCGTTTTCGGCGGCCGTCTGAGCGGCAAAGGGGGTGCTCTTCCGGGACCCCTTGAACCCGACGCTGCCCGCGCTCGCCCAGGCGACCACGTTGCCCATCTTGTCCGTGAGCGTGACCATGGTGTTGTTGAAGGTGGCCTGGACGTGGGCGATGCCCACCCGGACCTCCTTCTTTTCTTTCTTCTTGCCGACCTTTTTCCGCGGAACCGGCTTCGGGTCTTCGGCCATGGCTTAGGCTCCGGCTCTCTTCGGGGGCGCAGGAGCCGCCGCCGCAGACGAGGGCTTCTTCTTGACCATCACGCCCCGGCGCGGCCCCTTGCGGGTGCGCGCATTGGTGTGCGTGCGCTGGCCGCGGACCGGAAGGCCTTTGCGGTGACGGATCCCCCGATAGCTCCCGATGTCCATCAGCCGCTTGACGTTCATGGACACTTCGCGGCGCAGATCACCCTCCACTTTGTGCTCCCGCTCGATGATTTCGCGCACCTTGGCGGTCTCCTCCGCGCTCCACGCCTTGACCCGCTTGTTGGGATCCACTCCGGCCGCGACCAGGATCCGCTTGGCGGAGGGCCGGCCGATCCCGTACAGGTACGTGATCGCCACCTCCCCCCGCTTGTCGGCCGGAAGGTCCACTCCCGCGACCCTCGTCATATCGCCTCTCCTTTATCCAGGGGGGATCTCCCCCGGATGGATGCTCATCCTTGGCGTTGCTTGTGGCGGGGATTCGTGCAGATGATCCGCACGACGCCCCGACGCTTGACGATCTTGCACTTCTCGCACCGCGTCTTGATCGACGGCTTAACTTTCATCAGCTCAATTCTCTCCATAGCCCCGAACTGCCGCCGGCCTCTTCGAGCGCCGGCTTTGCCGGCGCAATCCCGTTCTGGGGGAGGCCTCGGAGGGGGCCGTCAAGGCCCCTTTCGACTACTTGAACCGATACGTGATCCGGCCACGGGTCAGGTCGTAGGGACTGAGCTCCACCTTGACCCGATCCCCCGGGAGAATCCGAATGAAGTTCATGCGCATCTTGCCCGAGACGTGAGCCAGCACCTTGTGCCCGTTGTCCAGCTCCACCCGGAACATCGCGTTGGGGAGCGGCTCGACGACCGTTCCCTCGACTTCGATGGCGTCTTCTTTGGTCATCCGCCGCTCAGCTCCCCTGATCCGCTCGCGTCAGGATGTCCGGGCCGTTGTCGCTGATCGCCACCGTGTGCTCGAAATGGGCGGCCAGGCTCCCGTCCTGTGTCACCGCGGTCCACCGGTCGGGGAGGATCCGCACCTCCCAGCCTCCCATGGTCACCATGGGCTCGATGGCGAGCACCATGCCGGGCTTCAGCACGGGCCCGCGGCCGGGCTCGCCGAAGTTGGGGATCTGCGGATCCTCGTGCAGCTCCCGTCCGATGCCGTGCCCCACAAAAGCGCGCACGACCGAGAAGCCATGGCGCTCTACATGCTCCTGAACGGCGTGGGAGATATCCCCGATCCGGCGGCCGGGTCGGCACTGGGCCACCGCCCGCTCGAGGCTCTCCCGGGTGACGTCCAGCAGCTCCTGGACGCGCGGCGGCACCTCCCCGATCGGCAGGGTGAAGGCGCAATCCGCGTAGTAGCCGTCCACGACGCAGCCGAGGTCGAGCCCGATGATATCCCCCTCCTTGAGCCGACGGGTCGCGGCGGGGATGCCATGCACGACCTCTTCATTGATGGATGTGCAGACCGTGGCCGGAAATCCGCGGTACCCTTTAAAGGCCGGCTTGGCTCCCCTGCTCTCAAGGTACGCCTCCACCTCGCGGTCAATCTCGGCCGTGGAGATGCCGGGTTTCACGAAGGCGCGGAGCCGCTCCATGACCTCCGCCAGGATCTGGCCGGCCTCGCGCATGAGGGCGATCTCTCGGGGGGATTTCAGGATGATCATGCCCCTCTACCGGTCTCGAACGGCGCGCACGACGGCGCGGCCGATCTCTTCCGGGGAGCCTTCCCCGGCCACCCGGGCCAGGAGCCCCCGGCTCTGGTAGTAGTCCAGGAGCGGGCTCGTCTGTTCGGTGTAGACGACGAGCCGCCGCCGGACCGTGGCCTCGCTGTCGTCGTCCCGCTGATAGAGCTCCCCTCCGCACCGATCGCACTTGCCGGCCCGCTCCGGAGGTGAAAACACCACGTGGTAAGTCGCGCCGCAGCCCCGGCACACGCGACGGCCGGTGAGGCGGCGGAGCAGCTCGCCCTCCGACACGTCGAAAAAGACCACGCGGTCCACCTCGATCTCCCGCTCCTTGAGCAGCCGCTCGAGCGCCTCGGCCTGGACGACCGTGCGGGGGAAGCCGTCCAGGATGAAGCCTAGCTTGGTGTCGCTCTGACCGAGCCGGTCGGCCACCAGACCCACCACGACCTCGTCCGGAACCAGCGCCCCCCGGTCCATGTAGGCTTTCGCCTCGGTCCCCAGGCGGCTGCCCTTGGCGACCGCTTCCCTCAGCATGTCCCCCGTCGCGATCTGGGGGATCCCCTGCTGGGCTGCCAGCGCCCGCGCCTGGGTGCCCTTGCCGGCGCCAGGTGGTCCGAGAAAGATCAGCCGCATCTAGACGTGTACCCGCGCTTTCTTGCGCAAAAAGCCCTCGTAATGCCGCATGAGGAGGTGGGACTCCATCTGTCGCACGGTGTCCAGCGCCACGCCCACGACGATCAGGAGGCTCGTGCCCCCGAAGTAGAAGGGCACGTTGAACCACCGGATGAGGAGGTCCGGCAGCACCGAGATCAGCGCCAGGAAGATCGCCCCGGGCAGCGTGATCCGCGTCAGCGTGCGGTCGATGTACTCCGCGGTCTTCTTCCCGGGACGGACGCCGGGGATGAACCCCCCGTACTTCTTCATGTTGTCCGCCAGATCGATCGGGTTGAACACGATGGCCGTGTAGAAGTACGTGAAGAAGATGATGAACCCGACGTAGAGGACCGTGTACGGGAGCCGCCCCGGCGAGAGCGAGTCCGCGATCACCTGCATCCAGGGATGCGGGATAAACCGGGTCAGCGTGGCGGGGAAGAGGATGATCGAGGAGGCGAAGATCACGGGGATCACGCCCGCCGTGTTGATTCGGAGGGGGATGTGGGTGGACTGCCCACCGTACATCCGGCGGCCGACCACGCGCTTGGCGTACTGGACCGGGATCTTCCGCTGCCCCTCCTGCATGATCACGACAGACCCGGTCACAAGGACCATCAGGAGGACGATGGCGGCGAGCACGAACAGCTTCAGCTCGCCGGTGGAGAAGAGCGTGTACGAGGCCACGACGGCCGAGGGCAGGCGCACGACGATCCCGGCGAAGATGATCAGCGAGATGCCGTTGCCGATTCCCTTCTCCGAGATCTGCTCGCCGAGCCACATGATCAGCGCGGTCCCGGTCGTCAGCGTGAGCATGGTCATCAGGCGAAAACTCCAGCCGGGGATCGGGACGATGCTGACCCCTTCCGGACCCCGCATTCCCTCGAGCCCGATGGCGATCCCCATCGCCTGGATCGCGGACAGCACGATGGTGCCGTAGCGGGTGTACTGGGTGATCCTCTTCCGACCCGCCTCGCCTTCCTTCGCCAGGCGCTCGAGCGCCGGGATGACGACCGTGAGGAGCTGGAGGATGATCGACGCGGAGATATATGGCATGATGCCCAGCGCGAACACGGTGAGCCGACGCAGGTTCCCGCCGGAAAAGAGGTCCACCATCCCAAGCAGGGTGTTCTGCGCCTGGTCGAAGAACAGGGACAGGGCGTGGCCGTCGATGCCGGGCGTCGGGACGTGGGCGCCGATCCGGTAGGCGGCCAGGAAACCCAGCGTGATCAGCAGACGGCGCTTGAGCTCCGGGATTTTGAAGACATTCTGAAAGCTCTGGAGCCCTTCTATCATGGAGGCAGCACCTCCACCCTCCCCCCGGCCGCCTCGACCTTCTGCCTGGCGGCGACGCTCGCGGCGTGCACCCGGACGGTCAGTGCCTGGGCCACCTCCCCCTTGCCGAGCAGCTTCACGAGGCCCCGCTCGGCCTTCTTGATGAGCCCGGCCTCGACCAGCCCATCGGGATCCACCACGCTGCCGGCGGCGAACGGTTCCAGGGACTGCAGGTTCACGACGGCGTAGACGCGCTGCTCCCGCGGGGTAAAGCCCCGCTTGGGGACCCGCCGGTAGAGGGGCATCTGGCCGCCCTCAAAGCCGGGTCTCGTGCCGCCCCCGGCGCGCGCCTTTTGGCCCTTGTGCCCCTTCCCCGCAGTCTTGCCGTGACCCGAGCCGGGACCACGCCCGAGCCGCTTCGGGGCCCTCTTGGCGCCGGGAGCCGGACGGAGCTGGTCAAGCCTCATGCTCGGCGCCTTCCCTGACCTGAACCAAGTGGACCACGCGCGCGATCATCCCCCGGATCGCCGGGGTGTCCACGTGGACGGCCCTCTGGCGGATCTTTCGAAGCCCGAGCGCCCGGACCGTCGCCTCCTGCTTCGGAGAGAGGCCGATCAGGCTCCGGAGCAAGGTCACCTCAAGCTTCTTGTCGGGCAAGCTCCCCCTCCACTGCTTCGTCGGTCCGCTTCCGGGCCGCGTAGGTATCCTGGAGCCGCTTGATCCGCCGGAGCGCATCCAGCGTCGCCTTGAGCACGTTGTGGGGGTTGTTGGAGCCCAGGGTCTTGGTCAGGATGTCCTGCACCCCCGCCGCCTCGAGCACCGGCCGGACCGCCCCGCCGGCGATGACGCCGGTCCCAGGCACGGCCGGCTTCAAAAAGACCCGGCCGGCTCCGAAGTGGCCGGTCATCTCGCACGGGATCGTCGTGGCCTTCAGGGGGACGAAGATCAGCTCCTTCTTGGCGTGTTGCACCGCCTTGCGGATGGCCTCGGGCACCTCATGAGCCTTCCCCAGCCCCACCCCGACGTGTCCCCGGCCGTCTCCGACCACCACCAGCGCGGTGAAGGAAAACCGACGACCGCCCTTCACCACCTTCGCCACGCGGTTGATCGACACCACGCGGTCGGTGAGCTCCAACGCACTCGCATCGATGCGCGCTTCTGCCACCCTTGCCTCCCGTCCCTATAGAACCTGTTCGGGCGTGGGCTTTGCCCACGCAACCCCCCTGGGGGAGGTCTCGGAGGGGGGCCCCACCCACGCTTGGGCGTGGGGCCCGGCCCCCTCCGACATCAAAAGATGAGGCCGCCGGCCCGCGCCGCGTCCGCCAGCGCCTTGACCCGTCCGTGGAACTGGTAGCCTCCGCGATCGAAAACCACCCGCTCGATCCCCTGCACCTTGGCCTTCTGGGCCACCAGCTCCCCCACCAGCTTGGCCGCGGCCACGTTGCCGCCGTTCGGGAGGTTCGCGCGAAACTCCGGAGACCGGCTCCCCACGGCGACCAGGGTCCGTCCCGTCTGGTCGTCCACGAGCTGCGCGTAGATGTGCTTGAGGCTCCGGAAGACGGAGAGGCGTGGACGCGCGGCCGTCCCGCGGACCCGTTGCCGGACCCGGAGGTGGCGGATCTGCCGTTTCTCGACCTTCACCGCTGTCAGCACGGCCTGCCTCTATTTGGTCGTCGTCGCGGCGGCACCGGCCTTCTTGCCGACCTTCCGACGGATGACCTCCTCCGCAAACTTGACGCCCTTGCCCTTGTACGGATCCGGCTTCCGGAGTGATCGAAGCTGCGCCGCAGTCTGCCCGACAAGGGCCTTGTCGGCGCCGCGAAGGGTGATGAGCACCTGGCGGTCCACCTCGGCCTGGATGCCCTCCGGGAGGGGAAACACCACCGGGTGCGAGTACCCGAGGGCGAGCTGGAGGCTCTTGCCCTGGAGCTGCGCCCGGTACCCGATCCCGACGATCTCCAGCTTCCGCTCGAATCCCTGGCTCACGCCCTGGACCATGTTGGCGAGCAGCGCGCGGGTGAGCCCGTGAAGCGCGCGCGCGCGCCGATCGTCCCCGGTCCGGTCCACGTGGAGCCGCCCGTCTTTGAGGCTGACCCCGAGCACGCCGGGCACCGAGTGGGCCAGCTTGCCCTTCGGTCCCTCGACCCTGACCTGTTGCCCCTCCACGGCGACGCGAACGCTCTGGGGCACCGGAATGGGTTTCCGTCCGATCCGCGACACAGCCGTCTCCTACCAGACCAGCGCGACCAGCTCGCCGCCAATCTTGAGCTTGCGGCTCTCGCGGTCCGTCAGCACGCCCTTCGAGGTGGAGAGGATGGCCATCCCCATGCCGCCGAGCACCGAGGGGATCTCGCCGGCGGTGACGTAGATCCGGCGACCCGGCGTAGA
>OBEQ012750572.1_pt1 | contig 23813 bp, 24 predicted proteins | sample 1670901 | NCBI WGS metagenome assembly OBEQ01 (sample SAMEA104232315, study PRJEB22302) | groundwater metagenome | biome: forest; feature: aquifer; material: groundwater | place: USA | collected 2011-08-07 | depth 5.4 m
CTCGCGATCGTCGTTTCCGTAGAAGCCAAGGACTATCGCCCCGTAATGCTCTGGCTCGCAGCGCGTCTGCGCGAGGCCGGCCTGGCGGCAGAGACCGTCTCGCCGGAGGATGTGACGTTCACGGAAGAGGGTCTCTTCCTGCGTGAGACCGAGGCCGTCACCGCGCTCTACCGGTTTTTCGAATTGTTCGATCTGAAAAACATTCCCAAGGCCGAGTTGCTGCTTTACGCGGTCAAGAAGGGACGCGTGGCCATGACCCCGCCCGCCAAGCCGTGGCTCGAAGAGAAGATGGCCTTCGCGCTCCTGCATCATCCCGCGCTCGAACCCTTCTGGAGCAAGGAACTGGGTCCGGACACGTTCGATCTGCTCCGCCGGTGGATGCCCAAAACCTGGATCCTCGATCCCCGCCCGGTTCCGCCGCACGCCGTCATTCCCGGCCTCACCGCGGAGGGACGCGGCGTTTCCGATTGGAAAACCATGGCGGGACTCGGCCAGAAGGGGCGCCGGTTCGTGCTCAAGCCCTCGGGCTTCTCGGAACTGGCGTGGGGATCGCGCGGCGTGTCGGTGGGCCACGACCTGCCGCAGAAGGAATGGGCCGACGCCATCGACGCGGGGCTGGCGTCGTTCCCGAAGATGCCGTACATCCTCCAGGAGTTCCGCAAGGGAAAGCGCGTGGCCTCGAGTTATCACGATCCGGTCAAAGACGAGATCGTCCCCATGCCGGGCCGGGTCCGTCTCTCCCCCTATTACTTCGCCGCAGGCGAGACGGTGGAATTGGCCGGCATCCTGGCGACCGTGTGCCCCTTGGACAAGAAGCTGATCCATGGGATGACCGACGCCGTGATGGCGCCCTGCGCGCTGGCCCGTCCCGGCGAAACGGCGTCCGTGGGTGCGGGAGGGGCGCCTCGGGTACCCATTGCTCCGGCAAATGCAACGGGTGATGGGCCCCCTTCCGCTACGATGGTGGTGCCGACGCCATGACTTTGTACCACGTGCGCTGGTGCCCCGAATGTCAGATCGTGAAGCAGAAGCTGGACGAGCTGGGCCTCCCGTATGAAGACGTCATCGTGCCCGACATGCGCCCGCACCGCGCACAGGTCTATGAGGTCTCGGGCCAGTACTACGTCCCCGTGCTCAAGGACGGCGACAAGGTGCTGAGCGAGACGCGCGACATCCTGTCCCATTTGGAAACCACGTACGGTTCAACGGCCGCGCGATCAGAGATAACCTGAGAGGGACCCAGACTATGGAGACCTGGCGGCAGGCCCTGGCGAAAAGCATCACGAAGCCCGAGGAACTGGCGAAGCACCTGGACGTGGACCCGTCCGCCATCGCCGGCGTGGTGGCGGAGTACCCGATGCGCATCACGCCGATGTGGATGAAGCTTATCAAAGAGAAGGGCGACGCGTTTTGGCGCCAGGTGGTCCCCGAGCCGGAGGAGCTGACCGACGACAGCCCCGCGGACGATCCCCTGCACGAGGAGATGGACAGCCCCGTCCCTCACCTCGTGCACCGGTACCCCGACCGCGTCCTCTTCATGGTGACCAACCAGTGCCCGATCTACTGCCGGTTCTGCACCCGCAAGCGGCTCGTCGGCAAGCCCGGCTTCCTCAAGCAGGGCGAGTTGGAGCGCGTGGTGAAATATCTGCAGGCCCACAAGGAAGTGCGGGACATCATCCTCTCCGGCGGCGACCCGCTCCTGCTGCCCGACCACCTGCTGGAGCGCATCCTCAAGGCCTTGCGGACCGTGCCCCATCTCGAGATCATCCGGATCGGCTCGCGCGTCCCCGGCAGCCTGCCGGAGCGCATCACGCCGGAGCTCTGCGAAATGATCAAAAAGTATCACCCGCTCTACATGAACCTGCATTTCAACCATCCGGACGAGCTGACCCCGGAGGTCAAGGCCGCCTGCGGGCGCCTCGCAGACGCGGGCGTGCCGCTGGGCGCGCAGACCGTCCTGCTCAAGGGCGTCAACGACGATCCGGCCGTGATGATGCGCCTCGTCCATCAATTGCTGCTGGCGCGGGTGAAGCCCTACTACCTCTACCAGGCCGATCTCACCCGCGGCACGAACCACCTGCGCACGACGGTCGAGACCGGTCTGGAGATCATCAAGGCCCTGCAGGGCCACACGAGCGGCATGGGCGTGCCGCACTTCGTGATCGACGCGCCGGGCGGCGGCGGCAAGGTCCCGCTGCTGCCGGCGGACTATCTCGTCAACCTCACGCCGGAGCAGGCCACCCTCACCAACTACGAGGGGAATATCTATACGTACCCGCAAGCCACACAGCCGGACGGCAACGGCGACGGCAAGCGCCGCGAGCTGCCGATGGTCACAGCCCCCTCCACCGGCTGCGGCATGGCCGACTCCATGCTCGGATAAAGGCATTGCGTTCTACGTCTTCCAGAAGCAACGCCAACCAAATAGACGGCGTACTTCCATCACAGCAACTTCGCGATTTGGTCAGGAGAGAAGTCATCTGCTCTAACACTCCTATCGAAGATCGTCAATTTCAGCCAGCGAGCCTCGATCTACGTCTCGGAGATACTGCATACCGCATGCTTAGCAGCTTCCTTCCAGATCCTTCTCAAACCATTGCATCGCGCCTGAAAGATATGAAGTTTTATGAGGAAAATCTTGTTCAATATGAGATCGACCTGACGAGAGGAGGAGTCCTAGAAAAGGGTCATGTCTACTTGATCCCTCTCTTGGAAAAACTTTCTCTGAAAAAAGTAAAGAACAGAACGCTGTCTGGAAAATGTAACCCCAAAAGCACAACCGGACGACTTGATATCTTCACACGAGTCATAACCGATTCGAATGCTACTTTCGACGAGATTGTGCTTGGTTACTCCGGACCATTATATTTAGAGGTTGTCCCGCTCTCTTTCTCAGTTAAAGTCCAAACAGGGATGTCCCTTAATCAAATTCGTCTGTTCAGTGGGGATCCCTCTGTGAGCAACGAAGAATTAGCGGAATTACACGATAAAATTACACTCCTTTACTATGAAAAGGAGAGTCCCGTACCTAAGAAAGAGCTTCGAATTAACAATGGGATCTTCTTGCGCATAGATTTACAAGGCAGCGATGACGGAATAATAGGCTTCAGGGCAAGGAAAATAAGCCAAGTAATAGATTTGAGTAAGCTTGCCCACTACGACCCCATGGACTTCTGGGAACCTATCTATCGACATCGTGACAACACTCTCAAGTTAGATCCAGGCGAATTCTATATTCTGTCCTCAAAAGACCGAATCAGAATTCCGCCAGAATACGCTGCTGAAATGGTGGCTTATGAAGGAGGATGTGGTGAGCTACGCACTCACTATGCTGGCTTTTTTGATCCAGGCTTCGGATTTGGAGATGGAACGATATTAGGCACTAAAATCGTTTTAGAAGTACGCCCCCACGATGTTCCGTTTATGGTTTACCATGGGCAAACTTTATTCAAGGTGCTCTTCGAACGGATGCACGAGCGCCCCGAAAAGGTGTATGGTCAGGGCATCGGGTCGTCCTATCAGTTCCAGGGCCTGACGCTGAGCAAGCACTTCAAGCCGTACCGAGGCTGAACAGATGGACGAGCGACCTCAGCAGCAGGACGACCGGCAGACCGAGCACGAAGCGGAAGCCGAGGGCGAGCGCCACATCACGGCGCTCCAGAAGTTCGTCGGCTTCGTGATGATCGTGCTCGCCTGGCTGCAGCTGCTGATGGCCGTGAGCAGCGGGTCGGACGCCGATCACTTCCCATTCGTCTTTTATTTCGTCGGCCTCCTCATCTTCATGAACGGCACGATCACCGCCTCCTGGTACAAATACCCGCTCATGGGCGCGGCGACCGTCACCGGCCTCGCCTTGATCTACCATATTAAATCCCTCGGATCGGCCGCGCGCTGGGAGAAGGGCCTAGTGGTGTACGGCACCATCGCCGTGGTCGCCTATTTCATCCTCTTCGCCAAGAAGCCGCCGGTCCGGCGCATCAATATCCCGCCGCCCCAGGAATGACCATCTCGGTCATCATTCCCACCTTACACGAGGAAAAAGCTCTCCCCGAGACGCTGTCCAGGCTCCGGCACCCCGCCTTTTCGGAAGTGCTGGTGGTGGACGGAGGCAGCCGGGACAAGACCGTCGCGGACATCGCGCTCGCCCATCCCCTGACCCGCGTCATGAACACGCCGACGGGCCGGGCCAGGCAGATGAATGCGGGCGCTTCCGTCGCCAAGGGCGAGCTCTTGCTGTTTCTCCACGCCGATACGCTGCTGCCCCCGACGGCCGCGGAGGACATCACCCACACCATGGCCGATACCCGGTTCGTAGGCGGGCGGTTCGACGCGCGGCTCATCCCCGACAGCGGCCTGCTCTGGGTCGTGGGCCGCATGATGAGCTGGCGTTTCCGCCTGACCGGCATCGCGACGGGCGACCAGGCCCTCTTCGTGCGAAGGAAAGTCTTCGCGGATCTCAGCGGCTTTCCAGACATCCCGATCATGGAAGACATCGTCTTCTGCCAGCGTCTCAAGCGCGTCGGCCGTGTGGCCGCGTTGCATAGCTGTGTGATGACCTCGGGACGCCGGTGGGAACGGCACGGTGCGATCCGGACCATCCTCTTGATGTGGTGGCTCCGCCTGCTCTTCTATTGGGGGGTGAGCCCCGATCGGCTGAAGCGCTGGTACGGCGACGCGCGATGAGCACGGCACTGATCATCTTCGCGAAGGCGCCCATTCCGGGGGAGATCAAGACGCGTCTGTGCCCGCCGCTGGACCCGGACGAGGCGGCCTCTCTCCACGGCTCGCTGGTGCTGGACGCGATCGAGCGGACAAAGAGGCTGCAGGGTATCACTCTGTATGTCGCGGGAACGCCGGACCTCGCCCATCCGTTCTTCAAGGTAATGGAGGGTCGCTACGGGGCGCGGTTGTTACTTCAGCGGGGGCCCGATTTGGGAGCGCGCATGATGAATGCCATGCAGGATGCCTTCGGTCAGGGAGCCAAAGACGTGCTCCTGACGGGGACGGATCTGCCCACGCTGCCGCGCACGCATCTGGTCGAAGCGCTGAAGCTCGTCAAGAATCACGATGTCGTGCTGGGGCCGACGGCGGACGGTGGGTACTATTTGATCGGGCTCAGCAAGATAATGCCGGTCTTGTTTGAGGGGATCGCCTGGAGCACGGCGTCGGTGTTTGCGGAGACGAAGAAGAAGGTCGAGGCGGCGGGCTTGTCGCTGGGGCTCCTGCCGGAGGGCCGCGACGTGGACACGCTTGAGGACCTGAAGGCCTTCATCGCGCTCATCGGCAAGGACCGCGCCATGACCAAACGCACCGAAGGGGCGCTCCGCCTCATCGGCAACAGGCTGAAAGAGCGAGGCGTCTAAGGGCTGGTGGCAAGGAGGACTGAACCATGGAAGCAGGACGGCCGCTGTTTATTCCGGTGATCCTCGGCACGACGCGTCAGGGACGGATGAGCGCTCACGCGGCGAAGCTCGTGACGGCCGAGATCGCCAAGCGCGCAGGAGTCGAAACCGAGCTGATTGATATCGCTAAGGTGCCTCTCCCTACCACGGATGCCGGCGAGGCCGTCAAGGACGCGAAATTCTCCGAAGTGATGAATCGCGCCGACGCGCTCGTGATCGTGGCGCCCGAATACAACCACGGCTATCCGGGCCTGCTCAAGCACGTGCTGGACAGTTGCCTGAAGGAGTACATCCACAAGGCGGTCGGCATCGTCGGCGTGTCGGCAGGCCCGTTCGGCGGCTCGCGCGTGATCCAGAACCTCCTACCGGTGATGCGGGAGCTGGGCCTCGTGACCATCTTCTGGGATGTGAACTTCTCGAGCGTGCAAAACGTATTCGACAAAAGCGGCAAGCTCAAGGACGACGCGTTCATGCAGCGGATCGAAAAGTTCCTCAACGAGCTGATCTGGATGGCGAAGACCCTGCGGCACGGCCGCGAACACATCCAGATCGCGTGACGGAGGTCGGCATGCCAACGAAACCGATGACCTGTCCCGACTGTGGGGTGACGATGAACCACCACGCCGAGAAGCTGGTGGAGCCGTACCTGCCTCAACATACAGCCTTGGTTGACCCCGCGCTGGGCGGGATGATCGAGGAGACCCATACCTGCTCCGAGTGCGGCAAGGGACACTCTCGACTCGGCCGTTAACGCCGTTCTTGACACGCCCACCCGTTGGTGCTAGCGCTTACAGGCCCATGGCCGGGGGAAAGACAGCGACGGCGCAAGAGAGCCACCTCATGCGTACGAAGATCGACTTCCGACTGCTCGCCGGCGGAACCGCCGTTCTCGCCTGCTGCATTTTTGCGCTCGCCCTCCTGCTGCCGCTCGGCGTGGCCGTCGGCGTGCTGTACACGACCCTCGTCCTGCTGGCAATGTGGTCGCCGCATCGGCGGTTCATCCTCCTCGTCGCCGCGGTCGTCTCGGTGCTGACCGTGCTCGACTTCTTCTTGTCCCCCGGCGAAGCCAACTGGATGGCGATTTCCAACCGCCTGCTCTCGTTGTTCACCATCTGGATCGCGGCGGTCCTTTCGTTCCTGCTCAAACGGGACCAGGAGGGGCGCGAGCGGCTGATCCTCGACCTGCAAGGCTCCCTCGACCACATCAAGACCCTCCGTGGTCTGTTGTCCCTCTGCGTGTCCTGCAAAAAAGTCCGCAATGGCCAGGGCTATTGGAAGAGTCTGGACGCCTACGTGTCCGAGCGGTCGGAAGCCCAGATCACCCACGGGATCTGCCCGGACTGCTTCACCCACTACTACCCCAAGACCACCGAAACGGACGTGTTGGCGAAATAGCCCAGGATTCAACCTTTCTCCTGCCTGCCACGGAGAAAAGCGAAGGGGTAGAAAGAAAGAGAGGCTCTCCTAGGAAAGCTTTTCGGCGCAGCTGATAATGCCACCGGTGGAGACGCCTATGCTGCCACCGAGGTAAAAATGGTCTTTGGGCTGCTCCCTCCAATAATAAAAGCCTCGGCTATGAGCTTCGGAAAAGCGCTTGAGTGCATCAGTCCCATGCGCATTGTCGCTGATTACAACCCCGTCCGTGGGCAGGGCCTTCCTGATCGCCTGATATTCGCCCAACTCACGCTCATAGCTGTGATCGCTATCATGGATAAACAAATCAACGGTCTCCTGATCGGCAAGGCGTGGCAAGGCCGTTTTGCTGTCTTCCACTACCAGGGTGAAGCGATCTCGGAGGCGAGCCGGGATGAGCCAGCCCGATGAAAGGACAATGTCGATTCCTATGAGCTTCCCGTCCATTCCTTCCGCGCGATTTCTTTCCAGCGCGCGAAGAAGCACAGAGGATCCCAACCCGTCCTGAACCCCCGTCTCAATCACGACCCGTGGTTTCAAGAGCCGTACAGCACAATACCAGCCGGCCCGACGCCCGTAGAGGGCTATGTGCTTTCGATCGGGACGTGTCCGGAGGAGCGCGTTCAATTCAGAGCGGAAATCGAAATCCTCTTCCAGTTCCCGGATGAAGGCGCCCGCTGCTTCTGGCTCCACCCTAAAAATACGAGCCATAAAGTTGCCTAGTTCGTCGAGGTTCCCAATCGCATACGTAAAGTTGGTCACTTCGGGGTCCATAAATATGAACGCCAGGGACAGCAGCGGCCGTCTCCACATATGGCGCCAATACTTGCATTTCCCGATGACGGCGAGTTTGCAGGACACCACCCGCGCGTAGGCTACTACCGGTCGCAAGAAGACTACCCACGCTCGTATTTGCTCAATGCTTCTCAACCATTCTCTCACACGTAAATAGGCCGAAACGAGATTCATACTCACCCGTCTTTTCAAGCCCCATCCCTGGCGCGCACGATTGCCAAAGCAGTCTAGCGTGCGACCTAGGAACTTTCAATGACCGGAAGAGCAGTGTGGAGCAGCCTACCGGCTGAACAGAAAGATGACACTCCAGCAGGGAAGGCTCAGACAGGCTTTTCGGCACACATGGTCATGCCACCGGTGATCGCGTCCTCCTCAGAATAAGCGTGCAGGTAGGAGAGCCGCGGCAAGAGCTTCCGGATCTTTTCGCTCTCCCATGCCCCACACGCACGGAGACGAAAACCAGCCTCCTGGAACAACCGAAGCCAGTCGGACTTGCGGAGTCGATTCACATAGGAGCTGCGGTTCCATTTCATCGCGTTCCACAGCCAGCGCGAGTACTTCAGGCACTCGAAAAGCCTGCTGGGGTCAGCAGAGCCATACGACGTGTGGTCGCCAAGATCAATGTGGGCGATGAGCAAGCCCCCTTGCGGAGAACGCGGAAACACTCGCCCACAGTGATATCCGGAAACCGCAGATGCGCAAAGACCGTGTACGACCAGATGAGGTCGAACTGCTCGGAATCGAACGGCAGTGTTTTCCCTTGGCACACACGATACGCAATCCCGCTGCGACGCACCCGCTCATAAGAGAGGTAGTCCGCGACATCGGTGGCTGCGCAGCTCCGGGCTCCTTCGGCCAGCGCGTAGTCAAGTACTTCCAGGGTCTGGCCCGGCCCGATCTCCAAGACATCCTTGCCGGCGACGGGAGCAAAGCGAACATATAAATCGAAAACCTTGCGCGCTTCAACGGGATCGGCGTTTATGCCGGTGGAATGATAGCGCCGGGCGGCCTTCGCCACCCACCCGAAACCCATGAGCCAGTTCTGTATAATTTCTTTAGGGATGAACATACTGAATGGTTGTCCTTCGCACAGGGGCGAGGGATGCAACGTGGCCCCGCGTTACTGCGACGCGTAGAACTTCTTGATCGTCTCGACGACGTAGGCCTGCTGGTCGGCGGTGAGCTCGGCGTAAATGGGCAGGGCCAGCGTCTCCTCGGCCGCGCGCTCCGCCTGCGGGAAGGACCCCTTCCGATAGCCGAGGTCCTTGTAGCAGGCCTGGAGATGCAGTGGCACCGGGTAGTAGATTTCAGTCCCCACCCCCTGCTCCTGCAGGAAGGCTCGGAGCTGATCCCGCCGGGGGACCCGGACGACGTACTGGTTGTACACGTGGCGGTTCTCGGCAGTGACTATGGGCAGCGTCACGCGATCGAGGAGATTCGCCTCCTTGAACAGGGCCTCATAGCGCGCGGCGTTCCGCTGCCGCCCCTTTGTCCACTCCTCCAGATACTTCAGCTTGACGCGCAGTACCGCCGCCTGGAGGGCATCCAGCCGGCTGTTCAGTCCGATCACTTCATGAACGTACTTCACACGGCTGCCGTGGACCCGCAGCATGCGGACGCGGTCGGCCAGCGCCTGGTCGTCCGTAGTGACCATGCCTCCGTCACCGAATCCGCCCAGGTTCTTGGAGGGGAAGAAGCTGAAACACCCCACCTGGCCGAGAGTCCCCGCCTTGCGGCCCCGCCAGGTCGCTCCGATCGCCTGGGCGGCATCTTCAATGACTACCACTTGGCGGCGGGTCGCCAGATGCAGGATCGGCTCCATCTCCGCACATTGCCCGAACAGGTACACCGGCAGAATGGCCTTGGTCTTCACCGTGATCGCCGACTCGATGAGCATGGGGTTCATGTTGAAGGTGTCCGGCTTGATGTCCACGAACACCGGTTTGGCGCCCAGCCGGGAGATCGAGCCGGCCGTGGAGAAGAACGTGTACGGCACCGTCACCACCTCGTCGCCTAGCCCTACCCCGCAGGCCATGAACGACAATAAGATTGCATCGGTTCCGGACGCCACGCCGACGGCGTGGCTCGCGCCGACGTAGCTCTGGATATCCTTTTCGAGATCGGCCACGCGCGTCCCCAGGGTGAACGCCTGGTCGTCGCAGACCGACTCCAACACGGCCATGATCTCTGCACGGATCGGCCGGTATTGCGCACGCAAGTCCAATAACGGAACCTTCACTGTGCCCTCCGGACTAAATCGGCTGGTTTGCGGGTGAGGTGTCTCTTCGACAGATCGGCCAGCAGTTTATCATAAAGCTGCTGATACTGCCGCGCCATTTCGTGGATTTCGAACTCGTCCGGCAGATCGCCTCCGTCACGGCTCGGCGCTCCATCACCACGAGTCTTCAGGGTTTCGCACAGGCGATCGGCCAGGCTTTCAATATCACCGCCATCGCACAGCCAGCCATGGCGTCCTTCCACAATCGCTTCGGCGGCGCCCCCCACCCGCGTCGCGACGATGGGAACCCGCGCCGCTCTCGCCTCCAACAGCACCCGCGCCAACCCTTCCCAGTGGGAGGTCAGGAGGAACGCGTCAAGCGCGTGCATCACGGCCGGGACGTCCCGGCGCCAGCCGACGATCCTGACCCGATCCTCCAGCTTCACGGACCGGATGTGCGCTTCGACCGAGCCGCGCAGTTCGCCGTCCCCGACCCACACGAAACGCGCCGAGGGAACGTGCGCACACACGCGCACCGCCACGGCCACGAAGTCATGCGGAGCCTTTTGGGGCTTGAGGGGGGCCACCGTCCCCACCAGCATGTGCTCCGGCCCGACACTCCACTCCGCACGCAGCCGATCGCGCTCGGGAGCCGGGAGCGGAGGAGTCTGGAATGCTCGAACATCGACTCCGGGGCGGATCACTATGACATTGGATCGCCGAAAGAGGCCCCAATGGAGGCCACGGTCGAGGTCGGCCTGCGACACGGCGACCCACTGCGTCGTAATCAGGCCGGTCAGACGTTCGACACCGATCAGCAGATACCGAAGCCACCACGGCTGGTTCGGTGTGATGCCGTAGCCATGAATCGTGTGGATGATAATGGGGACCCTTGCCAGCCATGCGGCCCAGCGGCCGAGAATGCCGGCCTTGGAGCTGTGGGTATGCACGATCGCGGGCTTCAGTCTCTTCAGGAGCACAGTCAAGGAGATGAGCGCGCGGAGATCGCGCCAGGGCCGGATCGGACGCGCGAGGCTCGGTACCTGGTAGAAGGCGACACCCTCAAGCGTTCTCGCCTCTTTGTCCAACAGACCCGGTTCCCCTGTAATCAGGATCGGTCGAACCTGTGTCCGGTCCAGGTTGGCCGCCGTGAACAGCGCCACCTCCTGGGCCCCGCCCAATTCCAGTTTGGTGATGATGGTGCAGACCGTGGTCGTCATGCGGCGGCCCGCAACTTCTCCGCGAGCGCCTTGCCCTGCGCGATGGCATCCTCCATCGAGGTGTGCTCCCAGCGCCCGTACCGCCCGATCGAATGGATGCCGCGACGCTCCAGTTCCGCCAGAATCGCCGGCACGGCGCGGACCCGGTGCCGGTCGAACAGGACGTAGGCGTACCGGATGTCGCGCACGTCGGCCACCACGAGCTCATCCTCCGGCCGGAAGATGCCCGCCCGCTCCAGCCCCGCGCGGATCCGCTGGATCAGCTCGGAGGGCGGAACGACCTCCGTCGGTTGGTGCGAGACTTCGACATACAGCGAGCTGCAGCCCGGTCGCCCCAGCGCGGGCGAAAAGTTCATCGGAAACCCGGCCCGGTAGAAGGGATACTCCGGCTCGGGAAAATAAATCCAGTGATGGTCGGAGACCCGCTCCCGCGCCACGCCGAGGTTGACGTTGTAGACCGACACGCACCGCAGCCCGTCCGCGGCGTCGCGGATCGCCGCCGGCAGATCCATGCAGCGGCGAACCAGTTCGGGAACCGGAATCGTCGAGACAAGGGGCTCGTACTCTTCGACCGTGCCGTCCAGGAACGTGGCCCGGCGGCGTTGCGTGTCCACCTCGACCAGCTCGGAACCATAGACGATCGCGTGCACCCCCGGCAGGAACGCCTGCGGCAAGACCCCGATCCCGCCCTGCGCCGGATAGAGGAACGAAGGATTGTAGCCGAACGCCTTGTCCTTGATGCCCAGCGCGCCGTTGATCACGTCCTTGAGCTCCGGCTTCGGCACCAGCCAGGACACCCAATCCGAGGTCAATTCGTCCAGCGGCGCCCGCCAGAGCTTCTCGTTGAACGGCACCATGAAATGCTTGGCCATGCCCTCGCCGAGATTTTCCAGGATCCAGGCCTTGAAGGACCGGTCCTCCGGCGGAGTCGTAGACGGGTTGGTGAGCGTGGCGATGAACCCCAGCAGACACTCGCGGATCACTTCAGGAGGAAGCCCATAAGTATTCACTTGGAACGGATATTCGGTGTAGGTCCTGTGGGAGTAGATGAAGGACCGGCGGTTGTGCTTCTCCAGCCGGCCGGCCAGCAGGCGCTCGACCAGCGCCTTGATTTCGGCCTGGCGGAAGTGCAGCAGGTGTCCGGTCATGTCGAACGTGAAGCCGTCCATCTGATAGGACCGGCAGAGACCGCCCGCTTCCTTCTCCTTCTCCCGCACGCGATAGGGCCGGTCGCCCAGATGGTAGGCCGCGCTGAGCCCCGCAAGGCCGGCGCCGACGATGAGGATCATGGCGTCCTCACATCCGGGCCGGCCGGGCGCAGCGGGCTCGCTGCCGGCTTGGACATATCCACGCGCTTGAGCAACAGCGCCGCCACAAGCGCCAGGACTGCCGTCGACCCGATCAGCCACAACGCCACATCCAACGAGACGAACATCGAGAACACACCGACGCCCCCCAGCACGAACGCGGCCGCATAGCTGACGACGGTCACCTGTGGCACCGAGAGGGGCCACCGCCTCAGGCGGAGCGCGAAGTGGTCGGGGCTGCCGAGGAAGACCGGGATCCCCCGGAGCCAGCGAACGTACATCACGAACAGCGTGTCGAACACCGGCACCCCCAGAATGAGTACGGGCGCTAGCACGGCCGCCGGATTCACCGCCGTGTACTTGCCGATCATCGCCAGCGCGCCGAGCATGAGCCCCACGAAGAGCGAGCCGGCGTCGCCCAGATAGATCGAGGCGGGGTGAAAGTTGTACCGGAGAAATCCAATCAGGCTCCCCGCCAGCGCCGACACCATCACGGCAACCATCATGTCCTGGTTCGCGACGGCCACGACGAAGAGCCAGAGACAGGCGACCACGCTGACCCCGCCGGCCAGCCCGTCCATGACGTCGATGATATTGATGGCGTTGATGATGCCGATCATCCACACGACGGTGAGGAGCAGGTCCAGCCATTCCGGGAATGCCGCGATCTCGATCCGGATCCCGCTCCGGATCAGGACGAGCACCGCAATGAGCTGGCCGATGAACTTGGGCCAGGGCTGGAGCACCCCGAAGTCGTCGATCAGGCCCAGCATGACCATGAGGGTCCCGCCGAGGACCAGCCCCAGGACGTCCTGCCGGAACTCGAAGGTGAGTGCGAGGCTCACCAGGAACGCCAGGTACACCGCGAGCCCGCCGAAGTACGGCACCGGCCCGGCCTGCTGCTTCAGGCGGCCGTCCGGGCGATCCACGATGTTGAACTGCAGCGCGGCGCGGCGCGCCAGCGGCACCCCGTAGAGGGCCAGCAGCAGCGCGAGCACGAAGGTGAGCAGGTACAGCAGCATCGCTCAGTCCTCGATGGCGGACCAGACGGTCCTGATGGCCTCGTAAACGAAGGTCTTCGCATGCCGCCGCTTCATCCACCAGCCCTCGGGCTCGAAGTTGTCCTCATTGACGGGGGACGCCAGGAACGTTGTACCCGAAGGACCGGCGGCCTTCGTGAAGATCCGCTTGGCGCGGGCGGTATGGTAGTTGGACGTCACGAGGATCACCTCTTTCAGGCCCTTGCTCGTCAACACCGGCACGATCACGTCGGCTTCCTCCCGCGTGGAGTCGGCGTCGTGCTTCACGGCGAGGATGTGCTCCGCCGGCACGCCCAGGAATTCGGCATGCCGCTGCATGATTTCCGTCTCGTGCGTTCGGAACCCCACCGGCGTGCCGCTGACCACCAGCAGCGGCGCCAATCCGCGCTGGTACAGTTTCACGGCATGCGCCACGCGATCGCCCCCCCGCGTCTCTCCGCCGAGGACGAGGATCGCATCGGCCGGGCGAAGATGATCCTCCACAATCAGGTTCCGGCCGAGCGCCTCCAGCGCCCACGGCGCGCCCCAGGTTGCGCCCGCCAGGACCACGAGCAGGAAGACCCATACCTTCCACCGAGCCTTCAACCCGCTCTTCACCAAATCAACGCTGCTCACAAAACCGTCTATCCGCATAGGCATGCCTCGCCGTTCACGGAACGCTCACGCCGACTGCCTCAGGCATGCTTCATACAATGCCTCATGCTGCCTCACGATCGATTCGATGCGAAACTTCTCGCGAGCACGTTCCCGCCCGCGCGCGCCCAGCGCACGGGCCCGTTCCGGATGGGCCAACAGTTCGTGCAGCGCGTCCGCCATCGCGACCGGATCACCCGGCGGAACCAGGAGGCCCGTTTCCCCGTGGACGACGACCTCGGGGATACCGCCTACAGCCGTGGCCACCACCGGACGTCCCGCCGCCATGGCCTCGAGGATCGCGATCCCGAACCCTTCATACAGGGACGGCAGGACAAAGACGTCCATGAGCGGCAACAGCCCGGCGATATCGCGGCGCAGGCCGGCGAAGACCACCCAGGGCGCCAACCCCATCCGTTCGCACCGCTCCCGGAGACTCTTGTAGGCCGGACCGTCCCCGACGATCAGCAGTTGGAAGTCCGGCGTTGGCGCTCGTTCTCTCAGCCGCGCCGCGGCCTGCAACAAGACCGCAAGCCCTTTCTTCGGCTCCACCAGCCTGCACACGGTTCCAATGACCGCCAGGCCTTCCTGCAATCCGAGTTCCTGTTTCTTCAGAGTGTGGCCGCTCCCGAACCGGCTGAGGTCGACGCCGAAGAGAATAGTGAAGTATTTCGCCTGTTCGCCGCCGATCTGAGCGAACACCGAACGACGAACGGCGTCCGAACAGCAGGTCATGCAATGCGTCCATCGCATCGTGAGACGATCCACCATGCGAGATAGCCACCGTTCGCCGACCATCACGTCATGGTACGACGAGATCACCACGGGTATCTTCACAAGACGTCCCATCACCCGCGCAGCCACATTGGCCCAAAACAGAAAGGCATGCACCACGTCGGGGCGTTCCCTCCGGACCAGTCGCCACAGCCTGAAGAGCACGCGAGCATCAAGCTTGCTTCTGCCCCCCAGCATGATCACACGGACGCCGCGCGTCCGAAGCTCCTCCGCGAGGCAATCGTCACCCTTCAACGCGCAGACCGTCACGTCAAACCGCTGCCGGTTGAGTCGCGAGGCCAGATCCAGAATATGGGCTTCAGTTCCTCCCACCCCGAGGCCGACAGCGAGCAGCATGAGCTTGCACCGTTTCACGGACTCGAGGGGCTCTGCATTTCCGCCCCCCGCCGTCTTGGCGGAGGAGGCCGGGTGCGGTCGTGCGGCGCGTTGATCGGCCCATCTCCCGATGATTTCATGATACCAGCCGAGGTACGCATCCGCCTGTTGGCGAAGGTCGTAGCGGCGACGCGCGGCCTCGACGGCCTGCGCCCCCAATTGCCTGCGCTGGTCATCATCAGAGAGCAGACGCACGATCCGGGACGCCATCGCCGCCGCATCGCCTGCCGGCACGAGAAACCCGGTGCGCCCCTCATCCACCTGCTCGGGGATGCCGTCCACGGCCGTCGCCACGACCGGCGTCCCACAGGCAAGCGCTTCAAGAACGGTGCTCGGGAAGGTATCCGCCTTCGCCGCGTGGACATACACGTCGGCCGCCTGATAGAAGCGAGCGACATTTCGACGATCATTTTCATACGGAACAAATCGTATTTCACCATTGCCCAATTGCTCGGTCTCACCGCCTTCTCCCAACACGATCAGAATGACCCTCTGACTACGAAAACGCTCACCGACCTGCGCGGCTGCGGCCCGGATCGTCCCGTAGTCTTTGAAAATGTTGCTCCGAGCCGCATTGGCCACGAAGAGCAGCACCTTCACGTTCTGCGGCAGGCCCAACACCGCCCTGGCGTCTTCCTGCTTCATTGGACAGAAGACGGATAAGTCCACCCCATTAGGAATCACCCGCCCTTCCACTACCGCAGGGGCAAGCATGGACTGTTGCACTCTCTTCAGCAGCCAGCGTGACGGCGTCGCGACAAAAATGGCGCTGTGTGCATAGATGTCTTTTTTCCTCCGCCAATTGTAAGCCGTCGCGTCACGAGAAACGGCCGGGTAAATGGTTAAATCGGGGCAGTCGCCGCAACCCGTCTTCCAGCGCTCGCACCCCAAGGTGTAGGCGCAGTGTCCGCTCAACAGCCACGTATCATGCAGCGTCATCACGGTCGGCACCTGTCGGCTCAGCCGGGTCAACGCGCGCGGGTCGAAAAAGCCTCCGCGAGAAAGCCATCCGCCGTGGAGATTATGGCAATGCACGATGTCGGGCCGCCCGTCCGTCAGGTCCAAAAGACGCCACGCGGCGGGAAAATCAAAGTTTTCCCTCCCCAGATAGAGATCGAGCCAGCGCTTTGGATGAGCGATCCCACTATGCAAGAGTCGCTGTAGTCGCCATGCGCCGCGAATTTTCCCGACATAAGGAGATAGCGCATCTCCGAATGCGAGACACCACTGCGCCCACTTCGTCGACGCTTCGTCATTCGGGATCGTGATGACATCCGTGTCCTCGCTTCTCTTCGCCCCCACCGCCAGCCACGAACGATGCCCGCGCCGGCGATATTCCTGAAAGAGCTGCCAGACAACCGCTTCGGCCCCTCCGCCCACATCGTATGTGTTGACTTGAAGAATACGCATATCGCTTAGATCGTCACACCACGTAGCGCTTGACGACTTTCCATTGAGTTCCGCTCCATATCGCTATGTTCCTTCATGCAGACGTTTACCGGTTCCAAACAAGGCTAGGAACTGCGTTGACCGCTCCATCGGCTGATAATTTCCTGGTACCAATCCAGGTACGTATGTACTTGTTGGCTGAGATCAAAGCGGCGCCGTACGACCTCCACGGCCTGCGCACCCATTTGTCTACGCAGGACATCATCAGAGAGCAGCTGCAGGATTCGGGATGCCATACCTTCTGCATCTCCTCCTAGAACCAGGAATCCAGTGTGTCCGTCATCTACCTGTTCAGGGATACCGTCCACAGCCGTCGCCACGACCGGTGTCCCACAGGCCAGAGCTTCAAGAACGGTGCTCGGGAAGGTATCCGCCTTCGCCGCGTGGACATACACGTCAGCCGCCTGATAGAAGCGAGCGACGGTCCGGCGATCCTTTTCAAAAGGAATGAATCTTATTTCACCGTTGCTAAAAGGCTCGGTCTCACCACTTTCTCCCAAAACGACGACGATTACCCTTTGACCCTGGAAACCCGCACCGACGTGTATAGCGGCGGCATGGATTGTCTGATAATCCTTAAACATGTTCCTTTTAGCGGCGCTTGCCACGAAAAGTAACACTTTCACATCCTGTGGTAAGCCTAAAGTACTCCTGGCTTCCTCTTTCCCCGCCGGATAAAAGATCGACAAGTCTACCCCATTCGGGATGACCCGCGCCTCTACAAGAGAGGCAGCAAGCATGGACTTTTGCACACGCTCCATCAACCATCGTGAGGGAGTAGCAACGTACAAGGTGCTCTTCGCATATATGGCCCTTTTCCTTCGCCAATTGTAAGCCGTCGCGTCACGAGAAATGGCCGGGTAAATGGTTAAATCGGGGCAGTCGCCGCAACCCGTCTTCCAGCGCTCGCACCCCAAAGTGCAGGCGCAGTGTCCGCTTAACAACCACGTATCATGCAGCGTCATCACGGTCGGCACCTGCCGGCTCAGCCAGCTTAACGCCCGCAGGTCAAAGAAGCCTCCACGAGGGAACCACCCTCCGTGCAGATTATGGCAGTGCACGATGTCAGGCCGCCCGTCCGTCAGGTCCAAAAGACGCCACGCGGCTGGAAAATCAAAGTTTTCCCTCCCCAGATAGAGATCAAGCCAACGCTTTGGATGGGCGACCCACGTCTGCAGCAATCGACGGAGCCGCCACGCTCCACGGACTCTGCCAACCAACGGCGACAGCAGCTCTCCCAGCGCAAGACACCGCTCGCCCCACTCGCTACGAAACGCATCGTTGGGGATCGTCAAGATATCCGGATCATCGCTTCGCTTCTGGCCAACAGCTAGCCAGGACCGGTGACCCAAGCACCGATATGCCTGAAAGAGTTGCCGCGTCACCGCTTCGGCTCCACCACCGTCATCATATGCGTTGACTTGGAGAATGCGCATGCCGGTCAATCGGTCACACCACAAAGCCGGGAAGGATTTTCCATTTTTTTTCGATCCAAACCGCGACACTGGTCGGATACAGGACATGCGTTCGAAACAACACCGTGCCCACCGGCGACGGGATTTGTGCCAGAGAGTACTGGCGCAAAACCTTCCAGAAGATGCGTCGCAGCAAACCTTCGACCGGGTTGTACGGCTTTCCGCCATGACGACGCAGGACCCTGTCGGCCTCAGCCAGGTATTCCTCCATGTGATGCGCCGATCGTTGTTCTCCATGGGCGCGAAACCCTCCAAGAAACGCGACGACTCCGTAGAGTTCCGCGCATTGATAGAAGCGCGCCCACAACTCAAAATCGGCCGCAAGGCTCAAGGACGTATCAAGAGAGCCGCCTGCACGGTCCCAGAGCGACCTTCTCCAGAAGGTTGACTCCTGCTGGATCCATTCCCTGCCATACCACCCCGTTCCGGGCAGATTGCCGCCTTTCAAAAAGGATTTCCGATTGAATCCTCCGCTGTGCTTCATGCTGACGGCCTGGCCTCTCGCGTTCCACCCCATGGGATGAACGCTGGTAATCCATTCTACCTCCGGAAAGCTCGAAAAGATGTCCGCGACCACGGAAAAGGCCCACGGCGCATACTTGTCATCGCTGTTCATCCACGCCATGATCTCACCTTTCGTACGAGCGAATCCCTTATTGATAGAGTCATACTGCCCCTTGTCCGGCTCGCTGATCCAGTACGCCAACCGATCCTGATATTGACGGATGATGTCCACACTGCCGTCTGATGATCCGCCGTCAATGACGACATACTCGACGTTGGGGTAATTCTGCGTCAGCACCGATTGCATCGCCTCTTCCAAAAACGAGGCCTGGTTGTACGAGGGCGTCACGATGGAAATGGTCGGACATGTGTGAGCGGTCATGGCATTCCGTCGGCAAGGCGCCTGAGGTGGTCGCGGATTTGACGATTCTGCGCTTCTCGCTGCTCCGGGGTCGCATAAAAGTGATGCCGCCGAAAGGCTCCCCCCTCCTTCACAAACGCGATATCCACCTGCGAGAGCGAATCGTCGAGTGGTCTGTACTGGAGCCCGTACAGGTCATAGGGGACAAAGCCTTTGGACTTCATATGGGTTATGACATCGTAGAAGTCCGGACCATTTTCAAAAAACTTAAAGAAGGAGACTTCCAGCAAAATGTACTCCGTCTCCCGCAGCGTCCCTTCCGCTCCGCGCAGAACGTCCAACTCCGCGCCCTGGACGTCGATTTTCAGCAGGAACGGCCCCTTTGCCCCCGTTTCTCTCATGACGTCATCGACCGTAATGGCCCGCACGATTCGCGGAACCCCGTTGACGCCGGAATGCTCTTCCGCCTCGCGATACAACGACGAGCCCACCAAATCGGGATGGACGTTGATCGCCTTTTCACCCGGTTGCGCGGCGGCGATCGCAAGTTCGCACTTGACGTTCGGCGCTGATCGCATCAGCTCTTCAAGGGACGGCTTGTACTCCGCCAACGGTTCTATGAGGCGGTATCCGGCATCAGGGAAGACGCCGAGACATTCACGCGTAAACGATCCATAGGCGGCCCCGACATCGATAATTGTCGAGGGAGACCATCCAACGTTTTTTATTTGCCGCAACAAGCCGTGCAGCGAACTTCTCTCTTCCGCGGCGTGCCGGAGCGTCCCTCTTCGGCGTACATCTAGGCCGACCAGGTGAAAGGACTGCTTCAGGCCCGACTTCACGAGCCCCAGTACGACCCGCGCGGAACGGTAGGCCGCGCGGACCATGGCCCGCGCCCCTCGATCCCCATAATCCAGCATCTTGAGGAGACCCCGCCCCAACTTGTATGCAGGCGAATCGAGGAGCCGTTCGACATCGGAAACGTTGCGCAGCTCGATTGGGAGGGCTCCGCTTCGAATGTTTTGCCGCAGAATCTCGATTTGCGGCGGATGCCGGCCTCGGAACCGTTCGACCCAGCTGGGATAATCGTAGACGTTGTGAACTCTGAACGGATGTTTTAACGCGAGGAAATTGCTTTCCACCCACGCACGGGCGCCGCGTCGATTGGCCCAAGCAGCCCGGCTGTAATACTCGCATTTTTCGATCACCTGTGTCGGGAAGACCAAGGAGTAGTGATACAAGTAAATGCCGTGCCGCGCGAGCCGTTCCCCCTTCAGCCATTTCAGGGTGCGCAAGTCCCTGGCCTTCGGATCATGCACCGTCGGCGGGCGATGGGTCACATACTGAAACCCCGGCCCCCACTTGAACAAACGGTGATAGATCCCTGCCCCTCGCCGAAGATACCAGCCATCGGTGGTATAGTCGAACCCTCCCCAAAAGGTGATCTGCTTGAATGACACCGCTGTGATCTCCGGATCCTCCCGCAACATCTCCAGAACCGCCCGCATATCCTCTGGTTGGTAGAACTCATCGATATCGACCTGCCAGAGATAGTCGCCGGTCGCCCGGACTGCATAGGCCTGGGAGCTTTCGTGCTTCTCCTTCCAGAAACCATTCCGTATGACGATCTGGACTTTGTTCTCCGGATCTTCCTTCTCCTTGAATCGGTACAATGTTCCCAGCGTGCCGTCGGTTGAATGGCCATCCGGCGTCGCGATATGGGCGGCATCCTCACACGCGCCCTCGACGACGATGATTTCGTGGGCGAAAGGATACAACGCCTTCAGACAATAGCGGGTAAACGGCTCGCCGTTGAATACGATGATGCCAAAGGTGATGCGGGGCAACGCCGGCCTCTTCAGGGTTTCACCGCTCGAATGTGACGGGTCCGCTCTCACAATTGTCCCGACCTCATACTCGAGTCTCAGGATCCTCGCCTCTCGAACAGATAGGTGTTGTTCTCCTCGTCAGGTGGAAACTCGCCCTCACCAGCGCCGCATTTCATCACCAGCGCCATCCCCTGGTTGGCCATGAGCGCCAGGAGTTCTTCCTCGTTAATGCGGACCCGGTATACGTCCGTGTCGTAGTGCCGCTCCGTATTGACGGATGTCGCCTTCGCCTTATAGACCAGCGTACGGTGCAGCATGAGCCACCGTCGCGTCACTCGCGACAGCTCCCTGGCCGCGACATCCCATTCCTTGACGTGGACGATCGCCGCTCCCGACATCACCAAATCGAAGGACGCATCGAACACCGCCAGGTTGCGGAGATCCATCCGCGCCAACGGCAACCTGGGATAGCACTGCCGCGCCATGCGTACCATGCCACCGTTAAAATCCACCCCCGCGTATCGTATCCACCCGGGGACAAAATGGTTCAAAATTTCGGAATAGTACGCCGATCCACAGCCAGCGTCGAGCACTCGCAGCGACGTCAGCCCCGTCTGCTCCCGTAGCTGCGAAAGAACCAGCCCCGCAACCTTGAAATGCACCGGCGGATTTCCGTCTCGCATGGCCTCGAGCTGCTTGTCGACCAGCTCTCGTTGTTTCAGCGCAATGCCGGGGTCGGCATAATTCTTTGACAGGTCCACGGGTTTTGATCTTCCCGGCCATTTAATGAACATCAGCGGTGCTCTTTCTCTGTATCCCCGTCCACGGAGCCGGAGACGATTGCAGACCCGGTGAAAACTGCCGGCACCACAGTTCAAGGACCAGCGCCTTGAAGGAGAGCGGCGCAATCACATTTGGAGGAAACGGCCCCCGTGCCAACCTTCGAGCGGCATCCGCGCTCAGGATTCCCGCCTGCACCAGATATCCATCCACAAGCGTGGGCCCATAAGCCGAAAATAACGCCCGATGCCAAGCGTGTACCGGAGGGGCGAAGCCCTGTTTGGGTCGGTTCATCACCCAGTCAGGCAGAAGGCCCTTCAGCGCAGCTTTCAACCATGCCTTCGGTTCCAGGCGATGGTCGGAGACAGCCTTGCGGAGACCGATCACGTTCTCGACGAGCCGATAGTCAACGAAAGGCAAGCGGAGCTCAACGGACGAGGCCATGCTCAGTCGGTCACCTTGGGTGATACCGTTGCCCAGCAGGTAGGTTCCACAGATCAACCGGGTCATGAGAATCTCAAGCTGGGGCCAGGGTTGCGGGATGGTGAAGGGATCATACGGGCCGGTGCCGTCGAGGCGTTCCCTGAATTCTGGCGCATAGAGGCTCCCCAGCCCCTGACAGGCGGCTTGAAAATCCGGCGACAGATCATAGAATACGAGGCGCTCCCGCGGGGCGGTCCGGTCGCGCCGGTATTCCCTCCACATGGAGCGTACGCGGCGGGGAACGGACCTCACCGCACCCCAAAGCCAACCCGGCGACCAGCGCCTTGGCATTCTGACGTTCACATAGTCCGCAAGCCTGGGTGGGCCATCGGCCCCTGATAAAGATTTTCGCAAGGATTGCTCGACCGCTTGCCGGACCCAGGGATACCCCCAAAAAAGCTCATCGCCGCCCTGCCCCTGGAGCATCACCTTGACGCCATGCTCCCGGGCCAGCTTCATGACCGCGTAGTAGCCACACCCGGAGATGTCGGCGATCGGATCATCACGCCAGTAGATAAGCTCGGGAAAGCACTCCACCATGCCCGCCGTGTCGAGTTCCACCTCATGGAACGGCATGCCCAGATGGTCCGCCAGCGCTTTCGCCCCTGCTCTCTCATCGCAAGGCGGACGGCCGGCGTACCCGACGCTGAAGGCGTGCATCGTGCCGGGATACGTGCGACTGACCAGCGCCGCGATCGCGCTGGAATCCAACCCTCCGCTGAGCGCGAGGCCCACTGGCACATCGGAACGAATGATGATCCGGCTGATGGATTCGAGTTCGTCCCGTATGATCTTCCCCGGTTCACCATAGACAGGCGCGGCATCCTCCATGCGCCAATAGCAGGTTTCCTTCGCCTGCCAGGGGTCGAGCGATACCGTCAGAAGATGCGCGGCGGCGAGCTTCCGGACTCCCTTGATCGGGGTCGCCGGCTCCGGAACGTACTGATAGTGGAAATAGCGATCCACGCTGGCAGGCTCCAATTCAAACGGCACGACGCCGCAACGCAGCAAGGCCTTCAGCTCGGACGCAAAGGTTAATTGTCCGGCCTGCTCCCAAAGATAGAGCGGCTTTTCGCCCATTCGATCCCTGGCAAGAACCAGGCGCTGCCGGCGGCTGTCCCACAGCGCAAAGGCGAACATGCCTCGGAGTTGATGCACGCAGTCGGGGCCGTACTCCTCGTACAGGTGCACAATCACTTCACAATCACTGCCCGTCTTAAAGCGGTGGCCGCGAGCGCGCAAGTCGGCCCGCAACTCGATGAAGTTGTAAATCTCGGCATTCGCGACCAAGGCCAGGGAATTGTCTTCGTTGTAGAGAGGCTGCCCTCCACTCGCGAGGTCGATGATACCGAGGCGGCACATGGCCAAAGCGACATGCTTCGCATGATACTCCCCGGTTCCATCAGGGCCACGGTGCACCATCGCGCCATTCATGTTCGCCACAAGCCTTCGGTGTTCATCGGATAGAGGCTCCCACGCAACAAGTCCGGCAATGCCGCACATCAGGTCCGCATCTTTCGAAGAGTGAGACGCATCACACGACCGATCACCATACGCACAACTCCTTCCCCACCTATCGCCTCAATGAATGATTCCCGATCGACTGATTGCCGACAGACCAGCTATGCGCTTTGACCTTCAGCCAACGATTCGCCTTAGTCAGCGGGTTCCACGCACGTATATACAAACGTCGCACGTCAGGCATGCTGGACCACCATTCCTGTCGTCGCCGCA
>OBEQ011007627.1_pt1 | contig 23811 bp, 11 predicted proteins | sample 1670901 | NCBI WGS metagenome assembly OBEQ01 (sample SAMEA104232315, study PRJEB22302) | groundwater metagenome | biome: forest; feature: aquifer; material: groundwater | place: USA | collected 2011-08-07 | depth 5.4 m
GCCGATCATCGCAGTGAGATAGTGCATGGTTTGATCCCAATGACGTTCGGGTTTTTGTTTCTGCTTCTCCACCTCATTCCGAAGATCCGCGGCGACTCTCAAGGCCATCTTGGGGTGCGTGAGAAAGTTAAGATAAAGTTCCCGCACCCAGGGTTCCAAAGAAACCCGGGGGTGGGGATAATTCGACCGCATGGCCATTCGTCCTATCATAAGATCAAATTTTTTGCGGAGAGCTTTTGGATTGTTAAGTTCCCTTTCGATCGAAGCTGAAGGGGCCTTTTGAACCGCAACTCGGCCGGGTCTTTGAACCAGCGTGATGCCCTGAGCCTTGATGAGGTGCGGCAAACCTAAGAAAAGAGAACCTAGAAAAAAAGAGGGGATGCCCCCCTGAGACCATCCGCGGGATAAAGGCCTCGAGAACCAGCCTCGGGGCAGCAATTCAGCGGGCCGCTCAAACAGCGTACGGATAATTCTCAGAAACCGCCGGTAATCAGCTCCCAAGAAAGCCATTCCCATGATAGCCAGGATATCGGCGAGATTGGCATGCAGGGCCAAGAGAGGCACCGAATTCAACACGCCGCCCCATATAAAACGCTCCGCAAAATTTCCCATAACTGCCGCGATCATGAAAACGAAGCCAAGAGGAATTTTGACGAAGGCCGACAGGATCACCGCCCCCATCCAAAGGAGTTGGTAGGCTATGAAAGGTAATGCCGCGAGGCTGTCCACGTGGAAATGCCGGCCCCAGACATTCATAAAAGCGAGTTTGATGGCCCAATCCAAAAGAGGCAAGGCGATCAAAAGCAGCCTGGTTTCGGCAGCGCTTAGGCTTAATTTAGGAAATGACGGCTCGGCTCCGTGATTTTCCTTGGCTCTTTCAAATACAATTCCGAGTCCTACGCCCGATAGAAAAACCATGGGAAAAGATAATGGTTCGAATGCGCCGAATACATCAAGTGCATCGGCCGCAGCAACTGTAACCTGCCAGATGATAAAGGGCACATTGACGAGAAGGTCTCCGCTCAATTGAGCGGGGCTCGGCCATTTGAATCCGCGATAAGCACCCGCTTGGAAAGCGCGGATAAGACCGAGCACAGCAAAACCGGCGGACAGGCCCCCCGCAAAATATATTCCTCCAGTCTGGGTGCCAACATATTTGTCCGACAAACCGACGGCGACAACAGCAGAAACAATGGGGAGAAAAGAAACAACCGCCTGAAAGACATCCGAAAACATCGTTTTGATTGCGTATTCCTCACCGCTCGTTTGGCTCCGCTCTGCCCCTAGCGATGCGGCGGCGGGCGAGTTTCTCGCCGCTTCGCGTTGAAGGTGGGGATTGAGCAGAAGATGCGCGAGCTCGCTGGAGAGCGTTTGAATCTGCCGCTTTTTTTCCGGGTCGGTGGTCGGCTTGGATTCTATCGCCTGGCTGGCATCGACAAGCTCCTGGAGGTACGCACGGATCACCTTCAGATCTTCTGTTTCTTCCAATTGACGCAAGGCGCGCGCCTGATCCGCCACCACAAGCCCGTTCTCGCTAAAGAATCTCATGATATGCCACAGCATGGAGCTAAAGACGGCGATGACCGCTGTCGCCAACATGGCGTTCACAGGCCAGGCGAAGAATGGCCAAAGAGCGAGGAAGGAAACCCCAGCTGCCAGAAGCGCATACCCGGTTATTTGCCGGAAGAACAAGGGTGGGCTTTGGGATGAGAAAATGTCATGAAAATAGGCAAGGATGGACCAAGCGTTCAGGCCGATAAAGCCGTAGGCCAACCAATGCAGACCTGCTCTAAAGGGATTCTTGCCGGAAGATGAGTAAAACGCTACCATGAACATCCAATAGGTCAAGCCCAACAGGAGAGGCCACGCCACATAGTAGCGATCATGAACCTTCTCAATGGTTCCCTTGGGGAGAGTGGTGAGGGACCTGAACTTTTCAAAGTGTCGCGCAGGGGCATTTGCGGACGTGAGCCCAGCGAGAGAATCTTTCAAGATTTCGTTGATTTGGAACAGAAAGCCGAACGTGAGCGGGAAGTTCAAAAGGGCAAAGGAGGCCGCGAAGTTCATCGCCGTTGCCCCTAGGGGGGCCCCCGAAAAGCAGGCCAACGAAACGGCATATGCAAGCGCAAAAAGGCTTCGTGATATCCAGATCCGAGAAAGCCATCGGATCACAACGGAGCGCAGAGATTTTTCTTGACGTGCGTATTCGTTCCTCGATCTGAGCTGCATCAGTTTCTGGGCGTCCTTCTCAGACGTTTGCAAAATTTTCTCAAATAGCGATCCTGCTAATTTCCTAGACTCGACAAAATGCTTCCGCACCCATTGGGCGGTTTCTTCAACCGCTTGTCGTTCGCGTCGGCTCTCCGTAGACTCCATGCTTTGGAGTTCCACTTGTTCAATTGCCGGGATCGTGTCTTCTTCGATCCCGGAAAGGAGGCTTTCTTTCAAGGCACTCTCGGCCTCAACCTTTTGCGACACATCCTTCATTATTCTGTTGATCCTGCCAAACGAGATGAGAAGCGATACGCCTGCGAAGATTGTGAAACCGGTGATGATCCAAGCACCACGAAAGCCCGAAGCATGCAGAAGACCATTCAGAACCGCTAAGGCGATGACAAAGGCCATCCATTCAGAAGCGAGAATGTTTAAGACACGGCCGCGTGTTTTATTTTCGGGCTGCCCCAGCGAGGCGGCGGGTGATTTGGAGCCAAGCGATGCGGCCTGGGACAGGTCCTTCAACTTCTCTCGCACCCATTTTTCTGTTTCCTTGTTTTTTTCGGCATGGCCGGAAGTGATGCGGTAGGCAAGATGGCGGGCCAGAAAATCGATTTCATTTCCGCCGTCTTTCCTCTTAAACAGTTCGGGAAGACCGAGCTCAAGAACCGCCGTCTTTGAATAACTAGCGTGGGAATCCGGCGTGCCGTGTTCGAGCCAGGACTTGAGCGATTCTAGACTCCAATATTGGAGCACCTCCTGAATACGAATCTCGAGGTCCCGGCTGGAAAGAAGAGTCAATTCTCCTTGGACGCGTTTCTTGAGTTCGCGTTTGAGAATATCGATGCCTGCTGTCCGAATGTCCGAATCTTCTGTCAGAACCTGAAACTCGTAAACGCTGTAAGAAAGTTGTGGCGACGGGAGCAAGCGCTCGTGAGAATTGGAACTCAATTGCTTGAGGCCTTCTTCCATTTCCAGACGTGATAATTTAGGAATGATTCTTTTTTCAAGATGCTCGATCCGCTTACTCACGGATGCGTTCTTAAGCCGCGCGAGATGATACGGCACGGAGAACCAGACGAGTACGGCCAAACCCGCTGCCAGGATCCCGGCGAATGCCCCTTCCTTGCGGAGTCTCGCACGATGGTGGGAAATAGAAGGAGTTGACGATCGCCATTTGAAATATCCCATGACGAGAGAACGGGCGAGGATTTTGAGGGCCAGATAAAGCAGATAACCTGCGCCCAAAGTGAAAACGCCCGCCACAACCGCACTCGCCGCCGGAGAAAAATGAGCCCATAGGAGCGAAATACGTTCATAATCTCCTGACCTTCCATCTTTTTCCCAGTTCATCGTCCTTTGAAAGTCGCGCAGAAAATACGAGACATGAAAAGCCACATAGGTTGATGAAAAAAAGAGGAGGGCCGATTTGACCATTCGGGGCCCCAGGGAACTCGTTTCCTTGATCCAGCGGCTGACTCGTAAAAATGTGAGGCCGATTGCCAGATCAACGATATCCGGAAAGATGGCAAACGATTGAAATTCATAGTCTGAACCAAAAACGAGACGAAACATGGGCTTCGCTTGATGGGATATCCAATGTAGAATCGTCTCCAGAGGGGCCATAAACAGCTGCTGCGAGATCTTGTATCCCCATTCCGGCATATCCATGTAAAAACGGTTCCAGCCTCCGTGAAGGAATTCATGAATGTAAAAACCCGGATCGAGCGGTTTCAAATTTTCAAAGAATTCCGGAATCGAAAAAATGAGACTCATCAAAATCACAGTCTGCGAGAAAATACGGGATTCGTAGCTCAATTTCATTTTGTTCCGGATCGAATCGAATAAAGGAGTCAGGGGCATCCAGGCCATCAAAATCCAACTTGAAATCAAAGTCCATTTCATTGTCAATCCAATCCATAGGGGAACGTCTGGAGGCGGCTCCACGATAAAATGCTTTTCCGTCCAATAGGCAAGATGAACAAGGAGCATGGCAGAGACATAGCGGAAGATATTTTTGGCGAACGCTTCCCCTCGGCCTATATTCTTATTGTCCGGCGGCAAAACCATGATATAGAACGTTACGAGGAAGGAAAAAATGATCGCGGCAAGCACCATTCCTCCAAAGGACACGGTCACCACCGGTCCGCCGGACTGCGCCCAAACCGGAGCCGCAAAAAGCAACGTCAAGACGACGGGCAATAGGACGTTGCGGGCAATGGCGCGGAGAGCGCTCCCGCCGCTGAGCGATGCGGCGGTGTTTATAGCAGTCGTGAGTCCTGAGTCTTGAGTCGCAAGTGGACTGAGTACTGGTAACTCACGACTGACGACGGTTTTCTCCCCCAGCGACCCCGCAAGAACAGGAATAATCTTCGCCACCTTAATGGCTTGTTCGTCCCGGCCCATTTGATCAATCAGGAGCTGATAGCGGAAAGATTGGCTCGGAAACGCGTTGAGATCGGATATGAGATGGCTGTTTACATTGCCCCGCTGCGCCTGGAATTTCAAACCTTGAGCCGATGCCGGAAAGATCCCGCCACCGATTGCCCGCGGGTGACCTTGACCAAGAACCACATCCGGTGCTCTAAATATAAGAGAGTATTGTTGGCCGAGCGGTTTGGTGGCCTGATCAGGATTCACAACCACAAAACGGGAAACTTCTCCGCGATCGTACAAATCAACAATACTTTTCCAGAGTTCCTTCACGTCCACGAAAACGCCAACCTCTCGCTCAATAATTTCCGCACCCAAAGAAGCTGCTTGTAACGCGAAAACTTGTTCAGGGATGGTTGTGAAATAATCAAAATATGGTTGGTTTTCATGAAATAAACCTTTATTCTTTATTTCATGTTCCGGCTCACCCAAAAACAACGTGAAATCACCGAAAAGGCTCTGCTGAATATCATGGCTGTAAGCTTGGCGACGTTGGTTGGAGGGAACTTGATTAACCCTAAAGGTTTCATATTGCCAATGCTCGTCATAGGATGTATGATCGCTGCTGGGGCTTATGTGGCTGCTATCATCATAAACCGATAAAGGAGTAAAAGGATATGGACCCGATGTTAGCAAATTTTGTCGCCTTGGGATTTGTCTTAATGGTGATAATGGTTTTTGTAATACTAGATTGGTTTGGTCGCCGCCACGATCAGAAACGTAGTCATAAATAACTCGCCCCCTCTCTGTCAATCCATTCTTATCTAAACTGAGCGTCTTAGCCGTTTCACGTATTATTTCCATCCTCCTAGCAATCAAGGCCCCCATTCGCTTCTGAAGTTCGAGAGGCATGAGCTGGCCCACATTGGCGATTTGGGATTGGCGGATGGCTTCCTGACCGAGCATGGCTTTGAGATAAACATCGCGACCTTGCGAAGCTTCTTTCATTCGAGGACTGATCTCGACATAAGAAAAGCCCTCCTCTCTAAACCGATTCTTAAGCCCATCGGAATGGAAACCACCTGTCACCAGAATGGCCAGGTGCTGTTTCTTCTGCTTGATGACCTGTTCCATTTCACTAAGAAAATATTTCTCCCGCTCTTCCGCCAAGCGGTAGAAATCCAACGCCTGGTTGAAAAGATGATCCCCATCTTCCAGAGCCGCTATTTTCTGCCAGCGCGCCGACTTTTGACGAAGGCCCTCCATTCTCTCCGCCAGAATACTGAGTTTCACCTTCTCTTTATTGGCGGCAATCTGAAGATATTCCTCCCGTTCAAGCTCTAAACTGAAAAGTCTCTCAAGCTGCAAAAGATCTTTTTCAATCTCGAGAAGCGCTTTCTCCTCCCCCGTCTTGGCAAGAGTGGAAAACAGATCTTCCGTTAAAGAGTCGACCTCCTTAAAAATCGTGCGGCTTTCGATCTCCGAGCGAAAGATAAGATGTCTGGCGTAAAGGGCGAAATGGGGATAGGCCGCGGGATCGAAATTTCCCCCGGTAGTCTCATAAATCTTCTCAAACAAAAACCGCGGCCATTTCTCTTTCTCGAGATTTCTAAGGCGCTCCACCCATATTTTTTTAACCCGCTGGGATTCCAGAAAACGGATGAGTCTTTCTTTTTCTTCTTCAGCCTTCTTCAAATCGATTTGAGCTTCAATCTCTTTCAGTTTTAAAATTCTCAGGAGATTTGGGAAGCGGTTTTGATTTTTAGCATCTTTCAAATCCAGTCCCAGTGAAGTGCGGGCTTGCCCGCCCAAATCCCAAGGTTGTGTTGGGGCAACGCAGAGAAGTTGGCGGGCTTGACGGCTGAGGGTCTCTACAAACGCAAGCAACGTGTCTTGATGAGTTTGATATTTTTTCCAGGAAGCGAGGAAGTTTTTTAAATCCTTGGACAAGAAATGATTCTCAAGAACGCGCGCTTTCTTTCCCATTTGATTCAAGAAAAGATGCGCTTTCTCCTGTTGATGGAGGACCTGCCTGAAAAGTTCCAGATCGGAGCGATACGACGCCACATCCTCAATGCCGTAACCCGCAACTTCCGTATCTCGTTCCTCGTGAAGCGTATCTCGTGGATGCTCCAGCGCCAATGATCTACGGTCAGTCCCATTAAAGGTCAGAGGCCGGAAATTAGAGGTTGGCGTATGTATTTTTACCCAATCTCCGCTTCTTGCCTTTGGGTCTCTACTTTCTGTCCTCTGTCCTCTGTCTTCTGTCTTCGTCCTCTGAATGGTACTTTGTTTCAGCAGAAACATCTCCGCTCCGGAGAATTCGCCTTGTTTCATCAGGTGTTTTGCAATCCTGATGTTGAGTTTTCCGTCCTCAAAAAATTTGAAAAGTTCGGGGCTGAGCCGGCCGTGAGAGCCTTCGAGAAAAACAAGCTTCACCTGATAGAGCCGGCTCAGATATTTCATGAGTGATTCAATCTTTTGCTGGGCTTCTCTATTGCCGTGGGCATCCTGGATGTGGAAAAGGAGAAAATTCCCCTGCGGGGCCTGATAGATTTCCTCAACGGAACCCAGGTCGGACGGAATTTTAATATCGAGCGGAGGGCGCAAGGCTTCGGGGCGATGACCGACGTTTGGCGTCGAAATCAGATCGGGGGCAGAATAGGCCAGAGTCTGGGCCAGGAATAAAAGTGCGGTGACGAAGGCTATTGTTTTTTTGAACTTGAATCGCATATTTGTATTGGTTACCGACTATAGAGACATCTTGTGGAATACTTTTTTTAGTATATTTAAAAACTATATAATTGTATACTATAATTCTATATTTTACAAGATGATAGGCTTATGTTTTAATGACAGGTTTAAATTCTATAACTCATTAATAGAAAGGAAGTTACACTGCTTTATCGGCTAAAAACGCCTAACAAAACTGCCCTCCTAATCCGTCACGATTTCCGTCAGACGGCGCGGCATCCGCCACAATGCGTGGACGGATCCGTCCGTGGTTTTTGGCGGAGATTCGTCCAAAGATTTAGTGGCGAATTTAGAGGAGAAGTCCGACGCCCATTCTTCGGCAAGCGCGACTACGGAATTAGGTTTGGGAAAGCCCAAGCTTGGATTGAACCTCAGCGGCCTTAGCGTGGTGGGGATGAATTTTGAGCAGATGAGACCAGTATTTTTTCATACCTTCTTGATGGCCGCGATTGGCGTAAAGAAGCCCGAGATTGTAAAGGGCATCATCAAAATCAGGATCGATGGCGAGGGCTGCCAGGAGTTGCTTCTCAGCTTCAGAGTCATTCCCCGTTTCCATCAGAATAGAACCCATATTATTTCTGTATTTCGGTTCACGGGGCGCCAACTTCACCGCCTCCTGAAATTCCTGAAGGGCGAGTTCAAAATTTTTCTGCTTTTGATAAACCACGGCGAGATTGCTGTGAACACCGGCCTGTGTCGGCGCTCTGGCAATCGCTTTCTTGAAATAATCAATCGCCTTTTCGTAATCCCCCTTCCCCGAATAGGCAATGCCAAGCCCGTCATAAGCCTGAGCATAATCCAGCATGGTTAGGACTTTATTGAATTGCTCTATCGCTTTGTCGTATTCACTTTGTCTCAAATAATACATTCCGAGATTAAGATAGGGACTTTGATGGGACTCACGCGTCTTCGACTGCGTTTCAAGCCACAAACGTTCAGGTTCAGCCCAAACCGCCTGGCGTCTCACATTGAGGAAAGTGAATCCGCAGACGCTCAGTAAAAGAATGGCCGTGGTGAGCGCTGGTCCGCTGAAACGTTTGAGAAGAAGGAAAAGCAGGGTGAAAAAACCAATGAGCGGGAGATAAAGATAACGGTCATTCATAAGACTCGGAAAAGGAATAAGGTTCATGACGGGAAGAAGAAAGATAAAATACCAGGCCCCCCAGAAAAAAAGTTTTCTATTCTTCACCCATAAATAGAATAGGCCCGAGCCGAGAAGGAGAAGCGCAAAAAAAGACAAGGCCACCTGAGGATAAGCCAGCGAGCCATAGACGGGAAATTCGTAAAGAAGGCTTTGCCTCGCGGGGAAAATGAGAAGCTCGAGATATTTCATCATCACCACCATCATCGTAAGGAGCGTGGCCCCTAGATTTCCGCCGTGATAATTCATTTTCCCCTCCGTGCGCGTGATCCAGTAAGTCACGAGCGCAAAAAAGAAGGCCCCGATCCAGAAAACGAGGTGACGCTTCAGACCGACTTTCCTATCCTGGCTATAACAATGATCAAACGCCAACAGAAGAAGGGGCAGGATGACGACATTCGGTTTTGAAAAACCCGCCGCGAGAAAAATGAGGACGGATAGAATCGGAAGAAAAACATAGCCTGGCTTCCGCCTTGAAAAAACGTAGGCGAGGAACGCCCCCAGAAAAAAGAAAGTGGAAAGCACATTTTTCCTTTCCGCAATCCACACCACGGATTCAATCTGAACCGGATGAACACCAAAAATCAACGCGACGGCAAGCCCGACCAGCCATTCCCCGGTGAGAAAACGGACCAGTGTGAAAACGAGAGCGGTGTTCGCAAGATGAAACAGAAGGTTGGTGAGATGGTAGCCGAAAGAATTGAAATGTGAGAAATGATAATCCACAGCGTAACTTAAAAGTGTGAAGGGGATATAAAGGCTGAAGTGCGGCTGGGTGAAAATGGTTTTCAGATTTTCTCTCGAGAAATTCCGAATCAGGGAATTTTCCGTGACATATCTAGGATCATCCCAATTCAGAAAAGGGAAGGAAAGACTTCTAGCATAAATCCAAAATACAAAAACCAGCGCAAACAAACCAAGGAGGAGATAAAACCACGGCTGGGGATGAAAATGCGGACGCCTCTCACTCCGGCCTACCGCCTCGTTCTCATGACGCTCAGCGAGAACTTTCCTGAGCTCGCGTTGGACTTCCTTGCGATCGAGTCCCAGCTCTCCGGCCAGCTCCTTCACTGATTTGGTTTGGTAATACTGGAGGAGATAATCGATTTGACTTTTATTCATTGCATTCAGACATCGGCCATCGGTCTTCAGCTGACCGCTGAGTGCCGAAAGCTGACGGCTTCTTTCAGCGGGGAAAGGCTTCGCGCAGTCCTCCGTCGACAGGAAGCATGGCGCCGGTGGTTTTGGAAGCTTTGGAAGAAACCAAGAAAAGAACCGCCTCCGCCACATCTTCAGGTTCCACACGTGTGTGAAGAAGATTTCTTTTCCTGTAAAATTCTTCAAGCTCCTGCTCACGAATGCCGAAGGTTTTCGCCCGATCGCGCTTGATTTTCTTCCATAGTCCGGAACCCTTGAACACTCCGTCGGGATTCACCATGTTGGAACGAATGCCGAACGGAGCGCCTTCGATGGCAAGAATTCTCGCGAGTTGAGCGCAGGCCGCCTTGGAGGCGCTGTAAGCTCCAAATTCCGCTCCCGGGGCCAGCACATTTTTGGTCACAATGAAAACGAAACTCCCGCCCAGATTTTGTTTTCTCATCAGCCGGAAAGACTCGCGCGACACAAGAAAATGTCCGGTCGCATTCACCGCCAGATTTTTCTCCCAGTCGGAAATGGAAAGCTTCTCAACCGCTGCCACGGTGGCCACACCGGCATTGGAGACCACAATATCCACGCCGCCAAGCTCACGCAGAATTTTCTGAAAAGCGGCGCCTATTCCCGCCTCTGAAGTGACATCCATCCGAACCCCCATCGCTTTCTCGGTTTTGAATTCCTTATTGATTTCAGAAGCAAGCGCCTGCACCGATGCTTCATCCATGTCCGCAAGCACAACCTGCGCTCCGGCCGACGCCAATTTTTTCGCAATGGCTCTGCCGATTCCTCCGTAAGCGCCTGTCACGAGAGCGATTTTTCTGGCCAGCTCTTTCTCCGGCGGGGCCAGCGTCAGTTTATAAAGTTCAAGCGGCCAGTATTCAATTTCAAAAGCCTCGCGCGGCGGGACTGAGACATAGCGGTCGATAAAAGAAGCCGCCCGCATCACGGAAATGGAATGTTCATAAATTTCAGAAACGATTCGAGCCGACGATAAATCTTTGCCTGATGTGATCATGCCCACGCCCGGAATCAAAATCACGGCGGGGTAAGGATCGAGCATGAACATGCCGTGTCTCGCGTAGCGGTGATAATAACGCGAGTGCGCCTTGGCATAGGCTTCAAGCTGACGTTTGAAGGATTGCCGCACGCGAAGGGGGTTGCCGCTGAGTTTTAAAAAGCAGGGAATCCGTTTGGTCCGGAGCATGTGATCCGGCGTCGCGGGTCCCTGTTGAGAAACGACGGGTGCCCCTTTCGAGCAAACGAATTCAAGCACGGCGGATGAATCATTGAAATGAAGAATAACAGGTTTGTTGCGGCTCAGAACTTGTCGAAATTCCGGCATAAACCTCGCGATGAATTCCTGCCTATCTTTTTGGCTCAAGGGTTTTACTTTCTCTCCACCGAATGCCTTTGTTGTCTTTTTCCTTTTCCCTTCTCTCTTTTGCCTTTTGACTTTTTCCGCCAAAATGTGCGGCGGACTCGTCCGGACGGACTCGCCAGCGCTTTGTGGCGAGGACTTTTGACTTATAAAAGCCTCCGCCCTGCTCACCATTTCAATCGTGCGAAGATAACTCGTCTTCGAATCATCTCCCCACGTGATCAAGCCGTGCTTCTCCAGAACAGCACCACTGGCATTAGGATGTTTCGAAACCTCGCGCGCCAATTTTTTCGCCAGATCAAAACCCGGTTTAATATAGGGAATGAAAATCAGTCCCTCGCCGAAAACCTTCCGGCAAATGGCCTCCGGCCGTGAAGTGTTGGTGAGTGAAAGAATCGCATCGGCGTGCGTGTGATCAATGGCCTGATAAGGAAGGAAGGCGTGAAGCAGGGCTTCGATGGAAGGCCGCGGCGCTTTCGGATCAAGCAGACAGCGCTGGAGATAATCCACCATCTCCTCATCCGTCATGGCCTCTCGTTCTAAAGCCGGAAGAACTTCCTGAATGGAAAGAGGCGAGAAATCTTTCGGCTGGCAACTCTTGAGGTCGGATCCGCTTCCTTTAATTCTCAGGACGCGAACCTGTTTTCCCAAGTGGTCCTGTTCGACCATTTTGGAAGACGTGTTGCCGCCTCCCCACACGCAAAGCTTGGGCTCGCTTCCAATCAGGCGAGACCGGTACACCAAAAGTTCGAGCAGACTCTTGCCTTTCGCCTCTCTATCTTTCCAATTTGATTTCATGATGGCTATTATAAAATAAAGGTTCTTCCTTCGTCATTGAAAATAAAAGGGCAAGGCACCGTTATCCGTTAATGTTATTCCCTCCTGATAGAGGAAGGGGTATAATTATTTCCATGCCGGTGAATGATTCTTTTGTATCTCAATATCATTGCCCGCTTTGCGGCCGCAGCATGGTTCGCGATCTGGCTCTGTTTCTCGATCACACGAATCAACACGTCATCGAAGAGATCAAGAAAACACATCCCGAATGGGTGGAAGCGGACGGTGCCTGTCAACCGTGTGTTGAATATTACAGGAAAGCGATGAGCGGCGATACTCATTTTCCCAACATCGGGCCACGGGGACGCAGAAGACGTCTCATGCTGGGAACGGCACTTGCGGTTCTGAGTGCAGGAATCGCGGCGTATTTCAACTTGTCTCACGCTCCGCTCTTGCTAAAAGTTTGGCTCTTTCCTCCTATTTTTATGGCCACACTCTGCTTGATTCAGGCGCGGGAAAAAACATGCGCTGTTCTTGCGACTGCGGGATACAAAAATATGGACGACGGGGAGGAAAAAATCGAGGATGTTGAAATTGCCAAAGCTCTCCGCGCGCGCGGCCGGAAAATTTTTATTTTATCCACTCTGATTGCTTTAACCGTCACCCTTTCCCTGCTCATGACGATATGACGGCTCTTAGGATGCATCTTTTACAATTTTTCGAAACCGTCGGGCATGCCACCCATGGTTTTTTGATAACCACCGCAAGGCTGGCGAGGCTCGGACGTAACTTTCTTTACTGGGCCCTTGTGGCTCCGCTCAAGGGGAAGGAGGGATTCAGACGACACACTTTTGCCCGGCAGCTTGTTTTCATGGGCAATGAATCCCTTCCGATTGTTTTTTTGGTCTCCGCTTCGGTGGGGGCCGTCTTGGCGCTTCAGGCTGCTTATCAACTGCGTCAATTTGGTGCCGTCCTTTACACGGGAGCGTTGGTCAGTGTTTCCATGGCGCGCGAGCTGGGTCCGCTGGTCACAGCGGTTCTCATCGCGGGGCGAGTGGGAGCAAGTATCACCGCTGAGTTGGGAACCATGAAAGTTCAGGAAGAAATCGATGCGCTCACGACCATGGGCATCCCGCACGTTCCTTTTCTGATTGTGCCGCGCATTCTCGCCCTGAGCATCATGCTCCCGGCCCTGACCATCCTGGGAGATGCGATCGGGATTCTCGGTGGCTATTTGGTCGGAACTTTGTGCCTTGGACTGGATGGTCACCTTTTCCTCGAGAAGAGTTTTGATGCCCTCATTTCAAAAGATCTTCTCACTGGAGTCGCCAAAAGTTTTGTTTTTGCAGTTTTGGTGGGCCTGATTGCGAATTTCAAAGGCCTTGCAGTCGAAGGAGGCGCGGAAGGTGTGGGCCGTGCCACGACGGAATCCGTGGTTTTATCCATCATCGCGATCATTGTTTCTGATTGTCTGATGACCGCTCTTTTTTACTACGTTTTCGCATGAACGATAAGTCAGTTCTTCAGGTGCGCGGCATCGAGAAATCTTTCGGTTCAAGAAAAATTCTTGACGGCATTGATCTCGAGGTGCGTGAGGGCGAAATCCTTGTGATCATGGGAGGTTCAGGAGGCGGTAAAAGCACCCTTCTCCGGATTCTGGTCGGCCTCCTCAAACCGGATGCGGGCAAAGTCCTTATTTTGGGTCGGGATCTGGCCAGCGCTACGGAAGATGAAAAAAATGAGATTCGAAAAAAATTCGGCATGCTTTTTCAAGGAGCCGCGCTTTTCAATTCCCTATCGGTCGGTCAGAACATTGCCTTGCCTCTCGGCGAGCATACCAAGCTGGATCCGGAAATCGTCCGGATCATCGTCAAAGTGAAGCTTGAACTTGTGGGTCTTACCGGATTCGAGGACTTGATGCCTTATCAAATTTCAGGGGGGATGAGGAAAAGAGTGGCGCTGGCCCGGGCCATTGCGCTCGATCCTAAAATTGTTTTTTATGACGAACCCGGTGCGGGTCTGGATCCGATCACGGCGGGCGTGATTGATCATCTCATTCTCGATCTCACCCGTAAGCTCGGGATGGCCTCGGTCGTCGTGACTCACGAACTGAAAAGCGCCTTCCGCATCGCGGACCGCATGATGGTTCTTCATCAGGGGAAGGTCATCGCGGCGGGAAAGCCCCAGGAGATCCGCAATACAACCGATCCTTATGTTCAACAATTTGTCAACGGAGAATTCGATGGGCCAGTTACTTTCCAAGAATCCAGAGAGCAATACCTCAAAGAAATCACCCAACCCGAAGAGTGATTCCGTTTCTTCGGAGATTCGGGCCGGCCTTTTAATCACGGCGGCCGTAATCGTTTTCATCGCCATGCTTTTTGCGGTGGGAAAGGTCCCGGTTTTTTCTGAAACGATAACCGTGCCGGTTCTTTTCCATTATATTGCCGGCCTTGAGAAAAATTCGCCGGTTTATTTTTCCGGCCACAAGGTCGGACGGGTGGCTGACATATCTTTTTTTGGCAAAGACCGGCGCGAGATCCAGGTCATGACCTCCGTCGCGAAGGACACCCCTCTCAAAAAGGACTCCGAGGCGTTTATTGACACGATCGGTTTCATGGGAGAAAAATCCATTGAGTTTTCAGCCGGATCCGCCGCATCCGAATCCTTGCGCGAGGGAGAATCCCTGCGCGGCACAGATCCTGTGGCCTTGATGAAAGTGGTGAAACAAGGTACCGAGCTTCTTGGCGAATTTCAGAAGACGAACGAGTCGATTAAGCAGATGGTCGATGATCTCAAAAACCTGGTCGGAGAGAACAAAGAAGATGTCAACCAAATCTTTGACAATCTGAATGCCTCTTCCCAAAACCTCAAAGAGATGACGGAAGATCTCAAGCGCCATCCCTGGAAGCTTCTCCGAAAATCGGAAGAGAAAAAATCCAAACATTTTCTGTTTTTTTAGAAACCCCGCCGCCCGGTTCACTCTCTCGATGACAGCTCCCACCCCTTCTTATTTTCCACAGAGACCGCAGACTGCCTGTTAGCGCTAAGAGAGAAATTCGCGGCATCCCATTGTGGTTTTCTAAACCGAACGGTTTGACTTGGTTCATCACAGGTGATACACTATGACAGTGACAAAAATAGGAGGAGGATAAGATCATGTCCACTCAGCTACCGAGACTGAATGTCGTTCTTGAGCCTTCCATCTACAAGGTGATCTATCGCCTTTCGAAGAAAGAAGGTCTTTCCATGTCGCTTATCGCGCGGGACCTTCTGCGGGAAGCGCTGCTCCTCCATGAAGATGCGTTTTGGGCCAAGCAGGCCGAGGAGCGTGAAAAGACCTTCTCGAAACGCAATGCCCTCCATCATCAGGATATTTGGGGCCGTTAAGGCCTTCCTCTTTTTTGAAAATGGAAGCAAGGTTTCAGATTTTATACCACCCTGACGTTTCGGCTAAGGATCTGCCTAAAATTTCCCATGACTACAGACAACGAATACGAAGATCCATTGAGCAAAAGCTGGCTCACTCTCCGGAATCGTTCGGTGTTCCGCTCAGACGCACCCTGAAAGGTTATTGGAAATTGAGAGTGGGCGATTACCGCGTGATTTACAAAATCGAGGGGGACAATATCATCATTCTGCGCATAGGGCATCGCCGTGAAGTCTACGAAAAGTAAGGAATCCCGGAAAAGGTTTCCTCTTGCCAGCGCGTTAATTTTTCAATAAACTCTTTCCCGCAACCTTCTCAGCCATCATCAGTTTCGCTCCCTGGCGCGCGAGCGAAACGAGCCGCACTCGGAGGGCAAAGCCCGGAGAGTGTAGCATGATGTCTAGGACAAAACGTCTTCCTTTTGAATTTTGATCTTTGATTTTTGAATTTTCATTCCCTGGTAGCTCAGTTGGTAGAGCAGGTTCCGCCAGAGGCGGACCAGCCTCCGGCTGGGACTGTGGAGAAAATCGATGCATCACATTTATGTACTGAAGAGCCGACGAAATGGTAAACGGTACGTCGGCTGTACTGGCAAGAGTCCTGAGCAAAGGTTGATAGAACACAACCGTCGTGGCGATAATTGGACAAGACAAAACGGGCCTTTTGATTTAATTTATTCTGAGTCCTATGCCCCTAAGAAAGAAGCGCTCATAAGAGAAAGGTTTCTGAAATCAGGTGTAGGCAGACAATTGCTTGACAAATTATTCCCTGGTAGCTCAGTTGGTAGAGCAGGTGACTGTTAATCACCGTGTCGGAGGTTCGAGTCCTCCCCGGGGAGCCATTTAGAAGTAAATACGAACTTTTTCGCTTGATCGTCGTAAACGACGGGAAGCGAAGGTATTGCGTTAATTGTCACGACAACGCGAAACCAAGAAGTTCGTATCGGGCAATTGAAGGCGCCAGCTTCGGCTGGCGCCTTTCCTTTTTCGTGGTTAACACGAGAGACCTTAACTTCACGTAGGATGAGGGACACTAATTCTTTCTTATCTTCCAAAGGAAGCTTTCCAATAACTTCGGTAAACCGCAGAAGACTTTTTCGGATCGTTTCCATTTCAAGCTGCTTAGAAGCATGGATGCTCAAATCAACCCTTAACTTCTCTAGCTCGCCTGATAGCTTTTCCCTTTGTGCGGATAAAGCATCCACTTCCGCCTGCATTTCAGGTGAAACTTTCTTACTGGCCTTAATCACCTGAATAAACTTTCCAATCCCTTGGGAAACTTCCAAAATCTCTTTACTGAGCCGATCTTCTTCTTTTTTGAGTTTCTTAACTTCAGCATCCGAATGCTTGTTTGAAGCCGCGATAACTGTATTCAGGATTCCCGGCTCTTCGCCTAAATCTTTCAGATAATGAATCATGGTGTCTTCTATATGCCGGGCGGGTAGACTTCGCACCTTGCAGGTCTTTGCATCCTTGTAGTGATTTACTTCCGTACAGACGTAGTATAGGTATTGATTCCCGTCTTTATCTTTTTTCCCGCTGGGCACCGGCGTCATAGAACAGCCGCAGTCATCACATTTAAGAATGCCCTTTAGCAGATGAACATGGCGGTCTGCATTGGGCTTGATTTTGACACCGTTATTATCAGGTGATTTTTTCTTCATAGAAGTATTGGCCTTGTCATAAAGCGTCTTGGGAATAATTGTTTCGTACCGGTGTTTACCGAGTTTGCCGTTATGCGTCATAAACCCGCAATAAAAAGGATTGCGGATCATTCGAAAAACAATGTCTTCCCTGAATTTTCTGCCGCCTATATTCACTTCCTTGCCGTTCTGACGTTTCACAATCCGGGATTTAGTTACATGGCCTTTCTCGTGAAGAAATTCAGCCGTTCTGGCCAGCGTCATACCGGCGGCTATGGATTCAAACATCAAGCGAACCGCTTTAGATTCTTTGGGATGGACCTTCAAATCTTTTATGACCGGATCAAGCTCATAACCGTAGGGCACATATCCGCCGCCCCACTTCCCGCGTTCAAAATTAGCCTGCATTTTGTCCGCCGTCCGTTCGCTGATGAGTTCGCGTTCGTATTCCGCAAAACTAAGCAGAATGTTAAGCATCAAGCGGCCAGACGAGCTGGAGGTATCGAAACTTTGCGTTGCAGAAGCGAACTCAACTTTATGGCTTTCGAGGAGTTTGTTGAACTCGTAGAACTTGATCAGCGACCGGCTAACCCGGTCTACCTTGTAGGTGACAACCACATCCACGTTGCCCTGGGCGACCTCCGCCATCAGCTCTTTAATGCCAGGCCGGTCTAGGTCTTTGCCCGAAAAGCCCGGGTCTGCGATTGTTTTGACGTGCTGCCAGCCCTCTGCCTGCTTAATGGCAATAAAGTGCTTACACGTCTCTATTTGGTTCTCAATAGACGTAATATCGCCCTTGTTTTGCTCGGCGGTCGATACTCTGGCGTAGATGTAAGCTTTTTTCATATTTTTTATAATTTCTTATTTGATCAATTATATATTGATACGAACTACAGGGGAAGCAATCTTTTTCGGCTGGGGCTAACGCTTTTGATAGATTTTCTTAGTAGACGTGATTAAGAAGACTGATATTGTTGCCAAATTTCTTTAAGAAAATGAATTCCGCGACGCCCATAAATATTGCAGATACTATCTGCCTCAGTTTTGAGATTATTTAGCTGTTTCTTCTTCGCAAGTTCATACAATCTACTTACGAGCAACTGAATATTTTCTTGCTTATAACTCGGTGTCGTATTTTCTAAGATTTTCAGATAAATCTGTCCGATTCTTTGTATGCTTTCCTCGTCATTGAATTTGGTTAAATATTCAATAAAGAAAGGCGATCGGTGTTCTTGTCCAACGTGGGGCGCTGAAAGCAAAAGCCACTTTTGATTATTTTCATCGATTTTATCCAAAAAAATCGTCAACTCGGCAAGACGGCCTAAAAACGAAGCGTAGCAATCCCCTAAACATGATTTAACGATTGTTTGTTGAGCATGAGTCCAGGCCCAAAATTCGATAATTTTATTTTTAACTTCGGCTGGGGCATCTTCTTCTGCTGCCTGTTCTTCTTTGATTATTGTCCTTCGGGAATGTCCCCAGAAAAAACCGACTACTTCAAGCCATCTATCTGGTTTTCCCGTTGAACCTGCTTCTGTAAGCATCTTGTAGAATAGGCTTGTCTTTCCATCTGAATTATTTGGTTCTAATAATTCCCAACCCGCTAAATAGCCAATAGAAATATGTTCAACATATCTTTTATCTGCTCGATTGCCAAAATCTGTGTTATCCAACACCTTTAAGTAATGTAGACGCATTAAAGAATACAAATCTTTATAGACCCCCGATGCGCCCAAATATCCTTCCATAAACATCTGCCATTCACTGTCATTAGAAGATATTTCAGTTAGACTAACGATTTTTTCATCCGTATAAGCTTGGTCCAGGTATCGCATATTTGGCAAATATCCACCAAACCAGATATATGCTTCTATACCGATAGCGAAGAAACGCTCATATCGATTCTGGCCCCAATGCTCTTCTTTCTGTTTTGTTGCGCGACTAGTTCTCAACGAGAAAGTAATAAATGCCCTAATTGTGCGCCCAAGAGTCGTATTTAAGGCATAGGTTAATGCCTCTCGCTGAGTCTCTGGGTGCTTCTCTCCTTTAAGGTATGGGACTATCAGATCAAACAGCGCATGTACTTTATCGAAATATTTTGGATCAAAAGCCCAGTCGTCTTTTCCGCTTCCCGCATCAATCAGATCAACAATGTCTTCGATAATCCAAATATATTTACCTTTGCCGCTGTCTTCTCCCTGAGCTTCGAACGCTTTTTTGAGAAAAGAAGCCCTGTCTTGGCTGAGATAAGCAAGGCAAAAGTCGAATACGCGCTCCCAATCTAAATCTTTTTTTCCGTTCCATGCATCTTTTAACCCGCTCAACAAACGATGAGTATACGAATAATTAACATTGTGGAAGGATTCGATTTCGTTTGTAAATTTATCAGGGTCGGCCTTAACAGCAGCTTGTAATGCTTCAGACAAACCTTCTTTATCAGGCTCACCCTCAAATGTGCCTTGCCAAAAATCAGCACCTTGAAAATCATTAAAATATTTTACCAGTTCGGCAACGGGTTTTTTTAAAACTTCTTCTGTCGACAAAGGCGATTTATGAACCACTACCCCGCCTTGAAAAGCGGATCGCTCTGGCTCATACGCCTTACCGTCTTTAGGCCGCGCCTTCTCTTTGGCTGTATTGTAAGCACTCGAAAAATCAGGATTGTCTTTAAGAGGAGACAGCCATTTATATTTCCAATAGGCAGCTAAGTTCTCTTCCTTTTTAAGGTAATATTCAGGTACGTTTTCGATAAGTTCTTTTAGTTTTTTCTTAAGATCGTTGCTGAACTTTTGGTTATGATCATGCAGAATATCATATAGCTCAACTTCATAATCTGGGTCGTTCAAAGATTCAGGAACAATTGCCAAATACTTCTCAAAAAAAGAAGAATACTCTGGCCAGAATTTACCAATACAAAGCAAAACAAGTCTTCTAAAAATCGGGAATCCATACCTTTCACTTAAGAACATTCCTAATATTTGAGAAGCATCTACCGAATTTGCCTCAGCTTTTGCCATCAGAACATCACGCAAAATAATAGCTAAGACTTCTTGGGCGTTACTGGTATGAGTAGACCCACCGTTTGCTAAAGATTTAAACCATATATGGGAATAATCAGCATGCAAGCCATCAAATAGATGACAGATTTTTTCCTCAAATTTATCCGTAGCACTCCAATCAATTTCTTTTGGTAATTGTGCCTTGACTAAATCTGTAAACGTTTCTTTGTTTTCCGCTTGGAAAGTAAAGCGAGCTCTCTCTATGGATGGTTCGGTTTGATGAAGAGCCCAAAAATCCTTTTCGATATCAATATTTTTTAACTGTTCGGAGGGAAATTGTTTAACAATGACCTCAAAAGAGTCGTCTTTAAAACCCGTTTCCTGCGACTCCTTATTTTCAAGGATAATTCTAAAGATTTTTAAACGGTATCGATCATTTCCGTGCTCGATATCCACATAATAATTCGATTGTTTGTATTCCAAAGCGTTCTTTAATTTATTTGCAAGGGCGAAAATAATATCGACCGAACACTTTTGACCAATCACCTTGGAATATTTTTGAAAGGCCTGTAAAACCCAATATGAATCCCATTTAAGTTCCGCATCCTCTCTTTCCGAAAAAACGTTATCCTTTTCTAGTTGTTTCTGACTTGGACGAATTCCTGTGATGGCATCGATAATAACTTCGGCATATTGCAATGTGGAATCATTCTGGAGAAACTTGCCCAATAATTTTTCTCCCACATCACTTATCGTTAGTTCGCTTCCAGCAGAACGATCGATCCAGGTAAGAAGCCATATACGAAATGTAGCAGCCGGAAGATTTGCTTTAATAATCGAGAGGGGAAGGTTATTCAAGATTTTGACGCAATACCACCAAACATGATAATGATTAATTTTTTTTACATCACGTGAAAATTGAACAACGCCATTAATAATATCTATTAGCTCTTTGCCATATTCAACATTCTGTTGCGAGTTTTGAGCAACCAGCTCGGAAACACGTTCCAGATAATCGAGCACAATCCAAAAAAAAGAATTTCCATTCGCATCAAATTCAATTCTATCAGGGTTAAAGTATCCTTCATGCTTCAAAGGATAAAACCATTTAAGAGCCTTTGCTTTAGCAAAAAAATACCTGGCATGATCTGGATCTGTTTTAATCAAATAAAGCACTTGTTGTTCTTCGGCGTTAAGATTCATTAAACGTTGCTCTCTATAACACGAGTCAGTTTATAAAAATCGTCTCCTGACGGAGGGGTGGACAATTCTCTTTTCCAAATTTCTATTACCTCATATAGCTGGTCATATCCTTTAGAATCAATTGCGTAAGGAACAACATTCATATTAATCTGCTGAAAATAAAGCTGCTCATACGCTAATAGCGGCTCTTCATTTTGAAAAAATGGAAGGAGGATATAAAAACGATTTATTAGACTTTTTAGATTTCTTGGCCCCTTGCTGTACTTTTCAATCATATAGTCAATGATTTCCATCTCGTCTACGCCATAACCGATAAAAAGCAATCTAAAATTATTTTCAAAAAAAGCATATTCAAGAAACTTTTTCATTTGTTCGTCACGATATCGAGTGACATATTCATCGATTGACATCACTAGACTGGATGGCGTGCGCACCGCCCCATGTAAATGAAATATATTCTTAGGTTTAATATTTTCAGGGGTGAACTTTTCGAGTCCTACATGAACGTTATTGCCATCGAATAAACTCGATAAGTGATCATCGATATTGGTTGTCATAAAAGCTGCATTCAATGCAAATAGATTTTCAAACAATTTTGGCATTTTGCTTCTCCGATCCGAAGAAATAGCAAGTGTGCTGTGAAGACTGCCAACATATTTCTCACCCAATATTTTCTGGGCGATTGTAATAAGCTTTCTAGGATATGCGCTATATTTCAGAAGCAAATTTTCTCGTGTCCAATAATCAATGTGGTTAAGTTCATAACAAGTTTCAACCAATGTCGCGGCCATATCTTTCCAGCGTTTGCAGCCCCACAGCGCTGACAGACCAGCTCCCACAAAAATAATTAACTTTTCTTCTTTGTGAGCATCTGAAATATGGGGAAATTTATTTATATCTGGTACAAAATCAATGGCCATTCTTAAAACTTCTCCATGCGGTTTTCGGGGAGGGGTGGTTAAAGAATCTCAGGGGTTATCAAATCTCCACGATTTTCATCACTTCGTCACTGTAATAATTAATAACCTTTTTTACTTGCAACACGACAAAAGATTTTTCCAGTTTTTTGGTTTGTATTTGTCCCAATCTTCTTGCTTCACATAAAGCATCTTACAAGTAATTTTCTTCTGTCGGGCATTTGCATCATCGCACCACTGGGCAAGTCTTTTAATCTTCAACGGATCGTCTAAATCCTCACGCCCCTTTGTCTCAACTATATATACCGTCTTCTCATCTATTTTTACGAAGAAATCCCGATAGTAGTTTGCGATTGTTCCGTCAGCGTTTTTGTAATCTATCTTAAAATGAACCTCATAGTAGTTCTTCGCAAATGAAATAACTTCATCGTCGCCCAATCTTTCAAGAAAATCGGCAAACTCAAGCTCAAACTGGCTATCTCCGACAATCCTGTTAAATACGCTTTTCTTAGGCACTAAATAAGCGCGGTCATTCACAACAAATGGCCGGCTGCTACTGACCTTAATGTAATTTTTGATTTCGGTATCACCCACATCTTTCACTGTCAATGCATTAATCCCATTTTTGAAAGTCTCAATTATTGTCTTTGTCGCTTCGATTTCCGAAAGGTTTCTCAAAATGTTTTTATCATTAAGGTCAACGGCTGTTTCGAATAACTGAGACGATATGAACTCTTTAACCTTGCCGAATAAAATGTCATAACATCCAAAAAGGCGTAACTCTCGCATTATGCTTTGAGCAAAGAAGCCGACAACGCTCTGATAATTTGGCTCGATATTGCTTTCTAGAATAGTCGTGTGGTGGACTTTCTCTTCAATGACGTGCTTGAACACAATTTCTCGCTGCTCTTTCTCGCTAAATTTTTTTATCTTCAATTTACCGCACTTAAAATCCGCCACATTCAAACTAGCCAGATCTTTGTACTCTCTCTGTATCCTCGGCGTCAAAATTGGAAGCTCAATGTCTAGCTTCTGTATATCCTTTTTTGGATTACTATGGTCAATTTCAATGACTGTCGGCGTTATCGGTTTTGTCGTGCTATCCATCTTTCGTTTTTCCAATTCAACACCTTCGGCCTTAATCGACTCAACAAAATCCATAAATGCCGGTGTTCCAACAACGCTTACATATTCTTCCACATCTTCTTGTCCGAAAAACATCCGCCTTAAACCCCGGCCAAGTGTTTGTTCCGGTAAAATGTTTGATGTCGCCACATACGCCCTCAGCCCGACTATCGTCGTCACATTCTTAACATCCCACCCTTCTTTGAGCATTAAAACTGAAACGATGACGTGGAAAGGACTTTCCAAGCTATCTATCTCGTTAGCTTGTCTTCGCAACCTGTCCAATTCTTCTTTTGCTTTGCCTGTTACCTTTTCTGACACATCACCGCTTTTATTCGTATGGATCGTTAAAACCTTACCTCTTAAGTATGAATAATTCTTTTCCAGATAAGACTGCACCTCATCGCAGTTTTTGGTGTCGTCCGTCATAATAAACAAAATAGCTTTCTTTCCGATTGGCTCAAGTTCTTTGGAAGTCTTTCGCCATTCTTCAATGCCAAGATTGATATAATCCTCATATTTCTCGGTGAATATTGCGCTCTGTTTATCCTGTAACTTTGCCCTACTGGCCTGATCTGGGAGCACAGGGGTCTTAACAACGCCTTGATGAATGGCCTCCACAAGCGGATAATCGGAAATTGTCTGCACAAAGATCGACCCATTATCGTGTTTCGGCGTCGCTGTGCAGTCTATCTGTAAAGAA
>OBEQ012297960.1_pt1 | contig 23806 bp, 29 predicted proteins | sample 1670901 | NCBI WGS metagenome assembly OBEQ01 (sample SAMEA104232315, study PRJEB22302) | groundwater metagenome | biome: forest; feature: aquifer; material: groundwater | place: USA | collected 2011-08-07 | depth 5.4 m
ATCAAGTTCAATTTCTTTTGCAACAGACACACCATCTTTGGTGACGGTGGGTGCGCCAAAAGATTTTTTCAAAACCACGTTGCGACCTTTAGGGCCTAAGGTGACTTTTACGGCATTTGCTAATTTGTTAACGCCCGCAATCAAGAGTTGTCTTGCGTCATCAGAAAAACGTAATTCTTTTGCAGCCATGATATTTATCCTCGTTTAATAGTTAAATTAAAGAATCACTGCCATGATGTCTTCTTCACGTAAAACCAAATAATCCTTGTCGTTGATTCTGATTTCACTGCCGGCATATTTGCCGAATAGGACTTTGTCGCCTGCTTTGACATCGAGTCCGCGTAGGTCGCCATTGTCCAAGTGTTTGCCAGGACCGACTGCAACGATCAACCCTTCAGAAGGTTTTTCTTTGGCGGTGTCAGGAATGACGATGCCGCCTGCAGAGAATTGTTCCTTTTCTAATCTTTGAACAATAAGACGATCCCCTAGGGGGCGAAGATTGAGGTTACTCATGTTTTTCTCCTTTTGGTTAAAATCAAAACCTAATTGGCACTCTACAAATTCGAGTGCCAATGATAATCCAGCTGCCTTGGGTGTCAAGGGTGGATTGCATTCAATTTGGGGGTGAAGGTTGAGTTTTCAAGGTCTAAGTGATAGTACTAATTGGTTATCAACAGCGCGATTTTGAGGCGATCTGGTATTTTGAGGAGAATGTCATGAGAAAATACATCAGTATAATCAGTGCTTTATTCTTTTTCTGGGTGGTTGCCGCGGATGCCGCGGTCAAGCCTTTGCCTGCAGAAGCCGCTTTTCAATTTTCTGCTAAACAGAGTGGGCAGCAAGTTTTATTGAGTTGGGATTTAGCGCCTGGCTACTACCTCTATAAAAATCGCTTTAAATTCGAGTTTTCACCGGAAGATATTCAACTGGATGCCGTTGATTTTCCTACCGGAACGCCAAAAGAAGATCCTTATCTAGGGAAATATGAAGTTTACTTAAATCATTTAGTGTTGACGGTGCCTTTTAGCAGCACGATGTCAGGCTCAGGGATGTTGAAAGTGACCTATCAAGGTTGCTCTTTGAAAGGCTTTTGTTACCCGCCTGTCACAAAAGAAGTGGCTTTAAAAGTTGTGCCGAGTACGGCTCAAAAAACCATGAACGTGCAATCTTCTACAAAAATGAAGGGATTTTTTGATACAGAAAACATTTTTATTTTGTTGCTAGGCTTTTTTGGTTTTGGTTTTTTATTAAGTTTTACGCCTTGCGTATTGCCGATGATCCCCATTTTATCAAGCATTATTTTAGGGCAAGGTAAAATAGGGCCTTTCCGTGCTTTTTACCTTTCTGCTTTGTATGTGTTGGGTATGTCTGTTGCCTATGCTATTGCAGGCATTTTAGCTAGCTTGGCGGGCAGCCATTTGCAAGCCTATATGCAATCGCCAATTATTTTGAGCATCTTCAGTGTGTTGTTTGTGATATTGGCGCTTTCTTTGTTTGGTCTTTTTGATTTACGTATGCCGAATTTTTTGCATCACCATGTAACGCACTTAAGTAATAAACAAAAAAGTGGTTCGTTTGTCGGTGCGTTTATCATGGGGTTTTTATCTATTTTAATTGTGTCGCCTTGTGTCAGCGCGCCTTTGGTTGCAGCGCTAGGGCTTATTAGTCAAAAAGGTAATTTAATATTAGGCGGATTTGCTTTATGGCTCATGGGATTGGGTATGGGTGTTCCGTTGCTTATTTTAGGCAGTTTTGGTCCTAAGCTATTGCCTAAAACGGGCAAGTGGATGCATGCCGTGAAATCCGCGTTCGGTGTCATGATGTTGGGGTTGGCCATCATGTTATTGTCGCGGTTTTTGCCTGGTTTTATCGTGTTAGTGTTATGGGCGGGGTTATTTATTTTAACGGCGGTAAGCATGGGTATTTTCACGCCGGTGCCGGCTTCCATCAAAGGTCGTTTATGGCAAGGCTTAGCGTATATCTTATTTGTCTATGGCATCATTTTGTTGGTAGGTGCAGCACATGGTAATTGCAGTCCACTGACCCCTTTACAAAAAGATAATGCACGTTATATCGAGCACAACGATTTAAACTTTCAAGTGGTGAAATCATTAGGGGAACTCAATACGGCGTTGGGTCAAGCCAAGGGTCAGTATGTGATGGTGGACTTCTATGCGGATTGGTGTATTGCCTGTCATCAGTTAGAGGCATCAACGTTTAGCAATGCCAGCGTGCAAGAGAAATTGCGTAATATGGTATTGATTAAAGCGGATGTTACAACCGCGAATGAAGTATCTAAAGTGATTCAATTAAAATATGGGGTGATTGCACCGCCTACGTTATTGTTTTTTAACCCAGAAGGGGTGTGGATGAAAGATAAAACGATAGTGGGTGAAGTGAATGCAGAAACCTTATTGCAACATTTGGGTGAGTTATCATGACGGTCAGTGTAGAAACACTGTTTCAAGATTTAATGGCGGTGCGTGAGCGTGCGCCGCTCATACATAACGTGACAAATTTAGTGGTGATGCAACAAACCGCGAATGCCTTGTTAGCGTTAGGGGCATCGCCTGTGATGGCGCATGCAGAAGAAGAGATCAAAGACATGGCGCGTTTGGCAGGTGCCATGGTGGTGAATATGGGCACCTTAGACGCGCAGTGGGTGATGCGTATGCAGTTGGCGTTAAGCGCAGCACAAGCGTGTCAGCTACCATGTGTGTTTGATCCAGTAGGCGTGGGTGCAACGCCTTACCGCACGCAGGTTGCGCAGCAACTCATTGCCATGGGGGTGCCTTTGGTGATTCGTGGTAATGCGTCTGAAATCATGGCATTAGCTAACGCAGGGCAGGGCACAAAAGGCGTAGACAGTTTGTTTGGTTCTGATAGCGCGTTAGTGGCTGCGCGTAAGCTTGCATCAAAGGGGCATACGGTGGTGGTCAGTGGTGCAGTAGATTATGTTGTAAATACCCATCAACAAGCTGCAATACACAATGGCGTGCCTTTGATGACAAAAGTGGTTGGACTGGGGTGTACGGCGACGGCGTTAATTGGTGCATTTTGTGCGGTGAATGCAAACGCCTGGATGGCCAGCGTGCATGCAATGGTGATGTGGGGCGTGGTGGGTGAAATTGCGGCGGCGCAAGCACAAGGTCCAGGCACATTCCAAATCGCTTTGTTAGATGTGTTATATCATTTAACGTTCGAGCAACTCGCAGAACGCGCTAAAGTGACAACAACTGTATGCGCCAATTCCACTTAGTGACAGACACACGATTAATCGGTCGTCGTTGTTTAATGGATGTAGTCGCACAAGCCGTGCAAGGCGGCGTAACGCATGTGCAATTGCGAGAAAAAACCGCTGAAAAAAACCAGGTGATAGAAATAGGGCGTGCGCTTAAAACAGGCTTGGATCAGTATGGTGTGCCGTTGATTGTGAATGACGATGTGGACGTTGCCATTGCAATTTCAGCCGCAGGCGTGCATGTGGGGCAGACAGATATGCCTTATTTGCAAGCGCGAGAAAAATTAGGGCCTGATAAGATCATTGGTTTGTCTATCACGACGGTGGCGCAAGCGCAGGCCGCGCAAGCTTACGATGTGAATTATTTGGGTGTGGGTCCTGTTTTTGCAACAACCACAAAATTAGATGCAGCGCCTCCGCTGGGGATTGAGGGTTTGCAGGCTATTCATCAGCTTACGCGCCATGCGGTGATTGCCATTGGGGGGATTCATGTTGCCAATGTGGCACAGGTGATGGCAACCGGTGTGGCGGGGGTGGCGGTGGTTGCTGCCATTTGTGCAGCGGCTGATCCAAAAAGTGCAGCAATGATGCTAAGGGGAGCGCGATGAAATATGTGACTGCGCTGACTATTGCAGGGTCAGATACTTGTGGTGGTGCGGGTATTCAAGCGGATCTTAAAACGTTTTCTGCTTTAGGGTGTTATGGCATGAGTGTGTTGACAGCGTTGACAGCGCAAAACACACAAGGTGTACAGGCGGTTTCGCCTGTGGCGCCAGATTTTGTGGCAGCACAGTTAAAAAGTATTTTCGATGATATTGCGGTTGATGCGATCAAGATAGGCATGGTGTATAGCAAAGAAATGATTGAAGTGATCGCGAAGTGTTTGCCTGAAAATATCCCGCTCGTGTTAGATCCGGTGATGGTTGCCAAAGGGGGCAGTGTATTGTTAAGGCAAGATGCGATCGAAGCGATGCGTGTTTTATTATTGCCGCGTGCGAGTTTGGTGACGCCGAACTTACCAGAGTTGGCACAGTTTTTGGGGCGATGTGTTGTGCAAGAAACACAGCTGTTGGATGCGGCAAAAGACTTTTGTCAGTTAGGTGCGAAAGCGGTGTTGCTGAAAGGGGGGCATTTAGACGCAGTGCGCATCACAGATTGCTTATATCTGCAGGCGAATCAGCAAGCACATTGGTTTCCTAAAACTAAAATCAAAACGCATAATACGCATGGTACGGGATGCACGTTGTCTTCAGCTATCGCCGCATTTTTAGCGAAAAAAAATAATTTAATTGAAGCCGTTACGCTAGCAGAAGACTATCTTTACCATGCGCTTGCTGCTGGAAAATATTGGCAGTTAGGCCATGGGCATGGGCCGGTACATCATTTTTATGATTTGTGAATGGTCACAGGTTACAAAAAAATCAAACAGCCTCTAACATTTTATCCATCTCTTTCCAGCCTACCACGGAGGCGATCGTTCTTTTTTGCATTACATCTCCTGCATAAACCAACCAAGCTGCTGATTTTTTCCCTGTTAATTTTTCCCATAAAATAATATTTGAGAAATAATCTTTATTAATGGTTTGTCCTGATTTTATTTCTATTGGAATGAGTTCAGCGCCTTTTTCAATAATCAGATCAATTTCATGACCTTGACTATCACGCCAAAAATAAACGGGATGTACTTCGCTACGGTTAAACCGTGATTTCAATAATTCACTGATCACCCAAGTTTCAAAGATATTTCCACGCAAAGGATGCAATGTAATTTGTGATGGATCTTGAATACCCAATAACCACGAAGCTAAACCTGTGTCATAAAAATATAATTTAGGGGATTTAATTAAGCGCTTACCAAAATTAACATGATAAGGTTGTAGCAGAAACACGATGTAGCTGGCTTCTAACACGTTAATCCAAGCCTTTGCCGTATTATGTGTAATACCTGCATCCATCGCTAATTGACTTAAGTTCAGTAGCTGTCCCGTTCTTGCTGCGCATAAGCGTAAAAAGCGCTGAAATGTGCCTAGCTCATGCACTCGAATCAGCTGGCGAATATCACGTTCAAGATAGGTCATCACATATTGGCTATACCAGTCGCGTGGTGGGATACCTCTTTCATAGATGGCCGGGTACGCGCCTGTATATAACAGCTCCCCTATCGTATTGGGTAAGGCGCTGGCGGCTTGTTGCTCTGCAAAACTCAAGGGGAGTAAAGTCACCATCCCTATACGGCCTGCCAGTGATTGGCTAATCGCTGCGACTAAATTGAATTGCTGTGAACCCGTAATGATAAATTCTCCATACTGTTTTTTCTCATCTACCCTGACTTGCAAGTCGCTGAGCAATGCGGGGCAATGCTGCACCTCATCTAAAATGGCGCCCTCAGGGTATTGCTTCAAAAATCCCTGAGGATCCTCTAATGCAAATGCACGCTGCTCCAGCGATTCAAGGTTAATGTAAGGCTTATGGGGATAAAGCGATTTTACAAGGGTGGTTTTGCCTGACTGTCGCGGACCTGTTATGGCCACAACAGGGTAATATTGCGCTAAATGCTGAACCAGTGTGGCTGCTTTTCGATGAATGAACATAAAAATGGGGGGTAGAATAGAGGATAGGCATGGAGTAAGCATAATAAATCCTTGCAAATTGTCAATTCAATTGACAATTTGCAAGGATTTAGCTTGTTAGTAGTGATTCATGTCTTCTGCGTTTGTGCTTCCAGTTCCATGATTTCTTTGTTTAAGAAGTAATTGAGGAAGGTTCTGATGGCAACGACGATACATAAAATACCCACGGAGTAATAATCAGGGGCGGTGGTGGTTTCGATGATATCTGCGGCCACAATAAACTCTAGCCCTAACACGATGGCTTGCCCTAATTGCACGCGCACTCTATCAATAGACAGCCCGGCTTTGTCAGATGAAAATTTGATAGTGCAATAACGGAAAATAGCAAAGGTTGAGCCGATTAAAATGACGCTGGTGCCAATTAAAGAAATAATGTTTTTGATGGCAAATAAAATAATGTCGATACCCGAGAGCGTAGAGACATTACTGTGATGGCCCAGTAAATATTGCAAAGCGGGAGAGATGTCCATTTGGCATATCCTCTCTTGATTAGCATTTATTCCAAGATGCCCATAATACCCGCAGTCAAACCAAACAGTGCGGTGATACCCAAAACAACTGCAACCAAAATGGCATAGGTGCCTTTGAGTCGATAGGGTTCAGGGAGTGCTTTCCAGGCTAACATATATAAAAATCCAAGCACAATAGGCAGTAGCAGGGCATTCATGACTTCTACTGCCACGCTCAGTTTAACCAAGTTCATCCCTGAGGCAACAATGATGCCGCCCATGATGAGGGTGAGGGTATAAATGCCATAAAACCAAGGCGCTTCGCGTGGATGATCTTGAAGTGAGCGACGATATCCCATGACTTCGCCCAAGCCCCAAGCGGCTGTCAATGAAACAACAATGGTGGCCACCAGCGAGGCGCCAATCATGCCTAAGGCAAAAAGGGTATTGCCTGCGGTATGTCCTAAGGTGGGGGTGAGTGCTTGGGTAATTTCTTGCACGGTATTTAGCGAGGCACCCCCTTGTTTGCCCAAAGTGGTGGCGGTGGTGATTAACACAGCGGCCATAATAGATTGCGTAATGACTGCGCCAACGGCGGTATCCCAGCGCGCAATGCGCAAGTGCTTTGCTGTTAAACCTTTATCAAGTAAGGCCGATTGTTGATAGAAGATCATCCACGGCATGATAACGGCGCCAATATTGCCTGCAGCAAGATAAAGGTAATTGCGGTTGTGCCAAGGAATATCTGTTAATGCTTGTGTAATATCAGTGAGTGCAGGATGGGTAGCAAAAGCAACCCACAAAAACACCAGCTCAAAAGCACCAATGGCCAGTGCAACAAGCTCTACTGAACGGTAAGTGCCAGACCACGCTAAAAACACTAAAAAAACAATGGCCAGCAGCATGGTTTTCCAGATGGGCATGCCGATGAGTGCACCAACGCCCGCTAAACCGCTGAGCTCCGTGATAATGGCCCCCACGCAGCACACCAGCAAAGTAATCACCGATAGCCATGCCCATTTTGAGCCAAATTTTAACTTAATGAGCTCGCCATGCCCTTTGCCTGTGACCAAGCCTAGACGTACTGTTAATTCTTGTGCCATAAACAAGATAGGCATCAAAATAAACTGTAAAATCAATAACTTATAACCCCACATGGCGCCACTTTGCGCGGCCACAATGACACTACCCGCATCGGTGTCAGCCAACATGACGACAATACCGGGTCCAAAAACAGACAGCCAAACAAGCCATGACGGGATTTTTCTTCGTTTTTGGGTAGCCATGGCAGCTTGCTTGAATGGGGTGGGGAAAATCGGTAAAGAATCCTATCAGCCGGATTAATTCTTGGCAAATGAATTTGCGCAATTAATGCCCCTATACTAGGCTCTAATTATCAAAGTTGAGGGTTGGTAAAGAGGAGCGGTTATGCCATCAAATACGCCACAAAAGCAGTTATCAGATAGAGAACAGCTAGAATTTGTTCTAAATGGTCTAAAGATAACTGAAGAACAATTTCGATCTATGGAAGACAATGAGTTTAAAAGGCGCTGCGAAGACAAGCTCCGTGAGCTATTGAGGGAAAATAAAAGTAACCAGCGTCTCTGTGAGGAACTTGAAGAAAATTTTCTTGAGGTGATGAAACGGCTGGGTCATAAGGACCAACGAGAAGCGTTTGCTGCAGTAGAAGGCGTTGCGCTGACCGCGCCAGGGTCTTCTTTGAAAGAAATACATAAACTTGTAGGTAGTACGCCAGCAGAGCGTGCGCTTAATCTTGACGGCATACGTGATGAATATATGAAGTTTATGGAAGAAAAAGGGTCTAAACCTCGTGCCAGCCATACCAAGATGAGCAGTAAAGATGGGGGTAAAGCAGAGGTTTTGGTTTTGGAGTTTGACACAGCAGAGCAAATGTCTGAATTTTTAAACAAAGTGCTTGGTAGAGGATTGCTTCTAAAAAGCGAGGGCGAGATGACTGCTACAAAACGCGAAGGCAAGAAAGAGGAGCAGTCACTGTTTAATATTGGCGCCCCTCCAGAGCGCCCTGCTATTGGTGCCCCGCCAGCAGTGAGTGGTGTCGCCCCCCGCCGATCACGAGAAATTGAGGCGCCGGCAAGGGAGGGATCAGTCATGAATGATAATAGTTCACGACCTTCCATCAGAGGGCCTGGCCGTTAAATAACACGAAGAGATGAAAAATTTAAGCCGCCCTTTTTTTAGCTGCAAGGGCGGCTTAGCGTTATCATGAATGGTCGAAGTTTTTAGCTACAAAATCCCAGTTTACAATCTGCCAGAATTGTTCAACATATTTAGGGCGTAAATTGCGGTAATCAATATAATAAGCATGTTCCCAGACATCACAGGTTAGCAGGGCAGTATGACCTTCTGTCATTGGGGTCCCAGCGTTGCTGGTGCTTTTGAGGGCGAGTTTGCCTTCTTTGTCTTTCACTAACCAAGCCCAGCCTGAGCCAAATGTTGCAACAGCTAATGTTGAGAAGGCTTCTTTGAATTTATCAAAAGAACCAAAGGTCTGCGTGATGGCTTCAAGCAAGGTGCCTTTGGGCATGCCTATTGAGTGTGGTGTCATGCAGTGCCAGTAAAAAGTGTGATTCCAGACTTGTGCTGCATTATTAAAAATGGGCCCGCTGGATTTTTGAATGATCTCTTCTAAGGAAAGCGTGGCAAATTCAGTATTGACGATCAGGTTATTTAAGTTATTCACATAGGCTTGATGGTGTTTGCCGTAGTGATACTCCAAGGTTTCTTTTGAAATATAGGGCGCCAGTGCATCCATCTCATAAGGTAAAGGGGGTAAAGTATGGGTCATTGTGTGTCTCCTTGTTTTGTGTGCCATGATGTTACCCAAAAAGGGTTTATAACGCGACGGTTTCGCATCTTTATATACGATGGGTATAATACCCTGATTTTTTGTAACCGTTGACGCCATTGCGTGAACGCTGGCGGTTTTTTCTTTCGTTTAGGTTGAGTGCATGCTGAAAAATATCCCCGTTCGTCTTGTGAATGTTTTGTCTTGTTTAGCCGTGGTAATTTTGCTGGCGCTGGCCAGTTATCTGCAGCGCGTTAAAGGGTTAGAGCCTTGCCCTTTGTGTATGGTGCAGCGATTAATTTTTATAGGGATGGCAATTTTATTTTTCATCGGTATCTTTTTGCCGGCTCGGCCACGTGTTGTAAAAGTGCATTATAGTTTTGTTTTGTTGTTGGTTTCATTGGGGTTGGTGGCAGTCTTCAGACAACTTTGGTTAATTCATTTTTCAGCAGAACAGGTGCCTTCTTGCGGTGCGGATTTTTATTATATGGTGCAGCACTTGCCGTGGGGGCAGGTATTATCTGAAATTGTGCAAGGGCAAGGTGATTGTGCGCGTGATGTTTGGAAGGTGGCCGGCATTGGGTTGCCTGCGTGGTCTGCCTTGGCGTTTTTGTTTTTTTGGGTGGTGGCGATATGGCAACTATGTCGTAAGGTGTAAGCCTAATTTACGGGTTCTCTGAATACGCCCTGGAGGGCATTTTTCCCTCCAGGCCGTCATTGCTTTGTTGCGAAGCAATCCCCCTCCGGCTGTCATTGCGATCGCTAGCGAAGTAATTCCCCCTCCGGGTCGTCATTGCGAGCGCAGCGAAGCAATCCCCCTATTTTTTAAGCTGCTGCGGCGGTTTCTTCTTCAAATAAACTAAATGCGCGCATCGCACAATAGAGTGTGAGTAAGTGAGAAAATGTTTGATGTGTGGGTCGTTTGATGGTGCCTGCAGCCCAACGATTAATCGTGACTAAAGAAACTTGAAGCTCTTTTGCTAAGCTGGTTTTTGTAAACTGCTTCGTGCTGAGCAGGTATTCAATAATATATTGTGTGACAGGCGGTAATGGTTTGGATGTGCTTTGTTGTTCGGTATGTGTGTGATCAGCTGCGATGTGTAATGTATAAGCGGCTTCTTTGGGGGGAGCAAGTAACATTTCCATGTTGCGAATTCCTTCTTAATGATGATTATTGTGGTCAGTGCTCAAGGGGAAAGGCATCATTGCGTTTAAGTTGACGCCATTGGGTGAGTTATCATGAGTGTGCTTGAAAATAATTTTTAAAAAATAAAGAGTAGCTAACACAGAAAAAATTTATGTGTTCAATGCGTAGGGTCTTTAGCATTGGCTTTATACGATCAGGATATTCTGATTTGAGGCTATTCATAATATCTCCTTCTTATGTGAGAAGATCTAACGTATTAATTTGTGATAATAGTTTGTGATGAATAGTAAGTCAGAGACCAGTATAAAGACTGCAATTTGTGAGGTGTGTTAGCTACTGGAATTGAGATTAAGCCTCAAAGCAGGCGAAGCTGTCAATTGTTTTTTTATAAAAAAATTAAAAAATTTTTTATGTATAAATTTTTAATTCAATGTGAAATCTTTGGGTATTTTTCTAAAACAAACGAATAAAAGTATGGCAAGGCGCTTGCGATTTTTTTCGAAATGCGTATGATATGCACTTCTTTGGAGGGTCGTTAGCTCAGTCGGTAGAGCATCGGACTTTTAATCCGCTGGTCCCGCGTTCGAATCGCGGACGACCCACCATCTCGCCTCATTAATCTGTGAAATTTAATTTGATCTGCGCAAGCAAGCCACAGATTTTATCTTCCTCTCCAAGTAACGTCATGCGGAAATGCTCAAGTTCGGGGCTGATAGGTTTGATATAAAGCGACGAACCATCAATCAAGAGTTGGCGAAATAAGGGCACAGGCGCATGTTTTAATTTAACGATCACAAAGCAGCGATCTTTGATAGACTTCTCAGGATCAATTACCAGAAAAGTACCAATCGGAAATTGCGGTGCCATAGATGCATCATTCATACATAAGATAAAACTTTTTTCACTGACCGGGGCATCGCTAAAGAGGGTGTTAGCGCTGACATCTTCTTCAGGTTTTTTTTGATGCCAAACCGCAGCTTCTTCCCAGGAGATAACCGGGATTTCTCGCCACCCTGCTTGGGTGAGTCGTCCACCATCATAAATGCTTAACCAAGGTATCGGTTCCAGCCCTCTGAGTTGCTCAATTGAAACACCAAAAAATTCGGCCAGTGGTGTTAAGGAAGATAAGTGTGGTTTGGGGCTGGTGCCGGTGACAATGCGGTGGACGGTGGGTTGTGGCAAGTTGATGCGTCTTGCTAGTTCTGCAGTTCTGATTTTTTTTTCAAACATCAAGCGCGAGAGGATCTCGCTAATTGGCAGTGTGGTTTCCATGGAACGCCTCAGGACCTTATTTATTGGAATGAATTTTATGTGAGCAATTCAGTGTTTTTGGGTGTATATACTATACGGAAAAGAGGATCTGTCAAGAAAATGTCTAGGGGCTGTCAACAGCCCCTAGCTTAAGAGGGGATAAAGTAAGCAATCGTTTTTTCTAAGCCTGCGTCAAAAGAAGTTGCAGGTTGCCAACCGAGTTGTTGTATTTTTTCAGTGTTTAAGCCATAGCGCCAATCATGCCCAGGCCGGTCTGTTACGAATTGGATTAAGTGTTCGTGTGGGTGTGGTTTGGGCATGGCAACATCCATTAAGTGGCATAGCTTGTAAGCAAGATCCAGGTTCGTCCATTCATTGTTAGCGCCAATATTGTAGCTTTCACCTATTTGGCCTTTTTGTAACACCGTTAAAATGCCACTGCAGTGATCTTCGACATACAACCAGTCTCGTTTATTTTTTCCATTACCGTAAATGGGTATCGCTTTATTTTCTTTGCAAGAACGCAATAAGGTAGGGATTAATTTTTCTGCATGTTGAAAAGGCCCATAATTATTCGCGCAATGTGTCATGGTGTAAGGCAGCTGGTAAGTGTGGTAATACGCACGAACTAAGTGATCACTGCCTGCTTTGCTTGCAGAGTAAGGCGAGTTAGGTAAATAAACATCGGTCTCTTTTGTCAGCGGCGCGGCATCCCCCAATGAGCCAAACACTTCGTCAGTTGAGACATGATGGAAGCGACAGCGCGAGGGATCATTGTTTTGGTTTGCAAAGTGTTTTCGTGCGGCTTCGAGCAAGGTGAAGGTGCCCACCAAATTTGCTTGAATAAAAGTGTCTGGCTGATGAATAGAGCGATCAACGTGACTTTCTGCAGCAAAATGCACGATGGTGTCAATGTTGAATTCTGTTAAGAGGGTGGTTACCAAGGGGCCATTGCAAATATCCCCTTTGATAAAGTGATAGTGCGGATGGGCGAGATTTTTTAAGTTTGCCAAGGCGCTGGCATAAGTCAGGTTATCTAAGTTGACGATGAGGCAGTCAGGGTGTTGTTGCGCCAGATAATAAATAAAGTTTGCACCAATAAAACCTGCGCCACCGGTGACTAAGATATGTTTGGGTTGAAAGGGGATCAAGTCATGTTCTCCGAGATAACCATTTTTAAGCTTGTGCGCCAGTCTGGCTGAGACAAGCCAAATTGGCGGTGTATTTTCTCACAGTGCAGCGCAGAAAATCGAGGACGTTTCGCAGGGGTAGGATAATCTTGATGAGAAAGGGGGTGTAACTGCGGACGGCGTAGCGTAGGGTCAATGTGTTGGGCGATCTTAAAAATAGCGTCGGCAAAGTCATACCAAGATGTGGTTTCTTGGCTGCAAAAATGGTAAATCCCCCAGGCACGAAATGCAGGGCGGTGTATCTGTTGGCAAAGGGTGTAAATAGCGCTAGCAATGTCGCTGGCGGCGGTGGGCCGTAGGAATTGATCATTGATGATGTTGAGTGTTTCATGTTGCTTGGCCAGTGAAAGCATCTTTTTAACAAAATTAGTTTTGTAAGGGCTGAACACGCCGCTGACACGCAAGATAAGATGTGTTGGGCAGTGCGCTTGGATGGCTTGTTCGCCACGCAACTTGCTTTCTCCATAGAGATTGCAGGGTTGGCAGGCATCTGTTTCAACATAAGGCGTGTTTTTATCGCCTGAAAAAACATAATCGGTTGATAGGTGAATGAGCGGGATGTGTTGTTGACTGCAAACTTGCGCAAGGTGGTAGGCGCCGCTTTCATTGGCTTCAAATGCAAGAGAGGGTTCTTGCTCTGCTGTATCAACCTGTGTGTAAGCGGCGGTGTTAACGACGATGTCAGGTTGTGTATGTTGTATGGTTTTTTCAACGGCTGCTTGTTGGGCGATAGAGAGTTGTTGGTGTGTGTAAGCGTGAATAGTGCATTTATCTTTTGCGTATCGTATAAAGCTTTGTCCTACTTGACCGCCTGCACCTGTGAGAAGAATCTTCATATTATGCTTTAAAAATAGGTAAAGCCGTGTGTGGGATATCAGCTAAGCGAGGATAACTTTCATCTTTTTTTGATAAAACAGGCTGTTGAATAGGCCATTCAATCTCAAGCGTGGGGTCTTGCCAATAGAGCCCCTTGTCAGAGGCGGCGTTGTAATAGTCTGTGCACTTATAAAGAAAATCGGTATCAGAGAGCGCACAAAAACCGTGTGCAAAACCAGGTGGAATATAGGCTTGCCTACGTGAGACATCATCTAAAATAAACGAAAAGCTTTTTCCGAAGGTGGGTGAGCCAACGCGAATATCGACCACAACGTCTAATACGCGTCCGCGTGTTACACAAACGAGTTTGCCTTGTAATTGTGGAAATTGATAATGCAGGCCGCGTATGACGCCTTGTTTGGAATAAGAAAAATTGTCTTGCACAAAGGCGTCTGTAATACCGAGTTGTTGATAGCGTTGCTGCTGAAAAGTTTCAGTGAAACAGCCACGATCATCATGAAAGAGGGTAGGCTCAATTAACAGCAGTTCGGGAAAGGGTGTTGGGATACGTTTCATGTTCGTGAATGAGGCTCTGTAAGTAATGTCCGTAATCACTTTTTGCAAGTGACGTCGCAAGTGTTTGTAGTTGTGCTGTGTTGATATAATTCATCCGCCAAGCAATTTCTTCTGGGCAACCAATTTTAAGCCCTTGGCGGCATTCCAAAACATGAATAAAGTTAGCCGCATCTAACAAGGAGTCTGCCGTGCCTGTGTCTAACCAGGCCATGCCGCGGTTGAGCTTGATAAATTGTAGTTGTTGGTGTTGTAAATAATGATTATTAATGTCAGTAATTTCTAATTCGCCACGTGCGGAAAAGGGCAATTGTTTTGCGATATCTACGACATGATGATCATAAAAATACAAGCCGATGACGGCGTAATGAGACGGGGGAGGTGTTGGTTTTTCTAAGATGTGTGTGACTTGTCCGGCTTGATTAAAGGCAACCACACCATAGCGGGCAGGGTCATTGACATAATAACCAAAAATAGTGGCACCCGATTGTAAGCGCGCGCATTGCTGCAGCGTTTGCGCAAGGCCTTCACCATAGAGAAGATTATCGCCGAGGATTAAACAAACCGGGTCTTGGCCAATGAAGGCTTCTGCCAAAATGAAGGCTTGAGCGATACCTTGAGGTTGAGGTTGCGCTTGGTAGCGTAAGCGAATACCCCACTGTTCACCATCGCCTAGCATGCGTTGAAATAGGGGTAAATCATGTGGCGTGGTGATAAGCAAGATATCGCGAATACCCGCTAGCATGAGGGTAGAGAGCGGATAGTAAATAAGAGGTTTGTTATAAACGGGTAACAGCTGCTTGCTGACGCTAAGCGTTGTGGGGAAAAGTCGAGATCCCGTGCCACCTGCTAACACAATGCCTTTCATCTCAAGTAAGGTTCCGCTTAAGAAAAAAGCGGATCATACCCAATTGACGGGGTCCAAGCTACCTATTTGGGTAGGTTTTCTTTAAAATGAGGCCACTTTTTCTTTTTGAGCATAAAGATATGGCCGCGCCTGAGGTGACAATCTTAATTCCGAATTATAAAACAGCGGCACTCACCCGGTTGTGTTTGAGGTTAATTCGAAAACACACCGATTTAACAAAGACACAGGTGGTGGTTATTGATAATGATTCAAAAGATGATTCGCTGGAATATTTACGTACCGTTGCTTGGATTGATTTGATTGAGCGCCCCAGTATACCTGGCGAGGCTGCGCACGAGGCGCATGCGGCCGCATTAGATCTAGGATTAGCCCGTACGACGACACCTTATGTGTTATCTATCCACACGGATACATTGGTGAAGCATCCGGCATGGTTAACGTTTTTAATGCGTGAAATAACCTCAAGCCCACGTGTTGCAGGAGTGGGCTCATGGAAATTGGAGTTCAAGCCGTTCCCTCAGCGTTTGGCAAAACAGGTAGAGTTTAGAATGCAGCAAACGTATTACCGACTTATCGGTCAAAAAAATCATGCTTTAGCGGGAGTGGGTAAAAATCATTTTTATTTGCGAAGTCACTGTGCAATGTATCGTACGCAATTGCTGCATGATTTTGGCTTGAACTTTTCTGCTGAAGGAGAGGTGGCGGGTAAGGTGATGCATAAAAATTTAGTTGATGCAGGATATGAAATGCGGTTTTTGCGCAGCGAAGTGTTGGCGCACTACTTAGAGCATTTAAACCATGCCACGATGGTATTAAACCCTGAGTTTCATCAAAAAACCCGTGAGGTAAACAAAGGATTAAAGCGAATTCAGCAGGGGCTGCAACGTTTGCATGCAGAAAGCATTATGGCGGATGAAACCTTAGATAAGTAGAAAAGAGGCATGCATGAGAAAGGGATTTCTCTTATTTTTTTTGCTGATAGGGTTATTGCCTGAGATTTCGATGGCATGGGAGGCCGGTGATTTTGAGGCAGTGTCTACCGCCAGTGATCCTTGTGCTGGGGGGTTATTAGCAATTATCGATCGACCCACTGCGGGAGACAGCGCTTGCACCGTTTATCCCGGTCAATTTCTCTTAGAAGCAGGGGGACAATACCTTAAATTTACAGAGGCAGGGAGTGGATACACGGTTCCTAACACGGCGCTGCGTTTTGGTTTTGCGGGCGGTAATGAGTTTGAACTCTCGTTGCCAAATTATGCCACGCAGACAGCGCCCGATACGACGGGGATGAGTGAGTTTTATGTCGTGTTTAAACATGCGCTCGTGCATATTCAAGATGGATTATTTTCTATTGAAGGGGTGGCGACCTTGCCATCAGGGAGCGCTTATTTTGGCAGTAAAAAAGGCGGGTTATTTGTGAATGGTTTGATGGCCTATAGCTTGATGCCCGATGTGGGATTATCCGCTTCATTGGGGGTGGGGTCACAGTCGCAGTCTACTGCGGAGGGTGGCACAGCTTATGTGAGTGTGAACCCTGATCTGGTGTTAACTTGGAATCCTGCGCAGTGGCGAGCGTTCCAGGTGGTAGGTGAAGTGTATGGGCAAACGAAGACAAGCCCAGGGCAAGGGGCAGGGTATAATGCGACGGTGGGGCTGCAATATTTGGTTACGCGAGAGATTGAATTGGATGTTGAAGAGGGAGTGAGCTTAACAGGCCAACTCGGTGGCTTTGATCATTATTTTGGAATGGGTCTGGGTATTCTTTTTTGAGTTTTTTATAAGGCCGCTTGTATTAAAGGAGATTAACATTATGATAGTGGTACGTAGCCCGTTGCGAATTTCTTTGGGGGGAGGGGGCACAGATTTACCTTCATATTATCGTGACCACAGTGGTTTTTTAATTGCTGCTGCCATTGATAAATATGTTTATATCACTTTGCATCAAACGTTTGTTCAAGAGCTTATCGTCAAATATTCTAAGTTGGAGCGCGTTACCTCGATCGATGAAATTGAACATCCGATTATTCGTGAGTCACTCAAACATTTACAAGTCGGTGCGCCGCATTTAGAAATTACCAGTATGGCAGACATCCCATCCGGCACAGGCTTGGGTTCATCAAGCAGTTTTACCACGGCGTTATTAAAAGCGTTGCACACCTTAAAGAAAAACTTGATTCACCCAAAAGAACTTGCAGAAGAAGCTTGTCATATCGAATTAAATCTTTTGCAAGAACCGATTGGCAAACAAGATCAATATATTTCAGCCTATGGAGGCATTACTTGTTTTCGCTTTTTGCCTAACGAACAAGTGGAGGCGTGGCCTTTAAAAATTGATCAAGAAACTTTGTTTAACTTAGAAGATAATTTATTGTTGTTTTTCACGGGGTATTCTCGCTCAGCATCAAACATTCTGAAAGAACAAGATGTGAAGAGTAAAGATAAAGACAGTGAGATGATCAACAATTTACACTTCATTAAAAATTTGGGTCTAAAAAGTAAGGATGCACTAGAGTCTGGTAACTTAGATGCGTTTGCCGAACTGATGAATGTGCATTGGGAAAACAAAAAACGCCGTTCTAGCAAGATGAGTAATAATCATATTGATGATTGGTATGATTTGGCGCGTAAAAATGGAGCCTTGGGTGGCAAAATGATTGGTGCGGGTGGCGGCGGTTTTTTAATGTTTTACGCAGAGGATAAAGTAAAACTACGCCATGCAATGCGTCAAGCGGGTTTACAAGAAGTAAGGTTTCGTTTTGATTTTGCTGGCACGCAGGTTATTGCTCAGTCGTAAAATCTTTTTTCTCCAGCGGGGCGCGTTTTAAATCGTTTATATTGCCAAATATATTGTTCTGGGGCTTTGCGTATTGCTTCTTCTAAAATTTGGTTGATGTGTGTTGCATCCTGCGTTAATGAGTGTGAGGGGAAGTCAGTTAAAGGTGGATGGAGGTAAAGATCATAACCCCGGGCATTTTTTCTGCGATAAAAAAAACAGGGAATGACTTTGGCGCCACTCATTTTGGCAATACGTGAAGTGCCTGTTAGTGTGGCGGCGGGTATACCAAAAAAAGGGGCAAACACGCTGTGTTGTTTTCCGTGATCCCCATCCGCGGCATACCAAACTATTTTTTTTTCTTTGAGGGCTTTTACTGTTTTGCGTACCTCTTGCCGCGCAATAATATGCGTGTAATATTTTTTTCGGTAGTGATACATCAAGCGATCTAATAATTTTATTTTTTGTGGGCGATACATTACAGCAAAATCAAAATATTGACTCAATAGGCGGCCACAAAGTTCTAAGGTATTAAAGTGAGGGCTTAGCAAAATGACGCCATGTGTTTTAAGGGCATTGTCTACATGTTCTCGCCCATAGACCGCCAAGAGTGTGTTTGTTTTATAGGTGGGTAGCCACCAGCTCATCAGCATTTCCATGAAAGCCATGCCTAAAGATTGATAGCTTTTGCAAAGCAAAGCCGCGCGTTTTTTTCGGCTTAACTCTGGGTAACAAAGCTGTAAATTTTTTATGGTTGTGCGATAACTGCGGCCTTTGCAGTGTAATAAAAGACGCCCTAAAGGCTTGCCTAAAAGCAATTGTGTGCGATAAGGCAAAAGTTGGCAGAATAACCAAAGCGGGGAAAAAAGTAATAGGCTTAGGCGTAATTTAAAATTTTCTGCGAACTTCATAATAAGGGTTTGGCCTTCTTTAACCGCTCACAGACTGGCTGCTTAAATTTAATCGCGTCGAGAATGGTGACTTCTTTCATGTGCCAATAACCATTCTTTTGTTCGTATGAAAGATCCCTGTGTTTGTCCGAAAAAACCGCCAATCTTATTATTTGAAATTACGCGATGGCAGGGGATGAGAATCGGTAGTGGGTTGGTGCGGCAGGCTTGCCCTATCGCCCGTGGTGAGCTTGATAATTCTTTGGCAAGTGTGCCGTAGGTTTCAGTATTGCCGGCCACAATGTTTTTCAAGCGCGTCCAAACGCGTTCTTGAAAGGGAGTGCCTTTTAATTTGAAAGGCACTGTAAAAGAATACTGAGGGTTTTTGAAATAGTGCGTAAATTGTTGCGCTGCTAACTGTGCTGCTTGATTTGTTGGTTCAGCAAAAGAAAAATCAGCTGGTAAAAATTCAACGCCAACCAACTGATTTTCTTCAAGGAGTAAACCGAGTGAACCTATGGGCGTTTTAACAATGGCATCATAGGTCATAAACATTATTCTTCAGAAGCCTGTTCTGATTTATTTGTTTCAAGACGTTCTTGAATGCGTGCAGCACGACCACGCAAATCACGTAAATAGTATAACTTGGATTTACGTACATCACCGCGGCGCTTCAAAGTGATGTTGGCAATAATAGGGCTATAGGTTTGGAAAACACGTTCTACACCTTCACCATGTGAAATTTTTCTTACGGTGAAGCTGGAGTTTAAGCCACGGTTGCGTCTGGCAATGACGACGCCTTCAAAAGATTGCAAGCGTTCACGGCTACCTTCTTTTACTTTGACTTGTACGACGACTGTGTCACCAGTGCCAAAGGCAGGAATATCTTTATTCATCTGCTCTTTTTCTAATTGTTGAATGATTAAACTCATTTTTTTGCTCCTACAATAATGCTAAGCATCGCGCGGATGCGTTTTAATAAATTCATCTAATAATGCTTGCTGTTCATCACTTAAGGTGTAATCTGCAAGCAGGTCGGGGCGCCTTAACCATGTTCTGCCCAGCGCCTGCTGCATGCGCCATTGCTGGATAGCCTGATGATTGCCGCGTAATAATACATCGGGAACCCGTCTATTCGCAAATTCTTCCGGTCTTGTGTAGTGCGGGTAGTCTAATAGGCCGGTTGTAAAAGAATCTTGCTCTCTGGAGGCCTCATCTCCTAAGGTGCCGGGCAGGCAGCGTGTAATGGCATCAATGAGCACCATGGCGGGGAGTTCACCGCCACTTAAGACATAGTCTCCAATAGACCACTCTTCATCTACGCCTAAGGCAATGATGCGCTCATCGAGGCCTTCGTAGCGGCCTGCAATGAAGATCAGCGCGGTTTGGGTGGCCCAGTGCTGAACTTGGGTTTGGGTGACTGTGCGGCCTTGGGGGGAGAGATAAATCACTTTAGCGCCAGGACTGGCTGTTTTTGCAGCTTGAATAGCCGCCATCATGGGGGCTGCTTTTAGCACCATGCCTGGGCCACCGCCATAGGGGCGGTCGTCGACGCGATGGTAGTTGTCATATGTAAAATCGCGAGGGTTCCAAAACGCCAGTGTGAGGGCGCCTGTTTGCTGTGCCCTGCCTACAATGCCAAAATTTAAGGCTTGAAACATATCAGGAAAAAGGGTGAGGGTGTCTATGCGCACTAGAAGTCAGGATCCCAGTCTACGTCGATACGGCATGCATTTAAATTAATATGCTTAACAAACTGGCCAGGTAAATAAGGGATGAGCCGTTCTTTCTTACCTTGTTTGACGACCAACACATCGTTGGCGCCTGTTTCTATGAGTGTGCTGACGGTGCCTAATTCAACTCCTTCAAGATTAAAGACAGCCAGACCAATCAGATCTTGCCAATAAAATTCGCCAGCAGGTAAGGGGGGGAGTTGGCTGCGTGCAATGCCAATTTCTGTGCCTGTGAGCAGGCGTGATGCTTCGCGATCGGTATACCCTTCAAAGTAGGCAATCAGTAGCGGGCCGTGTGCTTGGCAGGTGATAACTTTAGCAGGCACCCATGCTTGCTTGAGGTGAAGTTGCCACGGCAAATAATGGCATAGCTGTTCTTTGGGTTGGGTATAAGAGTGGATCTTAAGGGCGCCCTTTATACCGTGAGCGGCGCCCACCTTGCCCATAACGAGGGGTGTTTCATGTGTCATGAAGATGCCTGACTAAGCGTTACCATGGCGAAGGTAAAGGAATTCATTGCTTAAGCGGCTTCGTTAGTCACTTTGATTAGGTGAGCAACGCGGTCAGACAATTGAGCGCCTTTGCTTACCCAATATTGAATTCGGGCTTGTTCTAAGTGAATTTTGACATCTTTGCCGGCGGCGATGGGGTTATAGTAACCCACTGTTTCAATGCTGCGTCCATCACGCGCGCTACGACTATCAGTTACAACAACATGATAGAAAGGGCGTTTTTTGGCGCCGCCGCGAGATAATCGAATGGTGACCATAGGCTTAAAAGTCCTCTTAAAATGAAAAGCGGGGATTATAAGGGAATTATCCCCGATACGCAAAGTAAGACGTAGCAGTGAAACCCGCTACGTTACTCGATCGGCTATGGAAAGCTGGAACCATAGCTTTAAAGTAGAAGCCACTCACGGCGAGAAATTATTAACATGGGCATTAGCAAAAAATCATGTATTTGATTGAATTGATGTGTATTACAATCGAAAGCGCCTTCATTCTAAGCTCTGAATATCTTGAGGCGAAAATGGTTGCTTAATGCGGCGTCTGTTTTTTCGGGGTGCGATCAAAATATATTAGTGAGGTCGATGATGATTTTTTTTCAAAAAAACAAGCTCCCCTTCTGGCAGCTGGGAATACTTTTTTGTCTGATTTTCATACCGCTTTATGGCGCTTCGCCGGATATTTGGGAAGACACGGGCGCGTATTTATACTTTGATGCAGTGAGGCCCCCCATCTACCCCTTATTTCTTTGGTTGTTTCATAGATTTGGTCAGCATCAACTCTTGGTTGCTATGTGGGTACAGTCGCTGATTAATTTTTTGGCGTTGGTTTATGCAGCTTATTGGCTACACACTCGTCTTGAGTTGCCAAAATTTTTAATTTTTATCTTGCTGGCTTTCAGCGTAGTGTTATTGCAACATTTTTCGGTATACAGAAGTATTTTAACAGAAGCGTTATCGTTTCCTTTGTTCATTGTTGCAGTGATGTTTTTTGTGGATAGTTTTAAAGATTTTAATATAAAGAAAGTCATTCTATTATCCCTGACAGTAAATGTATTGGTTTTAACACGAGGACAGTTTTATTATTTTTATATACTCTTTTTCATGCTTATTGCATGGCATATTTGGAAACGATCGCCCCTTAGGAAGCTATTAGTAGGTTCGTTGACAATCATTTTTTTTATAACAGTGGCTATGTTAGGAAACCGTGCTTACCACTATGTGCTCCATAAGCATTTTAGTGTCTCTTCAGCATCAGGTGCTGTCTTTATTCAGCAAGCGATGTATTTGTCAAATCTGGGTGATGCTGCTTATTTTCGAAACCCTGATGAGCGACTTTTTTTTGAGAAAACAATGAAAACACTGGAGGATAAGCATTTAACGAGAGACAATCCTCCTTTGATTTTGCGTCCGCCTATTGGGTTGGGTGTTGCTAGCGAGTACTATGAACGCGCTTATTTTCCTATAATGTGTACTGTGAGATCAAATCTGCCTTCACGGAATCTGTACTCTTATGATTCTAGTGCTTTTCTTGTCAAGATTAGCAAAACACTTTATGTGCATAATTTAAAGAAAGCAGGGATATTTTATGTGTGGAGAGTGGCCTCATTTGTTGGTGGGCCTATGTTTTTTTTAGGGTTCTTAATTGTTTTAATTTCGATTTGCTTTCGCGCTTTAACAGATAGGAGTTGGAACCCAACGATAAAACAAATTTTTGTTTCAGTCTCTTTTTTTATTATCCTAGCAAATGCGGCAGTAATTGGATGTTGCGCAGGAACCGATTTGCGATATTTTTATTATGCATATTTTTTGTATCTTTGTTTGTGGGGGTTATTAGCTAAGGAATTTATACAGAAATAAGTGGTAAGCGTTCATGCACCTATTAACTATCTGTAAAAAAAATGATATAAAGCGTAGCAAAACAGCTGTCTTTTAAGGTCTCAAGGATAAGGATTTTCTATGAAGCCATTTGCAGAAAAAATATTTTCATTTCCTAAACTTTATAATTTAAAAATAGAATTGCTCGGGAAGATAAACGGTATACATTCATGGTCGGTAAATCATTTAATCAACAACAAAGAAATCATTGATATTGGATGTGGATCAAAATCGCTATTTTATACGCCAGAGAATGCAAAAAAAAGGGTGGGAATTGACTCTTCTTCAGAAATGATTCAGTCAGCAAAAGTTCTTTATCCCAACTCGGAGCATTATGTTGCTTCTGCTGAAAAATTACCTTTTGACGATAAAAGCTTTGATGTCGCACTGATTCAATTTGTGTTACATCATATTGAGCCGGGTCATTGGAAACAAGTGTTTACAGAAGCAAAGCGAGTATCAAGACACTCCATTATTATTTTTGATCATGTTAAACATGATCGTTTTATTCCTGCATGTATTCAGCAAGCTTGGTGGGATTTGACTGATGGGGGAAGAATTTACCGGAAAGAAAAAGACTGGCAGCGCTTACTGGTTGATGAAAACTTAGGTGTATTAGAGTATAAGCGGGTTGGTGCGCTTTTTGGGAACATTTGTTTTTATCATTTAAGTATCTAGGCGCATGTGAAGCCCCCGCTTTTAAAGCTGATCAGCGGTTAACAAAAACACGCCGCCATCGTCTTCCTCAAAAGAGAGCCATAAAAACGGCATCTGCGGCCATTGTGCTGCTAGTGCGGTTTCGCTGTTGCCGACTTCAACGACCAAAATACCTTGCGGCGTTAAATAATGTTTGGCTTGTTGTAACAGGTGTTTAACAAAGTCTAAACCATCTTGTCCGCCAAATAGTGCAGTGCTGGGTTCATGTAAATATTCTGCAGGTAGCGTATCCATATCTACTTTATCAACATAAGGTGGGTTGCTGACAATGATGTCGTAACGTTGATGTGGGATTTGTTGAAATAGATCAGACTGGAT
>OBEQ010940006.1_pt1 | contig 23800 bp, 17 predicted proteins | sample 1670901 | NCBI WGS metagenome assembly OBEQ01 (sample SAMEA104232315, study PRJEB22302) | groundwater metagenome | biome: forest; feature: aquifer; material: groundwater | place: USA | collected 2011-08-07 | depth 5.4 m
CCAGGAAAGGCTTGCCCAGAAAATAGGGGGGCGGCTCGATGGCTATATACCCACTGGAATTCCGTTGGTGTCGGAATTCTACAAAGCGAACACAAGCCTCTACCGCGCGGATCCGTCCTGGGTGGCGAGGATGGAGGGTGGTTCTCCTGATGAAGCAATCCTTCGGGAGGGGAAGGAAAAGGAGCGTTTGCAAAGGGCCTACGATGCCCTGCAAACCTCTCCGGAAGGAAAGGTAAGGGACGCCACCATCCTTGCCGCGTCCCGTGCTCAGGCCCAGATAGCGGCCCTGAGGCGGGTGGAACGGGACCGGGCAGAGAAGTACCAGAAAATGCAAGCCTCCCTAAAGGATGCCCAAAATGTGAATGCCTTGGAGCTGGGGCGCACCCTCACGGACCTCAAGGGGGTGGAGAATGATTTGGACGTCCTGGCGCTGCACAAGCTGGAGATGGAAGTCGTGTGGGCGCATTTGGGGACGGTAATCTACGACCTGTCTGCTAAGCGTGCGGTGGAACTGAAAACGGCCGCGGCGTTTGAGGAATTGTCAGGTGGGCGGTAATCCGATGGATCCACACTCTATTGGCTCGCAGCCTTACGATGGGGGAAACCCGGATTCGCTCCTTACCCCGAGGGAACTAGCCGGGCGATTAAACATGTCCCTCAAGTGGGTGGAAAAACATACCCAGGATAGACGAATTCCAGGTCAGGTTAAGGTAGGCAGGGTCTGGAGATATGCGTGGGTTGAAGTTCAGAAAAGGATAATCGCAGGCAAGATTCTTCTCGAAAAAACAAAGGGAAGAATAGCCCAATGAACTGGCCATTTGTATTACCTTTTCTCATATCCGCCAGGGATATCCATTGACGAAAGGTTTTCGCAATGGGTGTCAACATCGACAAACTAGGTCCTAATAAATGGCTTCTTGACGTAAGGGTCAAACAGTCCGGAAAGGAAATCCGGAAGCGGGAAACCTTTTCCGGAACCCAGTCCCAAGCTCAAGAGCGCTTTTTCGAGCTGAAAAAATCTCTTAAGGAAGAGGGTGGCCAAAAGTCACCGGATCCCATCAGTACCTTCGGGGATTTATTGCGCCTATATCAAGACAGGCGCTCCCAGCTATCCCCCGGCCAAGCCAGCAAATTCAACTTTTTAATGAGTGCCCTTGGGATAGTCGAAATCTCGGTTTTCCCTGAAAAGTTTGAGAAATACCTGAAACTTCACAGGGTTACGCCTACCCGAAAAACGGGGAAACACCCTTCGAATGCATCCGTTAATCGATACATCACGATGGTAAAAACGGCTTTCAATATTGCCGTGGACCTGGACTTGATGGATAAGAACCCGATCACCAAATCCCGGTTTCCGAAGTTGAAGGAAGTCCCGAGAGATCAAATTCTTACCGACCAGCAGAGGATCGTTTTGTTCAATGTGATCCGCCGGGAGGCTCCCCACCTGGAGGCCGTTACCAATTATGCCTTGCAGGTTCCATGCCGGAAATCCGAATTGGTACGGATGGGGAAGGACCACTTGGATCTATTTAACAATGCAATCAGGGTGCGAAACGGTACAACGAAGAACGATGAAGGGGTTTGGAAACCCATACCGCCCGATATGGTCGAGTATTTTCGCTCTCTTCCACCAGAATGCCCCTACCTGTTTTATAGGGTGGTAAAGGGTTCTTATAGGCCATTGGGAGATTTCAAAAAGGCCTGGACGACGTGTAAACGGCTCGCGGGAATTTCAGACCTCCATTTTCATGATACCCGGCACATGTCGGCAACGGATATGCTTGATGGTGGAACGCCTGAACAGGTGGTTTTGGCAGTGGCAGGTTGGAAGACCAACATGCTCCGCACCTATTACCATCGGGCTGGAAAAAAATCCTTGGAGTTAATTAGATTTAAGCCTGGGAGTGGACACAAAGTGGACACCCACGCGGAGAGAACGGTCAAAAGTGGCTGATTTCCGTGAAAAAAGGCAAATCTTATAGCGGACCCACTGCTTCCCAAGCAAAGGGTCGCGGGTTCGAGTCCCGCAATCCGCTCCAAGAGGGGGTCTGAAAAGACCCCCTCTTTCATTGTGCGCCGCGCTACGGCCGGTTTATGTCTCATTTCCGATTTCGATCGGCTTCCCTTCCACCCATCCACAGTATATCTTGGGATCCATCCGGGCCGACCTTTCATCCGTATATGGAGTAGAATGGAAACTCCCAAATCCCCCCGGGCTTGGTTGCGTACCTCGGTGCTGCTGGCCGGCCTGAGTTTTTCCGGTTTCATGCAAGGGTGCGACGACGGCTCTCCCATGTCCTCCGGCCTGGATAAGAACGATACCGCCTCCATTTCCTATCTGGCTTTGGGCGATTCCTACACCATCGGGGAAGGCGTCGCGGAACAGGATCGTTGGCCGATGCAATTGTCGGCAAAGGCGCGCGCCTCGGGCATCCGACTTTCCGATCCCGTCATCATCGCACGCACCGGCTGGACCACGGGCGAATTGGCTTCGGGAATGGACGCGGCCAATCCCCAAGGCCCTTACGGTCTGGTCACCCTGCTTATCGGCGTCAATAACCAATATCGCGGCATGCTCCTGGAGGATTACCGCATCGAGTTCAAGGCCCTGTTGGAGCGTGCGATTGCCTTGGCGGGCGACAAGCCCGATCGCGTGATGGTGGTATCGATTCCGGATTGGGGCGCATCATTCTACGGGATGAATTATGATCCCGTGGTGATAGCGCGGGAGATAGACGCTTTCAACGCGGCCAACCGGGAGGAGGCAACCCTCCATGGTACACGTTATGCAGATGTTACCGGTGTTTCCCGGACGGCGGCCGGGGATGAGAGCATGTTCGCCGCCGACGGCTTGCATCCCTCTGCGTCGATGTACAAGGCCTGGGTGGCGGTGGCCGCGGCGGCCCTGGCAGGCTTGCCCGCCACCGACGCGCTTAGATAGATTCCGAAAATGCTACCTTCTGGATTTTTCCGACACGCGTTTTCATTTTGTTTTCATTTCGTTTTTTTTTCGTAGGCTCTTTTCCAGCAGGTAAAGCATGGCATGGCAACCGCAAAGCCAGTTGTGGCCGAAACAGACGGCCGTACTTTTCATCCACGGCATTGGTACGGCCAAACCCGGGCACTACGATTCCCTGCTCAAGGAATTCGATCAATGCGTGGGACCCGCGGTGGCCCCCGGGATCGCCAAGTATTGCATCTACTACGACGACCTCAATGACTGGTTCCAGGACAAGGTGGGCCTCGGCGCCCAGTTGTCGGCGGTCCAGTCCTTCGTGAGCGCGGAAGTGGGGAAGGAGACGGCTCCGGATCTGGGCGCGGCGGTCGCGGCCTATCTCGGTGACGTGATGCTTCCCATCCTCAACGAAGCGGCCCGCATCGCGGTGCGGGATCGCATCATCGCCCAATTGCAGCGCATCCGCCTGGACGGGAACAAGTCCGGGGTGCAGTACCAGAACCAGCGCATCTCCATTGTCTGCCACAGCATGGGTTGCTTCCATACTTATGAGGCCCTGCACGCCGCCGCCGACAATCCGGATCTGAAGCTGATGCCCATTTCCGATATGATGAAATTCCGTTCGGTGCAGTTCATGGCCTCGCCGGTGCAATTGATCCGCACGGTGGCGGGTAAACTCGGAGCCATCGTACCGAAAGGCAATCTGGCGACCCTATCCGACCAAGGCCTGTTCCGCCCTTTCGAAAAGAACGCGGTCACGGGCCAGCCGGAATTCAGTGTGCGCGACTGGGTGTCCATCGCCGGGGATCTGGATCCCGTGGGCGGGCATTTCTTCAAGAAGAAGGTCGCATGGGCGTATATGGCGCCTCCAGGACAGAACGGCCTGATAGACGATCAGAAATCCCTGAACATCAAGGACAAGATGGACCTCATCGGCATTCTCACCGATATCGCGCTCAAAGGCGAGGCCTCGCCGGAAATCCTCCGCGACCCGCATTCCTGGAGCAACTACATCGCCAACCACGCGCCGCAGATGGCCCAATGGCTGTCTTGATGCGGACCTCGATCTGGCTCCTGGCCTTGACCCTGATCGCGCCGGTAACGGCCAAGGAACCCCCTCCGCGCGAGTCCGGTTTCCACGCGGCCCTGGCTTCCGTGCGCGCCGCCGCTCGGGAAGCCAAGCTGGACTTGTCGGAGTCGGCCGTAAACGCCAAGCTGAACGACTCCCTGGATTTCCTGGACTCGACTTCGGCCGAGGACGGTTGGACTTTGGTCTCCCACGAACTCGCAGCAACCGGTCCGGAGGAAAAGCGCGCGCGGGAAAAGCGCATGCGCGGTGCGTTCCTCTTCGTCAAGAACGTCACCAATGGATTTCTCCGCCAGCAATTGGATTCCGCGCGGCAGGAGGTTCTGCTCGCGCCCATGAACGCCTTCGAAACCCGGGAACTGGAAAGCGCCCTCCAGGACCGGATGCGCAATCTGGAAATGCTGGAGATAAAATACGGACCCAACTCCGCGCGTCTGAATGTTTTGGAAATGGCTGTGAACCATTTTCTCTTGCGGGGCATCCCGGCTTTCGGGGTCGATGGCGAGGGCAGGCCCGGACCGTTGGAATTGGTGCTGGCCTACAGCACGTCCTATCTCACGCCGTCCTGGTCCCGGCACGACGGTACCGGGATCATCATCACTTCCGCCTGCGAAGGCGGGTTGCGGATCTACTTCCTGAAGCACGGTTGGGGCCGCAACGCCCTGCTGCCCGCCTACATGACGGTGGGTGGTTTGCTGGCGGCCAAGGACAACGGCATCCTGCGCAATCCCTTCGAGACCACGCCCGACTTCGGGGGCTTCCTATCGTGGGGAGCGATCAAGGCCGGCGTCCTTTTCGCAAACGACGCGGACGAGCCGCGCTTCGTGCTCAACAAACAGTTCCAGTTCATCCCGTATCTGTTCTGAAACTTCCGGATCCGGACTGAGGGTTCACGCGGCCCGGGAAAAGGGCGGTTCCTCGATCTTGCCCGGTCCCATGCTGTTGGAGGCGCGGGTCTTCGGCGACTCGGCCTTGCCCGGAATGGAAACGGGAACCGGAACCCAATCCGGCGATGCCTGTAGGGGTTCGTCCACCAGCATGTGCTTGGGAACCTGTTTCAGATCCCACACCAGACCCGCTTGCGAGAATGCCCAAATGATATAGTAGGAGACATCGATTTCCCACCAGCGGAATCCCTGGCGCACGGTATTCGCATAATGGTGATGGTTGTTGTGCCAGCCTTCGCCCAAGGTGATCAGGGCAAGCAAAAAGCTGTTCTTGCTGTCGTCCCCGGTGCGGTAGCGCTGGCGGCCCATGATATGGCCCAGGGAGTTGATGAAGAACGTGCCGTGGTAGAGGGCGATGGTGGAGATGAAGAATCCCCATACCAGCATCTGCTTGCCGTTGGTATGCAACCCCGGCGCTACGCGGTTGAGCCACCATCCCAGGATCAAGGTGGCGAACGCCAATGACAAGGGCGCGAGGAAATCGAAGCGATCGAGGATCATCAGTTCCGGGAATTTGGCGAAGTCCTTGCACTCGCGGCTTTTCGCTGAGGAGTTCTCCTTCTTCCCGAACCAGAGCATGTGGGCGGTCCAGAAACCGTGTTGCACCGGCGAATGCGGATCCTCAGGGCCGTCCGAATACCGATGGTGGTTGCGGTGATGCGCGGCCCAGTGGAGGGCGCCCCGTTGCGCGGCGGCGTTGCCGATGAAGGCGAAGATGAATTGCATCTTCCGGCCGGTCTTGAAGGTGCGGTGGGAAAAGTAGCGGTGGTACCATCCCGTGATGGCGTGCATGCGCACGATGTACAGCGCGATGGCGACGGAGATAGCAATGGGGCTGGCGCCCACCCAGAATACCCAGGCGCAAGCGAGATGCATGGCCCAGAACGGGGCCAGGCGCAGATAGGACACGCGCTTATCCTTGGGGCCGTAAGTCATTTCTTGCGGCGCGTCATTGTCGAGCCATTGGATGGCGCTTTTGCAGAATCGGAAGGCGGGGTTGCCGGTGATAGCAGTCATGGCGTTGGTCCTGAAACACCGGTCAAATATTGAGGGGTGTCTTTACATGCTACGAACCGGACGGAAACGGACGAAGCGGTATCTGGCCTCCTGACATCTTTTTACACTGGAGTCTCTTGAGCCAATAAGCCCAATCAGCGCCGAATCGGCTTGTCCGCGCGATACCGTTTGCTTTTGTCCGCAGGGAATCGTTATTGATCTTGAGGCATCCGGGGCCCGGACCTAAGGTTCGGCGCGGCGCCGCTACCCTGTACGGAGGTTCTCATGTTGCATTATTCACTCGTGTTTCTGGTATTCGCCCTCGTCGCAGCCTTTCTCGGTTTCGGCGGCATCGCGGGGATGGCCGCCGGCATCGCCAAGATCCTGTTTTTCGTCTTTCTCGTGGTCTGGCTCGTCACCTTCCTGATGGGACGCAAAAGCGCGCTTTGATCAGACGGTAGTGATATCGGAAAAAGCAAAGCCCTCCGAAAGGAGGGATTTGTGTTTCCAGGAATACGAATCCGATTATTTCACGATCAAGGTCTGCGCGGCGCTGATGTCCGCTCCCGCCGAAAGCTTTACTACGTAGGCGCCGGGACGCACCGAAGACGGCCCCTGATCCAGATTGATCGTATATTCGCCGGGAGCGGACTTGCCGTGAACCAGGGTCTTGACCATGCGTCCGTCCGTGCCATATAGTCCCAGATCCACCAGGGATCCGGAGATGGATCCGGAAGACGGAACCACGTAACGGATAATCGGGCGGTAGGCTCCGGTATTCCCGGTGATGGTCATGGAGAGCATCCGCTCGTACGCGCCGCGGAAGCTGGGCCCGGCGAGCCGCACGCTGTTGGGGTCCGGCACGTAGGCGAACAAGGCGTCATGGCTTGGCTCCTGGCCCCCGTATTTCTTCGCGTCTTTCTCGATGGCCCATACCATCACCCCGCCGTAGTTGTTGGCGATGGCGTAATCGCATTTCTGCTTCACCGAGGTCGGGTCGCAGTCGACCTCGGGATTGCCTTCCTCATAGTCGAAACCGATGCCTACGCCCATCTTGGCCTTGGGAATGCCCTTGTCGACCAGGGCCTTGAAATCGCCGGTGAGGCCGGAGGCATGGGTCCAATAGCACATGTTGTTCATCTGATCGAACGCGTCGAACACGGGACCGCAGGCGTTGGCGATGTAGTTCGCCATGGCCACGGTCAACAGTGGGCGGGGCGATATCTTGTCCAGGGCCAGGCGCAGTTCCTTGGAGAGAGCCTGGTACTCCGCGTTCTTGCCGCCGATTTCCTCCCAGTCCAGGTCCAGGCCGTCGTAGCCGTACTTCTGCATCAGGGCGATCATGTTGTTGATCAGGTTCGCGCGCACGCCTGCATCCGCTGTCGAAGCCTGGAACGCGCCGCCGGTGCCTGCTCCGCCTACGCACAGGATGGCCTTCACCTTGTTCTTGTGGGCTTCCGCCACAAAGGACCTGGCGCTTCCGTCGTTTATGCCCATGGAAAGATTCACCGCGCCGGAGTTGTTGGGCGTGGCGGAAAAATGGCACATATGCGTGTAGGATTTCCAATTGATCTTGGTCGCGGGGTAGCTTCCCTGGGCCCAACCGGCATAGTAGCCTGTGGACCAACCGACCTTCTTGACCTGCGCTGTTGCCATGGTCGTGGCCATTGCGAAGGCGTGGATGAGGATTCTGGATAGTTTCATTGGATTCTCCCTGTTCATTTCTGCATCGCCGCCTTCAGGCGATCCCGCCACCGGGCCCTATCATAACGCGGCTTAAAAATGCGAGGGTTTGATTAATGCGGTGGGCGCCGTCAAACCGCTTCTCGCTGGAAAACGGGTAATTGCGGGGCAAACCAGGAATTTCCCCGGCCAAAATTCTTGGAAATTTGTCCGAAAACGACACTTTCCGCCTTGAGGCGGTTTCAGGGGAAATTCCCGCGGAAGAGAACACAATTCACATTTGTGAAATTGTGGCCCATACGCGCGTTTTAAAGGGGATCGGGCGCCTCAAAGAAACGCTTGGATAATCGCTTGTGCGGGAAGTGAATGCGAGTATCTTAAAACTGGGACCCGTTCACACTTGGCCGGGTCTTAGAAGGAGGATGGCCAATAATCCGCAACCTAAACTCACATAGACATCAATCAGGGAAGGGGTAAAACCCTTCGCGGAGTCCGTGAGATCTTCAATACGCCTCAGCGAAAGCGGGGCGAAAAAAAGGGAGAGGGTTTAGACCCTCTCCCTTTTGCGATCCATGCCGATCAAACGGAAGGAAGAACCGGTGGAACCTCCGCCGCGATTATTTCTTTGGAGCCGTGGAATCCGCTTTGGGGACAGCGGGAGGTTTAGCCGATTTGACGTTGTCGGCTTGGGGTTTCGCGGGAGCCGCGGTCGATGCCGCCGCCTTGGCCGACTTGGCGACCTTGGCGCTATCGGCCGCCGGCTTGCCGGCATGGGCCGCCGCTTTGCCGGCCGAATCCGGAGCCACGTACCCGCTGTCGCCTTCGAGCACGGGCATCAGCTTGCCGCCGCTGCGGATATTGCGGATCATCCAATCCGCGTCATCGGAAAGGTCGCTGGAAGGGTATATCGCCAGCATCTTCTCGAAGGCCCGCACCGCGGCGGAGTCGTTCTTGAGATGTTCGGCGTGGATGAATCCCACCATGAACATGGCCTTGTAGTTGTTCGAGCTCTTGGGATAGAGGTAGGACAGCCGGCGGTATTCGGACAGCGCCTGTTGGTACTTCTCCTGCTCGATATAGATCTGCGCCAGGCCAAAGCAGATGGAATCCTGCAAGGACTCCACCCTGGGATACTCTTCGCGCAGGCGCTGGTACAGTTCCACCGCCACGTCCAGCTTCCGGTCGTAGTGGAGGTTCTGGGCCTGCTTATAGGCATCCTGGGGATTCTTGATCTTCGCGGGCAGCAGGGACGAGTCCATGATTACGACCTGGAATTCCCGTTCCAGGCGATCCGTCAACCGTTCTTCCGCCTTGTTGTAGGCCACGCCCTTGAGGTTCTGGAAAATGTCGTAACGGGCCTCTTCGAAGGTCTGGGCCGTAGTGTCCTTGCGATAGCGCTCGGGATTGGTGCGGAACTCGATGTCCATCTCCTTGGGTTCCACCGTCAGGAAGGCGGCGATGTCGCGGACGTACTTGTGGAAGTCCTTGTCGTTGGAATCCTTGGTGAAGAAGGGGCGGTTGGTCTCGAAGGTCTTCTTCAGGGTGAGGGAGTCCAATCCCGCCGTGCGCGCGACGACGGAGTCCTGGTAGATTTGCGCCCAATAGTTCACGCGGTTCTCTTCGCGCTGCGCCTGCATCTTCACGTCGTCCAGGATGCCCAGTGACTTGGCTTCCATGGTGGCGAGCTCCCAGGTCAACAGATAGTCGACCAGGGCTTCGCGGGTATAGCGATCCTGCATGTGGGCGGGAATCTCTTCGCGCAGAAAGGCGACATCCTTTTCGCGGATCACCTTGCCCTTGGGATAGGTGGCCAAGGTATCCTCGGGCTTGATCGTGTTCGTCTTCTCGGACTTGTAGTCCTGCTTGACCAGGGATTGCACGCGATCGAAGACCTTGGGCTGCTTGGGCCATTTCTGGGCCAGCCAGAACAAATGCCATTTCTTGGTGTCCGGATTCTGCACCGGTTCCTTTACGATCCCGCTGGTCATGCTGTCCAGGGTGGTGAACAGGGAGGGCATCATGCCGATGCCGTCCGGTAGGCAATGGTCGCGCTTGATCACGCCGATCTTGCCGGCCGCGGGTTTGGTCCAGGTATTCTCGGAATACTGCGAGGCCAGCTTCTTGAAGCCTTCCAGATCCTTGACGTCCTTGGCGCGCTTGAGCAACTGGTCCTTGTTCTTGGATTCGATGTGCCAGACATCATAGGTTTCCGGAGAGAAATAATTCTCCTTATGCCCGTCGTAGAATTTCTGCAGGTCCGCCGCCGAAACGGTTTCGCTTTCGCTCTTCAGCTTGACGCCGTACTTGGCCTTCAAGGCCGCGAGCGCGCCTTCGGAGAGTTTCGATTTGAACTGGGCCAGGAAATCGTCACCGACCTGCTTGCGCACCGACGCCAGGGAGGGAACCACTTGCGGTGAGCAGGAGTCGACCTTGATGAGCAGCCAATTGCTGTCCTTCTTGACCGCGCGGGAAACCGCGCCGACCTTGAGTTTGGTGGCATCGTTGAAGAACAGGCTGTCCGCGTTCACGGCATTGCCCAGTTCCCACACGGTTTCGCCCCGGACCTGGCGGCCGATGCGGCCCTTGTTGGCCTTGCTGTTCTCGTGATTCGAATACTTGGCGACGGCATTCGGAAAGGGGAGCCCTCCGGCAACGGCCTTGGCGGCTTCATCGGCGGTCTTACGATCCTTGGTCTGGATAATGCTCAGATCGCAGAACGCCTTCTGCTCGTACTTGTGGCTGTTGGCCTGGTAGAAGGAATCCAGCGGAGCTTTGGACAGGGTCAGGGAATCGGCGACGCGGGTGCGCACGTCGTCGAAGGGCGGCACCTTGCCGGAATCGTTCGCGAACCTGGAGGGGTTGGCTTTGTAGTAAGCCTGGAGATCCGCGACAGGGATCCCATCGTTCTCGCCCAGGTGGGTCTGGTAATAGACCTGGGTGATGATGCGTTTATCGATCAAATCTTCGCGGGCGTTCAGGTTCGGGTTTTTCCCGTACCTGGATTTCTGCACCGCCATGGACTGGAGCTTTTGCTTCAGCATGAAGTTGAACTGTTTCCGCCGCGCTTCCGGATCCTTCATGATCTCGGCCTGACGATCGGGCGACATGGTCTTGAGCATGAACTCGAAGTCGCTTTGGGTGTAGCTGGTCCCGGCAATCTTCGCAAGGACCTTGCTGCGATCCTCCCGGTTGCCGTCGCAGGCGACCAAGGCGAAAAGAGGGAGGAGGCACAAAATGCGCTTCATAACAATCCTTTGGTTCTATTCATAGAAGGAGATCCCCAACCGCCGGGGACACCCCGAAGCCTCCGGAGCAGGCCCCGGAAACGGCAATAAATTAGTAAAAACGAAAGCCGAAGGTTACAGGGGGAGAGGGATACAGAGGGGTCTTTACTCCATAAAGGGGTTAGGGATTAGGGGTTAGGGGCTAGGGAAAGACAAGACCGAACGGCCCAGTGGGCCGTGAGGCGGGAGCGAGGCCCCTGCCGAGCGGTTATATCCGCACAGAATGGGCGGCTCGGGCAAACGGCGGAGCAATCGCTGCCGCCTCGCCGGTATCGGCGAGGTGCGCTTCCAAGCCGTCTCAAAAGGTTCTACGGAGCCCCTAAAAAGAAAGTGGGTCGAGACACCCTCGACCCACCCCCTAATCCCTAGCCCCTAACCCCTAAACCCTGCTTTCCTACCTCCGCGACTGCAGAGAAACAATCGCCTCATCCACATTGTCGTAGATATCCAACAAGGTATTCGCGCCGATGATCTCGATGATTTCGTAAACGTTGTCGTTCACGTTCGCGATCTTGAAACAGCCGTTCTTCTCCTTGGCGGTCTTGCTGAAGTGCAGCAGGATGCCCAGGCCGGTGGAGTTCACGTAACGGAGGTTGCGGAAATCGGCCACGATCTGGACGAAGCCCTCCTTGATTAGCTTGGTGACCTGATCCAGGGTGGATTCCACGTTGGTCGCGTCCAGGTCGCCCATGAACTTGATGAGTTTGCCGTGCGGGACGTTTTCCAGGTCAGAGATCTGGAGTTCGATTTGGGTGTCCATGGTCTAGCTATCCTCCCGCATTTTCGTGATTTTCACTTCGGTGCCCGATTTGTCGATGGAAACATTGATGGAGTTGCTGATCAGCTTCACCAAGGCCAGTCCGCGCCCCCGGGTATCCCCGGTCTGCGCGGTTTCCTTGTTGGCCTCCAGCACGTACTTGAGCTGGTTGGCCTTGTCCATCAAGGTCTTGTTGCGAACGAGCAGCTCGAATTTTTTCCTATCGATGCGGAGCTCAACCGATATTTCCGGCTGGGACGAATCCCCGTGTTCAATGGCGTTGTTGGCGATTTCGTCCACGATGGTCTCGATGCGGAACGAATCCCGGGCCGTATAGCCCTTTTGCTTGGCGATGCCGGCGATGAAGCGGCGGACGGCGGGTACGGATTGCAGTTTGGGCGGCAGGGTGATGCTGACCACCTGGGCCGTCTGGGTGTATTCCCAGTGGTAATGATTGTAGGCCGTGTGGGTGTCCGGATAGAACTGGAAGATCTTGTCCGCGCCCATCTGGATCAGGCGCTCGCGCAGGTCGTAATTGAGGCCGACCACGACCATGTTGCCGCCCTTCTCGACCAGGCGGAGCTTGCAGCCCATCAATTCGCCCAGGAAAGGGGAGGACACGAAGGTCACGTTTTCCATCAAGGCCACGATGAAGTACTTCTTGGAGTCGATGATCTCCTGGAAAATCTTGCTGGTGGCTTCGCAATCGCTGGCGTTCAGGTCCCCTTCGAAATGGAGGAGGACTATTCGCTCATCATGCGCACTAACATGCTGGGATATCCTCATAGCCTCACAGGTCGCTTTCGTAGAGGAGTTTTTCGCGCTGGGCCTGGTTTTCGTCCGGGTCCTTGGTCTTGACCACATGCACCTGGGTATGGCCGTTCTCGCCCAGGTCGATCTTGATTTCGCTGCTCAGCATCTGCACGATCACCAGGCCGCGGCCCTTCTTCTTATCGTTGGATGGGGGCTTGGGGCTGTATACCGCCCGTTTCAGGTTCTCCAGGTTCTGGCGGGTGCCTCCCCCGTCCTGCACGGACAGGTTCATGGAACCGTCCTCGAACTTGGCGGCGAGGGTTATCGAGCTGTGCACATCCTGGGAACCGTGGAGGATGCCATTGGTCACGAGCTCGTCCACGATGATTTCCGTGCGGAAGCAGAACTTCTTCGAGAACCCTTCGACCCGCGCGATTTCCGCGACGAATTGGCGTAAGGGGGGGATGTATTCCAGGTCGCTGGGTAGCTTGACCGAGTATCCTGCTGGCATCTTAGGCTGGCTGTCCAAACAAATTCCCCTCTCGCTTCCGAGTGGTATAAATTAACACCACTCGGGTTTTTTCCAAACCGGTATTTGGCCTGGAAACAGGTCAGGTGCGCGCAACGTCGAATCGGATCCGCCTTCAGTCATGCGGTTTACGGCCCAGAGAAGAGTCCATGCGATACACCATGGCCATGATCTGGGCCACCACCTCATAGAGTTCTTCCGGTATGCTGTGACCCACGTCCACGTCGCTCAAAAGCTCAGCGAGTTCGCCGTCGGAATGGATGGGAATGTCCATGTCGAGCGCCTTCTTTACGAGTGCCTGCGCCAAGGCGCCTTTTCCCGATGCGACCACCAACGGGGAAACGTCCTCGTCCTGAGTGTACTTCAGGGCCACCGCCAGTTTCAGTTTATGTTGGAATTCCATGATGCGCGGTGCCGACGGGTTGAAATAAGTCCAGGGATTATGCCAGATTATATCATCCGGTCCAGGCAAAAAGAAGGCAAATGGCCCTTCTTTCACTATCGGAACGCGATGTCTCGCAAGACGCGGGACCGCCGATATTAGTAATTTGAGACCTTTCCGGGCCAAGGCGGCCCGCACGGAAACCCAGGACCGGACGGGCCCAAGACCCATTTCAGGTGGAGTTTCATAAGCCCATGCGAATCAAATGGTTGCGCGGCCCGCAAGGTATGGCGCATGACTAGGACCCGGCGCATCCTGCTCTGGGGTCTGGTGCTGTCCCCGGTGGCGATGCTTCCCACCGCATTCGTGGTTGCGCGCGTTTGGCTCAATCATCACCTGCAACGGGAACTGTCCATCGGAGGCGTGAGCCTGCGCCTGGCCAATCCTCTGTTGGGTTGGGATCTGGATTTCCATTCGGACTCGGTTGATATCAAAGCGCCGCGCTTCGCGTTGCACGCAGGTAAGATCGCGACCGACATCCGCGTATGGAATTCCATCGCCAGCCTCAAGCCGAGCATCATCGTGGAAACCGATACCATGCGCATCCGCGTGGAACCGGATACATCGGACAGCCTGGAATTGGAACGCAAGCGGAAGCGGAGGAAGGCGCCCTTCTTCCCAAATGTGCGGATACCCCTGGCCTTCCGCTTCAGTTCTTCCCAGGTCGAGCTGGCCTTCGGCGATCGACGGACGGCCCGGATCCAAGGCCTGGTCTTCTACTCGCAAGGCCCCAAGAGCCTGGCACTGGAGGCCACGGGAATATCCGTGCCGCGTAAAGGCGACTCCGGGTTGGCGGATATCGATGGAGCGTATCGCGCCTCGGCGCGGTGGTTCGGGAAATCCTTGCGCTACCAATTGCGCGTCCAGGATACCGCCGGGAACTTCGTGCGCGTGGACGGCGAGCGCCGCAAGGCGGATTTGCGGGTGGGCAAGGACTCGGTGGAAGCCGGGCTGTCCAGCCTCGAGCCCTATGCGTTCCTGTTTCCGCTCAAAGCACAACCGAAGGCTGCCGGGATACGCCAGGCGAGCTCGGGAACGGACACGCTTCATCATCATGGTTTACCGGATTTCCGCGCCATCGCCTTGCAGGGATCCCTCGCTACCGGCGATCAACTCAGCATCCGGCTGCACGCCGCCTTCCGTTCGCCCGCGGTTTGGCAAATCCGTTCCCAATCCGTGGACGTGAGGGGAGAGTTGGAGGATTCCCTGGGACACATCAGCATCGGTACCAAAGGGGAGTCCGACGAGAACGCCTATCTGCAAGGCCGATTCCAATTGCCTCCCCTGGATAGCGGCGCGGCCCGCGCGGTCTCCCAATTGACCGCCACCTTGTCCGGCTATACGCATAATTTCCGCTTCCGCATCGGCAGGCATATCCTACCAGGGGACGCGGAAATCCGGCGGCTGCGGGTGCTTCCGGGATTGATCCTGGAAGCGGACGCGCGTACCCGCGACAGCTCTGTGTTCCATGGCCGCGCCTTCCGCGCGGCGGATTCCGGTTCCATCAAATCCGACTCGGCCTGGAAATGCGTCTTCTCCGGCACCGTGGATCCGGGGGAAACCTGGGTGCACGCGTGGACGGATACCAATGTCTCCTTCCGCCATGCCCGCGTGAGCGCGGAAGCGGGCCGGCGCGGATTGAAAGTGGAGACCTGGATCGATGAGCCCAAGGCCTACGGCGCGGCGGCCGAGTCCCTCTATGCCGTGCAGACCATCAACAAGGGCGGATATTACCTGACCGGATCACGCGTCGTCACCAAGGAGACCGTATGGCCGGTGACGGGCCAGGTGGAGTGGGGGAGGCGCATGCCGGGAGAGGCCAGACACAGGCACAATGTCACCCTGGTCTTCCGCACGAAACATCCCCGTTACGGGTATGCGGAGTACGCCATGCCCGGGCCCGGAAGCATGGTCGTGAAGGTGGAGAACGTGGACGCGCAGAAGTTGCCGTACGTGCGCCTGCCCAAGCTGACGGCCTTGCATCCCGTGGTCACGGGCATGTTCGCCTGGGACATCAAGGACCGTTCCGGGCGTCTGGACGCCAAAGCCGACATGGCTTACAACGGCCGCAATCTAGGGGTCGCCGCCCGCGCGGAGTGGGACGCCCTGCGGTTTTCGGCTCAGGGTCTGGACCTCTCCTTCCTGGAATCGAAGCTGCGGTTTTCCGGGGACGTGCGCCTCAAGGGGAAGCAATTCTGGCAGATGAAGAAGCTGGGCCTGCAGGATGTGCAAGGGTTGGCGCTGGAAGCGGAGAACTTCGACGCCGCCAGCCTGTCCGCGTTCCTGGGCGAAGGCTATCCGGTGGATCGCGGCATGCTGAACGGAAAGCTTTCCTATTCCGATTCCGCGGGCTTCCGGGGCGTCTATGAAGTGCGGGATCTGGAGCTGGGTCCCATCCGTAAGCTGATCGTCATTCCCCACCTGGCCCTCATCGGGGAAGGGGAGAGCCTGCGCATGTCCATGCGTTCCGCGTCCGCGGCCTTTCCCTGGCTCAACGACTCCCTCTCCCTGAAGGTCGACGATGTGCTAGGCCAGGATCACGGCCTCTCCTTCAAAATCGTGTCGGACGAAGGGCTCACGATGGCGTTCAAGGGTCTGTCCCGGGACTTCCGCGACATCGACGGCGCCTTCTCGGTGCGCGGTACGGCGGACCTGCCGGGACAGGCGGGTCAGATCCGGGACGCGGCCGTCGCGGGCCATTTCATCGCGCCTTTCAGCAAGGATATCCTCAAGGTCATGGTGCTGGACTCTGGTTCCTTTTCCGGCCGGTATGCCATTCCCGGCCTCGACACCCAGGCCTTCAGCGGCTCGCTTTCCTTCCGGGAGGGCCGGTTGCGCATTCCCGATCTGCGGGCCGCCAACCAGGGCGGCGTAACCTTGACCGGAGATGCCGATTGCGATCTTTCCGGGTCACCCAAGGTAACTGCCAAGATACGGGGGGAGAACCTGGCCCTGCAATGGCCGGGCATCCAGAAGCTGATCCTGCGCGACGCGGACGCGACCCTGCGGCTGGACTCCAACGGGCTTTCGGCCCAGGCGGGCGTGGGCAAGGCCGAGTTCGCCTCTTCCAAACCGCCCATCTCCACGCGGGGCACCGTGGAAAACCTGGCACTGGATTATTTCCAGCCGCCGGCGCCCAAGTCGGCGAAGGGCATGCCCGTGGCCGCGGCCGGCGCGCCGCAGCTCAAGATCAAAGGCAAGCTGCGCGACTTCCTGTTCAAGCATAAGATCGGCTTCCGGGAACTCCAGAAATCCATCCGGACCGTGAAGGTGGACAAGCGCAAGAAGCGGGTCAAGCCCATGGACGTGCAGATCAACCTGGAGACCGCCGGCTCCGAGAACCGCGTGGAGACGGACGTCCTGCGTCTGGTCTTCGTGGGCGACATCGCCGTGAAAGGCGTCTATCCCTACACCTTGCTCTCGGGGGAATTCTCCGCCTTGAGCGGGGAGCTGGGCCAGACCAGCCAGTCCTACGACATCACCGATTTCGATCTTAAATGGCAGAACGCCACGGTGGAAGAAGGCCGCATCTCCGTGGAAGGCGGCAAGCGCCTGCGTTCGGATTGCAAGCCGGACACCAAGCGTACCTGCAACGTCTACGTCAAGCTGGCGGGGCGCCTGGACGAAATGGCCTTCACCTACGACACCGATTGCGGCGGCAATACCGGCGCCACCTTGGAGCCGAGCGCGCTCATCAACTCGGTAAGCCGGGGCTGTTATTCGGACGAATACGTGGCGGGCGGCGGCGGCGGGAACTACGGCGAGGCGGTCTTCGCCCTGCTGGAGCCCACCATCAACGAGAAACTTTCCAGCGTGGGATCGGACTTCTCCGGGGGATGGATCAAGCGCACCTCCGTGTCCGGCATCGGCACCGCGGTTTCGGGCGACACTACCGGGGCCGAGCCCATCGCCATCGGGGTGGAGAGCAAAGAGAAGTGGGGCGTCAGCTTCAAGGCCTCGACCGGGTATCATTCCGAAAAAAAACTCCCCAGTCCCTGGGAGAGCAAGGTGTCCGCGGAGTGGCGTCCCCCCTTGGAAAAGGCCTCGGAGAATTCCGAATGGAAGCGCCGCGTGCGCGATCGCGTGACCTTGGAAGCCTCGGCGGAAACCCGTCCCGAGGAAAAGGTGAACGAACAGAACCGCCAGGTGCGCAAGCAGGTGGGCATCCGCTACCGTTATAAATTCTGGGATCTCTGGTAGGTGCGGTTGCTTTCATACCGGTCCATCATCCTTTTCGTCCAATGCGCCTTGTGTATGTCCTTGAGCGCGGCATGGTCCGCCGCACCGTTGGTCCTGGACGGTAACGGCAATCTGTCCCGCAAGAAAATCGACGCCGCGGTCACCGCACCCGACAACCCCCGGCAACTGTCCCAAGAGGATTGGGAGGACTGGGTGGATGATGCCGCGGCGGCCATCACGGACCTTTACGGGGAGATCGGCTATCTCGACGCAGCGGTCAAGGTGGATCCTCCCGGCGCGGATACGGGCAAGGGCGGACTGGGTCCGGGCGGACTGGGTCCGGGCGGACCGGGGCCGGCCGGACAAGGGTCGGGAGGCGACCCGGATCGCATCCGCATCCACATCCGCGAAGGCCTCCGCTATCGGTTCGGCAAGGTCACGGTGGCGGACTCGGCCCATGCGATTCCCGTAATCGGCCCCGAAAAGTTGCGGTCGCGCCCCGGCAGGGTCTTTGACAAGGACCTGGTCTTCCGCGATCGGCGCGACATCCTCAACGGATATGGGGATGCGGGCTTCCTGCATTCCCGCTCTTCGGAAACCCTCGTTCCGGACACCTTGTCCAAGACCATCAATCTCGTCTTCTCGGTGGACGCCGGGCCCGCGGTGGTATTCGACACCCTCATGATCCGCAATCTGCGCGAAGGCGACTCCACTGGAACGGAAGGGGTGACACGCCCACGACTGCTCCGTTCCCTGCTTCGCATGCGGGCCGGAGATACCGTCAGCCTGGCCACCATCGCCACCTTCGAGCGCAAGCTCAAGTCCACCCGCGTGTTCAACTACGTCCGCCTGCGCGACAGCCTTTTGGTCAACGGAAATGCGGGCGAAGGCGCGCGCAGCTCCATGATCCTGAACACCGAGGAGCGCGTGCCCGGGGAAGCCGATCTCTCCGTGTTCTATGAAACCCAATATGGCGCCGGCATCGCTTCCAACTGGACCCATGGCAACATGCTGGGCTTGCTTCATGAAGGGCGCTTGGGCGGCTCCTGGGCTCAGCGCAAACAGACAGTCTACCTGGGCTACGCCTCGCCGCTGTTCTTCGGAACCAGCCTGCGTTTCGACAACGATCTGGTCTCCAACTGGTACCAGGACAGCAAGCTCCAGCAAAGCGCCGGTGCCTTCGAGGGGGATTTCGACATCACCAATTCCAGTAAACTTTCGCGGGCCTTCACCACTTGGTCCCGCGGGGTCAGCACCGCGGAGTTGACCGGACAGAGCGAACGCGTGGACACCTTCAACATTGAACGCGCCTTCAATCTGAACTTCATCAACTCCGCCTTTTTCAGCTTCCTGGACGATGCCGTCAATCCCACCAAAGGGACGCGATATTCGCTGACCTGGGGTAACGGCGGAACCTTCCTGGAGCAGGGACAAATCCACGTGCCGGTCAGCCGGCGGCACAATTGGCTGGAAGTGGAAAGCGCCTATTATTACCCCTTGTCCGAACGGATCAAGCTGGCCTTCCGACTGGACGGGGGACGGTTCTACGGGGACGGCGATTTGAATTCCGAGCGGTTCTTCTTGGGAGGGCCCCGCAGCGTGCGCAGTTACGGCTGGCGCCAGGTGTGCCCTGAGAAGAACGACACCACCGAGGTTTGCACCAAGATCGGCCTCGAGCCCGCCTATGTTCTCACGTCCTTCGAGATCCGCTCCAATCCATTCTCTTCCGCATTCATCAATCCGGACGGCCATTGGAAATTCCTGTTGGGTCTCCAGGTGGTGCCCTTTGTCGACTATGGAATCGTGTGGGAGGTGGGGAAGGATCTGACCAAGGATGGGGTGGGCAAGGCCTACGGACTGGGACTCCGGTATTCCTTACTTTCGATATTCAATGTCCGGCTCGACTATGCCGTGGATGGGCTGGAAAGAAAGCACGATCAATGGGTTTTGGACCTGGCGCAGGCATTTTGAAGCCCTTATTCCGGGTCCGCCCAGGTCGCTTTTTTTACAATTCTGTGTATATTAGTAGGGTTGTAACCCTCAGGAGGATCCATGGCTTTCGCCGCGAAAATGCACCTTAAATCCAGCATTTTGGGAGCCGCTCTGGTCTTTGTTTTTTCCTTGCCGGCCCTTTGCCGGGCGGAATGTTCCCAAGATCCCGATAATCCCCCTGCACGTGGTCAATCCGGATCGGTCAGCATCGTGACGACACCGGAAAAAGCCGTCGTGTATCTGGGTGGCAACAAGCTCGGGCTTTCTCCCATCGATACCACCTTTCCCACCGGCCGCCATAGCCTGACCATCATGCTCAATGGCGAGGAATTGGTGAAAGAGCGCGTCAACGTCTGCGCTGGTGAAAAGACCGTCGTCACCAAGGAATTGAAGATGCCTTACGGCAGCGTAGCGGTAAAAACCAACCCGCTCAAGATGAACGCCCGCGTGACCGTGGATGGGGAAGAGGTCGGTACTACCAAGGGTGGAGTCCTAACCATCAATCGTCTGGAAGCCGGAACGCGCGTTTTCAAAGTATCCAACGGTAAGCAGCATAAGGAAGTATCCGTAAACGTCCTACCCGAAGAAACGGTGGACCTGAACGTGGACTTCAAATCCAAGTAAGCCGGAAAAATTCCGGAGGGTTCTGCCCATCCGGTTCCCAGGTTTTTCCTCGACCCGCTCGGCATCACCGGGCGGGTCTTGTATTATCGGGAGATTTTGCCTGGAAGCATCGGCGGATCGGAGAATCCTGGATTCCGCATCTGACGGAAGGGAAGTGGAGGTGATGAGCGGATTCGAACCGCTGAATAACGCTTTTGCAGAGCGCTCCCTTACCACTTGGGTACATCACCGATGGGCTGAAGTTAAAAAAAAACGCGGGAATTTCAATCAATCGGGCGTGCGCCCGGAGCCATTGCGGACCTTGGTAAGTCGAGAAGGGAAAAGCCCTGAATCCGGTTTGCCTCGGGATTCGCTTCACTTTTTTAATTTACTGGGCATATTTTTCCGGGCTTTGTTTATTTTTAGAAGAAATGGATTGGCTCGGGGGCCCCACTTCAAAAATTCTTTCTTTCTCCACTTCTATAGCTTTTCATAAGAACCGTTGGGAACTGACTTGAAGCAGATAGCGAAGTTGCTGGTTTTGGCTGCCTTTTTCGTGGCCATTGCCCATGCGTCCGGAGAGAAGACGGAACCCGTCAAAGGTCCCGCGCGCATCGCAGTCCTCGAGTTCGTCGATCTTACGGACAACAGCCAGAAGCCGGAAGTCTCCGATATGCTCCGCCGGTCTCTTTCCGCTTCCGGTAAATGGACCGTGCTCGCACGGGACTCCGTGAACAAGCGACTCGGGGAATTCAATATCAATCCGCACCAAAGCTGCAACAATCCCCAGTGCAGTTTCGACATAGGCAATGTGGTCCAAGCCGAATACGTACTTTTCGGAACCGCCTCCCCGCTGGCCACAGTCCAGGCCGTGACTTTGAAACTTCTGCATATCCCCACCGCGAAAATCGTCTGGACCAAGGTGTTGGAGGGGGAAGGGGCAACGGATGCGGACCGGATTCACAGTCTGGATAAGTCTTTCTCCGTGGCCGTCGACGAGCTTTCCAGGGTCAAACCGGATATGGACAAGTCCAAGCACGGAAAGACCCTGGCGGTTATCGACCTGAGCGAGAATTCTCAGCAGTCCCGCGCCTTCTTCGAGCGCGTATGCACGCGGGTGTACGGGAACCAGGCCTTCGATTTGATGAGCCCGACCGAGTTGACAGAGCTCTTAACCGCCCTGGAGATCAACAAGTACTCGGTGGTGCCTTCCCTGGAGAACATGATTGGCCTGGGTCAGAAGCTGGGCGTCTCAAACCTGCTCTACTCGCGCCTGTATCGGGATGGCCGCAGCTATATCTATCGTTTGGCCATGTATGATGTGACGGGGAAGGCATTAGTGCTCGAGTTGCCTCCGCAACCTTCCGAGGATCTGATCAAATTGCTGGACTACGAAAAGGTTTTTTTCAATACTCTATTCAGCAAAGAAAAAGATGCGCCGAAGGCGGCGGTGGTCAAGGATGGCGGCAAATCCAACAAGGCGCTTTGGATCTCCTTAGGCGTTTTGGGCATCGGCGGCGGCGTGGCCGCGTACTGGGTCGAGAATCTGAGGAAAACGGATAAGCCATCGAATACAGACAACTCTGTTCTGCAAATGCCGCCGAAACCACCGGACAAGCCCGACTAGCAGGCTACGGACGAAGCCGAATTCAATATATTTTTAGGGACTGAATATGAGCGATACGAATTTCAGTTACATGGAAGTTTCTGCCAAGCGCAAGAAGCGGAACCAATTCATCTCGGTTCTCATCATCGTGGCGATCGTCCTCATGGGGGTGATTGTCTGGGGGTGGATTGAGTTGCAAAAAAGCCGCAATGCCGAGCGCATCAAGAACGCCCTCAACAGCCAGATTGAGCCTGGCTTCAAGGAGCCGGATGGAGCTTTGGAACCGATTACGGACACCCCCAGCGTCGTGGTCCAGGACACTCCGACAGCGCCTCCTAAGCCCGCCGTGGTGGAAACGCCGAAACCGGTGGTCCCCAAGCCGCAACCGGTCGCCGTCAAGCCGGTAAAGCCGAAGAAGGCCGTCGATCTTCCCAAGGAACCGGAATACACTCCGGAACCCCCGGCTCCCAAGCCCGTCGCGGTCAAACCTCCCAAGCCCGAGCCCGTGGTCAAGCCCAAGCCCGCCCCCGTAACACCGGTGGAACCCCCGGTCCAGGTGGCCATGCACAAGCCGGAACCCACACCCGCCACTCCCGCCCCCAAGGTCGTTCCCGTGCCCGCTCCCGTGGCCCCAGCCAAGGCCTATCCGCCAGAGGATCTTCCGTTACCGGAAAAGGCCGAACCGACGGAAGAAACCAAGCAGGCCGTGGCCGCCATTCCCGCGCCGGTAATACCAGCCGTGGCGACGCCGGCGGACGCCCCCAATGCGTCCAACAGCTATAAGATGGGCGTCACCGCCTATAAACAGCAGGATTACGTGAACGCCATCCGCTCCTTCTCCGCCGTCCCCAAGCCCACGTCCAGGAAGCGCGGTGCCCAGGATCGCGACGAATACGTACAGGCGAATTTCTACAAGGGCACTTCCCTGCTCAAGGTAGGCCATACCAGCGAGGCCGTAAGCGCGTTCCAGAATGTTTTGGAATACGAGAAATACTACCCCATGGCCAACATGAACCTGGGAATCTGCTATGTCGAGCTGAAGCAATACGCAAAGGCCCATCAGGCTTTCGAAGCCGTGGTCCGCGATCAGAGCTTCATTGAACCCGCCGCATTTGACGACGTGATGCAGCGGACGAAATACTTCTGGGCATTGGCCTGGACCCGCCTGTACAAGAACGCAACCAATCCCGATAAGCAGAATTTCTACCGTCAGCAGGCCGTTCTCAAGTGGAAAGACTATGAAGTCTGGTTCTCCAAGAACGATAAATACAAGAACGAGAACCTCAAGGCCGAGAACTACCTCAAGAGCCTGAGCAGCTTATGATGATGAAAGCGACTTTTAAACGCGACCACAGCGAGGCCGCCGAATCATTTCCACGTGGCGAGCGTGGAGTTGCGAAGCAACTCCATAGCGAGGCCGCCTATTACGTCGAGAAAAGGGTTTCCATGATGAGCAGGATCCTCAGCAGTTGCTTTTTGGTGGGCGTGGTCGCGGTCGCCGGAGCCTTCGCCGCTCCCGAAGCGACGGATGCCAGCAAAACCGTCGTGGTCGTCTCCAGCGACAACCCGAAGATTTCCGGACAGCTTTTCCATCCGAAAATCTGCCCGAACTTCGTGAACTACGTGGCCTTCGTCCGGCAGATCCGCGATAACCGCCAGATCTGGCTGTTCGATTCCAAGACCAAGGAATTGTCCCAGATCACTCCGCATGCGGCCTCGGGAAAAATCGAAGACGTCAACATCGACGAGGATACCGACCAGAGCATTTTCAAAGGTTATGAGGACGAGCTGGAATGGTGCCCGGTCCTGCATGACGGCATCCAATACTTTCTCTACGTGAGCGCAGGCGGCGTGAACAACCACGACGTGTACATCAGCTCCATCGGTTCCAAGGTCCATACGCGCCTAACCTTCGACCCCGAAGTGGACGGCACTCCCCGCTGGTCCCCGGACGGCAAGAGCGTGCCGTCCACTTCGGGGTCGAAG